>Ga0184605_10000002_pt1 | contig 119611 bp, 117 predicted proteins | sample PLM0_30_coex_FD_132995 | JGI IMG/M metagenome (GOLD analysis project Ga0184605, IMG submission 132995) | Groundwater sediment microbial communities from an aquifer in East River, Colorado, USA - PLM0_30_coex | ecosystem: Environmental > Terrestrial > Soil > Riparian zone | place: USA: East... | reverse complement strand
CCGAGGCGCTCGACGTATCGGTCCAGGACATCCAGGCGATGGTGCTGGGCGGGCACGGCGACACGATGGTGCCGCTGATCTCGTACACCACCGTCTCGGGCATCCCTGTCACCCAGCTGCTCGCGAAACCGGTGCTCGATAAGATCGTCGAGCGTACGCGCAACGGCGGCGCCGAGATCGTGGCGTTCTTGAAGACCGGATCGGCGTACTATGCGCCGTCGGCGGCGGTCGTCCAGATGGTCGAGGCCATCGTGCAGGACAAGAAACGGATTCTCCCCTGCGCCGCCTGGCTGCAGGGAGAGTACGGTCTCTCGGGCATGTACTGCGGGGTGCCGTGCAAGCTCGGCCGCACCGGCCTCGAGAAAATCCTAGAAGTGGAGCTGTCGCCGGACGAGCAGGCGGCGCTCAAGAAGTCGGCGGAGGCGGTGAAAGAAACAATGGCGGCGGTGAAGCTCTAGGCCGCCCCGGTGAACTCCTTCGCGGGAGGCTTGGGCGCGAGGTTAGCCTTACAGTAGTCCCGATTCAGCTGCGCGATGAAATCGATCGAGATCTCCTTGGGGCAGGCGGCCATGCACTCACCGTGGTTGGTGCAGGCCCCAAACCCTTCCGCATCCATCTGCGCCACCATGGTGACGACGCGCGTGGAGCGCTCGGGCTGGCCCTGGGGCAAGAGCCCCAGGTGCGACACCTTCGCGGCCACGAACAGCATGGCCGACGCGTTGGGGCAGGCCGCCACGCACGCCCCGCACCCGATGCAGGCGGCGGTGTCCATGGCGAGGTCGGCATCGCGTTTCGGCACCAGCACCGCATTGGCCTCCGGCGCGCTCCCGGCGCGCACCGTGATGAACCCCCCTGCCTGGACGATCCGGTCGAAGGCGCCGCGGTCCACAACCAAGTCTTTGATCACCGGGAACGCCCGGGCCCGCCACGGCTCGATCCACAGCTCGGCCCCGTCCGCGAACGAACGCATGTGCAGCTGGCACGTCGTGGTGGCGCGCTGCGGGCCGTGGGGGCGGCCGTTGATCACCATGCCGCACGCGCCGCAAATCCCCTCGCGGCAGTCGTGGTCGAACGCGATCGGCTCGTCCTTGCGCGCGAGGAGCTGCTGGTTGAGCACGTCCAGCATCTCGAGGAACGACATGTCGGGGCTCACGTCGGTGATGGCGTAGCGGACAAAGCTCCCGGGGAGCCCGGGCCCCTGCTGCCGCCAGACGTGGAGCGTGAGGTGCATTACGTGTAGCTCCGCTGCGCGAGATGGACCGCCTCGAAGGCGAGCGGCTCCTGGTGCAGCGTCGGGGCGTTCCCCACGCCGGTGAACTCCCAGGCGGCGACGTAGCTGTACCGTGCGTCGTCGCGCTTTGCCTCGCCCTCCGGGGTCTGCGACTCCTCACGGAAGTGGCAGCCGCACGACTCTTCCCGGTGCAGTGCGTCCCGGCACATCAGCTCGGCGAACTCGAAAAAGTCGGCCACGCGGCCCGCATGCTCGAGTGCCTGATTGAAGTCCTCGCCCTTCCCTCCGACGTACACATCGCGCGCGAACTCCTCCCGCAACCCGGCGATCTTGGCGATCGCGTCGTTCAGGCCAGCGGCGTTCCGGGACATGCCGCACTGGTCCCACATCAGTCGGCCCAACTCGCGGTGAAAGACGTCCGCCGTCTTCCGGCCGCTCCCGGCGAGTAGCCTCCGGACCCGCTCGTTCACCTCGCCCTGGACCTGGCGGAACGTCGGGTGGTCGGGCCCGACCGTGTCGCGCTTGGCCTGGGCGAGGTAGTCCCCGATCGTGTACGGCAGGATGAAATACCCGTCGGCGAGCCCTTGCATCAGCGCGCTCGCGCCCAGCCGGTTGGCGCCGTGGTCCGAAAAGTTGGCCTCGCCGATCGCGTACAGCCCGTCGAGCGTGGTCATGAGGTTGTAGTCCACCCACAGCCCGCCCATGGTGTAGTGCGGGGCGGGGTAGATCCGCATCGGCCCGTCATAGGGGTTCTCCCCCGTGATGCGCTGGTACATCTCGAACAGGTTGCCGTAGCGCTCGCCGATCACCTGCCGGCCCAGACGGGCGATCGCGTCGGCGAGGTCGAGGTACACGCCGTGCCCGCCCGGACCGACGCCGCGCCCCTCGTCGCACACGTCCTTGGCGCGCCGCGACGCGATGTCACGCGGCGCGAGGTTGCCGTAGCTCGGGTACAGCCGCTCGAGATAGTAGTCCCGCTCGGCCTCGGGGATGGCGCCCGGCGCGCGTGTGTCGCCTGTCCGCTTCGGCACCCAGATGCGGCCGTCGTTGCGGAGCGACTCGCTCATGAGCGTCAGCTTCGCCTGATGCGGACCGGTGACGGGAATACAGGTGGGATGGATCTGGGTGAAGCACGGATTGGCGAGCGCCGCGCCGCGGCGATAGGCACGCCAGATCGCGGTGGCGTTGCAGCCCTTCGCGTTGGTTGAGAGGTAGTAGACGTTCGCGTACCCGCCCGTCGCCAGTACCACCGCGTCAGCCGCGTGGCCGCTCACCGCACCGCTCACCAGGTCGCGCACCACGATGCCGCGGGCTTGCCCGTCGATCACGACCAGATCGAGCATCTCGGTGCGCGGGTACATGTGCACCTTGCCGGCCGCGATCTGCCGCGCCAGCGCCTGGTAGGCGCCGAGCAGCAACTGCTGGCCGGTCTGGCCGCGGGCGTAGAAGGTGCGCGAAACCTGCACGCCGCCGAACGACCGGTTCGCGAGCAGGCCCCCGTACTCGCGCGCGAACGGGACCCCTTGGGCCGCGCACTGGTCGATGATCCGGGCGCTGAGCTCGGCCAGCCGGTAGACGTTGGCCTCGCGCGCGCGGAAGTCGCCTCCCTTGACCGTGTCGTAGAACAGCCGGAACGCCGAGTCGCCGTCGTTCTGGTAGTTCTTCGCCGCGTTGATTCCACCTTGCGCCGCGATCGAGTGCGCCCGGCGGGGGGAATCCTGAAAACAGAAGCAGGAGACGGTGTACCCGAGCTCGGCAAGCGACGCGGCGGCGGAACCGCCGGCCAGGCCCGAGCCCACGACGATGATGTGGTACTTCATCTTGTTCGCGGGGTTGACCAGCTTGATTTCGGACCGGTGCCGCTCCCATTTCTGTTCGAGCGGCCCGCTGGGGATCTTGGAGCGTAGCTCCATGCTCAGCGCACGATCCCGGCGAGCACCGCCACCGGAATGGAGATGTAGAGACCGGCGATCAGCACCGCGATGGCACCCGCCGCGCTGCGCCGCCAGCGCCCGGTCGGCGGCCGGTTGAGCCCCAGCGTCTGCAACGCGCTCCAGGTGCCGTGGTAGAGGTGCAGACCCAGCACGATCATCGCCGCGATATACGCCGCTGCCACGGGCCACACCCGCAGGCTCGCGACGACGTTGTGATAGACGTCGCCCGGGACGAAGCTCGGGTTCACCCGGCCGAATGTGAAGTCGAGCAGGTGATAGAGCACGTACAGGGCGATGAGCACGCCCCCCCACCGCATCGTGCGGGCGGCATACGTCGTCTCGACGGGCTCGAGCCGCCGATAGCCCACCGGGCGGGCGCGCCAGCTAGCGCGCGTCACCATGATCGCCGCGCCGATGTGCGCGCCGACCGCCACCAGCAGGACCAAACGCGCGATCCACAGCAGCTGCCCTCGGGCGAAGAACGGCGCCCCCACGGTTCGCAAGCCCTCGGCGTACGTGTTGAAGTGCTCGGGCCCCTGGAACACCTTGAGGTTGCCGAGCAGATGACCGACCACGAACAACAACAGGATGACGCCCGTGACGGCCATGAGGACCTTCATGCCGACGAGCGAGCGGGTGACACCCGGACGGGCAGCGACTGCAGGCAGGCTGGTCATGGAACGGTGGGATGATACCTGCTCGGCTGCGACTCAGGCAAGCCGACGGATGCGCCGGCTATCTTTCGTACGTTCGCCACCAACCCACCTCGGCTCGAGGAGGCGCCACGCATGGCCACGTCCTCATCCATGATCGTGTCCACGACGTTCGACATACAAGGCCGCCGCGTGCGCGAGTACCGCGGTGTGGTCCGCGGAATCACCGTGCGCGCGCCGACCATTTCGCAAGGCATCCTCGGCGGTTTGAAGAGCATCATCGGCGGCCGGATCGGCGCGTACACCGAAATGTGCGAGCAGGCACGGCAGGCCGCCTACGACCTCATGGTCGAGCACGCGAGACAGGTCGGGGCGAACGCGGTGCTCGGCGTCGCCTTCGATGCGTCGGAGGTGGCGAGCAGGGCTTCGGCAACCGAGGTGCTCTGCTACGGCACGGCGGTCGTACTGGAGTGAGACCCACCGTCGTCGTCGTGGGGGGGGGATTCGGCGGCTTGCGCGCCGCCCGCGCGCTGCGCCGCGTGCCCGTCGACGTCGTCCTGGTCGATCGGCACAATTACCACCTGTTCCAGCCGCTCCTCTACCAGGTCGCGACCGCCGGCCTCGAGCCCGAGCAGATCGCGAAGCCGGTGCGGGCGATCTTGCGGGGGCAAGCGAACTTCGAGTTCCGGATGAGCGAGGTGACCGGTCTCGACTCCGGCGCAAAGCGACTCCTCACCCGAGACGGTGCGATCGCCTACGACTACCTGATCCTCGCCGTGGGCGGCGAGACGAACTACTTCGGGCTCGAGAGCGTGCCGCGGCACGGGTTCGGGCTGAAGGATATTCCGGAGGCGATCCGCATCCGCAACCACGTGCTGCACGCGTTCGAGCGCGCGATGCTCGAGCACGACCCCGAGCGGCGCCGCGCCGAGCTCACCTTCATCGTCGTGGGGGGCGGCCCGACGGGCGTCGAGATGGCAGGCGCCCTCTCCGAGCTCATCCGACTGGTCCTGGTGAAGGACTACCCCCGGCTCAACATGAAGGACGTGCGCGTGCTGCTCGTTGAAGCGACCGACCGGCTGCTCGGTCCAATGCCCGCCCGGCTGCGCGAGGCCGCCGCCGAAACGCTGTGGCGCAAGCACGTGGAGGTCCGCTTCGGTGCGACGGTCGCCGATTACGACGGCGAGCGGGTGCTCCTGAAGAGCGGGGAAGTGATTCCGGCCCGCACGCTCGTGTGGGCCGCGGGGGTGCAAGCCGTGTCGCTCACCACCCGGCTCGGGTTGCCGACGGGGCGGCAAGGCCGGATTCCGGTGGCGGACACCCTGGACGTCCCCGGTCACCCGGGCGTGTACGTCATCGGGGACGCGGCCTATCTCGAGGTGGACGGCCAGCCCTTGCCGATGATGGCTCCGGTCGCGATTCAGATGGCGGAAACGGCGGCGCGGAATATCGGGCGCCACGTCGCCGGCGAGTTGCCGCTGGCGTTCCGCTACCGCGATCCGGGGTCGCTGGCGACCATCGGGCGCAACGCCGCCGTCGCCTACATTCGGGGGATCGCCTTCACGGGATTCCCCGCCTGGGTGGTGTGGTTGGTCGTCCACATCATGCAGCTCATCGGCTTCCGCAACAAACTATTCGTCCTGCTGAATTGGGCGTGGGATTATTTCTTCTACGAGCGTGCCGCACGCCTGATCACGACGATGGACTGATCAGGGCAGGGTGGGGCGTGGGGTGGAGCGGCGGGCGGAGGGTCGTGCGCGCGCCGTGCCCGTCCGCCGCACCACGCCGTTCCAGCCGCACTCGAGGCACCAGCGGCGCTGCAGCAGCGGGAGCAGCCGATCGAAGAAGCGGTTGCGCAGGCCCACCATTTCGATGCCGCACTGCGGGCAGAGTGGGCCCCGGGGCAGCAGGAGGTACACGACCGCCGTCACGATCACCACCCGCATCGCCACGGTGACGAGCAGGACCAGCACCACCAGCATACTGCATGATAGTGCCGGGCCGGCCGTCCAGCCAACCTCACCCGCGGGCGGCCCGTGCGAGCTCGAGGATCCGCCGCTCCAGCTCCGCGAGCTCGACCGGCTTGACCAGGACGCGCTCCCGCGCCACGGGCGTGTTCCCGGGCTCCGCGAGCTGGGAGACGTCACCCGACAGGAACAGCACCCTCGCCGCGAGCTCGGGGCGCTCTTCCTCGAGCTGCGCGTACAGCTCGATCCCTCCCATCCGGGGCATCCGCAGGTCGGCCACGATCACATCGGCAGGCCGCAGGCGCAGCTTCGCCAGCCCGTCCAAGCCGTCCACCGCCTCCTCCACCTCCGCCCCCCGGCGCGCGAGGAACCGGGCCATCGGTCGCCGGACGCCCTCCTCGTCCTCCACGATGAGCACGTGAACACCGGTGAGCGACGCCACCGGCTTCGCGACGTCGCGCACCCGTTGGTCCGGGCCGGCGGCGGCCGTCCCCGGCTCGGCGGTCACCGCTGGGGCGACCGGAACCGAGAGAACGAACCGGGCCCCCCCACCCGGCGCCGAGGCCAGGCGGAGATCGCCGCCCACCTCGCGCGCGATCTGGCGCGAGATGTAGAGGCCGAGGCCCGTGCCGCGCCGGCCCTTCGAGGTGACGAACGGTCGGAACAGGCGCGACGCAATGTCGGCAGCGACGCCCTTGCCGTTGTCACCGACGGCCACCGACACCCGGGCGTCCTCGACCCACGTGTCCACGGTGAGGTGCCGCGGAGGCTTGACCGCACGGAGCGCATCGATCGCGTTGGAGAGGAGATTCACCAACACCTGCTCGAGCTTGATCGAGTCGCCCTCGACCGCGGGGAGGTTGGCGTCGAGCCGGCCGCCGACGGTGATCTCGTCCACACCGAACCGGAAGGACAGCAAGTCGAGCCCACCGCGCACCACGTCGTTCAGGTTGACGCGAGTGACCTCCCGCTCGGCTGCCCGCACGAACCGCAGCAAGCCGCGGAGGAGCTTGGCGGCACGCCGCGTCTGGCGCAGGATCTGGACCATCTCATTCCGCTGCTCGCCCACGACGGTCGGGTCGGCGAGCCGGTTCTCCGCGTGCGCCGCGATCGCCATTAGCGGATTGTTGACCTCGTGCGCGACGCCGGCCAGCAACTCCCCGGCGGCGGCGAAACGGCCCTGTTCCTCGGCGCGGTCGCGCAGAATGCGGGTCATCGCGTTAAAGTGCCCGGCCACGCGACCGAGCTCGTCGGCCCCGCGGATCGGAACGCTGACGGTGAGATCGCCGTCGGTGGCACGGGCGAGGCCAGCCTCGAGCTCGCGCAGCGGGCGCCAGACGCGTCGGCGCACCACGTAGGCCAGGGCGGGCACCCACAGAACTCCGGCCAGGAGCCACAGGATGGTCGCGCGGGGCACCTCGTCCGCCGCTGCCTGCAAGGCACGCTGGCGCGCGATCAAGTAGGCACGAGCAACCCTGCTCCCGTCGGCCCCGCGGTCGTGGGCGATCTGGACGAGTCGCTCTACTGCCGCCAAGCGCGCCGCGGCCTCCGCCGGGCGCCCCCGATCGAGGTCGTTCAGCACCTGTACGAGGGCGCTCCCCACGCTGGAGAGAGCGTCGTCGATGCGCGTCAGCTCGGCGCGCAGGGTCTCGGCGATGGGGGTGTCCGGTGGTACGGCGAGCGGCGCGCGCCCGAGCGCCAGCACCTGATGCGCGAGTCTCAGGGAATCAGGCGCCGACCACGAGCCACGGGCGAGGTTGCGCGCGATTGCGACCGTCCGATTCAGTGCGCTGTCCCGGCGCGCGAGCTCCGCGCTCAACGTGGTGATCGCCTGAGTGGCGGCACCGAGTGCCAGGGCCGGTCGGCTGACGCGGAAGAACAGGTAGACGGGCAGCGCGGCGGCGTACAAGCCTGCGCCGAGCGCGACGCCGAGCAGCGTCACGCGCACGCTGAACGCTCGCCCCGCCGGCGCAGGGATCGATCGGAGCGGTGTCACAGGAACGCAAGCCCGAGACGAGCGAGCACAGGTGTCATCCCCCCCACGCAAGCGGGCGCAAACGTAGCGGTACGGTAGCCGCTAAGATAGCGCTCCTCCCCCGGCTGACGGGATCACCGAATCATGCGCGCGCCTGGCGCTGACTAGCGGGGCCGGGCCGGAGCGGCCACATTTGCTCCCGCGCCCCGATGGCAGGAAGCGAGGTCCGCATGGCTAGCGATACCGGCGACCGCATGAGGATCGTGATCGGCTACGCGCTGTGGGCCACGCTCTGCGCCGCGGCGGCCGGCCTCGCGCTCTCCCTCATCCACACCTGGTTCTTCAGCTCCCACGCCAGCGCCCCGGAATTCTGGCGCACCCTGTTCGAGGACGTGGCCACCACGGTCGGCATCGCCGCCGGGCAGGGGGCGGTAGCCCTGGTCTCGGGCAGCGTGCTCGCGCAGCTCGGCCGCGGGCTCCATGCCACCGTCCTCCTGGGCCTGCTCGTCGGGGTGTTCGACTTCGTCATGAACTTCCTCCAGATGGCGGTGCCCCGGACCGAGCTCGGCTGGGTGCCCGATCTCATCATCCTCGCGGCTGTCACGATCGCCATCACCGCGTTCGGATCGCGGTCGGCGGCGGTCGCCCCGTGACCGACGAGCTGCGCGACGCGCAACAGCGACTCGAGCGGCGCGTCGAAGTCCTGGAGCAGATGATGCGACGGCTGGTCGCGCCCGGCGCCATCTCCGAGCGCGTCGTCGCCGTGCCTCCACGCACACCGGCTCCAAGCCCCACCCTCGCCGGCCACCCGCCGCCCGTCCCTCCCCTCCCGCGGCCCGCCGCTCCCGACCTCGAGCAGTGGTTCGGCCAGCGGGGCCTGCTGGTGGTGGGCGTCCTCGCGCTGCTCGCGGCGACCGGATTCTTCCTGAAGTATGCGATCGATCGGGGGTGGATCGCGCCGGCGGTCCGTTCCCTGCTCGCCCTGGTCGCGGGGATCGCGCTGGCGGCGTGGGGAGAGGCGCGCATCCGCAGCGACCTGCGGCGCTACGGCGCCGCGATGATCGGCGCGGGTGGCGGTCTCGCCTACCTTGGCCTGTGGGCGGCGGCCGGGCCCTACGGCCTGATCGAGCGGCGTGTCGGCGTCCTGCTGCTCGCCGCGTGCACGGCGATCGTGATCGTCCTGGCCCTCCGGCACGAGGTCGAAGGACTCGCGATCTGGGCGCTCGCGGGCGCCTACCTGGCTCCGATGCTCCTCCCGCCTGCCACGCCCAACCCCGAGGCGTTTCTCGGTTACCTCGAGGTGGTCGGCCTCGGGACCGGCCTGCTCGCCTACACGATGACCTGGCGCCGGACCTACGTTCTGGCGCTCGCCGGCTACTTCCTCCTGGCGGCCGCCGTCGCCGCCCGCGCGCTGGACAGCGCGCTCGGCTGCTGGTTCCTCGCCGCGGGCGCCTTGCTCACGCTGCACGTCACGCGGCGACGCGCCTGGCCCGAGGCGCGGCTCGGGATGCTGTTGCTCGCGTGGGTCCTGCTGCGCATGGCGCTGACCGGGATCGGGGGCGTTGAGCCGCGGGTTTGGCTCGCCCTGGGCGCAGCCCTCGCCGTCGCGGCACTCCTGTTTCGGCAACAACTCGACCGTGACCCACTGCAGACAGGTGAGGACGCGTTGCTGTTCGTCGCGAATCCCTTCGTCCTGGTCGCATTGGCGCGGACGGCCGGGCCACGGATGCTCGATCCGGTGGCGGCCCTCGTGCCCGGGCTGCTGGCGGTCGTCTATCTCACCGCGGGATGGACGCGCCGGACCGCGCCCCATCTGGTGATGGGGTTCGGGCTCGCCGCCTTCGCCCTCGCGGTGCAGGGCAGCCCGGCGGCGGTCGTCGTCCTCTGGACGGCGCTCTTGCTCGCCGCGCTCGCGGCGGAGCGGCTGGGAACTCGGGTCGGCGGGCGGATCGCCGCCCTCGGGCTCGCCGCGATCGCGTTTCCCTGGCTGTTCGGCGTGGCACTGTGGTCCCGCTCGCCGGGCGCCGCGGCGTTCAGCGACCCCTGGGCGCTGGCGCTCTACGCCTACGTCGCCGGCACGGCGCTCGCCGCCCGTTGGTGGGGGCGAGCCGACCGGGGGAGTGAGCTGTTGTGGGTGGTGTGTGGTGCGGCGGTGTTCGCGGGCGGCTCGATCGAGCTGCAGCGGTACTTCGGACGGCGCGCCCCGCTCGCCGGCGACCTCGCCCTGAGCGTCTTCTGGTTGGCGTACGCCGGCGCCCTGGTGCGACTCGGGTTCCAGCACGAGCGCAAGGACGTGCGCTCGGCGGGGCTGGTCGTGGCCGCCGGCGCCGGGGCCAAGATCGTGCTGTACGACCTCTCGACCCTCGAAGCGTTGTACCGCATCGCCTCGTTCTTCACCCTCGCGCTCATCGCGCTAGCGGTTGCCTACGCGTACAACAAAAAGGCGACGACGTCGAGCAGCAACGTCTGACGGAGACGTCACGCAGAGGCGACGTCTTTAGAGCTTAGGCAACGTAATCCCCTGTTGAGCCTGATATTTCCCTTTCTTGTCCTTGTAGCTGATCTCGCACTCGTCTCCCTCGTCGGCCGTGAAGAACAGGACCTGCGCGATCCCCTCGTTGGCGTAGATCCGCGCGGGGAGCGGCGTCGTGTTGGAGATCTCGAGCGTGACGAACCCTTCCCACTCGGGCTCGAACGGGGTCACATTGGTGATGATCCCGCACCGCGCGTAGGTGCTCTTGCCGACGCAGATCGTCAGGACGTTGCGCGGGATGCGGAAGTACTCGATGGAGCGGGCGAGGACGAACGAGTTGGGCGGCACGATGCACACATCGCCCGTGAACTCCACGAAGGACTTCGGGTCGAACCGCTTCGGATCCACCACCGCCGAGAGCGCGTTCGTGAAGATCTTGAACTCCGGGGCGACGCGCATGTCGTAGCCGTACGACGACACGCCATAAGAGATGACGCCGGCGCGCGCCTGGTTTTCGGCGAACGGCTCGATCATGGCGTGGTCGGTGGCCATGCGTCGGATCCAGCGATCGGACTTGATGGACATGGGGCGGCAATATATCGGCGGCGTCGACACTTACGCCACTCGATTCGGTTGACAAGGCTGCCAGGCGCGAATACGTTTCGGCGGGTCAAGTGAATTTTTTCACGAACTCATGAACCAGCCCTATCTCTCCTTTCTCCTTCTGCTTGGCTTCGTCGCGTTCAACGCGGGCCTGTTGATCGCGCTGTCGCATCTGCTGGCACCACGGAAGCCTACCGTCCTCAAAGACGCGCCGTACGAGAGCGGCATGCCGCCGCTGGGCACCGCACACGAGCGTTTCTCGGTCAAGTTCTACCTCGTGGCGATGCTGTTCATCGTCTTCGACATCGAGACGGTGTTCTTGATTCCGTGGGGCACGATCTTCTGGGGCGGCGGGGGCGGACCGGGCACGGGGTTCCTGCTGGTGGAGATGCTGGTTTTCATGCTCATTCTGGCGGTCGGCTACGTCTATGTCTGGAAGCGGGGAGCGCTGCAATGGGACTGAGCGCATGAAGCGCGTCATGGAAACGAAGGAAGTTGCCGGGCAAAGCCCGAACTACCTTCTGGCCAAGTTCCAGGGTCTCGTCGACTGGGCCGTCAACGCCTCGCGCGCCAACTCACTGTGGCCCATGCCGTTCGGGACCGCGTGCTGTGCGATCGAGTTCATGGCGACGGCGGCCAGCCGCTACGATTTCGCGCGGTTCGGCATGGAGCGCCAGGCGTTCTCGCCGCGGCAGGCGGACGTGCTGATCTGCGCCGGGCGGCTGCCGTTCAAGCTGGCCCCCGTGATCCGGCGCATCTACGATCAGATGCCGCAGCCCAAGTGGGTGATCTCGATGGGAGCGTGCGCCTCCACCGGCGGCATTTTCGACAACTACGCGATGGTGCAGGGGATCGATACCGTCGTCCCGGTGGACGTCTACGTCCCGGGCTGTCCGCCCCGCCCGGAGGGACTGTTGTACGGCGTGCTGCTCCTGCACAAGAAGATCCGGGGCGAGTCGCTGTTCGACGCCGTCCCGCGCCGGGAGGAGCAGCCGCTCGATGCGCGCGGCCTACGCCTCTCCCCCGAGACGATCGACGAGATTTCGGAGCCGTTCGGGAACTCCGTCCACCAGTTCCGGTCGACGTGAACGCCTCCGTCGACGCGCTGCGAGCGACCTTCGGCACCGCCATCGGCCGCGCCGTCGAGTCGTGCGGCGACACCATCGTCTACGTCGCCCGCGAGCGACTGCTCGAGGTGCTGCGGTGGCTGCGCGACAGCCCCGAGCAGGGCTACGACTATCTGGTCGACGTGACGGCGGTCGAGTATCGCGACCGGGAGCGACCGCTCGAGGTGGTCTACAACCTGCGTGCCCTCGGGCGCCGCAGCGAGCTGCGCGTGAAGGTCGAGCTCGACCCGCGCGGTGAGCTGGCCGTCGACTCCGTCGTGCCGCTGTGGCGCGGCGCCGACTGGCTCGAGCGCGAAGTCTTCGACATGTTCGGCATCACGTTCCAGGGCCACCCCGACCTGCGCCGTATCCTGATGTGGGAGACGTACGCGGAGGGGTACCCACTCCGGAAGGACTTCCCGCTGCGCGGCCGGTTCAGCCGGGCGGAGCAGGTGCGCCAGGCGCTGAACGCGAACCCCGAGGTGCACTACTCGATGGAAGAGCTGTCCATCGCCGAGGCGTACCACGAGCTGCCTCCCGACATGCGAGAGCGGATACGCCGTGGCGAGCCCGGCACGCCGCCCGACTCCGAATGAGCCAGCGCACCGTCGAGCTCGACCTGGCCACACCCGGTCTGGACGCCCGCGGACAGCCGACGCGCGTGCCGCTCGGTCCCGCCGTCGCGGCTCCAGCGGAGCCGGGGCTCGCCAGCGAGCACATGCTGATCAACATCGGGCCCCAGCACCCCGCGACCCACGGCGTCCTGCGGCTCGTGGTCGAGCTCGACGGCGAGACGGTGGTGCGCGTGATCCCGCATCTCGGGTACTTGCACTCCGGGTTCGAGAAACTCGGCGAGTACCGTCATTACAACCAGATCATTCCGCTCACTGACCGGACGGATTATCTGTCCCCGATGGCCAACAACGTCGGCTTCGCCCTGGCGGCCGAGCAGCTGATGGGGATCGAGATCACGCCGCGCTGCACGGTGCTGCGGGTGATCGCGTGCGAGATGAGCCGGATCATCTCACACATGGTGTGGCTCGGCACGACCTCCATCGACCTGGGCGCCTTCACGCCATTTCTGTGGGCGTTCCAGGAGCGCGAGCGGATCTACAATCTCCAGGAGATGTGGACCGGTGCCCGGCTCACGACGAGTGTCACGCGCGTGGGCGGCATGATGGCCGACATCCCGGACAAGTTCGTGGACGGGCTGCGTCACTTCACGCAAACGTTCCCGAAGACGCTCGCCGAAATCGACCGCGTCCTGACCCGCAACGCCGTGTGGGTCGGGCGCACGCAGGGTGTGGGCGCGCTCACGGCCGCGGAAGCGATCAATTACTCGCTCTCCGGCCCCATGCTGCGGGCCAGCGGCGTCCCGTACGACGTCCGCAAGGATCGGCCGTACCTGGGCTACGAGACCTACGACTTCGACGTCGTGGTCGGTGAGCACGGCGACGTCTACGACCGCTACCTGGTGCGGTTGGAGGAGTGCTCACAGGCGAACCGCATCCTCCAGCAGGCGCTCGACCGCCTGCCCGACGGCCCCGTGAACGTCGCCGATCCCCGGGTGATCCTGCCCCCCAAATCGCGCGCGATGAACGACATGGAAGCGATGATCTACCACTTCAAGCAGGTGATGGAAGGTGTGAAGGCGCCGGTGGGTGAAGCGTACGTCGGGATCGAGAATCCGAAGGGCGAGCTCGGCAATTACCTGGTGTCGGACGGGACGGCCAAACCGGTGCGGTGGCGCATCCGGCCCCCCTCCTTCATCAACCTTGCGGCGCTCCCCAAGATGGCGGAGGGGCACCTGTTGAGCGACCTGATCGCGATCAACGCGTCGGTCGACATCGTCATGGGTGAGGTGGATCGATGAGCGTCAGCGCGCATCCGACGCCGCCGGCGGGCACCGAGGAGTACCAGCCGGTCTTCACCGGCCAGACGCTCGAGCAGCTGGGCGAGATCTTCACCCGGTATCCCACCAAACAGGCGGCGCTGCTGCCGGCGCTGTGGCTGGTGCAGCAGGCCCGCGGCTGGATCTCGGACCGCAACATGGCGGAGGTGGCCGAGGTGCTGGGCCTGACGCCCGCCTACGTGAAAGGCGTGGTCACCTTCTACACGATGTACCACCAGCATCCCGTCGGGAGGCACTTCGTGCAGGTGTGCACGACGTCACCGTGCAACATCTGCGGGGCCGAAGCGGTCGTCAAAGCCTTGCTCGACGCGACGGGGGCGCGGGAGCTCGGCGCGACGAGTCCCGACGGCAAGTGGACGGTGATCGAGGTGGAATGCCTGGGTGCCTGCGGCTTCGCGACGCCGGTGCTCGTAGACGACGACTTCATCGAGTCGGTTACACCGGAGAAGGTCCCGGACCTGGTGAGGAAATACAACTGAGAACCGAACGCGGAAGTGGGAATGCGGAAGTCGGAACACGCTGTTCCGCGTTCCGCGTTCCGCGTTCCGACTTCGGGATGGTCTGATGGGTTATCCTCACAAACCGCACGCTCGCGAAACGGTCCTCCTCTCCAAGCACTTTGGTGAGGCCGATGCGCGCAGTTACAAGGGCTGGGTGAAGCGGGGGGGCTACGAGATGCTGGAGCGGGCCCTCGCCATGGAACCCGCGAAGATCATCGACCTCGTCAAGGAGTCGGGTCTGCGGGGGCGGGGCGGGGCGGGGTTCCCAACCGGCCTCAAGTGGTCGTTCATGCCCAAGGAGAAGAGAAAGCCGCACTACCTGTGCGTGAACGCCGACGAATCGGAGCCGGGGACCTTCAAAGACCGCGAGATCATGCGCTGGACGCCCCACGCGTTGCTGGAGGGCGCGGCGATCGCGGCCCGCGCGATCCAGGCCGAGGTGACCTACATCTACATCCGCGGCGAGTTCACCGAGCCCTGGGCCGTCATGGCCAAGGCCCTCGCCGAGGCGAAGGCCGCGGGCGTCTTCGGCCGCGGCAAGATCCACCTGCACCGCGGCGCCGGCGCCTACATCTGCGGCGAAGAGACCGCGCTCATGAACTCGATCGAAGGCAAGCGCGGCAACCCACGGATCAAGCCGCCGTTCCCGGCGGCGGCGGGTGTCTTCGGGATGCCGACCACCATCAACAACGTGGAGACGCTGGCCGCGGTGCCGCTCATTCTCAAACAGGGCCCCGCCTGGTACAAGGGGCTGTCCCTCGCCTCTCCGAAGAGCACGGGCACCAAGCTGTTCTCCGTGTGCGGGCACGTCCAGCGGCCCGGCAACTACGAAGTCACGATGGGCTTCCCGCTCAAGGATCTGCTGTACGAGCTGGCCGGCGGGATGCGGCCGGGGCGGACGCTGAAGGCGTGCATCCCCGGGGGCTCGTCGGTGCCGATCCTCGACCGCGACGAGACCGAGAGCTGCCTCCTCGACTACGAAGGCGTCGTCGAGCGGGGCTCGATGCTGGGTTCGGGCGGCGTGATCGTGTTCGACGACTCGACCGACATGGTCTACCAGATCATGCGGCTCGCCCGCTTCTACGCGCACGAGTCGTGCGCCCAGTGCACCCAGTGCCGCGAAGGCACGGCGTGGACCACCAAGATCCTCGAGCGGATTCTGGCGGGCCAGGGAAAGACCGCGGACCTCGACCTGCTGCTCGATCTCTCCGAGAACATGACCGGCAAGACCATCTGCGTGCTCTCGGACTCGTGCGCCGCGCCTGTGGTCTCGGGGATCAAGAAGTTCAAGAACGAGTTCGAGGACTACATCGCGGGGCGGCGGAAGCCGGTGCTGGTGGCCTGATGGCCGACGACCTGATCAGTCTCATGATCGACGGCGTCCCGGTGAGCGTCCCCAAGGGAACGCTGGTGATCGAGGCCGCGAAGCAGACGGGCGTCCTCGTGCCGCACTACTGCTACCACCCGGGGCTGCCCGTTGCGGGCGTGTGCCGCATGTGCCTCGTGGAGATCGAGAAGGCCCCAAAGCTCCAGATCGCGTGCGCCACCCAGGTCGCCGAGGGCATGGTGGTGCACACCCAGTCGACCCAGGCGAAGCAGGGCCGCACGGGCGTGCTCGAGCTGCTCCTCATCAATCATCCCCTCGACTGCCCCATTTGCGATCAAGCGGGGGAGTGCGAGCTGCAGGACTTCACATTTCAGGAGGGCCGCCCCGCGACGCGCTACAGCCCGGAGTACGCGAAGCGTTTCAACCCAGTCGAAGACTTCGGGCCGGATGTGCTGTACGTTCCGAACCGCTGCATCCTGTGCACGCGCTGCGTCCGCTTTATGGAGGACGTGGCGAAGGAGCCGGTGCTCAACGTATCCGAGCGCGGCGACCGCGCCTACGTCGGGATCCACCCCGCGGCGCGGCTCGACCACCCGTGGGCGGGCAACGTCGTCGACCTCTGCCCGGTCGGCTCGCTGCTCTCGAAGGACTTCCTGCACAAGGCGCGCGCGTGGGAGCTCGACAAGGCGGCGTCGGTCTGTACCGGCTGCTCGCAGGGCTGCAACGTCACGCTCGACACCCGCGAGAACGTCGTGGTGCGGGTGCGCCCCCGGCCCAACCTCCAGGTGAACCGCTACTTCATCTGCGACCACGGCCGCCTGAACTACCGCTGGATGAACCGGGGCGACCGCATCGAGGCCCCGCTCGTGCGGCGGGGCGGCGAGCTGCACGCGACCGACTGGGACGAAGCGTGCGAGCGCGTGGCGACGCTGCTGCGGGGTGCCGGCGGCAAGGCGGTCGCCCTCGTCTCCCCGAAAGCCTCCACCGAGGCGCTGTTCCTCGCGCGCGAGCTGTTCGCCGGGCTCGACTGGACCGGCGCGTTCCAGGTGGTGATGGGCGAGGAGGCGCCGCTCGCCGGTGTGCCAGAGCTCGCGCTGCGCGCCGAGCGAGCCCCAAACGGCCGGGGTGCGGAGCTGCTCGGCTACAGCCGGGACTACCCGGCGGCGCTGAGCGCTGCCGAGACCGCGTCGGTCGTGCTGGTGCTCGACGAGCCCGAGAGCGCCGTGCGGACGGCAGGGGCGCTGATCTATGTCGGGACGATGTTGCCCGAGCGCGCCCGCGAGGCCGCGGTGGTCCTGCCGATCGCCAACGTGGCGGAGGAGGACGGCACGTTCGTGAACCGGGACGGGCGGGTGCAGCGCTACTTCCAGGCCAAGCCGGCGCCCGGCATGGCGCGGCCGGCCTGGTGGGTGCTCTCCGAGGTCAGCGCGACGCTGGGTCGCGGGGAGCGCCTGGCCACCGCCGACGAGGCGTTCGACCGCCTCGCAGCGTCGGTGGACGCGTTCCGCGGGCTCTCCTACGGGCGGCTGGGATTCGCCGGACTGCCGGCGCCCGCGGCCGTGCCCGTTGCCGTGCCGGCATGACGTTCTTCCTGATCGGCTCGATCGTGAAGATTCTCGTGGTCTTCACGGCGATCATGGTCGGCGTGGCGCTGCTCACCCTCGCGGAGCGCCGCATCTGCGCCTGGATGCAGGACCGGCTCGGCCCCAACCGCGTCGGCCCGCAAGGACTGTTTCAACCGGCGGCTGACGGGCTCAAGAACCTTCTCAAGGAGGAGACGCTTCCCGCCCAGGCCGACAAGGTGCTGTTCCTGCTCGCGCCGGCGATGGCCTTCGTGCCGGCGCTCCTGACCTTCGCGGTGATCCCGTTCGCCACGCCGCTGCCCACGCCGTGGGGAGACGTGGAGATGGTGGTGGCGAACCTGCCGGTCGGATTCCTCTACATCCTGGCGTTCGGCTCGCTCGGCGTCTACGGGATCGTGCTGGCCGGGTGGTCGTCCAACAACAAGTACTCGCTGCTCGGCGGGATGCGGGCGAGCGCGCAGATGATCTCCTACGAGATCGCCATGGGCATGAGCACGGTGGCCGTGCTGCTGCTCGCCGGCAACGTGACGCTCACCGACGTCATCGCCAAGCAGTCGGCATCCCTCTTCACCTGGAACGTGTTCCCCCTCTCGCTCGCGTACTTCATTTTCATCGTCGCGGCGTTCGCGGAAACCAACCGGCTGCCGTTCGACCTCCCAGAGGCCGAGGGCGAGCTCATCGCCGGCTATCACACCGAGTACAGCGGGATGAAGTTCTCGATGTTCTACATCGCGGAATACGCCAACATGGTGACGGCATCGGCCCTCATGACGACGCTGTTTTTCGGGGGGTGGGACATCCCGTTCATCACGTGGGACAACACACCACCGTGGACGGTGCTCAAGACCGTGTTGACGCTCGGGTCGTTCGGCGTGAAGACGATGTGTTTCCTCTTCCTCTACATCTGGGTCCGCTGGACGCTGCCGCGTTTCCGCTACGATCAGCTGATGGCGCTCGGGTGGAAGGTGATGCTGCCCCTCGCGCTTGGCTACGTGACGGTGATGGCGACCGCGATCTGGCTGCTGCACGACCGGCTCGGCTGGACGTACGACACTCGCTTCGCGCTGGTCTTGTTCGCCGTGAACCTGCTGCTCGCGGTGCCGCTGTTCTTCGTGCTCGACCGCGGGCACATCATCGCCGGATCGGTGGCGGAGGAGCGCGCCTGATGACGATCGGCGTCAAGGTGATGCAGCGACCGGGGACGCGGGCCTCCTACGTGCGCGCCACGCTCCAGGGCATGGCCCTCACGCTGCAGCACATTTTCCGGCCCAAGGTCACGATGCAGTATCCCGAGGAGAAGAGCACCGCGGACTGGAACATTTCCTCGCGCTGGCGCGGCACGCATCGCATGCTCACCGACGAGCAGGGGCGCGCCAAGTGCGTGGCCTGCGGGCTCTGCCCGCAGATCTGTCCGGCGAACTGCATCAAGCTCGTGCCCGGGGAGGACGAGCAGGGGAACCGCTACCCGCTGATCTACGAGATCGACGAATTCCGCTGCGTGTTCTGCGGCTACTGCCAGGAGGTCTGCCCCGAGGAAGCGATCCACGTCGGCGTGCACTACGAGAACTCCGAGTTTTCGCGCGACCGGTTCGTGTACGACCTCGAGCGGCTGTGCGCCCAGACGCATCCCGTCTCGACCCTGTGGGACCCCTCCGATCCCGCGGGCGAGTAGCGATGGCGCCGACCTTGATCATCTTCTGGGGATTCGCCGGGCTCGCGGTCGTCAGCGCGCTCGCGTGCATCACCCGCCGGAGCCCCGTGGCGAGCGCGCTGTGGTTGGTGGCGACGCTGTTCGCGCTCGCGGCCCTGTTCGTCCTGCTCGACGCCCAGTTCATCGCCGTGCTTCAGGTGCTGGTGTACGCCGGCGCCATCATGGTGTTGTTTCTGTTCGTGATCATGCTGCTCAATCTGGGCCGCGCGGGACCGTCCGATCTCAAAGGGCCCGTGGGACTCGGGGTGGGCGTGCTGCTCGCGGGATTGATGCTGGTCCAGTTGCTCGCGCTGCGGCACGGCGGGCCGGCGCCGGCCCTCGCACTCGCGCCCGGCCCCATGGCCCGCGCCGCCGCGGAGCAGGGCATGGTGCCGGCCGTTGCCCGGCCGCTCTTCAGCACCTATCTCGTGCCGTTCGAGATCACCAGCGTGCTTCTGCTCGCCGCGCTGGTCGGCGCGGTCGTGCTCGCCAAGCGGAAGCTCTGATGCTCCTCGAGCCCTCCCTCACCGTCTCGGCCGTGCTGTTCACCCTGGGCGTCGCGGGCGTGCTGCTGCGGCGCAACGCGATCGTCATCTTCATGTGCGTCGAGCTGATGCTCAACGCCGTGAACCTGACGTTCGTCGCGCTGGCTCAGCAACTCGGCGTCGCCGGCCAGATCTTCGTGTTCTTCGTGATGGCCGTGGCTGCGGCCGAAGCCGCGGTCGGCCTGGCGATCCTCCTGGCCATCTACCGCCATCGGCAGACGCTCAACCTCCAGAACATCAACCTGCTCAAAGGGTGATGCCCGCGGCGCCGCTGTCCCTGCTCTGGGTGGTGCCGGCGCTCCCGTTGCTCGGCTTCGCCGTGAACGGCACCCTCGCGCTGGGTCGGCCGGGCGCCAAGCGCACAGTCTCGATCGTGGGCGTCGGCACCCTGGCGCTCGCGTTCGCTGCCTCCGCCTTCGCGGTGATCGAGTTCGCCAAACTCCACGCGGCGGCGCCGCTGGTGTTCCCCTACTGGGAGTGGCTCCCGGTCGGAGAGCTGCAGGTCGGTTTCGCGCTGCAGCTCGACCAGCTCTCGGCGGTGATGATTCTCGTCGTGACGGGCGTCGGCGCCCTGATCCACGTGTTCAGCATCGGCTACATGCACGAGGATCCCGGGTACGCGCGCTATTTCGCCTACCTGAACCTGTTCGTGTTCTTCATGCTGATCCTGGTGCTGGGCGCGAACTTCCCCGTGATGTTCGTCGGGTGGGAGGGTGTCGGACTCTGCTCCTATCTGCTGATCGGGTTCTGGTTCAACGAGCGGATCAACGCCGACGCGGGCAGGAAGGCGTTCATCGTGAACCGGATCGGGGACTTCGGGTTCCTGGTCGCGATGTTGCTCATCTTCTGGCGCATCGGGTCGCTCGACTTCGGCCCCGTGTTCGCCAGGGCGCCGGCGGCGTTCGCGCCCGGCAGCGCGGTCGTCACCGCGATCACACTGTTCCTGTTTCTGGGCTGCACCGGCAAATCGGCCCAGATCCCCCTCTACACATGGCTGCCCGATGCAATGCAAGGGCCGACGCCCGTGTCCGCCCTGATTCATGCGGCGACCATGGTCACCGCGGGCGTCTATCTCGTGGCGCGCTGCGGCGTGCTGTTCGCGCTGTCGCCCCTCGGTAGCGCCGCCGTCGCCGGCGTCGGTGCGCTCACGGCGCTGTTCGCCGCCACCATCGCGCTCAAGCAGTGGGACATCAAACGCGTCCTCGCGTATTCGACCATCTCACAGCTCGGGTACATGTTCATCGGCGTGGGCACCGGGGCCTACGCGGCCGGCATCTTCCACCTCGCGACCCACGCGTTCTTCAAGGCGCTGCTGTTCCTCGGCTCGGGCAGCGTGATCCACGCGATGCACCGCGCCTACCACGCGACCCACGCCCACGACGACGCGCAGGACATGCGCAACATGGGCGGGCTCGCCCGCCACCTGCCGTGGACCGCGGGTCTCATGTGGATTGCGACGCTCGCCATCGCCGGCATCCCCCCGTTCGCCGGGTTCTTCTCGAAGGACGAGATCCTGGGCGCCGCGTTCGCCGAGGCGGAAGTCCGGCCCCTCTGGTACGTCTTCTGGGCGATGGGCATGGCGGCAGCCCTGCTCACGGCCTTCTACATGACGCGGCTCATGCGGTACACGTTCCACGGTCCGAACCGCACCGGCGACCGTGAACGGGAGCACCTGCGCGAGGCGCCGTGGATGATGACGGCTCCGCTGGTCGTGCTCGGAGCGCTGACCGTGCTGGGGGGCGGGCTCAACGTCCCTCGGCTGTTCGGCGGCGGCGCCTTCCTCGAGCACTGGCTCGAGCCTGTGACGAGCGCCGCTGCCCGACTGCACCCGGTGGTCGACACCGCGCGGACGACGGAATGGGCGCTGGTCGTGGCCGCAGTCCTGGTCGCAGCCCTGGGCATGTTCGCCGCCTTCCGGCTGCTGCGGCCGGCCGCGTTGGTGCCGGCGCGACTCGCGCCTGCGGAGACGGGGCTGGCCCGACTCCTCTGGAAGAAGTGGTACGTGAATGAGCTGTACGACGCGATCGTCGTCCGGCCCATCGTCTGGATCTCGCGCGAGGTGCTGTGGAAGATCGTGGACGCCCGCATGGTGGACGGTCTCCTCGTGAACGGCAGCGCTGCCGTGTCGCGGGCGTTGGGCTGGATGGGGAGCCGGCTGCAGACCGGCGAAGTCGGCTCGTACGTGATGTTGTTCGTCATCGGGGTCCTGGCCGTGCTCGGCGCAGCCGTGAGGTAGTTCGTGTACCGCCAGTGGGTGCTGACGGCGCTGCTCGCCTGGCCGGTGCTGGCCGGGGTGGGTGTCCTGCTCGTGCCGGCCCGCTGGGCCAAGCACGTCGCGTTCGCGGCGAGCCTCGTCGAGTTCGCCCTCTCCGTCCCGCTGTGGTGGACTTTCGCGCCCGACGGCGGTGTGCAGTTCTTCCTCGATGTGCCCTGGATCCCGACCTGGGGGATCCGCTACACCGTGGGGCTGGACGGGATCTCACTGTTCATGGTCCTGCTCACCACGTTCCTCGTCCCCCTGTCGGTGCTCGGCAGCTACACCTACATCACGACACGCGAGCGCGGGTTCTACGCGCTCCTGCTCGTGCTGACGTCGGGCATGATCGGGGTGTTCGTCGCCCTCGACTTGTTTCTTTTCTACGTGATGTGGGAGGTCATGCTCATCCCGATGTATTTCATCATCGGGGTGTGGGGCGGCGAGCGCCGCCTGTACGCGGCCATCAAGTTCTTCGTCTACACATTCTTTGGATCACTGCTCATGCTGGTGGCGATTCTCGCTCTCGTGTATGCGGTCGCCCAGCGGACGGGCGTGTACTCGTTCTCCTACGCGCACCTGCTGGCGCACCTCGGCGGGCTCGGGCCGATCGCGTTCTGGCTGTTCGGAGCGTTCTTCCTCGCGTTCGCGATCAAGGTGCCGATGTTCCCGTTGCACACCTGGCTCCCGGACGCGCACGTCGAGGCACCGACGGCGGGATCGGTGCTGCTCGCCGCCATCCTGCTCAAGATGGGCACCTACGGCTTCCTCCGGTTCGCGCTGCCGCTGTTCCCGGCCGTCGCGCTCCACCCGGCCGTGCAGCAGGTCGTCGTGGCACTCTCACTGATCGGTATCGTGTACGGCGGCCTCGTGGCGATGGTGCAGCCCGATTTCAAGAAGCTGATCGCCTATTCGTCGGTCGCCCACCTCGGATTCGTGATGCTGGGGATCTGGGCGTTGACGCTCCAAAGCGTGCAGGGCGCCTTGATGGTGATGATCAACCACGGCATCTCGACGGGAGCGTTGTTCTTCCTCGCCGGAATGCTGTATGAGCGGCGGCACTCCCGCCTGATCGAGTCGTTCGGCGGCATTGCGAAAGTGGTGCCGCTGCTCGCGGCGCTGCTGACCATCGTGTCGCTCTCGTCGATCGGCCTGCCAGCCACGAACGGGTTCGTCGGTGAGTTCCTGGTGCTGCTCGGAACCTTCCGGACCTACCCGCTGGCGGCCGTCATCGCCGCGACCGGGGTGATCATCGCCGCCATGTACCTGCTGCCCGCCCTGCAGCGCGTGATCTACAATCCGCTCGACCAGCCAACGAACGAGCAGCTCCCCGATCTGTCGGCGCGCGAGCTGGCGGTGCTCGTGCCGCTCCTGGCCTGCATCGTGTGGATCGGCGTGTACCCGCAGCCGATCCTGCGCCGCATGGAGCCCACGGCCCGGCACTTCATTCAGACGGTCCGGTTGAACGCGGCCGCGTTCACGGCGGCTCGATGAACCTCGACCTCGCCCGTTCGGGCGACCTCCTCCAGGCTCTCCTCCCCGAGGTGGTGCTCACCGCGGCGGGGCTGGCAGTCCTGCTCGTGACCGCGTGGCGGCACCGGACGGCCACGGACCTGCGGATCGCCGCGTGGGTGACCCTGGTGGGGCTCGCGGCGGCCGCCGCGGCCGCATGGTGGCTGTGGTGGCGCACCGCCCGGGCCACGGGCGCCCCCGCGATGATCGCGCTGGATGACTTCCGCTTCGTCGCCGACTGGCTGTTCCTCGGCATCGCCGGGCTCACCGTACTGGTGTCGTTCGACTATCTCGAGCGCGAGCAGCTGCTCGCGCCCGAGTACTACGTGCTGCTGCTGTTCGCCACGCTGGGCATGATGCTCATGGTCGGGGGCGACGACCTGATGGTCGTGTTCCTGGGTCTCGAGCTGATGTCGGTGTCGGTCTACGCGCTCGCCGGGATCAACCGGCACAGCGCCGCCGCTGCCGAGGCGGCGCTCAAGTACTTCCTGCTGGGGGCGTTCGCGTCGGGCTTCCTGCTGTACGGCATCGCCCTCGTCTATGGCGCCACGGCCGCGACGAACCTGACCCAGATCGGCATTCAGGTGCGGACGCTGGGCCTCGAGCACAGCCCCATGCTGTCGATCGGCCTGGGGTTGCTGCTCGTGGGGTTCGGGTTCAAGGTGGCCGCCGTGCCCTTCCACATGTGGGCGCCGGACGTGTACGACGGGTCGCCGACGCCCGTCGCCGGGTTCATGGCGACGGGCGTCAAGGCGGCGGCGTTCGCAGCACTGTTCCGGGTCCTGGCCGAGGCGTTCGCCGGGGTGGCGACGTGGCAGGCGATCGTGTGGTGGCTGGCGGTGGCGACCATGGTGGCGGGGAACCTGATCGCGCTGGCCCAGCGCACGGTGAAGCGAATGCTGGCGTACTCTTCGATCGCCCACGCGGGCTACCTGCTCGTCGCCGTCGCGGTCGGTACCAGCGCGGGCTCCGCGGCCCTCTTGTTTTACCTGGTCGCCTACGCCCTCATGACCCTCAGCGCGTTCGCCCTGCTCGCCGCCAAGGGACGGGACGGCGAGCGCGACGTGCTGATCGACGATCTCGGGGGCCTGAGTCAACGCCGGCCGTGGCTCGCCGGGGCGCTCGCGATTTGCATGCTCTCCCTGCTCGGCTTCCCGGGGACGGCGGGATTCATCGGCAAGTGGTACATCCTGGTCGCGGCCACCGCGACGGGGCACCTCCTGCTGGCGGCGATCCTCGTCCTTACGAGCGTCGTGTCCGCAGGCTACTATCTCCCGGTGATCATGGCGATGTACATGAAGCCCGAGCCCTCCGAGCAGGCCCACGCCGGCATGCGTCTCGGCCGGCTGGGCGGCGCGGTCGTCGCGGTGTCCGTCGCGGGGTTGCTCTTCTTCGGAATCCGCCCGAATCGACTGCTCGATTTGGCGAAGACGAGCAGCGAGGGGTTCGGCGCCGCGCCGGCCGTCACCGCACCCGCGCCGGCCCCGCCGACCCCGACGTCGACCGGCCGCTGATCTCCGGCGGGCCCCGTGAACCTCCCCGCCACCATTTTTCGCGAGTACGACATCCGCGGCACCGTGGGCGACCAGCTCACGCCCGAGGTCGCGCGCGCCGTCGGGCAAGCGATCGCGACCCTCGGCTGGGACCGCCTGGGACGTGCGCCCCGCTTCGCCGTGGGGCGCGACAACCGCCCCTCCGGGGTCGCCCTGGTGCGTGGCATGCTCTCGGGCATCGAGGCCGTGGGCGGCCACGCGGTGGACGTGGGCGAGTTACCGACACCGGCGCTCTACTTCGCGACCCACGTCCTGAACGTGGACGGCGGCGTCCAGGTGACGGGGTCGCACAATCCCCCGGAGTTCAACGGCTTCAAGCTCGTGCTCGACGGCAATCCGGTCTACGGCGTCGAGATCCAGGGCCTCCGCCAGCTGATCGCGGACGGCCGCACGCCCGGCCGCCCGGGCGGCGGGCGCAGTGAGGACGGCTCCGTGCTGCAGCGCTACAGTGACGCCATCGTGCAGCGCAACGGCCCGCTCTCCCGGAAGGTCAAGGTCGTCGTGGATTGTGGCAACGGCGTCTCGAGCCTCATCGCGGTCGACACGCTGCGCGGCCTCGGCGCCGACGTCGTACCGCTGTTCTGCCAGTCCGACGGCACGTTCCCCAACCACCACCCCGACCCGACGGTCCTCGACAACCTGCGCGACCTGCAGGCCGCCGTCCGTCGCGAACACGCGGAGCTGGGGATCGCCTTTGACGGCGACGGTGACCGTATCGGCGCGGTGGATGAGCAGGGTCGTCCCGCGTTCGGCGATCAGCTGCTCGTGCTGCTGGGCCGCGAGCTCGCCGGGCGCATGGGCCCGGGCCACGCGGTGATCTTCGACGTGAAGTGCTCGGCCGTGCTGCCGCGCGAGCTCGAGCGCGTGGGCCTCGTGCCCACCATGTGGAAGACGGGTCACTCCCTCATCAAGCAAAAAATGAAGGAGACGAGCGCGCCGCTCGCCGGTGAGATGAGCGGTCACATGTTCTTCGGGGGCGATTGGTACGGCTTCGACGATGCGCTGTTCGCCGCCGCGCGCCTGCTGCGCTACGTGGCCGAGCAGGGCGGGCCCCTCTCCCGCCTCCTCGCCGACCTCCCCGTCACGGTTGCCACGCCCGAGCTGCGCGTCGACTGCGCCGATGATCGCAAGTTCGCCATTGTGGAGCGCGCGGCGCGCCATTTCGGGGCGAAGTACTCGGTGTCCACCCTCGACGGGGTGCGCATCAGCTTCGCCGACGGCTGGGGATTGGTGCGCGCCTCGAACACGCAGCCGGTGCTTGTGCTCCGTTTTGAAGCGGCCAACGCCGCGGCGCTGGAGGCCTACCGGACCGAAGTCGAGAGCTGGCTCGCGGCGCAGAGCGTCGCGTGAGGCCGGCCGCCCGTCGCCGGGCGCTCCTCCTCGGCGTGGGACTGCTGGTCGTGGCGCTGGTGGGAGGGCGTTGGGTCGCCCTCGAGATCGCCGAGCGCGCCTGGGCGGCGAGCCTCCCCGGCGGAGGGGCGTATCTCGCCGCGCGCGACTTCGCCCGGCTCATATCGGGACTGGTCCTCCTCGCGGCGGTGGCCTGGGGGACGGCGAACCTGCTGTTCGTCTACCGCTCCATCGGCTCGATGCAATTGTCCCGCCGCCTGGGTGATTTGGAGATCGTCGAGGCCGTCCCCCAACCCCTGCTGCTCGCCGGGACGATCGCGAGCGGTGTCCTGTTCGGGTTCCTCCTGACCCTGGGCACCGGTGATTGGTGGATGCACGCGGCGCTCGCGTACCGCGCGCCGACCTTCGGGATCACCGACGCGGTGCTGCACCGAGACCTGGGGTACTACGTGGCGCAGCTGCCGTGGACCGAGCGTCTGCGGGCGTTCGCGCTGTTGGGTGTGGGCACAGCGACCGTCGTGGTCGCGCTGCTGTACGTCGGGATCGGATCGCTGCGCTTCCGGCGCTGGCTGCCGTACGCGAACGCGCACGCCCGGGCGCATCTCGGGTTGCTGCTCACGCTCCTCGCCCTGACGCTCACGTGGGGCGCGCTGCTCGACCCCGCCGAGACGGTGGCGGGACTGCACGGCACGCTGACCCAGCGAGCGCTCGACGCGCGCCTCCCCGCGGCCCCGGTGGTCGCGGCGTTCGGCGTCGCCACCGCGCTCGCGAGCTTTGTCTGGGGCCTGCGCGAGAAGCCGGTGCTGCTCCTGACGGCGTGGGGCGCGCTCCTCGTCGCCTCGCTCCTCGGGTTCGCGCTCATCCCCGGTCCCGCGTCGAGCGCCACGTCGGGCGGCGCGCGCGTGGCCATTCGCGACACGGCGATCGCCGCCGAGCAGCAGCGGCTCGAGGCCCTGGCGTTCGGCACGCCGGCACCGGCGGAGCGTGCGCCCCCGGGCTTCGCGAGCCCCGAGGCGGCCGTCACGGCGCTTCCCATCTGGGACGCGCAGCGGGTGATGCTCGCGGCCGCGGCGCGACGGGACCTCGTAGGCGCGCGCGCCACGCCCGCGGGCGCCCACCTGGCGCTGCGCCCGCCCGGCGACGGGCGCGTCGCCTGGATCATCGCGTTCCGGCCCGTGCCCGACAGCGTCGCACCCACCCAGCCGGCCGACTGGGTCGCGGTGCATCGGGGCGCAGGGGCGCGCGCCGGACCGCCGATCGCCGCCGTGGAGGACGACACGATCCTGGCGTTCGCGCGGGTCGGAACGCGCGACTCCGCCTCCTGGTTCGGCCCGGGGTTCGCTGAATTCGCCGTCGCGGCACCCGACACGTGGCCGGCGTTCCGGCGGTCCGGCGGGATCCCGCTCGCCGGATGGTGGCGCCGCGTCGCGCTCGCGTGGGCGCTCCAGAGCCCCGCGTTGGCCCGCCGAGAAACGGATGGTCTCGTGTTGCTGTGGCGCCGGGACGTTGCCGGACGGCTGGGGCGGCTCGCACCGTTTGCGACGTTCGACGACCCCGTTCCCATTGTGGCCGACAGCATCCTCTGGTGGCTGTCGTACGGTTACCTCGAAGCGGAAGCCTTTCCGCTCGCCCGTCCCGTAGACGTGGACGGCCGTCCGACTCGGTACTGGCGCGCCGGCCTCGTCGCCACCGTGAACGCCGCGAGCGGCGACACCCGACTCTACCTCGCCCCGGCGGCGGACTCGCTTGCCGGTGTGTGGGCCAGGCTGTTCACACCGCTGGTGCAACCGCTCGACAGCCTCCCGGCCGCCGTGCGCGTGCAGCTGCCGTTCCCGCGCCACGCGTTTCGAGCGGCCGCGGCGCTGGTCGAGCGCTGGCGCACCGAGGTAGTGGCGTGGACGGCGCGCCCGCGCGACCCGTTCGAGCTGGTGGCTCCGGCAGGGGAGCCCGAGGCCGCAGGATCGCGCGTGTGGACGGCCCAGGGCTTCGAGGCCGGGAGCACGTTCACTCGGCTGATCGCGGGCGCGATGACCCCAGCGGGACCCCTCCTGTTCGCGTGGCGACCGACACCCGCGGTGCGGCTCCCGCCCGTCCTGCTGGGCTCACCCAGCACGACCGCACCCGGCGTGCTCCGCGTCTGGAGCGTCGCCGGCGCCCTCTTCTCGGAGCAGGCCCTCTTCGCCGAGCCGGCCACGGGCGGGCCACCGAGCGGTATCGATACGCTGTTCCTCTCGTGGGGAGAGCGGCACGGACAGGGTCGAGGCACGGCCACGGCGTTGCGAGATCTGCTCGCCACACCCGGCGGCGCGCAATTGCCGGCAGACACGACGCTCGCCGCGCGCTGGCAGCGGGCGCAGCGGCTCGCTGCGCAGGCCGACGCGGCGCTCGGGGCGGGCGACCTGGAAACGTTCGGCCGTCGGTATCGCGAGCTGCAGGAGCTGCTCGGCGCGGGGCGGCGCAAGCTTGCTCCCGCCCCCGAGCGCCGCTAGGTTGCGCGGCCGTGCACCCGGGCACCATCGTCGTCGCGCTCGGCGGCAACGCCGTCGCCCCACCGGGCGAGCGCCCCACCATCGCCAACCAGTTCCGCCACACCCGCGCGAGCCTCGCGCCGATCGTGGATCTGGCGCGTGAGGGGTGGCGCATCGTGCTGGTTCACGGCAACGGCCCCCAGGTGGGCGACGACCTCGCGCGCAACGAGATCGCCGCCGACCAGATCGAGCCGTTGCCGCTGGGTGTCCTGGTGGCGGCGACCGCCGGTTGGATGGGCTACATGATCCAACAATCGCTGCAGAACGCGCTCGCCCGCGCCGGTGTGGCCCGCCAGATCGTCACGCTCATCACCCAAACGTTGTGCGATGCCAACGACCCGAACCTCCGAAGTCCCACGAAGCCGATCGGCCATGCGCTCGACGCGGTGCGCGTCGCACGGCTCCAGGCCCGGGCCGTGCCGGTGAAGGAGGAGCGCCCCGGCGTGTGGCGCCGGCTGGCGCCCAGCCCCAAGCCCATCGCGGTCGTTGAACGCGACATGATCCGCCACCTCCTCGCCGCCGGCCACATCGTGGTCGCCTGCGGCGGCGGCGGCCCGCCCGTCTACGACGACCCCACACTCGGGCTCGAAGGCATCGACGCGGTGGCCGACAAGGACCGTGTCGCCGCGATCCTCGGCCGGGACATCGCCGCGGACGTCCTCCTGATCCTCACGAACGTGGAGGCCGTGTATCACGGCTACGGCACGCCGCGCCAGGAAGCAATCCGTCGCCTCAACCTGGCCCAGGCGGATCACCTGCTCGGGGGGAAGGAGCTCGGCACGGGCAGCATGCGGCCGAAGGTGGAAGCCGCGGCGGATTTCGTCCGCGCCGGCGGCCAGCGGGCGGTCATTGCCCAACTGTCCCGAGGGCTGGCGGCCCTGCGGGGCGACGCCGGGACGACGATCACCATGGAGCAACCGTGAATCTGCACGAATACCAGGCGCGCGAGATTCTCCGCCGCCACGGCATTCCCATCCCGGAGAGCGCGGTGGCCGACACGCCTGACGAGGCCCGCGCCATCGCGCAGCGGCTGGGCGGCAAGGTGGTGGTGAAAGCCCAGGTGCATGCGGGCGGGCGCGGCAAGGCCGGGGGGGTGAAGCTGGCCCGCGACCCGGCCGAGGCCGCGGCGCACGCCACCCAGATCCTCGGGATGACCATCAAGGGGCTCCGCGTGCACCGCGTGCTCGTGGCTCCAACGGTCGTCATCACCTCCGAGAGCTACGTGGGCATCATCGTGGACCGCGCGTCGCAGCGGCCGGTGTTGATGGTGAGTCCCGCCGGAGGCGTCGACATCGAGGAGGTCGCGACCGAGACGCCCGAGAAGATCCATCGGCTCGCGATCGACCCGCGCTACGGGCTGCTGCCGCATCAGGGGCTGGGGCTGGCCTTGAAGCTGTACCGAGACGTGGCTCAGGCGCGTGCCGCGGCGGACATCATGCAGCGGCTGTATGCGGCGTTCTACGCCGCAGGCGCGTCGCTCGCCGAGATCAATCCGCTCGTGACGGGGCCCGACGGCGCGGTGGCCGCGCTCGACGCCAAGATCGTGATCGACGACAACGAGCTCGACCGCCACCCCGAGATCGCGGCGCTGCGCGACACGAGCGCCGAGGCCCCGTCCGAGGTCGCCGCGCGCGAGGCGGGGCTCACGTTCATCAAGCTCGAGGGCTCCGTCGCCTGCTGCGTGAACGGCGCGGGGCTCGCCATGGCGACGATGGATCTGGTCAAGTACTACGGAGGCGAGCCCGCGAATTTCCTCGATATCGGCGGGAGCTCGAACCCCCAAAAGGTGGTCGCCGCGCTCAAGATCATCACGGCCGACGCGAGCGTGCGGTCGATCCTGTTCAACATTTTCGGCGGCATCACCCGGTGCGACGACGTCGCGAACGGGATCGTCCAGGCGACCCAGCAGCTTCCCCTCACGGTGCCGTTGGTCATCCGGCTCACCGGCACGAACGAGGTGCTCGCGGTCCAGATCCTCACGCACGCCGGGTTCTCCGCCCTCACCGACATGGACGACGCCGTCAAACAGGCCGTCGCGCGGGCCAGGGTCGCGTGAGCATCTTCATCGACCAACAGACGCGCGTGGTGGTGCAGGGCATCACCGGCCGCGACGGCTCGTTCCACACGCGTCAGATGATCGGCTACGGCACGAAAGTGGTCGCGGGTGTCACGCCCGGCAAAGGCGGACAGCTGTTCGACGGCGTGGTCCCCGTATTCGATACCGTGGTCGACGCGGTGCGCGAGACGCAGGCGAATACGTCGGTGATCTACGTCCCCGGAGCCGTCGCGGCCTCGGCGATCTTCGAGGCCGCGGACGCGGGTCTCGCGCTGATCGTGTGCATCACCGAGGGGATTCCCGTGCTGGACATGACGCGCGTCCTGCCGTATCTGCACGAGCGCGGGGCACGGCTCATCGGCCCGAACTGCCCGGGGCTCATCTCGCCCCCCAAGAGCAAGGTCGGGATCATCCCCGGCAACATCTGCCGGCCGGGCCGAATCGGCGTCGTATCGCGCAGCGGCACGCTGACGTATGAGATCGTGCACCAGCTCTCGACGCAGGGGTTCGGCCAGTCCACCTGCATCGGGATTGGCGGCGACCCGCTCATCGGCACGAGCTTCATCCATTGCCTCTCCGCCTTTCAGGCCGACGCCGAGACCGACGCGGTCATCATGATCGGCGAGATCGGAGGCACCGACGAACAGCAGGCGGCCGACTTCGTGCAGCAGGCGGTGACGAAGCCCGTGGTCGGCTTCATCGCGGGCCAGACGGCGCCGCCCGGCCGCCGCATGGGGCACGCCGGCGCCATCATCTCGGGTTCGAGCGGGACGGCGGCGGACAAGATGGCCGCGTTCGCACGCGCCGGGATCGCGGTCATGAAGCGGCCGGCGGACGTCGTCCCGCTCTTGCGGGAGCGCTTGTGAAGCTCCGCGATGTGCTGACGGCGGATCACGTCCTGGTGCCGCTGCGCGCGGCGACGGTCCAGGAAGCGACCGAGCGGCTGGCCGAGCGCCTCGTCGCCAGCGGGGCCGTGGCCGATCCTCAGCGGTTGAACGCCGTCATCCGGCACACCTGGCCTGAGGACATGGTCAGCGTCGGGGAGCACGCGTTTCTGCCGCATTTCCGCACCGAGGCGGTGCGACGGCTCGTCACGGCGGTCGGCATCTCCCCCACGCCGATCCGCTGGGAGAAGGATCCGCATCGCACCGCGCGGGTGGTCATTTTCATCGTGGCGCCGCTCCGCGACGCGGCCCTGTATCTCCAGGTGGTGGGCGCGTTCGCGCGCACGCTGGCGGATCCCGAGACCGTGCTCGGGCTCCTGGCTGCCCGCACGCCGGAGCAGGTCGTGGCGCTCGCCGCCCTGGAGGCCGTGGAGCTGCCGAGCCAGTTGACGGTGCGGGATGTCATGACCCCGCACGCAGTCACCGTGGGCGCGGAGCGCACGCTGGGCGACGTCGCCCGGCTCATGGTGGAGCAGGACATCCGCGCGTTGCCCGTCGTGGATGACGCCGGCTCGCTCATCGGGATGGTCACGCACCGGGAGCTGCTGCGCTATCTGATCCCCGAGTTCGTGCAGCGCACCAAGAGCGGAGAGTTTCGCGCCCCCACGCGGTCACAGCTGCTCCGGGGCTCGGCCGATCCCCAGCTCATCCCCGTGAAGGAAGCGATGGCCCGCTCGGTGCTCTGCCTGGCCGAGGACCAGACGCTCGCCGACGTCGCCAATCTCATGAGCTCCAAGGACGTCGACCGCTTCCCGGTCGTCCGGGAGGGATTGGTCGTCGGATTTCTCACGCGAGCGGACGTGGTTCGCCGCCTCATCGCCCCCTAGCACCCAATACCTCAGACCTCACACCCAACACCTGCCACTCATGCTCACACTCGCAATCATCAAGCCCGACGCGATCGGCGCGGGCCGTGCGGGAAAGATCCTCGCACACCTCGAGACCGCGGGCTTTGCGGTTCGGGCGGCGCGCCTGGTCAAGCTCAGCGTGGCGCAAGCGGAGGCGTTCTACGAGGTCCACCGCGAGCGCCCCTTTTATCGGTCGCTCGTGACCTTCATGACGTCGGGGCCGGCGCTGGCGCTTGCGCTGGAGCGGGCGGACGCCGTGGCTCAGCTGCGACAGGTGATCGGCGCGACCGACCCCGCGGACGCGCAGCCCGGCACGGTGCGCCAGCTGTACGCCGAGTCCAAGGAGCGGAACGCGATCCACGCCTCCGACTCCCCGGAGAATGCCGCCCGCGAAGTCGCATTTTTCTTCCCGGAAAGCGAGTTGCGGGAGCTCTGGGGACGCCGGTAGCAGTTCGCTTGACGCAAGTCCCACAAGGGTTTAGCTTCGTTTGCGCATGTTACAGATCGACCTGCGGGAGCTCGCCCGAGGCCCGGTCGAAACCCGGGCCGACCTCCCAGGGAACGATCCCCTGTTCGAGGGTCTCGATGGCGTCCTGGCCGAGCCGGTGCGCGTGGCCGGCCGCGTGCAGGGCGCCGGGGAAGGGCGCTTTTACTGGCGCGGCTCACTCACGACCCGCATCGCCGCGGAGTGCCGGCGGTGTCTCACGCCCGTGTCCGTCTCGGTCGCGGCCGAGGTCGACGCGCTATTTTCCCGGGACCCGGACGCCCTGGAGGACCCGAACTCCTATCCCCTGGCGTCCGACGCAACGCAGATCGATGTCCGCCTCGCGGTGCGGGAGGAATTGCTGCTGGCCGTGCCCCGCTGGGTGGTATGCCGTGACGATTGTCGCGGCCTTTGCCCGCGCTGCGGCAAGGACTTGAACGCGGGCTCCTGCGGCTGCCCGCCGGCGGTGGAGCAACGCTGGTACGGGCTCGCCGCTTTGAAGGACAAGCTCCACGACTGACGAGGACGATCCCATGGCCGTACCGAAGCGCAGAACCTCCAAGCGGAAGAAGCGCGCCCGCCGCACCCATTACAAGGCGGCGCCGATCGCGCTCCAGCCGTGTCCGCGGTGCGGCGACCTGAAGCGCCCGCACCGGGTCTGCCCGACCTGCGGGTACTACCGAGACGAGCAGCGCGTGGCCGTCGAGGACGCCTGACGGTGATTCGCATCGCGCTGGATGCGATGGGAGGAGACAACGCGCCGCGCGTGGAAGTCGAGGGAGCGGTCCAGGCGCTGCGCGACCTGCCCTCCGGCTTCCGGATCCAGCTCGTGGGGCGGACCGTGGACATCGAGGCCGCGCTCGCGGCCCAGGGGAACGTGGACCGCGGCCGGCTGGACGTCGTCGAAGCGCCCGAGGTGGTGGGGATGGGCGAAAAGCCGCTCGCCGCCGTGCGAGGCAAGCCGCGATCGTCCATCGCGGTCGGGCTCGGGCTGCAGAAGCAGGGCGGATCGGACGCCTTCGTCTCGGCGGGGAACACCGGGGCGGTGATGGCCGCGGCGACCCTGATGCTGCGCCTGCACGACGGGGTGCAGCGCGGTGCGATCGGCGCGCTGTTTCCTACCGCCGTGCATCCGGTGCTGGTGCTCGACGGGGGCGCCAACGTCGATTGCGACGCGCGCGAGCTCGTCGGGTTCGCCCAGCTCGGCTCCGTCTATGTGCGCGACGTGCTCGACCGGCCGAAGCCCGGGGTGGGCCTGCTCAACGTGGGGGAGGAGGACGAGAAGGGCAACGCGGTGGTGAAGGAAGCCCACCAACTGCTCAAGCAGACGCCGGGCATCACGTACGTCGGCAACGTCGAAGGCCGGGACATCCTGGCCGGCCAGTGCAAGCAGGGTCGCATCGACGTCGTCGTGTGCGACGGCTTCGTCGGCAACGTGGTCCTCAAGTTCTACGAGTCCGCGGGCCGGATGTTCATGGGCTTGATGAAGCAGACGTTCCCCGATGTGCTGGGCCGGCCCGAAGCGAGGCAGCTCTTCAAATTCCTCGACTCGTCCGAATACGGGGGTGCCCCCCTGCTCGGAGTGAAAGGGGTCGTGGTCATCTGCCACGGCGCTTCGCCGGCGCGCGCCATCAAGAACGCCGTGCGCGTCGGCGTGCACATGGTGGAGAGCCATGTCGATCAGGACATCGGGGCGGAGCTCGCGGAAGGGGGCGCCGCCCGGTGAAGCGTCCGATCGCGGAGCTCCTGGGAACCGGCCGCTACACCCCCAAACGGGTGATGACGAACGACGAGTTCTCCAAGATCCTCGACACCTCGGATCAATGGATCCGGGAGCGCACGGGGATCCGCGAGCGACGCGTGGCGGGACCCGACGAGTCCAATGCCTGCATGGCCAAGGCGGCCGCCGAGCAGGTCCTGGAGGAGACCGGCCTCACGCCGCTCGACCTCGACGCCCTCGTGGTGGCCACCTGCTCGCCCGACCGGCTGCTCCCGTCCCAGGCCTGCGATCTGCAGGCGCTGCTCGGCGCCAAGCACGCCGCCGCTTTCGACGTGCAGGCCGCCTGCACGGGCTTCCTGTACGCCCTCAACGTCGCGGAAGGGCTCGTGGCGTCCGAGCAGGCGGAGCACGTGCTGGTCGTCGCCTCGGAAAAGCTCACGTCCATCATGGACTGGAGCGACCGCGCGACCGCGGTCCTGTTCGGCGACGGCGCCGGCGCGACCCTCGTGCGGAAGAGCGCGGGCGGGCGCGGGATCCTGTCGAGCTACATGCGATCCGACGGGACGCTCGCCGAGCTGCTGTACCGGCCGGGCGGGGGCGCCGCGCACCCGCCCGATGCGGCGCTGCTCACGGACCACTCCTACTACATCAAGATGGCGGGACGCGAGGTCTTCAAGGCCGCGGTCCTCTCCATGGCCGACGCGTGCGACAAGGCGCTCGAGCGCGCGGGTCTCACCAGCGCCGCCATCGACCTGCTGATTCCGCATCAGGCGAACATCCGGATCATCGAGGCGACCGCCAAGCACGCCGGGCTGCCCATGGACAAGGTCTACGTGAACGTGGACCGCTACGGCAACACGTCGGCCGCGTCGGTCGCGATCGCACTCGACGAAGCCGTGCGCTCCGGACGGCTGACACCGGGTATGAAGGTGATGTTCTGCGCGTTCGGCGCCGGCTTCACCTGGGCGAGCCTGGTGGTGCAGTGGTAGCGACGGTGTGGCTCTGCCCCGGGCAGGGCGCACAAAAAGTCGGGATGGCAAAGGACCTGGCGGAGCGGTTCGCGGCGGCGGGGCGGACGCTCGAGGCGATCGACGGCCAACTCGGCTTCTCCCTCAGCCGGCTCATGTTCGAGGGACCGGAGGACGAGCTCACGGCGACCCAGAACGCGCAGCCAGCGATCCTGGCGCACAGCGCGGCGGTGTTCGCCGTGGTCGGCCCGCACGTCGAGGGAGCGGCCGCGGCGGCGGGCCACTCGCTGGGCGAGTATTCCGCGTATGTCACGGCCGGCGCGCTCGCGGCCGTCGACGCCGCCGCGCTGGTGCGGCGGCGCGGCGAGCTGATGCAGAGCGCCGGCGCCGAGCGGCCGGGGACGATGGCCGCGGTGCTGGGACTCGCGACGACCGAGGTCGAGGCGGCCTGCCGCGAGGCGTCGCACGGCGGGGCGGTGGCGGTGGCGGCCAACCTGAACGCCCCCGATCAGACCGTCATCTCGGGCGACCCTGCCGCCGTGGCGCTGGCGGGCGAGGCTTGCAAGGCCCGCGGCGCCAAGCGGGTGATCCCGCTCAAGGTGAGCGGCGCATTCCATTCCCCGCTCATGGCCCCGGCGGCGAACCAGCTGCGCGTGGCCCTCGAGCACGCCCCGTTCCGCGATCCGGCGTTCCCGGTCGTCGCGAACGCGACGGCCGAGCCCGTGCGCGACGCGACCCGGGCGCGCCGCCTCCTCGCCGACCAGCTCACCGCCCCCGTCCGCTGGGTCGCGAGCATGCACACCGCAGCCGAGCTGGCGGGAGCGGGCGCCCGCTTCATCGAAATCGGACCGGGCAACGCCCTCGCGGGACTGTTGCGGCGCATCGTGCCGGGGGCACGCGTGACGACCCTGGGCACCGCGGACGAGGTGGCGCAGTTCCTGGAGGCGGCGTGAAGGTCGACCTGGCCGGGAAGATCGCGCTGGTGACGGGGGGGAGCCGCGGCATCGGGCACGCCATCGCCCAGGCCCTGGCGCGCGTGGGCGCCCACGTGGCGGTGCTGGGACGAGACGGCGCCAAGGCACAGGAGGCGGCGCAGTCGTTGGGGAGCGGTCCGGCACGCGGCTATGCGTGCGACGTGAGCGACGCCGGACAGGTGGAGACGACGGTCGCGTCGGTCGAAAAGGACTTCGGGCGCATCGACGTCCTCGTGAACAACGCGGGAACCACCCGCGACAATCTCCTGTTCCGCATCGGCGAGGACGATTGGGACGCGGTCATGGATACCAACCTCAAGGGGGCGTTCCTCGTGACCAAGCATGCGGCGCGGGGAATGATCAAGCGGCGCTGGGGCCGGATTATCAACATCACCAGCGTCGTCGGCATCGCCGGCAACAAGGGTCAGTCGAACTACTCGGCGTCGAAGGCCGGGCTGATCGGCTTCACCAAGTCGGTGTCGAAAGAGCTGGCGTCGCGGAACGTCCTCGTGAACGCCGTGGCGCCGGGGTTTATCGAGACGGACCTGACCCGCGACTTGAGCCCGGACGCCCGGGCCCTGCTGCTCGCGGCGATTCCGCTGGGGCGGTGGGGGCAGGTGGGGGATGTCGCCGCGGCGGTGCTCTTTCTCGCTTCCGACTTCGCGAGCTACATTACGGGTCAGGTGCTGGTGGTCGACGGCGGGATGGTGCTGTGATCTATTTCCCACACGCCCATTGAGGACACCCATGGCAATGGACATGAAGCAGCTCGAAGAGAAGGTCAAAGACATCATCGTCGAAGAGCTGGGGGTCGAGCGGGAGAAACTCGCGCCGGGCGCGAGCTTCATGGAGGACCTGGGCGCCGACAGCCTCGACACGGTGGAGCTCGTGATGGCCTTCGAAAAGGAATTCGACATCGATATCCCCGACGAGGAGGCCGAGAAGCTGCGGACGGTGGGGCAGGCGCTGCAGTACCTCCACGAGAAGATGGGGAAGTAACGAGATGACGCGTCGGGTCGCGATCACGGGCATCGGGCTCGTGACGCCGCTGGGCACGAACGTGCCGAGCACGTGGGACGGCCTCGTGGCGGGCCGCTCCGGGGCCGGGCCGATCACGCGGTTCGACCCGGTCGAGTTCCCCGTGAAGTTCGCCTGCGAGGTGAAGGGCTTCGACCCGGCGCGGTTTCTCGATAAGAAGGAGGTCCGCCGCTACGACTTGTTCGCGCAGCTCGCCATCGGGGCGGCGGAGGAGGCGGTGAACGACGCCTGCCTGGCGACCAACTGGAACAGTGTGGATTTGAAGCGGGTCGGCGTGATCCTCGGCACGGGGACCGGCGGGGTCGCCACCTTCGAAGAGAACTGTCGGGCCCTGTTCGAAAAGGGGCCGAGCCGCGTGTCGCCCTTCTTCGTTCCGATGTACATGCCGAACGTCGCGGCGGCGCTGATCTCGATGCGGTACCATGCGAAGGGACCGAGTTACGCCACGGTGTCGGCGTGCGCCTCGTCGGCGAATGCACTCGCCGACGCCGTCGCCCTGATCCGAGGCGGCGAGGCGGACGTCCTGATCGCCGGCGGCGCCGAGGCGGCGATCACGCCGCTCGCCGTCGCGAGCTTCGCCAACATGAAGGCGCTGTCCGAGCGGAACGACAGTCCCGAGACCGCCAGCCGCCCCTTTGACAAGGACCGCGACGGCTTCGTCCTGGCCGACGGGGCCGCAGTGCTGATCCTCGAGGAGTGGGACCACGCGCTTCGACGCGGCGCCAAGATCTACGCCGAGGTGGCGGGCTACGGCATGACTGCCGACGCCCATCACATCACCGCACCCGCCCCGGACGGCGCGGGAGCGCAGGAAGCGATGCGGCTGGCGCTGCGCGACGGCGCGATCCGGCCGGAGGAGGTGGCGTACATCAACGCCCACGGCACGTCGACGCCGTACGGCGACGCCGCGGAGACGGCGGCCGTCAAGGCGGTCTTCGGCCCGCACGCCAGGAAGCTCATCTTCGCATCCACCAAGTCGATGACCGGGCACCTGCTGGGCGCCGCGGGCGCGCTCGAAGCCGCGATCTGCGCGCTCATCGTCCAGACGGACGTCATCCCGCCGACCGTCAACCAGTTCACCCCCGACCCCGCCTGTGACCTCGATTCGGCCCCCAACAAGGCCGTGAAGCGGCACGTGGACGTGGCGCTCTCGAACTCGTTCGGATTCGGCGGGCACAACGTGACGCTCGCCATCCGGCGGGCCGCATGAGGCGATAGACGCCCATGACCGCCCGGGACCCAGCCCTCAGTCCCATCGCAGCGAAGGTCGAGCGGGCGGAACGTCTCACCCGCGACGACGCCCTCACGGTCTTCCAATCGAACGATCTCCTCGCCATCGGCCGGCTCGCCGACCAGGTCAACCGCCGCCGCAACGGCGACCGCGTGTTCTTCGCGGCGAACCAGCACATCAACCCGACCAACGTGTGCGTGCTGCGCAACACGTGCGTGTTTTGCTCCTTCGCGCGCATGCCGCAAGAGGGTGGAGCGTACACGCGCAGCCTCGACGACGTGTTCGCCGAAGCCGACGCCGCACGCGACAACCCCACCCGCGAGTTCCACATCGTGGGGGGCCTGCATCCCAAGCTGCGGCTGGCATACTACCTCGACATGTTCCGCGGCTTGAAGCAGCGCCATCCGGACGTCCAGATCAAAGCGCTCACCGCGGTCGAAGTGGCCCACCTCGCGCGCCTCGAGCGCCTCCCCGTCCGCGACGTGCTGATCGCCATGCGGGACGCCGGTGTCACGAGTCTCCCCGGTGGCGGCGCCGAAGTGTTCAGCCCCGCCGCGCGCGCCACCATCGCGGACAAGAAACTGTCGGGCGACGAATGGCTGGCCGTGCATCGCGAAGCGCACCGCCTCGGCCTGCCGTCCAATTGCACGATGCTCTACGGCCACGTGGAGACGATGGCCGACCGCGTGGACCACCTGCTCGCGCTCCGGGCGCTGCAGGACGAGACGGGCGGCTTCCTCACCTACATCCCGCTCGCGTATCACCCCGACCACAACGAGCTGGGCGAAGCGCTCGGCCGGACCGGCACCGCGACGTCGGGGTTCGACGACCTGAAGAATATCGCCGTGGGTCGGCTCGTGCTCGACAACATCGCGCACGTCAAGACGCACTGGCCCATGGTGACACCGTTCATCTCCCAGGTGGCGCTCACCTTCGGGTGCGACGACCTCGAGGGCACCGTGGTGTTCGAGCGCGTCTATCACGAGGCCGGCGCCGGCACCCCGATGTGGCTGTCGTACGATCAGATCGTCGGGCTGATCCGCGGGGCGGGGAAGGAGCCGGTGGAGCGTGACTCGCTGTACCAGACGGTGCGCACGTTCGAGGATTGGATGCCGGGGCAGGCCTCGGTGCGCGCCCAGGGTCCGGAAGGCCCGACCTTCGCGATCGCCCACAGACCCCGGGCGCAAGCCCGGGGTGGCCGCAGACTGCCTGTGTCGTCTGGTGCCGTGGATGGTGCCGAATGAGACTCGGCCGGATCGGCTACATCAACTGCTACCCGGTGTACGGGGCGATCGACCGGGGCGTGACCCCGCTCGCGGCCGAGCTCGTCACCGGTACGCCGTCGGAGCTGAACGACCTGCTGGCGGCGGGCGAGCTCGACGTGTCGGTCGTCAGCGCCGTCGAGTACGCCCGTCACGCCCGCGACTACGTCCTGCTCCCCGACCTCGCCATCTCGTGCGACGGCCCGGTGCGCAGTGTCGCCCTGTTCAGCCGGCAGACGGTCGCCCAGCTGCACGGTCGGACGGTCCTGCTCACCGCCTCGTCGCGAACGGCGGTCGGGCTGCTGGAGCTGTTGTGTCGGGACCGCTGGAACGTGGACCCCCACTTCGCCCAGGCCCGCGCGGAGGCGGCCGATCTGGACGGCCTGGCGCAGCTGCCGCATGAGGCCGTCCTGGTGATCGGCGACGCGGCGCTGCTGCTGTCGGCGCAGCACCGCTATCCATACCGCTACGATTTGGGCGAGGAATGGAAGCGCTGGACCGGCCTTCCCTTCGTGTTCGCCGTCTGGGCGGCGCGCCGGGCCGCGAACCAGCGGGCGGTGCGCGCCGCGCACCGCAGCTTGCTCGCGGCTCGCGACTGGGGACTGGCGCACCTCGACCTGCTGGCCGAAACCGCCGCCCGCGCGACCGGGGTCGGCATCGCGGACTGCCGCAGCTATTTGGCCGGCCTCGACTACGCCTTGAGCGACCAGCATCTCGCCGGGCTCACCGACTTCTTCCGCCGGCTGGCCGCGCGCGGCCTCGTCCCCGACGGATCGCTCCAGTTCCTCCAGGTGGCGTGACCGTGCTCGACCGCTCCAGCCCCGAGTTCCGGTCCTACCTGGACCTGTACGAGCGGGCCTCGCTGCTCGAGCTGGGCGGCCTGGCCGACCAGGCGCGGTGGCGGCTGCATCCCGAGAACGTGGTGACCTACATCATCGACCGGAACATCAACTACACCAACGTCTGCGTGGCGGACTGCAAGTTCTGCGCGTTCTACCGGCGGCCGAAGCACGCCGAAGGCTATGTGCTGTCGTTCGAGGAGATCGGCCGCAAAATCGACGAGCTGAAGGCGCTGGGCGGGGTGCAGATCCTCATCCAGGGAGGCCACAACCCGTACATCCCGTTCTCGTGGTATCTGGACCTGATGCGCCACATCAAGCGGCATCATCCGATCCACATTCACGGGTTCTCGCCGTCGGAAGTGGACTTCTTCGCTGGGCGCTTCGGGATGTCGATCGAGGAGGTCATCCGCGAGCTCGTCGCCGCCGGGCTCGATTCGATCCCGGGTGGGGGCGGGGAGATCCTGGTGCAGGAGATCCGCGACCGCGTGGCCCGCAAGAAGGCGGGCGCCGACCGCTGGCTCGCGGTGATGGAGACGGCCCATCGTCTCGGGCTCAAGACCTCGGTCACCATGATGTACGGCCTGGGGGAGACGCTCGCCGATCGCATCGAGCACCTGTTCCGTGTGCGGGACGTCCAGGCGCGGACGGGCGGCTTCACGGCCTTTATCTGCTGGCCGCTGCAGCCCGAGCATACCGAGCTCGCCCATTTCGTAAAGACCGACGCGGTGACCTACCTCCGCACCCAGGCCATCGCCCGCATCGTGCTCGAGAACGTGCCGAACATCCAGGCGTCGTGGGTGACGATGGGGCCGAAGATCGGCCAGGTGGCGCTGCGCTTTGGCGCCAACGATTTCGGGTCGCTCATGATGGAGGAGAACGTCGTGTCGGCCGCGGGCACGACGTGGCGGATGACGCTCCCCGAGATGCAGCGGCTCATCGCCGACGGGGGCTACGTGCCGCGCCAGCGCCGCCAGGACTACAGCGTCATCGACGAGGCGGCGTGACGTGGCCGATGTGCTGATCCTCGTCGGCTCCGACAGTGACAAACCGAGGATCGAGCCCGCCTTCGACATCCTGAGCAAGGCGGGCGTTTCATACGAGTTCCACGTGTCTTCCGCCCACCGGCAGCCCGACCAGACGAGACAACTGGTGTCCGATGCCCGGCCCCGGGGGTTCCGGGTGATCATCGCCGGGGCGGGCCTGTCCGCCGCGCTGCCGGGATTCGCCGCGTCGCTCACCGATCTCCCGGTCATCGGCGTTCCCTTCGCGGTCGGCCCCCTGAACGGGCTCGACGCGCTGCTGGCCACCGCGCAGGTGCCGCCCGGCGTGCCGGTGGCGTGCGTCGGCATCGACAACGCCAAGAACGCGGCGTACCTCGCGATTCGCATGCTCAAGGCCTGAGATGCGGGTCGGCATCGGATACGACTCGCACCGCTTCGCTAAAGGCCGCAAGCTCATCCTCGGGGGTGTCACCATCCCCCACCCGCGGGGCCTGGCCGGTCACTCCGACGCGGATGCCGTCGCCCACGCGCTGACCGACGCATTGCTCGGCGCCGCCGCGCTGGGCGACATCGGCACGCTGTTCCCCGACTCGGACGCCCGCTGGAAGAATGCCGACTCGCTGGTCCTCCTGAATCAGGCGTATCTCAAGGTGGTGGAGAGCGGGCGGCAGTTCGTGAGCGCCGACATCACCGTCATCGCGGAGCGACCCAAGCTCGGGCCCTACCTGGACCAGATGAGGGAGAAGCTCGCGGCCGCGCTCGTCTCCGGCCCGTCGTACCTGTCGGTCAAAGCCAAGACGAACGAGAAGCTGGGGTGGATCGGTAAGGGCGAGGGGATCGCGGTGATCGCCGTAGCGCTCCTCGAGTAGTCCCCTGAGCGACTTTCTCGCGTTCCTCGAGCGTCTGCCGCCGGGACCGCTGTACGGTCTGATCCTCGCGCTCGCCGCAGTGGAGAACATTGTCCCGCCGCTCCCCGCGGACACGGCGGTGGCGCTGGGCGCGTTCCTTGCCGGGCGGGGGACGCTCAACGCCTGGACAGTCTTCGGTGTGGCCTGGGGAGCGAACGTGGCGTCGGCGACGGCCGTGTATTGGCTGGGGCGCCGCCACGGGCGCGCCTTTTTTGCGGGCCGCATCGGTCGCAAACTGCTCCCCGAAGGAGGGCTGGCGCACCTCGAGGCACAGTACGAGCGCTACGGGGCCGCCGGCATCTTCATCTCTCGGCTGCTGCCGGTGTGGCGTGCCGTGGTGCCGCCGTTCGCCGGCGTCGCGGGCCTCTCCGCGCCCCGCACGCTGATCCCACTCGCGCTGGCGTCGGCGCTGTGGTACGGCGCGTTGACGTTGTTCGTGGCGAGGCTCGGGACCAATCTCGATACCGTCGTGACCGCCGTCGGCCACGTCAATAGCGTGCTTGGCGCGGTGGCGGTCGGGATGGTCATACTGGTGGCCGTCGTGGTCTGGCGTCGGATGAAGCGGTGAAAGACGGGAGCGCCATGCGCCGGGGTGCGCGCGATCGAAGCCCTGAAGCCGGAACCGACGCCGCGTTCCGCGTCGAGCAGTTCCGCGACTACCTCGCCCTCGAGGCGGGCGACAGCGCCCATACCGTGACCAACTATGTCCGGGACGTCCGCCGGCTCGCGGGCTACGCCGCCGCGCAGGGGGCACGCCGGCCCGAGGAGGTGACGAGCGTCGCGCTGCGCGAGTTCGTCTACGCGCTCAAGGACCTGGGCCTCGCCCCGGCGACCATCCGCCGCCAGATCTCGGCGGTCCGCACCTACTACCGGTTCCTGATGGGCGAAGGCCACGCCGCGCGCGACCCGAGCGAGCGGCTCGAGTCGCCGCGCCAATGGCGCCGTCTCCCCACGGTCCTGTCGATCGCCGAGATCGAGCGCCTGCTCGCGGCGCCGAACACCGACGAGCCGCTCGCCGTCCGCGACCGGGCGCTGCTCGAATTCGCGTACGCCACGGGCGCCCGCGTGTCCGAGCTGGTGGGGCTCGCCCTCCAGGATGTCCTGTACGAAGACGGGCTCGCCCGGATCTTCGGCAAAGGCGCGAAGGAGCGCGTGGTCCCCGTCGGCCGCCGGGCGCTGGGCGCGGTGGCGCTGTACGTGCGCGAGATCCGACCCCGCTTCGACCGGGGAAAGGGGCGCGGTCGCGTGTTTCTCAATGCCCGTGGCACCCCGCTGTCGCGGGTCGGCGCGTGGACGGTCATTAAGCGGGCGGCGCGCGGCGCGGGGCTCACGAAGCGCGTCAGTCCGCACACCCTGCGCCACACGTTCGCGACGCATCTGCTCGAGGGTGGAGCGGACCTGCGCGCCGTCCAGGAAATGCTCGGTCACGCGGACCTCGCGACCACCCAACTATACACGCACGTCGACCGAGACTACCTCCGCACCGTCCATAAGACGTATCATCCGCGCAGCTGAGACCATCATGTCCCGCGCCTTCGTGAAGGAAGATTCCAGCGGCGACGTGCCCCGGCGGAACTATGGGCTGCCGCCGCGCCACGATCCCGGCTTCGACGCTGCGGCCGCCGCGGCGCTGCTCGAGGCCGCCCGGGTGGGCGACACGGCCAGCGCGGAGCAGGCGACCGGCTACTACTGGGGTGAGCCCAAACTGCGGCCGCACGTGCAGCAGCTGCTCGCGGCCGCCCGGGCGGCGGGCGACGAGCGCCTCGTGCAGCTGGCCGAGCGGTTCCTCAGCTGAAAGGGCGCATGCCCGAACTGCCGGACATCGCGCTGTACCTGCATGCCCTCGCCCCTCGGGTGGTGGACGCCGGGCTCGAGCGCCTCCGGATCGCCAGCCCGTTCCTGCTCCGCACGGCCGATCCGCCGGTCGCGGACCTCGCCGGACGGACGATTCGCGCCGTGCGCCGTCTCGGCAAGCGCATCGTGTTCGCGTTCGACGACCAGTATTTCACCGTCCTGCACCTCATGATCGCCGGCCGGCTGCACTGGAAGGCCGCCGGCGGACCGATCCCTCGCCGCTCCGGACTGGCCGCGTTCGATTTTCGGCACGGCACCCTGCTCGTGACCGAGGCGGGCACGAAGCACCGCGCGGCCCTGCACATCGTCCGCGGCGCCAGCGCCCTCGCTGCGCACGACCCCGGCGGACTCGACGTGCTCGACGCGACGGCCGAACAGTTCCGCGCCGCGCTGACCCGGGAGTCCCATACGTTGAAGCGGGCGCTCACCGATCCCCGGGTGCTCGACGGCATCGGCAATGCCTACTCCGACGAGATCCTGCACGCGGCCCGCCTGTCGCCGCTCCGGCTCACGACCCAGCTCACCTCGGACGAAACCGCCCGGCTGTTCCGTGCCGTGCGGGACACCCTGGTCACGTGGATCGAGCGCCTGCGACGCGAGACGGGCGACGCATTTCCCGAGAACGTGACGGCGTTTCGCGACGGGATGGCCGTGCACGGCCGGTTCCGCCAGCCCTGTCCCATCTGCGGCTCGCCGGTGCAGCGCATCCGGTACGCCACCAGCGAGGTGAACTACTGTGCGATGTGCCAGACGGGCGGCCGGAGGCTCGCCGATCGATCGCTGTCCCGCCTCCTGAAGCAGGACTGGCCACGCTCGCTCGATTAGATTCCCCCATGCTCTTCGTCCTCGACAACTACGACTCCTTCACCTACAACCTCGTCCAGCTGTTCGGCGAGCTCGGCGCGGAGCCGGTCGTGTACCGGAACGATGCCATCACCGTGGAGCAAGTCCTTGCGTTGAAGCCCACGGCGGCGGTGCTCTCGCCGGGCCCCGGCACGCCCGGCGAAGCGGGGATCCTCGTGCCGCTCGTGAAAGCGCTGGCCGGCAAACTGCCGGTACTCGGTGTGTGTCTCGGCCACCAGGCGATCGGCGAGGCATTCGGCGCGCGCGTGGTGCGTGCCGACCGCCTGATGCACGGCAAGACGTGCGAGGTGGTCCACGAGGATGACGAATTGTTCGAAGGCATTCCCAGTCCGGTGACGGGAATGCGCTACCACTCGCTCGTGGTCGAGCCGCGGTCGCTCCCCAGGGATCTGGTGATCACCGCCTGGAGCGCCGACCGCCCCCGGGATGACGAGATCATGGCGATGAAGCATCGCCGCCACCCGATGTACGGCGTCCAGTTTCATCCGGAGTCGATCGGCACGGACCACGGCAAGCGGCTGCTCGAGAACTTCCTGCGGGTGGCGCGCGCGATGACCTGACGAGTCCCGTCGAGTAGGTAAAACCCACATTCCCACGCGATTAACACCGCTGTCCGGGCGGCTGTCCCCCCGGGGCTAGACGCCGCGGCACGGATTTTGTATGTTCCCCCGTGCCCGTCCTCGGCGTGATTCCTGCACGGCTGGGCTCCAGCCGCCTCCCTCGCAAGCCACTCCTGCCCCTGGCAGGCGAACCCCTCATTCTCTGGACCGTCCGACGCGTCGCCGAGGCCGGCGTGTGTGATCGCGTGGTGGTCGCGACCGACGCGCGCGACATTGTCACCACCGTCGAGCGGGCCGGATACGAAGCGATACTGACCTCTCCCCACCATCAGTCGGGCACCGAGCGAGTCTCGGAAGTCGTTGCAAACAAATCATTTAAGGCGTTCGACATCGTGTTGAACGTGCAGGGGGACGAGCCCCTGGTGGCGCACGCCGCCCTCACCGCTGCGCTGCTGCGGGTCCGGGGCGGAGATCCGATCGGGACGGCGGCCGGCGACTTGGATCGCGCGCTCGCGGGCGATCCCAACCGTGTGAAGGTCGTCGTCGACGGGCGCGGCCGCGCGGTGTACTTCTCGCGCGCGCCGATTCCGTTCGACCGCGATGCCGCGGGCGACGTGGTCTATCACCAGCACGTGGGCGTGTACGCGTACACCCGGGACGCGCTCGAGCGCTGGGTGCGACTCGCGCCGGTCGCGGAAGAGCGGTGGGAGCGGCTCGAGCAGCTGCGGCCGCTGCTGCACGGCATGACGATCGGGGTGGCGCTGTTTCCGGGACCCGCCGCCCCTGGGGTGGACACGGCAGACGATCTGCGACACACCGAGGCGCAACTGACCCGCCAACTGAAAGAGGTGAGTCCGTGAGCTCGACGAAGTACGTCTTCGTAACCGGCGGCGTGGTCTCGTCGCTCGGCAAGGGCATCGCGGCCGCCTCACTCGGTCGGCTGCTGGTGGAGCGCGGGCTGCGGGTCACGATCCAGAAATTCGACCCGTACATCAACGTCGATCCCGGCACCATGTCGCCGTTTCAACACGGCGAGGTGTACGTCACCGACGACGGCGCGGAGACCGATCTCGACCTCGGCCATTACGAGCGGTTCATCGACCGCTCGCTGTCGCAGGTGAACAACGTGACCACGGGGCGGATCTATCTGTCGGTGATCACCAAGGAGCGGCGCGGCGAGTACCTCGGGTCCACCGTGCAGGTCATCCCCCACATCACCGACGAAATCAAGACCTCGATCCGGCGCCTCGCTCCCGACCACGACGTCGTGATCACGGAAATCGGCGGCACCGTGGGCGACATCGAATCGCTCCCGTTCCTCGAGGCCATCCGGCAGTTCCGCCAGGAGGTCGGCCGCGACAACACCTTGTTCATCCACCTCACCCTCGTTCCCTTCATCGCCGCCACCGCCGAGCTCAAGACCAAGCCGACCCAGCACTCCGTGCGTGAGCTGATGCAGATCGGAATTCAGCCGGACATCCTGGTGTGTCGGACCGAGCGGCCGCTGTCGGAGGAGCTGAAGCGCAAAATCGCGCAATTCTGCAACGTGGACTTCGGCTGCGTGGTGGAAAGCCCCGACGTCGAATCCATCTACGAGATCCCGCTCAAGCTGCACGAGCAGGGGCTCGACCGGGAAGTGTGCATGCGACTGCACCTCGAGACCAAGGAGCCCGACCTGCGCCCGTGGGCGCAGATGGTGGACAAGGTCCTCACCCCGCCCGAGCGGGTCCGCATCGCGGTCGTGGGGAAGTACACCGAGCTCGCGGACAGCTACAAGAGCATCCACGAAGCCTTGGTGCACGGTGGGATCGCGAACGACTGCGGCGTGCAGATCGACTGGATCTCGTCCGATCGCTTCACCGATCACGAGGCCGCGGGCAAGCTCCTCGCCGGCTACGACGGGCTGCTCGTGCCGGGTGGGTTCGGCGTGCGCGGCGTGGACGGCATGCTCGACGCGATTCGCTGGGCGCGGGAGCACAAGCTGCCGTTCCTGGGGATCTGCCTCGGCCTGCAGACGGCGATCATCGAGTTCGCGCGCAACGTGGTCAAGCTCGCCGATACCAACTCGAGCGAGTTCGCGCCGGAGTGCCAGAACCCGGTCATCGCGCTGATGCGCTCGCAGGAAGGGATCCAGGAGCTGGGCGGTACCATGCGCCTGGGCGCCTACCCGTGCAAGCTGCGTCCGGGCTCCCGGGTCGCGCAGGTCTACGGGGCGCTCGAGGTGAGCGAGCGGCATCGTCACCGCTACGAAGTGTCGAACGCCTACCGCGACGTGCTCGCCGAATACGGGATGCGCTGCGCCGGGCTCTCCCCCGACGGCTCGCTCGTCGAGATGATCGAGCTCCCCGATCACCCCTGGTTCATCGGCTGCCAGTTCCACCCCGAGCTCAAGTCCCGGCCCACCCGGCCGCACCCGCTGTTCGCCGGGTTCGTGGGCGCGGCGCGTCAGCAGCACCGGGCGCGGGACGGGGCCCTCCCCGTCGCGGTGGAGCGCCCGTCCCGGCTGGCCGGTCGCCACGACTGATATGGCGTCCCACTTCGGGGCTTCCCCGTTCCTCATCGCGGGACCATGCGTCGTCGAGTCCGGCGACGTGAACCTGCGCGTCGGCGAGGCCCTGGCAGAGCTCGCCGCGCAGCTCGGGCTGCACGTCATCTACAAGGCGTCGTACGACAAGGCGAACCGGTCGCGGCTGCAAGGGGAACGCGGCCCGGGGCTCGAGCGGGGGCTCGAGGCGCTCGCGCAGGTCCGCGCGGCGACGGGCCTCCCGATCCTCACCGACGTGCACGAGGCCGGCCAGGTGCCCGCGGCCGCCCAGGTGGCGGACGTGCTCCAGATCCCCGCGTTTCTCTGTCGCCAGACGGACCTACTCGTCGCGGCCGGCCGGGCCGGGCGTCCCGTCAACGTGAAGAAGGGACAGTGGATGTCTCCGGAGGGCATGGCGGGCGCCGTCGAGAAGCTGCGCGCCGGCGGCGCACCCGAAGTCGCGGTTACCGAGCGGGGCACCTTCTTCGGCTACGGCGACCTGGTGGTGGACATGCGGAACTTTACGCGGGTCCGCGCCGCGTGCCGCGCGCCCGTGGTGTTCGACGCCACACACTCGGTGCAGCAGCCGGGGCGGGGCCCGGAGGGCTCGAGCGGAGGCTTGCGGGAGTTCATCCCGCCGCTGCTGTACGCGGCGGCCGCCGCGGGCGCCGACGGCTTCTTTCTCGAGACGCACCCCGATCCCGAGCAGGCGCCCTCGGACGGGCCGAGCATGATCCCGCTGGACCAGCTCGAAGGAATCCTGCGTGTGGCGATCGAGGTCTGGTCCAGCGCGAGGGCGGGGGGCACCGCGGCGGCGAGGTCCCAGGGGAGTGGCGGGGCGGCTGTCGAGGACCGAGCCAAAGCGGTGCCCCCCGCCCGAGGCGTCTTCCGTGCTTGATCAAGCCCTCGCCAGTCGCCTGAAGCTCGTCGGCCTCGACGTCGACGGCGTCCTGACCGACAACGGCATCTACCTCGGCCTGGTCGGCGACCACCCCGTCGAGCTCAAGCGGTTCCACATCCAGGACGGCCTCGGCGTCCGGATGCTCCGCTCGGCGGGCCTCGCCGTCATCTGGCTTTCCGGGCGCGAATCGGCCGCCACGGCGCTGCGCGCGCGCGAGCTCAGCGTGGACGAGCTCATCCAGGACCCGACGGCACGCAAGCTCCCGGCGTTCGCCGCACTGCTCGAGCGCCGTGGGCTCGCGTGGGCGGACTGCGCCTTCATGGGCGACGACCTCGCGGACCTCCCGCTGCTCACCCGGGTCGGCCTTCCCATCGCGGTCGCGAACGCGGTCGCGGAGGTGAAAGCCGCGGCGCAGATCGTGACGGCGGTGCCCGGCGGTCAGGGAGCGGTCCGTGAAGTCGCCGAGCTGATCCTCAAGGCCCGCGGCGAATGGCAGGGCCTGCTCACCCAGTACTTTCTGGAGCGCGGCGATGTCCCGCACGGAGCCCACGGATCTCGTTGAGCGCGGACGCCGCGTCCTGGCCCTCGAAGCCGAGGCGATCCGCCGGGTCGCCGAGCGGTTGGGGTCCCCGTTCGTGGCGGCCGTGCAGCTGCTCGCCGCCGCGAAGGGGCGGGTCATCGTGTCTGGAGTGGGCAAGTCGGGCCTGATCGCCCGTAAGATCGCCGCGACCTTCACCTCCACGGGAACACCCGCCTCGTTTCTCCACGCCGTGGATTCACTGCACGGAGACCTGGGCATCGTTGGCCGCGACGACGTCGCCATCCTGCTGTCGAAGAGCGGCACGTCGGACGAGCTGTTCGGGCTCGTGAACCAGCTGAAGCGCCTCGGCGTACCGATCATCGCGATGACGGGCGATCCCGACTCCGTGCTGGCGCGCCAGGCCGACGTCGTCCTCGACGCGAGCGTGGCGGAGGAGGCGTGCCCCGAGACGCTCGCGCCCACCGCCAGCACGACCGCGGCGCTGGCACTGGGCGACGCTCTCGCCGTGACGCTGCTCGAGGTGAAGGGATTTCGGCGCGAGGACTTCGCCGCCTTGCATCCGGGCGGGACGCTGGGCAAGAACCTGCTGTTGCGGGTCGGGGACGTGATGCTCGCCCGCGACCTGCCCACGCTCGACCCCGACCGCCCGATGCGCGAGTGCGTGGTGCTCCTCGCCGAGAAGCGCGGCACCGTCGCGGTGGTGGACCAGGCCGGCAGCCTCGTCGGAGTCGTCACGGCAGGCGACCTGACGCGCCTCATGGAGCGGACGGACCAGTTCCTCGACATCCCCGTGGCGGACGTAATGACCCGGACGCCCAAGAGCACCACCCCCGGCGAGCTCGCGGGCGCCGCGGTGCAGGTGATGGAGCGGTACGGCATCATGGCCCTCCCGGTCCTCGACGGCGGTCGCAAGATGGTCGGGATGGTGCACCTGCATGACCTCATGAAAGCGGGGGCGGCGTGACACGAAAAGAGGCGCGTCGCGCAGAGTCGTCACGTTTCCGCGTGACGTTTCCGTGCCACGTCGTTTGGTGCTGCGTCTTTATGGGAGGGGTGGTGGTGGCGGCCTGCGAAACCGGCATCAAACCGACGGCGACCATTGCCGCCACGGATTCCGCCGACCAGGTGCTTCTGAACATGTCGCACTACGTCACCGATGCCGGCATCCAGCGCGCGCACGTGCTCGCCGATACGGCATATTTCTACTCCCCGACGCAGACCGCCGAACTGCGCAATGTGCACATCACGTTCTTCGACCAGCGCGGGGCCCAGACGTCCACCCTGACGTCGCGGGAGGGCACGTATCAGTGGCGCAGCGGCGACATGGAGGCGCGGCGCCACGTGGTGGTCGTGCGGACCGACGGCGCGACCCTGAAGACCGAGGTGTTACGCTACAGCCAGGCACGGAACCAGGTCAGCTCCAATCAGCCGTTCGTATTCGACGAGCCGACGCGGCACATCGAGGGCCAGGGCTTCACCTCCGATCCGGACTTCAAGGTCGTGACCGCGATCCGGCCGACGGGGACGGGCGGCAAGTTCACGCTGCCGAACCAATGATGGCCATGGCGCTCCTCGCGACGTTTGCCCAGCAGCCGGCCGCCGGCACCGACACGACGCGGGGGCGGCCGTGCGTGATTCAAATCGACTCGATCGGGCACAACTACCAGGAAGTGACGGTCCGATCGGGGGAGAAGAACTACTTCGCAGGCGGCGGGGTCCTGGCCCATTGTCAGGGAACGGGCAGCGTGCTATCCGCTGACAGCGTTGCCCTGTTCGCCGGTGTGGGCCGCTTCGACATGATCGGCCAGCGCAATCCGGTGCACATCCGCGATACCGCTGTCACGCTGGACGCGGCGACGGCCGCCTACTACATGCATCAGGAGCGGCTGGACGCGCACAAGAACGTCGTCGCGGTGAACCGCAACACCGGGTCGGTGCTGCGTGGCCCCAACTTGAACTACTACCGCGCCGTGAAAGGCATCCGTGACACGCTCGAGATGTACGCGTCGAGTCGCCCGACGATCGAGTACCGCGCCACCGCCGACTCGGGGGAGCCGTACATCATCGTGGCCGACCGCGTGCGCTTCAAGGGCAACGACCGCATGTGGGGTGGGGGACGGGTGACGATCGACCGGAGCGACTTCGCGGCGCACGGTGACTCGATGCAGCTCGACCAGGCCAGGGGATTCGCGGTATTGGTGGGGACGCCCCGCGTGACGGGGAAGGAGGCCCGACCGTATACCCTCACGGGGACGCGCATCGAGCTGGGACTCCAGGGCCGTGAAGTGCGTCTGGTGAAGGCGCTCGGGAACGGAGTCGCGACGGGCGCCGACTGGCGCCTCACGTCGGACACCATTCACCTGCTGCTCGACCGCAAGAAGCTGCAGCAGGCGTTCGCATGGGGTCCGAAGGACTCGGTCCGAGCGCACGCGGTGTCGACGCTCAACACGATCCAGGCCGACTCCCTGGCCTTGGACCTGCCCGACGAAGTGCTCACCGAGGCTCGCGCCTTTGGGCACGCGTACTCGACCTCCACGAAGGCGCCCGTGAAAAAGGACTCCACCGCGACCGCCCAGGTGAACTGGATCGCCGGCGATTCCCTCACGGCGCGCTGGACGCAGGTGCCCGACTCGGCCGGAACGCCCCGGAGCACGCTGCACCAGCTCGTCGCGCGGGGCGCTGCGCGCGCCTTCACCTACTTGGAGGGCGAGCGCGATTCGACGACGGGCCCATCGCTCAATTACTCTCGCGGCAAGGTCATCGATTGTGTCCTGAAGGGCGATAAGGTGGACCGGTGCACCGTCACGGGACGGGCCGACGGCGTCCAGCTCGAGCCGCGGCCGCCGGCGCCGCCGGACACGACAAAGGCCGGTACGACAAGGAAGAAGCCCGCCCCATGACGGCCCCCGTCTCGTCCCCGCACCTCGCCGATCTGATGGCGGCACGGGATTCGTCGCTCCCGCTCGCCGCCGCCGCGCTGGCCCGCGTGGCGGACGAGGCGGGCCGCGCCGCGTTCAGCGAGCTGGCCATCGCCTACCGCGAGGAGTTCCTCACGCTCCGCGCCCGCTCTCGCGACGCGGGGCTGCCGGAGCTGGAAGGCCTGTCGGTGGAGGAGTTTCGGACCAGCCTGCGCACGTCGGTGCTGCCCCGCCTTGCCCTGATGAAAGTGGTGACGTACGCGGCGGCCGCTCTGGGGGACACGGCGCCCGTCGCGTTCACGGTCGAGGCCTGGGGAGAGGTCGCCGCCGACCGCGCCGCCACCGCCGATCGACTGCTCGACGCCGCGGAGCGCGCGGTGGCCCGTGCCGAGTTCCCGAGCGGCGAGCACCCGGTGGTCACCGGCGGCAGCCGCCTGGAAGGGCACGGGCTCCTGAAGATCTATAAAGGCCGTGTCGTGGTGAACGATGTGAGCGTGCAGGTCGAGCAGGGCGAGATCGTCGGCTTGCTCGGGCCCAACGGGGCGGGGAAGACCACCACGTTCTACATGATCACCGGCTTGGTGCGTCCCGACGGCGGCCAGATCACGCTCGACGGCCGCGACATCACCGGGGAGGCGATGTACCGCCGCGCCCGAATGGGGATCGGCTACCTGGCGCAGGAGCCCTCCGTGTTCCGCAAGCTCACGGTGGAGGATAACGTCCGGGCGATCCTCGAGACGCTGCCGCTCGGCGACGCCGAGCGCGCGGAGCGGCTGGAGCGGTTGCTCGACGAGTTGGCGATCAAGCACCTGCGCCGGCAGAAGGGGTTCCAGCTCTCGGGGGGCGAGCGGCGCCGCCTCGAGATCACCCGGGCGCTCGTGACCGAGCCCAAGTTCATGCTGCTCGACGAGCCGTTCGCGGGCGTGGACCCGATCGCCGTGCACGACATCCAGACCATCGTCGCCGGCCTGCGCCACCGCGGGATCGGCGTGCTGATCACGGACCACAACGTCGAGCAGACCCTCGACATCGTGGACCGGGCCTACATCATGTTCGAAGGCAAGGTGCAAGTCGCCGGCACCGTGCGCGAGCTCGTGTTTGACGACCGCGTCGCGAACCTCTACCTCGGGCCCACCCTCACCGCGCGCCTGCGCGCGCGCCTCACCCAAGCGGCATGAAGACCGGCCTGCAGCAGCACGCGGCGCTGTCCCAGCAGCTGCGGATCAATCCGCGGCTGTACCAGGCGATGGACCTGCTGTACATGCCCCTGCTCGACCTGCAGCAGCACTTGAAGCAGGAGCTGCTCGGCAATCCGTTCCTCGAGCTGCTCGAGCCGGAAGACGAGACGGAAGTGCAGTTGGACGAGGGCAAGGAGGAGAAGAAAGAGGCGGAGGGTAACGACGAGCCCAACTGGGAGGACATCCTGCTCGACGACGGCACCGATTCGAGCGCACCGCCACGCGACATGAGCGAGGCCCGGGAATTCGTCGAGCCCGTGCCGGTCGAGGCGAAGGACCTGTCCGACCATTTGCGGGACCAGATGCGGCTACTGGACCTCACCCCCCGCCAGCAGCTCCTGGCGGAAGAGTTCATCGGGAACATCGCCGAGGACGGCTACCTCGGCGCCAGCCTGGAGGAGATCGTCCGGGGGGCAAACCAGCTGCTCGAGGAGCATGCGGTCGAGTCGGACCACGACACCAAACCGCAGCTGTTCACGCCCGCCGAGGCCGAGGAGATGCTCCGCATCATCCAGAAACTCGACCCACCCGGCGTGGGGGCCCGCGACCTGCGCGAGTGCCTGCTGCTGCAGCTCGAGGCACGGGCCGAGACCGAGACGCTCGCGTACCGGCTGGTGCGAGAGGCCTTCGACGACCTCAAGGCGCACCGCTGGAGCGATCTCGGCAAACGATTCGGCCTCGACGCGGCCGAAGTGCAGAAGGTGGCCGACGACCTCGCCAAGCTCGACCCCAAGCCCGGGCTGCAGCACTCGTCGGGCAACGACGCCTACATCATTCCCGACTTGGTCGTCGAGAAGATCGACGGGCAGTACAAGGTGTTCCTGAACGACTCCGGGCTGCCGCGGCTGCGGATCTCCAAGACCTACCAGGACATCGCGCGCGACAAGAAGAAGTTCCACGGCGAGAACAAGGAGTTCATCAACCAGCGCATGAACAGCGCGCACTGGATGATCCAGGCGATCGAGCAGCGCCGGCAGACCATGCTCAAGGTGATGAACTTCATCGTCGACCGGCAGCGCGAATTCTTCGAGAAGGGCGTCGAATTCCTGAAGCCGCTGACGCTGCGGGAGGTCGCGGATGTCATCAACATGCACGAGAGCACGGTCAGCCGGGTGACGAACGAGAAGTACGTGCAGACGCCGCGCGGCCTCCTGCCGCTCAAGTTCTTCTTCTCGAGCGGCCTCTCGACCACCACGGGGGAGGACGCCAGCGCTCGCGCCATCCGCGCGCAGATCCAGAAGATGGTGGCCGACGAGGACCCGAAGAATCCGCTCACCGACCAGCAGATCGTCGAGATGTTCGCCCAGAAGGGCGTCAAGATCGCGCGGCGCACCGTCGCGAAATATCGTGACCAGCTGAGTATCCTCCCGGCGCGCATGCGGAAGCGTTTGTGACCCTCGCCGCCGCCGGCGCCACGCCTGAGGTGAGCATTCTGGTGCCGGCGAAGGATGAAGCGGAGAACCTCGGCGAGTTCGTGCGCCAGGCGCGGGAAGCCCTCTTGCCGTTGCCCTATGTCTGCGAGGTCGTGGTCATCGACGACGGCAGCCGGGACGGCACCGCTGACGCCCTCCGCGAGCTCGCGGGGACGCACCCGTTCGTCCGCGTGGTCACGCATCGCAGCCAGCGGGGTATCGCCGATGCGCTCCGGTCGGGCAGCGACGCCGCCCGCGGCCGGATCCTCGTGTTCTATCCGGCGGATCTCCAGTACAGTCCCGCCGACATTCCCGCGCTGGTCGAGCCGATCCGCGCGGGGGAGGCGGACATCGTCACGGGAACGAAGCAGGGGCACTACGACAAACGCTTCGTCTCCTGGGTCTATAATGGACTGTGCCGCTGGCTGTTCGGCGTGCGGGTCACCGATCTCAACTCGGTGAAGGCCTACCGCCGCGAGGTCGTGAATGGGATTCCGACGCGGCCCGACTGGCATCGCTTCATGGTCGTGATCGCGGCCTCGGAGGGTTTCCGGGTCGCCCAGCGCGCCGTGCCGCTGTACCCGCGGCGGGCGGGGAAGTCGAAATTCGGGATCGGGCGCATCCCCGTCGGCGTGCTGGACCTGCTGTCGGTATGGTTCCAGCTGCGGTTCGGCCGCAAGCCGATGTTGTTCTTCGGCGTCACCGGAGCCGTCCTGTGCCTCAGCGGATTCCTGGTCGGCGTCTACGCCCTGATCGAGCGCTACGTGCTGCAGCAGGGGAACCGCGCGTTCCTCTACCTGGTGCTGCTGCTCGTCCTCGCGGGGCTGATCCTGTTCGGCTTCGGGTTCGTGGGCGAGATGCTCGCCGGCATGCGGGAAGAGGTGCGAGCCCTGGAGCGGGACGTGGGCCAGCTGCGCCAGGGCCGCCCGAATGAGCCGTAGTCGCTACGTATTGGCACTGGAGCTCCAAACAATGGCCCGCTGCTCACTCGTCATCGCGCTGCGCCAGCACCCTCGCCGACGGAGCGGTCTACGTGCTGGATCGCGTGACGCGAGCACCGATCACCACGATTTGGACGGGCGGCAGCGCTCGATACATCGGATTCGACCGGCTTGGCGCGACAGCGGTGATCCCGAACGAAGGAGGGTGGGTCACGTTCGTCCACTAGTGTGAGGCAGCCGCTCCCTCAGGCATCCCGCGCCAGCCGCACGCCGTAACGGCCGACGTACAGGGCCAGCTCCTCCGTGAGCGGGGAGCCGTCCCGACTCCGGGTCCGGCCGCCGAGATCGAGCCAGTGCACGCCCCGGCGGCGAAACTCCGCGAGTTCATCCACCCCCAGGGCGGTTTCGGACAGTACCGTGTCGCCGCGATCGGGCGTGACGGCGGCGGGCGTGGCCTCCCGCAGCCACACGAGGCGCCAGGTCTTCCGCCGGATGCGGTACAGGCGCACCGGCGGCTGCTCCTCGACGGTCACGCCGCTATGCTGCACGTAGCGATCGAACTCGGCGATGATGGTCGCAACCAGGGCGGACCGCTCGCTCGCGCCCAGACGCCGGGGGAAATCCGGTGCGGACCGTATCACTTTGGCGGGAGAGCCGACCGCCAGGCTGTTGGGTGGGATGGCTCCTGACACGAGCGAGTTCGCGCCGATCACCGTGCCGTCCCCGATCGTACTTCCGGGCATGACGAACACCCGCCAGGGCAGCCACACACTCTTCCCGAGCGTCACGGGCTGGTACGTCACGGGGTATCCATCCAATGCGTTGAGCCACACTCCATGCGTGAAAATCAGACAATGCCCGCCGATCCCGGTGTCGTCGCCGATGACGACGGGCTTGGTGGGGTTGATGAACGCGAGCTGCAGGATGATGGTGCGGCTCCCCAGCACGAAACGCGACTCGGGCAGCTGAGGTCCGCCGACGTACACCTGCTCGCGGATCTTCGCGTCCTCGCCCATCTCGATCGTCTCGCACGACAGGTAGCTCAGCGTGCCGACGCTCGAGTGCCGGCCGATCGTGATGCGGCGACCCTGGACGACGGCGAGGAAGCCGATCTCCACGAAGTCGCCGATCTCCACCGCCTTCCCGACCACGACGCCACCGAAGCTGAAACGGACGCCCCGGCCGATCCGATAGCCGAGCAGCAGTCGATACGCGAGGATCTTCAACGGGCTCGGCAGCCAGCCGAACAGGACCAGGTGGCGCCACGGGATACGGTCTTTCGGGATCAGCGGCTCGGTCATAGCGGTCTAAGATAAAGACTCCCATCGGATACCGCATTCCCGCGGCTGTATATTGGACGCACTCGTGATCCGACTGTCCCTGCTCGAGGGCCTGACCGGCGTCGAACGCTTTGGTCTCGACCTCCTCATCGACCTCGCGCGTGTGCCGCCCGTTGAGGATGCATCCGCCGACGTCGTGCAGGTGCTCGTCGCGGAGCGCGATCCGGGCGATCCTGACGTGCGCACCTGCATCGCACGGGATTGGTACCTGGAGCGCGGCGACGGGACCGTCCGCGTGCCGCGGGTCGTGTTGCGCCGCATCGCGGACGTGGCCACGGCGGCGGCCGAGCAGCGCTCCGGCGCGCGCGATCGCTACGGCCGGGTGCCGTCCAGCGAGAACCTGTTGGTGCAGAACACCCTCGAAGCCGACCCCGTCATCTCGCGGGCCGCGGTGCGGCTGCGCGCCGCCGTGATCGCGAGCGCGGGACGCCGCCCCGTCGCGTTGGTCGCCCCGTGGCCGGACGGCAAGCGGTGGGCCGCCGTCGTCACGCACGACCTTGACGTCGTGGCGCTCTGGCCGGTGTTCACGCTGCTCCGCATCGCCGAGCTGAGCCGCAAGCGGGAGCTACGCCGCGTCGGGCGCACACTGCGCGCGGCCCTCCTGGCCATCGGACGCGACCCCGTCGGACGGGCCGTCCGCAGTCTGCTGGACGACGAGCGCAGCCGCGGCGTCGTCTCGACGTGGTTCGTGCTGTGCGGCACGCCGACCTTCGCCACCATGCGGGCGGGGGATCTCACCTACCACCCCGAGGCGCCCGCGACGGCGGCGCTCCTGCGGGAGCTCGCCGCCCGGGGTTGCGAAATCAATCTCCACGGAAGTTTTGGGACGACCGATCGGCCTGAGCTGTTCGCGGAACAGCGCGGCCGTCTCGAGCGTCTGATCGGACGTCCAGTCCTCGGGGTGCGCCAGCACTTTCTCCGGATGGATCCGGGAGTCACCTCCCAGGGCATGGTGGCCGCCGGATTCCGTTACGACGCCACGTACGGATTTCCGGACCGGAACGGCTTCCGGCTCGGGGTTGCCGATGTGATCCCCGGCTGGGACGCCGTCGCGCAACGGCCGATCGGCCTGGACGAGGTGCCCCTCTGCTGGATGGATCGCGCGCTGAGCAAATACGCAGGAATCGAGGATCCGGAGGCCTGGATCGCGGAGGCGGCGGCGCTGGCCGAAGCCTGCCAGCAGGTGGAAGGTCTCTGGGTCGGTGTGTGGCACCCCAATCTGACGCCCGCGCTCGGCTTCCCCGACGCCCCACGTGCGTTTCGCGCCCTGCTCGATCGCCTCGTTGCAGCGCGGCCGTTCGTCGCTCCGCTGAGCGCCGTCGTCGAATGGCGCGCCGCACGCCGCAGCATCCGGGTGCACCGCCTGGCTCCCGATGGGCGCATCGAGGCCCACGCGCCGGGGCATCTCTCGGGGCAGCCTGCGCTGGAAGATCCAACCGGGCGCTAGCAGCCGGGTCGCGGGTCGCGCACACCTCGTGCGGCAGCGAGCGCCGCGGCATAGCACGCCTGCCACGCGTCGATGATCGCCGGCCAGCTGAATTGCTCGCGCGCGTGACGGCGGCCAGCCTCACCGAGCCGCTCCGCCAGACCGGGCTCGGTGGCCACCCGAGCGAGCGCCAGGGCGAGGGCCGCCGAGTCCCGAGGCGGCACGAGCAGCCCGGTCTCCCCGTCCACGACGATGTCCGTGATGCCGCCCACGTTACTGCCGATCACCGGCACGCGATAATTCATACCCTCCAGGAGGACGACGCCGAGCCCCTCGGTGTCGCCCCGGGCGTCCACGACGGACGGCAGAACGAGGACGTTGGCGCGGGCCAGGGCCTGGTGGAGCTCCGGCTCCGGGACCCGCCCAGGCATTTCGACCCGCTGCTCCAGGCCCAGCGTCCGCACCTGCGCCTCGAGTCGCGGCCGCTCGGGTCCTTCGCCGAGAATCAGCAGCGTGGCGGGGACCTGCGGCGGCAGCTGGTGCAGGGCATCGATCAGGTACCGCACGCCCTTGCGCTCGATCAGGTTTCCGACGAACAGGATGACGAAGCTGCCGCCGGCCTGCCGGGGAGGGGAGGGAAGGGGGTTGGAGAAGGCCTCGGCGAAGCCGAGGCCATAGGGGATCACGCGAACGGTCGCCGGAACCAGGTCGGCGATCTCTCGCGCCGTGTAGGAGGAAATAGCCACCACTTGGTCGGACGTCCGGATGGCCCAGCTGAGAAACCGCCTGAGCCATGGGAGGCGGCTCTTCACCCAGCGCAGCTCGATCCCGTACCACAAGGTGATCATCGCGGCGCCACACGCCCGCCGTGCCGCCCACCCGAAGAGCGCGTGCGGCACCGGCCAATGGACGTGGACGATGTCGTAGCGCCGGCGGCGGCACAGCCGCCACATCGCCTGGAGGCCCCCCAGCACGTAGAACAGCGGCATGACCTTGTAGCGCGGTGAGCGCCGCACGCGGTCCACCGTCCCTTGATCGTGCGTCAGGTCTTCCCACTGAGCCAGGAAGTAGCGGAACCGATGGATCGGAATCCCGTCGAGCTCGGTATTCCCGCCGCCCCGGTAGGCCGGAGCGAACACTTCCACCTCGTGCCCCGCTGCTCGGAGCCGTTTGAGCAGCTCGACCAGCCAGGGTGCGATGATGTCGGTTGGGGAGCGGGGAAACGCGGTGACGACGTGCAGGATGCGCATGAGGGCCCGTACTATAGCCCTCCGTCGTGCAAGGGCAAACCCCCGCCCGCGCGGCCTTTCCGCTCGTTTTGGGCGGTCGTATCTTTCGGACCGGGCGGATCGGAGGCGCGCGGTTTCCCCGCGAGCGTGCTCCTCGCCCACATCGTTCACCAGGAGTACCACCACCCGATGACGCGGATTGCACCGTCCTCACCGGAGCTGGCGCGGTTCTACAGCGCCCGCTGTCACTGGCGCAACGCCGGTGAGGAGCGCATGCGGTACCGTAAGGCGACCAAGCTGGCCCAGGTCCGCCCGGGAAGCGCGGTGCTGGACGTCGGCGGTCGCGACGGCGACCTGCGGAAATACTTGCCCCCCGACGTCAAGTACCAGGGCCTGGACATCGCTCCGGAGTTCGCGGGGCCCGACATCCTGATTCACGACATCACCACCGGCCTGCCGTTCCCCGACCGGTCGTTCGACTACGTGTTCATGATCGAGGTGCTCGAGCACACGCCGACAGCCTACAACACCGCCGGCGAGATCCACCGCGTGCTGCGTCCCGGGGGCCTCTGGGTCGTGTCGGTGCCGAACCCCTATCACGTGAAGGAGATCATCTGGAATCTCTTCCACGTGCCCGACAAGTGGGGGCATATCTACAGCTGGACTCGCCAGACGATCACGCGTCTCGGAGAGATGAACGGGTTCCGGCTGGAGGACTGCGGCGGCACGTACTTCTCCCCGCCCATTCCTGCACCCTGGCTCCTCGCGCGATCGGTCGTCTACAAGTTCGTCAAGACCTGAGCCCTGCGCTGATCCGCCTCCCTGGTACGAGCGCCCGGCCCTGGCTCTGGGCCATCCAGGGCCTCGTCACGCTGGCGGTCGTGGTCTTCGTGGGCCGGTCCATCGCCCGCAACTGGGCGGAGTTCCGCTCGCTCCATGTCACCCTGACGGTCGCACCCGGGTGGATCGCCGCGTCGGCCGGAATGGTCCTCCTGACGTACGCGATGCAGGTCGAATCCTGGCGCCGCATTCTGGCTGGTTGGGGCGAGCGACTCGCCTTTCGCCCGGCCGCCCGCACCTGGAGCCTCGCCAACCTCGGCCGCTACGTCCCCGGCAAGGTGTGGAGCGTGGCCGGCCTCATGGTGCTGGCGCAGCGGGCGGGCGTCCAGGCAGGCCCGGCCGCTGCGTCCGCCTTCGTGATTCAGGCGGTGACCCTCGGGAGCGGGGTGGCGGTGGTCGCCGCGGCGGCGCCGCACAGCGCTCCGCCGTTGCGCCTCGCGCTCGCAGGGCTCGTCGCGGTCAGCACCATAGCCGTCCTGGTGTGGCGCCCTACGGCCTTGTGGCTCGGACGGCTGGTGAACGCGGCCACGCCGCTCGAGCCCCTCACCCTGTCGGCCGTGCTCGCGGGGGCCGTCCTCACCGTGCTGAGCTGGTGCACCTACGGCGCGGCACTCTGGATGCTCTCCCGCGGGCTCGTGCACGACGCCGCCCTGCCGCTCGCCACCGCTATCGGGGCCTTCACGCTCGGCTATATTCTCGGCCTCCTGGCCCTGTTCGCACCAGGCGGGGTAGGGGTCCGCGAGCTGGTGCTCATCGGCCTGCTGGCACCGTCCCTCGGGAGCGGAGGGGCTGTGGCGGTGAGCGTGGCATCCCGCGTACTCTTGACGCTCATGGAAGCCGCCGCCGCCTTGTTTACCCTTCCGTTCCGCCACCGTCCCGGGGAATCTCTCCGGTGAGCGAGCCCGAGCGCGCAGCCCCTGCATACGAGCCGAGGCGTCCCACGCTCCTCGCCCTGGCGGCGTTCGCCATCTGGCCGGTGCTGCTCTCGCTCCCGATGCTCGGCGGTTTGTGGCTCGCCAGCCCGATGAGCGACCAGTACCTGTCGGGGATCCCGTTCCACGCGTGGGGCGCCGAATGGTACAAACGCATGGGTCACCTGCCGCTGTGGGACCCGGAGGTGTTCGGTGGTCTCCCGTTCGTCGCCGCGGGACACGGCGACATGTTCTACCCGACGTGGCTGCTGCGCTTCGTCGTGCCTGCCACGACCGCGGGCAACGTGAGCTTCTTCGTGCATTACATCCTGGCCGGCCTGTTCACCTACCTGCTGCTCCGGCGCCTGCGCGTTGGGTGGATCGGCTCCGTGATCGGGGGGCTGGCCTACGAGCTGTCGGGGCTGATCGCGTCGTATCCATCTCCGGGTCACGACGGGAAGCTCTTCGCCTCCGCCATGCTCCCCCTGATGCTGCTCGCGCTGGTGCTCGCACTGCGCGACCGTCGCTGGGAAGGCTACCCGCTCCTGGGTGTGGCGACCGCGCTCACGCTGCTCGGCCATTTCCAGCTGGCGTATTACTCGCTGATCGCCGCGGGGCTGTTCGCCCTGTACCTCACGTTCGAGGAATCGGGCGACAGCAGGGCAGGGGAGCGAGGCCTGCGGCTCGGCCTGGCACTCGTGGCCGTACTGATCGCGTTCGGCGTCGCGACGATCCAGATTCTGCCGTTCTTCGAGTACATCCCGTTCTCGCCGCGGGCCCAGGGCTACCACGGGTTCGAAGGCTCGACCTCGTTCGCCATCCCCTGGGAGCACGTACCCGAGTTCTTCCTCAAGAACTTCGTCGGGTCGCGGGAGACATACTGGGGCCCCAACGGGTCGTACCAGGGCTCCGAGGGACTCAAGCTCCACTCGGAGTATCTGGGACTCCCGGTCGTGGCCCTCGCGGCGCTGGGCGCGACGCTGCGCGAGCGGCGGCGCCAGATCCTCTGGCTCGGCGGCATCGGGCTGCTCTTCCTGCTCATCAGCCTGGGCGCCGCCACGCCGTTCTACAAGGTGTGGTGGACCGTCATGCCGCTGGTCAAGAAGACGCGGGCACCGGGCATGGCGTTCTACATCGTCGCGCTCGTCACCGCCCTGTTCGCAGGGCTGGGCGTCGAGCGCGCGTTCAAAGGAGAGGGCAGGCGCCTGATGACGCCCGCACTCATCGGGGGTGGGATCGTAGCCCTGCTCGGCCTTACCGGCGTGTTCGGTCAGATAGCCGAGGGCCTCGCCGCCGCGAAGACGTCGGCGGCTCGCGTTGACCAGGCCGCGATCATGTGGGGCGCCGTTTCGAGCGGGCTGGCGCTCGCGGCCGCAGCCGCTCTGCTCGGCCCCCTGCAGGGGCGGCTGACGGCGCGCCTGAGCACGCTCGCCCTCGCGTTGACAGTCGGGACCGATCTGTGGCTCAACGCGCACCCGTTCTGGAGCTACATGAAGCCGTACGGCCGGGATCCGCTCATCGACCGCGTCGCCGCCACGCCTCCGCCATATCGCGTCCTCGACTTGGGTGCCTATCCCGGGTCGGTGCTGGCGACGTTCGACGTCCCGCAGGTCCTGGGCTACCACGGCAACGAGCTGCGTTACTACGACGAGCTGCTGGGCGGCAAGAACGAGTGGAAAAACCTCGGGTTCCTGCCGCTCTGGGACCTGCTGGCGGTTCGCTACGCGATTGCGCCGGCGAACGCGCGCAACGTCGATTCGATCCCCGGCTTCCGCCGAGTCATGGACACGGTGCCGATCCTCAACGGCGACGCCGGGCGGGCCCGCCTGTTTGAGCGCCTCGCCCCGGCGCCGTACGCCCGGGTCGTTCCCGCCGCGATCAAGGTGGACTCGGCAGCCATCATCCCGACGCTGCTCCATCCGCGCATGGACTACGCGCGGCTCGTGCTCTTCACAAACGATCAGCCGATCACGCCCGAGCCGCTGAAGCAGATGGAGCTGCCCCCGCCGAGCCCCTCGCGTGCCGCGGTGACCGCGTGGCAACCGGGGCGCATGACCGTGACGCTCGACCCCGCACCCACCCACGCCAGCTACCTGCTGATCGCGGAGAACTGGTATCCCGACTGGGAAGCCACAACCGACGGCCAGCCCGCCCGGGTACTGCGCGGCGACTACAGCCTGATGACGATCGCGGTTCCGGCCGGGGCGAAGCGCGTGGAGCTCACGTTCCGCTCGAAGCTCTACGAGCGTGGCAAGGCGATCACCCTGGCGTCGCTGGCCGTACTCCTGCTAGCCGCCCTCGCCACGGTGGTGCCGCGGCCTGCCCGGCATGCGTGAGCGGGGCCTGGTCGTCATCCCCACCTACAACGAGGTTGGAAACATTCCACACCTCGTCCCCCAGGTCTTGGCTCAGGACCCGCGTCTCGAGATCCTCGTGGTGGACGACAATTCTCCGGACGGCACCGGCCGACTGGCCGAGGCGCTGGCCACGAAGGAGCCGCGGCTGCACGTGCTGCATCGGGAGGTGAAGCTCGGTCTCGGTACCGCGTACATCACCGGCTTCAAGTGGGCCCTCGAGCGGGGCTATGACTACGTGTTCGAGATGGACGCCGACTTTTCCCACGATCCGGAGCACTTAAAGGAGTTTCTCAAGGTCGTGCCCCAGGCCGACTTGGTGCTGGGATCGCGCTACCTCAAGGGAAGGGTGACGGTCGTCAACTGGCCAATGGGCCGCCTGGTGCTATCGTATTGTGCGAACATCTACGCCCGCTGGATCACCGGCCTGCACATCTGGGACCTGACGGGCGGCTTCAAGTGCTTTCGCAGGCGCGTGCTCGAGACCATCGATCTGTCCCAAGTGCGTTCCAATGGGTACGCGTTTCAAATCGAAATGAGCGTGAGGGCATGGCGCAAAGGGTTCACCCTAAAGGAAGTCCCGATCGTGTTCGTCGACCGAGCCGAGGGGCAAAGCAAGATGAACCGGGCGATCGTCCGGGAGGCGGTGTGGATGGTGCCCCGGCTGAGACTGATGGCCTGGTTCGGCCGGATCTAGTCGGGACGCCGATCTACAAAATGACGGGGTCGGGGAATGACTTCGTCATGGTGGACGCCCGCCACACGGCCCCTGACGACTGGTCCGTCGAGGACATCCGCGCGGTGTGCGCCCGCCACACGGGTGTCGGCGCGGACGGGCTCGTGTTCGTCGGGCCCGGATCGCGGTCCGATGCGGTCCGCATGGTCTACTACAACTCGGACGGCTCGCGCGCCGCCATGTGCGGCAACGCCGCCCTGTGCAGCACACGGCTCGCCGCGCGGTGGGGCCTCGCGAACCCCCAGCACATGACCCTCGAAACGGACGCCGGCACCTACCAAAGTCGGTGCGTGAGCGAGGCCGAGCGCGCCGAGCTGCATCTCGCACCCGTCCGGGCCCCGGCGCCGGTGCCGGGCCTCCGGACAGTCCCTGGAGAGCGACAGATCGTACTGGGCACGGTCGGGGTGCCGCATGTGGTCGTCCTGGTGGCGGACGTGGACCGCGTGGATGTGGCGACGCGCGGCAAGGCGCTGCGGTTTGACCCGGCCGTGGGGCCCGCAGGTGCCAACGTGAACTTCCTCTCGCCCGATGGCTCGGGCTCAGATTGGCGCATGCGCACCTACGAGCGGGGCGTGGAGGACGAGACGCTGGCGTGCGGGACGGGTGCCGTGGCGGCCGCCTGCGCACTCGCCGAATGGGGGCTGGCACGCTCGCCCGTGACCTTCAGGACCCGGAGCGGCCGCCAGGTTGAGGTTCGGGTGCGGAAGGTCGGGGCGGACCTGTACGACGACGTGTGGCTTGGGGGGGAGGCGAGACTGGTCTTCCGAGGTGTGATCCACTAGGGGGCTTCTCCACATTTCAACCGCCATCAACTTAACATAACATATCTTATACGAAGTTCTCGTTCGTACAAGCCTTATTGTGACGGAGTTGCCACACCCCCTTTGGTCAGCTCTCCCAGTCGCACCTTTGCCTCACCGGCCGTGCTTGTGGAGTCGAGGCGGTCCACGATCGTCCGATATGCGGCAACCGCTCGCGCCGTGTCGCCGGCCCCGAGCCAGGCTCGCGCGGCATCCGAGAGGAACTGGGCCCGCAGGAACGGATACTGGGCGTCGTCCGCCGCCGCCTGGTAGGCAGCAGCGGCCTCCTTGGGTCGCAACGCGTTCTCGTACGCGGCGCCCAGCAGCCCGTACGCCTGGGCGCGGAAGTACCGATCCGCTTTGGGAGCGTACCGCTGCAGCACATCGATCGCCTGTTGCGTCTGACCCTGGGCGAGGCGCACCTGCGCCAGCAGAATACTGCCCTCGTCGGCGGCGCGAGTGCCGGAATAGTTTTCCACCACCTGCGACAAAACGCTCGCCGCGAGGGGGTAGTTCTTCGACTCGAGCGCCAACCGCCCCTGCTGGAGCTGCCGGCCGGCGCTCTGTTCCGCAGTCTTGGCAGACAGGAGGCTCCACCCGAAGAGCGCCGCGGCGACCGCGAGCGCGGCGCCGGCATATCCGGCCGCCCGCTTGTGACTCTTGATCCACTCCGTGAGCCACGTCAGCGCGTTGGACTCCCCGTCCCTGGAGCGTCCCGCCGTGGTCGCCGTCGTCGCCATGAGTGCCATACACCGTTGTGGAGGTTTTGGAGGTTGGTGGAGGTTGGGGGGTCCTGCACAACCTCCTCAACCTCCACGCACCTGCTTCAGTCGTGCCCCTGGGGTGACTCGAACACCCGGCCAACGGTTTAGGAAACCGCTGCTCTATCCACCTGAGCTACAGGGGCTAAACGTCGCAATGTAGGGTGGTTACGCGTAGTGTAGCAAGGCCTCGATCCGCTCGTTCCGAAGCCGCTCTCGGCCCTTCAGTGGATCGAGCTCGATCAAGAACGTGAAACCAACGACCTGCGCCCCGTGCGCCCGCACCAACTGCGCCGCCGCCCTGGCCGTGCCGCCGGTCGCCAGCACGTCGTCTACAATCAACACGCGGTCGCCGCCGGCCACCGCGTCGCGATGCATCTCCAGCGCATCGGTGCCGTATTCCAGGGCGTACTCCACCCTTCCCCTGGGGGCGGGAAGCTTGCCCGGCTTCCGGATGGGCACGAGGCCCGCCTCGAGCGCGAGCGCGATCGGGGCACCGAGCAAGAACCCACGCGACTCGATCGACACGACGCGCGTCACCTCCACCGCGCGGAACGGCGCCGCCATCAGCTCGACGGCCCGGCGGAACGAGCCGGGATTGAGCAGCAGGGGCGTGATGTCCCTGAACAGGATCCCCGGCTTGGGAAAGTCGGGGACATCGCGGATCCCCTGGTAGAGCTCCTGGACGGTGACTGGCTGGCTCACGCGGGCACTCTCTAACTATTTGATGTCGAAGCCGTTCGGCATCGAGACTTCATGTGGAACGTCGAATTTGTCCACACGCTCGACATGCGCCGCTGCGGGCCCACGCGCGAGGGCGCGCTCCAGCGCGGCCACGTCCGTTTCCGGTCCGTCAGCTATCACCTCGACCGATCCGTCGCGCAGGTTGCGGGCGAGCCCCCGGAGCCCCAGGCGCTCGGCCTCGCGCCAAACGAACCAGCGGAATCCCACGCCCTGGACTCGACCGTGGACGACAAACCGCGTGGCGGCCAGGGGGCCCTACCCTTGCCGGCTCTGCGCCGCGCGCCGGCGGTGCCACCAGATGTACAGCGTCGCGATCAGCGCCAACACCGGCAACACGACGAGCAGGGCGCGCCCGGTGTAGCGCTTCGCCTCCTGGTTGAGCACCTCGAGGATCACGTCCTCGCGGCTTCCGATGAACCAGCCGATGCATGTCAGGATGGTGCACCACACGAGCGCACCCAGCCCGGTGAACACCACGAACCGGCCCAGCTGCATTCTCGCGATCCCGGCCGGTATGGAGATCAGGTGCCGCACGACCGGGAGCATCCGTCCCAGGAACGTGCTGATCTCGCCGTGGTCCGCGAAATACCGCTCCGACCGATCGAGGCCCCGCTCGGTGATGAGCACGTACTTCCCCAGGCGCAGGAAGAACGCGCGCCCCAGCCAGCACGCGAGCCCGTAATTCGCGAGGGCCCCGAGGATACTCCCCAGCACGCCGCAGGCGATGGCAAGGCCGAAGCTCATTTCCCCCTTTGCCGCGAGATAGCCCGCGGGCGGCATGACCAGCTCGCTCGGGAGCGGCAGGATCGACGACTCGACCGCCATGAGCGCGACGATCCCGAGGTATCCCATCCCGCGGAACAGGTCCAGCAGCCACTGGATGAACGATTCAAGCATCGAATCCGTGCTCTCCGACCAGCGGGACGAACCGTGCGGTGCCGAGGGGTGTGTGACGCAGCTCCGGGCCCCGCGCCACGCGCTCGACCAGCGTGAGGAGCTGCGCGCCGCGCTCGCCCAACGGAATCAGCAGCCTCCCGTCCGGGGCCAGCTGTTCGACGAGCGGCGGCGGCACCTCGGGTCCGCCCGCAGCCACGAGGATCGCCTCGTACGGCGCGTAGGCGCTCCACCCCAGGGTGCCGTCGCCCAGCAGCACCGAGACGTTGGTCACGCCGGCCTCGCGCAGCGCCGCCTGGGCCGCGATGGCCAGCGCCTCCACGCGCTCGACCGAGAAGACCGTGCCCGCCAGAGCCCCGAGCAATGCCGTCTGGTACCCCGAGCCGGTGCCGATCTCGAGCACGCGCTCCTTCCCCCGCAGTCGCAGCGCTTCGAGATAGCGCGCCTGCATGAGCGGTTGCGAGATGGTTTGCCCGTTGCCGATCGGGAGCGCCGTGTCTTCGTAGGCGCGATGCCGTACGGCGGCGGGAACGAACAGGTGGCGCGGCGTCTCGGCGAATGCCTTGAGCACCGCAAGGTCGCCAATCCCGCGGGCCCGCAGCGTCTCGACCAGCCGCGCGCGGTAGCCCGCGTAGGTGTCGGTGGACCCCGTCAGTCGCCGGGGAGCCATTGGCGCACCACCTCGATCAGCCCGTAGTTGGTCATGTCCATGTGGAGCGGTGTGACCGAGATGTAGCCGTCGCTAGTAGCGCGGAAATCGGAGTCCGCGTCGCCGCTCCAGGTGATGCGACCGCCGCCGATCCAGTAGATCTCCTTGCCCCACGGGTCCTTCATCAGCGCGATCTCCTCACTGAACACCCGGCTGCCGAGATGCGTCACCTTCACGCCTTTCACCTGGTCCCCGGGGAGGGCCGGAAGATTGATGTTGAGCAGCGTCTCTTTCGGGAAGTCCTTCACTTCCACGATGCGCTGGAGCAGCGTCCGCAGGCCGTCCCTGTGCGTCTCGAGCATCTCCAGATCCGATCCCGCGTACGAGACGGCGATGCTCGGGATGCCGGCCACGAGGCCCTCCATCGCCGCAGCCACGGTGCCCGAGTAGAACACGTCCTCTCCCATGTTCTGGCCGTGGTTGATGCCCGAGATCACGAAGTCGGCCTTCTGGGGCATCAGCATGCCGATGGCAAGCAGCACGCAGTCGGTGGGGGTGCCGTCCACCTGAAACGCGCCATCCGGCCGTCGCGTGGCGTGCAGCGGGCGGTGCAGCGTGAGCGAGTGCGACGTGCCGCTCTGCTCCCGATCGGGGGCCACGACGGTCACCTGGCCGATCGACCCGCACACCTCCCCCAGGACGGCGAGGCCGCGGGCGAGGATCCCGTCGTCGTTCGAAATCAGGATGTTCATCGCGGTCCGAAGATGATCTCGCGGCCGTAGCGCGTGAAGATGCGTGCCAGCCGCCATGTGTCCACCCAGTACCCGAAATGGCTGGGGCGCCCCCCGTAGAGCGTCGGCACCGGCACGGAGCACACAGGACAGCCCCGCGCGAGCGCCGCGAGCAGGAATGCCGCTTCGAAGTCGTAAGCCTGCTCCGCCGGTCGGATCACCTCGGCGATGTGGCGGGACAGGGCCCGGAAGCCGGTTTGCGCGTCGGGGACCGCCAGGCCCCCGATGCGGGACGCGAGCGCCGCCGACAGCCAGTTAGCGCAGCGCCGTCCCCACGGCATCGCACCGGAGCGCGCTCGGGCCCCCAGGACCAGATCCGCGTCTCCGCGCGCCACCGGAGCCACCAGCCGGGGGATCTCCTCCGGCGGGTGCTGACCGTCGGCGTCGAGTGTGACGATCACCCCCGCCCCGCCCTCGAGGGCCGCTCCGATGCCGGTCGCCAACGCGGCCCCCTTCCCACGGTTCCGGGGGTGCACGAGCACCACCACGCCCGGCCCCCTTCCCTGGTCCCCCGTCCCGTCCGTTGACCCGTCGTCTACCACGTAAACGGTCGCGGCCTGCACGGCACGGTGCGTTCGGGAGACGACGTCGGCGATGGTGTCGACGGCCTGATAGGCGGGAATGACGACCGCGACGGCGTAGTCAGCGCGCCCCGGCATTGGGGGGTGCGGTCCCGTCGAGCAGGGCGAGTACGGCCTTGAGCTCGGCACGCAGATCCTTCACGGTCTGGGTGGCGAGCGCGCGACGCGCCTCTGGCTTGAGCTCGCCCGAGCGGCGGTATTGCTCGATCTTCTGGCGCGCCCCTTCGATCGTGTATTTCTCGGTGTACAGGAGGTGCTTCACCAGCATGATCAGCTCGATCTCGCGCCGCTGGTACACACGGTTTCCGGACCGGTTCTTGGCGGGGTTCAGGAACCGGAACTGGCTCTCCCAGTAGCGCAGCACGTGCGGCTTCAGGTCGGTGAGCTGGCACACCTCACCGATCGAGAAAAATTCCTGAACGGGATGGGGTACGCTCATCGCCCCCCCCACTGTTCCGGCTTGAGGTCGCGCTCCATGAGGTCGGACACGGCCTGACGAGGCGGTTTGCCTTGGAACAGCACGGCGGCCACCTCGCGGGCGATCGGCAGCTCCACGCCGTGGCGCTCGCCCAGCGTCACGGCCGTGCGGGCGGTGCTCACGCCCTCCGCTACCGACGTCCGGCCGGACAGCGCTTCCTCCAGCCGCTTCCCGCGCCCCAGCTCGACGCCAAGCGAGTGGTTGCGCGACAGCGGCCCAGTCGCCGTGAGGATCAGGTCGCCCATGCCCGCAAGCCCCGCGAAGGTCGCGGGTTCGGCCCCGAGCGCCACACCTAACCGCGTGATCTCGGCCAGCCCGCGGGTGACGAGCGCGGCGCGCGCGTTGTGGCCCATCTCGAGCCCTTCCAGGATTCCCGCGGCGAGGGCGATCACGTTCTTGAGCGCCCCGGCGAGCTCCACGCCGATCACGTCGGTGGCGGAATACACGCGGAAGTACCCGGTCGAGAAGACCTGCTGCACCTGCTGGGCGACGGCATGCTCGCGGGCGGCCGCCACCACTGCGGTCGGTTGGCGCGCGTAGACCTCCTGGGCGAAGGACGGTCCCGACAGCGCCGCGATCCGCGTGTTCTTGGGGAGCACGTCCGCCACCACGCAGGACAGCGTACCTAATCGCTCCGGCTCGAGTCCCTTCGACACGCTGACGACCAAAGCCCGTCGCTCGATGGCGGCGCTCGCGCGAGTCATGACCTCCCGGACGGCGTGCGAGGGCGCCGCGGAGACCACGACGTCGGCGCCGCGCACCGCGGCGGCCAGATCGCCCTCGGCGGTGAGAGCGGAGGCGAGCTTCGCACCCGGCAGAAACATGTGATTCACGTGCTCCCGGTTCACGCTCTCCACCACCTCCGGCTCGCGCGCCCAGAGGGTGACGGTATCGGAGGCTTCCTTCCGGGCGAGCAGGTCCGCGAGCGCCGTACCCCAGGCGCCGCCACCGACGACAGCGATCTTCGTCACGTGGCCCTCACCCCCCGTCTGGTGCGAAACCGGTTTTCCGTCCCCTGCCGTAAGCGCTCAATGTTGTGCCGGTGTGCGTACACGATCAGCAGGGCCAGCACGACGGCGGCCCAGACAGTGTAGGGTTGGTCGGGAGCCGTGAGCCGCACCCACAGCGGGAACAGCACGGCGACCACGAGCGAGGCGACCGATACATATCCCGACAGCCACAGCATGGCGGCCCAGATGGGCAGCGAGATCACGATCGCGAGCGGCGCCAAGGCGAGGAACATCCCGGCGGCCGTCGCCACCCCCTTCCCACCCCTGAAGCCGACGTACGGCGAGAACATGTGACCCAGCACCGCCACGAGACCCAATGCCACTGGGAACCAGGCGGGCCCGTTGGACCACGGCCCCAGGATCGCGACCGGGAGGGCGCCCTTGGCCGCGTCGATCACGCCGACGGGAATGGCGTAGGGCCAGCCGAGCACCCGGTACACGTTCGTCGCGCCGAGGTTCTTCGAGCCGTGCTGCCGCAGATCGATCCCCCGCCCCAGCCTGGCGGCGAGGTAGCTCGTCGGCGTGGCCCCGATCAGGTAGGCCAGGAGCACCAGCACCGCGAGGCCGTAGTCGTTCATCGACCGGCCGTCTCCCGCTTGCGGCGGAACTTGAGGTTCACGGGGGAGCCGGTGAACTGCCAGGCCTCCCGAAAGCCGTTCAACAGGTAGCGTGTGTAAGACTCGGGGATCGCGTCCGGGCGATTCGAGACGATCGCGAACCGGGGGGGCGCGGTGCCGATCTGCGAGGCATAGAGCAGTCGCACCGACGCACCCACGGGCTGCGGCGGCTGCTGGCGATCCACGAGAGTCTCGAGCACGCGATTCACTTCGGACGTGGGCACACGCTTGGCACGTTGCTCGGAGACTTCCAGGATCAGCTCGGGCAGTTTGGGCACGCGCTGGCCGGTCTTGGCGGAGAGATAGAGGAACGGGATGAACTGCAGGAACGGCGCGCGCCGCTCGACCTCGCGCTGGCCCTGCGCCGCGGTGTTCGTCTCCTTCTCCTCGATCAGGTCCCACTTGTTCACGGCGACGATGATCGCTGCGCCGCGCTCCCACGCGTCGTTCGCGATCTTCAGGTCCTGCACGTGCATCCCGTCCTGCGCGTCCACCACCAAGACGCACACGTCGGCGCGCTCGATGGCCCGCGCCGTCCGCAGCGTCGAGTAGAACTCGATGTCGTCCTCGACCTTGCTGCGCTTGCGGAGCCCCGCGGTGTCGATGAACACGAGCGTGTGCCCCTCGTAGGCGAGCGGCGTATCGATCGCGTCCCGCGTTGTGCCGGGCTCGGCCGCCACCACCAGCCGCTCCTCGCCGAGCAAGCGGTTCACGAGACTCGACTTCCCCACGTTCGGCCGGCCGACGACCGCCACGCGGATCTCGGCCTCCTCGCTCGCTTCCGGAGCCGCGGGCAGCAGCTCCGCGACGCGGTCCAGCAGGTCGCCCGAGCTCTTGCCGATGGCCGCCGACACGGGGAACGGGTCGCCCATGCCGAGCTCGTAGAACGCCATGTGGCGTGTGTCGACGGGCAGACCGTCTGCTTTGTTCGCAACCAGGATCACCGGGCGGTGTGCCGTCCGCAGATACTGGACGATCTCCAGGTCGACGGGGTGTACCCCGGCCTCCACGTCCACGAGGAACAGCACGACGTCGCTCTCGGCCACCGCGATCTCCACCTGGGCCCGGATCGCGCGGTTCAGCGCGTCGTGTGCCCCGGGCACCATGCCGCCCGTGTCCACCAGCCAGAAACGGCGGCCATTCCACTCGGCCGCGCCGAAGTGACGGTCGCGCGTCACGCCCGGGCGCTCGTCCACGATCGCTTCCCGCCCCCCGATGAGCCGGTTGAATAACGTCGACTTGCCGACGTTGGGGCGACCGATGATGGCGACGGTGGGGGTGCCGCTCATCCCCGACCCCTCTCCAACGCGGAACGCGGAACGCGGAACGCGGAACCGTGGTCATCTGTTCCGACTTCCGCGTTCCCACTTCCGAGTTCACCGAGCACGTCCACAAAGTCATACGACAGGCGCACCGGCATGGGCAGCCGCGCCGCGAGGTCGTCGGCGCTTACGTCGTCGACGAAAACCAGGTCGTCGTTCACCGCTTCCGCCGGCAGTAACGCCAGATCCAGGTCGTTCCGCTGGGCGAGGGCCCGCTCGATCGCCGCCGCCGGCAAGAGCCCCGCCGTCGTCACCGATGGCCCGAAGACCGTGTTCTCGACCACGACCAGCTCGAAGCGGGCGCGGGCGGCGGCCGTCAGATCATCGAGCACCTGCGGCATCAGCGGCCCCATGGCCGTCCCCGTCACCACGCCAACGCGTTTCCCGCTCATGTCGGGTAGGCGATCGAGCGCCGCGGCGATGCGGGTCTGGAGGAAACGCACGGAGCCGACCCCGTTTTCGCGCTGCTCGAAGTCACCGTACCACGCGGCGCCCGGCAGCGGCTCCCTGGCCTGCAGGTAGAGATCGTCCGCCCCATAGCACCAGGGGGTACCCCGCTCTGCGAGCGCGCGGGTGGCCATCCGATCGACCGCCAGGAGCGCCGCCCGGCACTCCTCCCGCGTCAGCGCCCGCACCAGGTGGAGCTTGGAAAACTCGGTGAGGGCGACCGGGACCACCGACACCGACAGGACGCCAGGGCCGATGCCGTACAGGTCGCCCAGCGTGCGCTCGAGCTGCGCGCCGTCGTTCACCCCGGGGACCAGCACGACCTGCGCATGGAATGCGATCCCCCGCTCCGCGAACCAGCGCAGCTGGGGCACGATCTCGGGCGCCTCCGGGTTGCGGAGCAGCCAGCGGCGCGTCGTGGGATCGGTCGCGTGCACCGAGACATAGAGCGGCGACAGACGGTACTCGATGATCCGGTCCACGTCCCAGGGCTTCAGGTTCGTGAGCGTCGCGAAGTTCCCGTACCGAAAGGACAAGCGGTAGTCGTCGTCGCGGATGTAGAGCGGCGTCCGCAGCCCCGCCGGATTCCCGTCCACGAAGCAAAAGTCGCAGTGGTTGGCGCAGCGGCGGATCCGGGGAGGCTCGAGGGTCACGCCCATCGGGAGCCCCTCGGGGCGCTCGATGTCGTACTCGATCTCCGCTCCGCCCGGGAGGCGCGCCACCAGCAGGAAGCGCTCGTCCGCCGTGAGGAACTCCCAGTCGAGAAAGTCCTCCAGCGCCCGGCCGTTGACGGCCAGGAGCTCCGTTCCCGGGACGAGCCCCAACTCACCGCCGATCGAGTCAGGGACCACCGATTGCACGCGAATCACCGTACCTGCCTATCCTTCAAGGACTTTGTGAGGCATGACGTCGCAACCCCAATACGGGCTGCGACTTCCGAACGTCGTGAAATATGCCTTGGGAGGCGCGGTAGCGCCAGCCGGTACCGGCGGGAGCCCGAGCTACGAGGCGGCTGTCAACTCCAGACGAACGTGACGACCGCGCCGGCTGGGAGCACGTAGCGAAACGATTGGTTGGCCCACCGCACTGCGAACGCCCGGTCCTGCAGGTCCGTGTTGACCACGATCAGTGCCTTGGAGCCGTCGTCGGGGTTCCGGAACGCCACGCTTTCGAGCCCGGCCACACCAGAGGTCGACGCGATCCGCCGCGCACCCGGGCGCACGAACCGGCTGGCGTGCCCCAGCGCGTAGTACTCGACGTTGCGCGTGATGGCACCTGAAGCCGAGTTGATCGTCACCACCCCGCGGCAGTCCCCGCAGCCCCCCGTATGCGGGCCGTGGTTCTCGTCCAGCGCGAGGTTCCAGAGGATCACGCCTTTGGCCCACCCACGCGTCGCCCCGATGACCAACGTGCGCACGAACCACTTGAGGTTGTCCGCGAAGTTCGGCGCCCACTCGCCGCCCGAGCACTCTGTGAAATAGGCGTCCTTGTCCGGGTAGGCGTCGTGCACCACGGTTTGCGCGGACACGTCCCCGCCGTAACAGTGCCACGCGACCCCGGCGATGTAGCGCGGCGCCGCGGAGTCGGCGAGCACCTGGAGCGGGGACTGGTACTCGTCCCAGTTGTGGTCCCAATCCAAGACGATCGTCCCGATACCGCTCTGGGCAAAGAGGGGACCGAGATATTGACCGACAAAGCGGGCGCGGGCGGGTGGCTCGAGCCGCATGCCCGGATAGGTCGGCGGCTCGTAGTGCGGCTCGTTCTGCACCGTGATCGCGTAGATTGGCACCCCCTCGGCGCGGTACGCCTCGATGTAGCGCCGGAAGTACTCGGCGAGGGGTCCGTAGGCCTCGGGGAGGAGCGTCCCCTGGATCAGGCTGCCGCTGCTCTTCATCCACCCCGGCGGGCTCCAGGGCGACGCCATGATCTTGAGCTGCGGGTTGATCGCCAGCGCGCGCTGCACCACCGGCAAGACATACGTCCGATTGGAATCGATCGAAAAATGCGCCAGGCTCGAATCGGTCTGTCCCGCGGGCACATCGTCGTAACTGTACTGATGCAGCGAGAAATCGGACGCACCCATGGTGAGCCGCGTGAAGCTCAGGCCGATTCCCGGATTGCGCCCGAACAGCTCCTGCAAGAGCGCCTCCCGCTCTGCCGGCGCGAGCTTGTTTTGGATCAGCCATGCCGACGCGTCGGTGATCGCGGCGCCGAAGCCCACCATCTCCTGATACGCGGTCCCCTCGTCGACCGCGATCCGGAGCAGGGTCGCGGGGGGCGGGCCGGAATCGAAATGGACGTCGGATTCCCGTGACAGGAGTTTCGATCCCGTGGCCGTAGTCAACCACACCTGAGCGGCGGGGCCCTGCGGCGGGGGCGGCGGGCCGGGGGACGGCTCCCCGGGTGCTGCGTGCCCGCACGCCACGACGGCGCCGAGCGCCCACGCCGCTGTCCGCATCAGTTCCAACCCGGGTTTTGGGTCAGGTTCGGGTTCTTGCTCAGCTCCGCCTGAGGAAGGGGCAGCAAGTTATTCGGCGCGCCGTGCACGGTCGTCTCGCCCGGAGAGATGTTCTCCAGCTCGGTGGTCTTGGCTGTGATGACGCTGTCGAGGACGCCCCAGCGCGACAGATCGAACCAACGTTGTCCTTCGAACACGAACTCGCGCCGGCGCTCGAGCCATACCGAGTCCCGGAACGCGGCGGTCGAGAGCCCCGACACCGCTCCGATCCCGGCGCGTGTGCGTACCGCGTTGAGCGCCTGCTCCGCGGTCATGGCCGCGACCGGAGCACCACCCTCGTTCACGGCTTCGGCATACATCAGCAGCACGTCGGCGTACCGCAGCACGACCCAGTTGTTCGACTGCCTCACCCAGGCCCGTTGGTGCATGTTCTGGAAGTCGGTCTGATCCAAATACTTGAGGAACGCGGGGCCGAGCGTGGCCGGGGGATCGGCCCACGTGGCGGTGTCTCCCAGCGCATCGACGTACGGCGATGTAATGAATGTCCCGCCCGAACCACGGGTGTCGGACGCGGCGAATAGGTTCGCGAGCGACGGCGCGACAGTCATGAGGCCGTAGGCGTCCCCGCCGGGAAAGTCGGCGGGCAGGCTAAAGAGCGTGTGCACGCTGCCCGCGCCGGGATCGAGCAGGCCGTCGTAGTTGACCTCGAAGATGCTCTCGGAATTGATGATCTCGGTTGCGATCTTGAAGCAGTCCCGCCAGTTCGTCAGCAGGGTATAGCGGCCGGTGGCGATCAACTGCCCGGCCGTTTGCGCCGCGTTGGCCCAGTCCTGGCGGGTCAGGTACACTTTCGCGAGCATCGCCTGGGCGGCACCGCTCGTCACGCGGCCGACGTCACCGCCGCTGTATGACGCGGGCAGTCCCGCGACGGCCTGCTGCAGGTCACTCACAATGAGGGCGTACACGTCCGCCGCCACCGTGCGTGACACTCGGACCCCGTCCAGCGATTTCACCTCGTGCTCGAGCAGCGGGACGTCTCCGAACGAGCGCACCAGGTCGAAGTAGGCGTTCGCCCGCATGAAGCGCGCCTCGTTGAGGAGGCGGTCGCGCAGCGTCGGATCCATGGTGATCGGAGGCACGCGATCGAGCACGGTGTTGGCGCGATTGATGATCCAGTACGCGCTGCCCCACATGTCGCCCATGGGCCAATCGCCGGAGTCGAAGATGTAGTCGCTCATCCGGTGCCCGTCCGCGCCGAACCGCGGACCCGTCATGATGTCGTCGGTGGCGATGTCCGAGATGTACCAGAACCCCAGCCAGTACGACCATTTGGTCGACTCGTACACGGCATTGGTCGCCGCGACCGCGTCGGACGAGGTCTTGTAGAAGTTCTCCGGCGTGAGTACGTCGGATGGGCTCGGGTCGAGGAAGCTGTCACACGACGTCGCGAACACGAGCGCCGCCAGCACGCCGAGTGCGGAGAATCGTTGGGTCGGTCGCATAGGATGGCTCCGTTTCGCCTAGAAGCCGGCCGAAAAGCCGAAGGTGATCTGCCGCACCTGTGGGTACGTTCCGAAGTCGATCCCCTGCGCCAGGTTGGTCGTGGCGTACTCGCTGATTTCGGGGTCGTAGCCGGTGTAGTTCGTGACGGTGAAGAAATTCTGCGCGCTGATGTACAATTGCAGCCGCGTCATGCCCTTCAGATGCATCGCGTCGAGCCAGGCGGCGGGGACGTTGTAGCCGAGCCGGAGGTTCTTACCGCGCAGGTACGAGCCATCCTCGACGAACAGGTTGGACTCGGTGCTCTCGAACGTGTTGCCGATCTTGGGGTCGGGAATCCCGCGCCCGCCGGTGATCACGTCGTGCAACTGGTTCGCGGTCCCTCCTGCGGCGGTGAGCAGCGACCGGTTGATGTTGTAGATCTTGTTCCCTACCGACCATTGCAGGAACACCGACAGCTCGAAGTTGCGGAATGTGAACTGATTGTTCAGTCCGCCGGTGTACTTCGGCTCGGCGTTCCCAAGGATCCGCCGGTCGCCCGAACTGTGGTCGTCTCCATCACCGTCAAAATCCTTGTAGACCGGCCGCAGCCTGCCCAAACTGTCGGGCGCGAGGCCGTCGTACACCCAACCGTAGAATGAACTGATCGGCTCCCCCACTTTGAGAACTGTCGGGTTCTGATGCGCCCCGCCACCCACGCAGCAGTACGCCCCGACGACGATCGAATCGGGCCCGAGGTCCAGCACCTTGTTGCGATTGAGCGCGAGGTTCAGCGTCGTCTGCCAGCCGAGCGCCCCCGTGAGGTTGGTGGTGGTGAGGCTTAGCTCGAAGCCGCGATTCTGGAGGCTGCCGATATTCTGGAGCGACGTGCTGAATCCCGAGGTGGCGGGAACGGATACGTAATAGAGAAGGTCGCGTGTCTTCTTGTAGTAATAATCCGCGGTGAGGGACACGCGGCTCTGGAACAGCGCGGCGTCGACACCGAGGTCGATCCCGTCGGTGGTTTCCCACTTGAGGTTGGGATTGGCGAGTGTGGCCGGTGCAAAGCCGATCCCCCGCACGCCCCCGAACACGTTCACGGTGTTGCCGAGCAGGGCGAGCGAGCTGTAGTTCCCGATCTCCTGGTTGCCCGTCCGGCCGTAGCTGGCGCGCAGCTTGAGATCGTTGAACAGGCCGAGCCGCTTGACGAATGCTTCGTCCGAGGCGCGCCAGGCGAACGCTGCGGACGGGAAAAGCCCATACCGATGGTCTGCGCCGAACCTGGACGAGCCGTCCAGACGCGCCGACACGGTAAACAGATACTTCTCGGCGATGCCCCAGCGCACCCGCGAGTAGTACGAGAGGAGAGACGAGTGCGGCGCGGGTGTCGACACGCTGCGGAACGTCTGCGCCGTATTCAGGCCGTTGACCCCGAGCGCGTCCGTCAGGAACGTCATCGCCGCCCCCGCGATCTGCGCCGTGTTCGAGCGCTGCATCGTCGTGCCGCCCACCACGTCGAGGCTGTGCAGCTCGCCGAATCGATGCTGGTATTGCAGCGTGTTCTCGAAGGTCCAGCTGAAGGTCTCGGACTCGCCCCGCTGCCCCTCGCCGCCGCTGTTCGACCCCGGCAGCACTGTCGAGGGCGAGTAGTAGTCCTGCACCGAGTTGAGGAAGTCCACCCCGACCGTACTCCGGAACGTGAGCCCGCTCCGGATGTCGTACTCGGCGAAGGCGTTGCCGATCACACGGTTGTCGCGTTCTTCGTTGGTGATCACTCTCGCCGTCGCGACCGGATTCGGGAATGCTCGACCGGTGAGTGGGTTGATCCCCGTGAAGTACTCGCCGCCCGTCACGGTGACGGGAAGCGTGGGTGGAGCTGTCAAGGCGTCCAGCATCACCGACGCCGCGCCGCCGTTTGGGAGCACGTGCGCGTGCGAGCGGCTCAAGCTGAGGCGGTTCCCGACGCGGAACTTGCTGCTGACCGTGCGATCGAAGTTGAGGCGGATGGACCCGCGACTCAAGTCAGAGCCGATGACCACGCCGTCGTTCTGCAGTAGGCCTCCGGAGACGTAGTACTTGGTGTTCGCGTCGCCGCCCGAGACCGAGAAGTCATAGTTGCGCAGCGGCGCCGTCCGGAAGATCGCGCCTTGCCAATCCGTCCCTCGGCCGAAGCTGGCGATTTCGGCGGGCGTGTAGAACGCGGGCTGGCCGGCATTCGCGTACGCAGTATTCACCATCTGGGCGAACTGCGCCGCATCGAGCACCGGCAGGGTGCGCCGCACGTCCTGGATGGCGTAGTACGAGCCGAACGACACGGCGTTTTGACCGGCCCGCCCGTGCTTTGTCGTGATCAGCACCACGCCGTTGGCGGCGCGCGCGCCGTAAATCGCGCCCGCCGAAGCATCCTTGAGGATTTCGATCGATGCGACGTCATCGGGGTTCAAGCCGGCGATCGGGTTCAAGCCCCGCATCCCTTCCCCGAGCAGGGTGCCCGGCGTTCCATCGTCGAGGTTGGTGGTGAGTGGCACACCGTCAACTACGTAGAGGGGATCGTTTCTCGCGGAAATGGAGTTGCCGCCCCGAATCCGCACCATCGCCCCCGCCCCGGGCTGCCCGCTCGACGTGACGACCTGCACGCCCGCAGCACGTCCCAGCAACGCCTGATCGACCGACGTGACCGGCGCCGAGGCAACCTGCTCGGCCGTAACCGACGACACCGCTCCAGTCAGCTCCCGGCGCGCCGTCGTGCCGTACCCGATCGCCACCACTTCCTCGAGCTGTGTGGCGTGGGGGGTCAACGCGAAGTCGACCGCAACCTCTTGGTCCGGGAGCACGATCACCGGTTTCGTGGCGGCGGTGTACCCGATGCGTGTCACTCTGACCGTGTGCTCGCCGGCCGGGACATCGGTGATCCGATACCTGCCGTCGTCGGCGGACCGTGCGCTGAGCCCGGTGCCTCCCACCGTGATGGTCGCGACGGCGATCCCCTGACCGCTGAGGGAGTCAGTGACCCGCCCGGTCACCGTGCCTCCCTGGAATCCGTCCAGCGCGCCGCGCCTGACGAGCGCCGCCTGTCCGTTGGACGTGAGCAGCACATCCACGCCGACGTCGTACAGCACCGCACTCAAGACGGCGCCGACCGTGAGGTTCGAGGCGCTGAAGGTCACCCGCGCATCCAGTGGGACGACCGCGGCGCTGTAGGTGAGTCGCAAGCCCGCCTGTAGTGCGATCGTGGACAGCGCCTGCCCGAGCGGCACGTCTTTCAGATCGACCGAGATCGCCTTCCGGAACACCGCGGCGTTGCTCGCATCTCTCCAGCGCGGCGCCGCGTCCCTCGACGAACCGGACCCGACCGCGAGGAACCGCGGACCGGAGGCGGCGAGCTCGATTGACTCAACCGGGTCCTGGGCCTGCGCCACCCCGATCGCGCCGGCGGTGGTGATGCCCACAACGAGGGCGACGACGGCGCCCCACTGTGCCCGTGCAGACTCTCCGATACGCATACTCGACCTCCCGTTCTCGCTAGCGTGCCTGTCGAGTCGTTGAAATGGTCACCGATCGACCCTGCCACTCGTAGCGGGCGCCGACGGCGGCGGTAATGAGTGTGAGGACCTGCGCAACCGGCTCGTCGCTGTAGGACCCGGTGACGGGTCGTCGGGCGAGCTCGGGATCCGCCACCCGGACGTCCAGATCGTACCAGCGGCTGAGCGCTCGAGCAGCCTCCCCGAGCGGCACGCTGGCGAACACCAGGCGCCCGCGGGTCCATGCGACCTCGTCGGCGACCGTGACGCCCCGCAGCAGCCGCACCGCCCCCGTCCGCAGCCGGGTCGCGACCTGACCAGCCCGGAGCGGAGTCTCGGCCAGCGCAACCGCTCCTTCGACCACAGCGACACGCTCGCGTGCCGCGTCGCCGTAGGCCCGCACGCTGAACGCGGTCCCGATGTCGCGGATCGCGCCCCCCGCGGTGTGCACGACAAACGGCCGAGCGGCGTCGTGCACGACCCGGAAGTACGCTTCCCCTTCCAGATACACGTCGCGCTCACGGGCCGCGAATGTGACGGGCGCCCGCACCCGGCTGTCGGCGTTGAGCGTGATCTCCGTACCGTCGAGCAGCCGGAAGACGGCCCGCCGCCCTCGAGGGGTCGCGTACTCTCGCAGCGCCGGCGCCTCGGCGACGGAGCGTGGTTCGCGTATGAGCCACCACGCTCCACCAGCACCGACCACGGCCGCGACGATCGCCGCCGCGATCGCGACCTGCCAACCGCCCGATCGCTTGGGCGCGCCCCACCGGGCCACGAAGCGGGTCCAGGCGGCGTCCGTATCGTACGGCGCACCGAGGCGCCGCTCGTCCGCGCCCCAAGCCGCCTGCAGCGCTCCGACCGCCGCCCGACGGGCGGGATCCGCGCCGATCCACCTCTCGACGAGAGCCCGATCTGCGGGTAAGGCACTCCCGTCCAGGTAGCGGCCCAGCGCGGGGAGGTCGACGGACGAGGGAGGCGTCATCAATCCTATGACGCCCCAGGGAGGGGTCTTACTTACTCGCGGGCGCGGTCACGGCGGGCTGGTACACCCGCACGTAGTCCACCTTCATGGTCTGCGGGAACACGGTCGTGGCGTCCGGATTGCCAGGCCAATACCCGCCGACCGCAACATTCAGAATGATGAAGAACGGATGATCGTACACCCATCGCCCTGGCAGATCCTTCGGGGTGACGGTCTTGTAGAGCGTGTCGTCGACGTACCATCGGATCGCGTCCGACTCCCATTCGACGGCATAGACGTGAAAGCTGTCGGCGAAGGCGCCCGCGCTCAGCTGATACGTGCTGGTGACGCCCTGGGCGCCCGAGTAGCCGGGGCCATGGACCGTTCCGTGCACCCGGTTGGGCTCCTTCCCGATGTTCTCCATGATGTCGATCTCGCCGCACGCGGGCCACCCGACCTGCGCGCAGTTGTCGGCCAGCATCCAGAAGGCGGGCCACAGGCCCTGCCCGCGCGGGATCTGAATCCGTGCCTCCATGCGGCCGTACCGCCACGCGCCCGAGCCTTGCGTCTTCAGGCGGGCAGACGTGTAGTCACGGTTCCCGAATGTCTCACGGCGAGCCTCGATGATCAGGTTGCCGCGTTCGGTCCGCGCGTTTTTGGTGCGGTCGGTGTGGAACTCGAGCTCGGCGTTCCCCCAGCCATCGCCCCCGGTCTCCCGGACCCATTTTGCGGGATCGAGTGTCGCGCCGTCGAACTCGTCGTGCCACACGAGCCGCCATCCGGGAAGCGACGATTCCGGAGTGCCTGCGAAGGAGCAGGACACACCAAGGACGATCGCAATCCATGCATGGCGAGGCGTCAGGAAGGAAGCAGCGCCTTTCGCAACACGGTGAGCGCTCTGCTGATGTGAACCCCGATCGTCTTCGGCGAGATGGCCATCCGCGACGCCACCTCGGCGTAGCTCAAGCCTTCACGCCGGCTCAGGACGAATGCTGTGCGGGTACGGGGAGGAAGGGCGCTGAGCGCCCGCTCGAGGCGCCGCCGCAGCTCTTCCGCCTCGAAGTCGGCGTCGGGCGGCCGTGCGAAGGCGCCGGCTCCGTCGAGAGCGAGCAACGGGGCAGCCCGCCGGCGTACGGCGGCGCGCCGGAACTCGCTCATCGCCCGGCGGCGCACGGCCGCGTAGAGGTAGTGCTCCAGATCGCGCACGACCCAAAGCGCGCGACCATCCCAGATGCGCGCGAACACGCCCTGGACCACGTCCTCGGCGGAGTCACGACTTCCCAGGTAGGTGGCGATGGAGCGGCAAAGGCCAGCGTAGTGCGCCCGGAACATCGCTTCGAACGCCGCTTCGTCGCCCGCCCTGATTCGAGCGACCCATTCGTGAGGGGATGCGCTTTGATCGGTTACGGGACGCGCATTGAAGGCCATAGACGGCCTAGCATATCGGCGGGACGAGAGCAGCGCAAGCGAGGCGAACAAGTAGGAGCGCAGCATGCTGCGCCCCTACGCAGAGCGGGCGACGGGATTCGAACCCGTGACGTCCAGCTTGGGAAGCTGGCATTCTACCCCTGAATTACGCCCGCCAGGTCTTGAGCAACACCGACGAGAAGCAATTTACGTGCCTGGCTCGAAAGACGAAAGGCGTCGCCCTCACGACGACCGCCTGTACCGCCATGCGGCGATCCCCGGTCGGTCAGCGGTCACCTTGAACGCCTGATTCGCCCCCGCGTCGAGCGCCGGCACCTCCTGTGGCTGCGACGCCAGCACCGCGCCCGTCCGGTCCAGGAACTCGAACGTGATGTGGAGCGGCGGGGACGCCTTGGAGCGGAAGTTGGCGTACACGCCGCTGAGCTCGGTACCCTTGTCGGTTGGGGTGAAGGTCCCCACCGTGATCTCGACGGGGAGCGAGTCCGCGACCGTCAGATAGTAGAGCACCGAGTCCTTCTTCCCAAGGAGCTGCCAGCCGCCCGCGATCTTGGCGAGCGTCAGGCGATTCATCGGGTCCACCGCGTAGAGCCGCTGCGCGAGCGGGAGCACCTTGCCCGTATCACCGATCAAGTACGAGATACCCGCCAGGTTGTAGAGCGCGTCGCGGTAGTAGGGGTTCTTGGCGAGGCCTGCTTCGTAGGTTTGCGCAACCACGCGGTATTGCGGGTCAGCCACCGCATGGTACTTGCGCATGGTGTCGGTGGCCGCGGGCTGGCAGCGCGCCGCGATCTGCCGTACCGTGAGCGCCGGAGTCTTTTTCTTCTGGGCCTTGCTGCAGTCGCTGTCCATCGCCGTTGTGTCGGGAGTCGAGGGAATGTCGCTCAGGACGGCCTGCGCGGCGTTGAACAGCTCCTCCGCGGTCGCCGAGTCGGCGTGCGCCACGATGGCATTGTAGAGGGCCATCGCGGAGTCGCGCCGGCCGGCATTGCCGTACATTCCGCCGAGGCTCGCCATCGCCAGGACGTCGTTGGGATATGCGGCGAGATACTCCCGATACGCCGCCATCGCCTCGTCGTAGCGCTTGGTCGAATGGTAGACGCGCGCCACGTTGAACAACGCGTCGCGCTTGTCCTTCGCGTACTTCGGGTCGCTCGCCGCCGGGACCGCGAGCCGGAAATACTTCGCGGCCGAGTCGATGCGGGTCGCGTACAGAAGCGAGTCCGTGTGGTACTTCGCGGCATCGCTCTTCCGGCTGGCCGAATCGGGCTCCGCCCGGCCCACGAACAGGTTGGCAATGTAGATGAACCCCAGCGGCTCGGCCTGGTAGATCTGGTTGGCGCGCCGGAAGCTGGCGATGGCCGAATCGGTGTTCTCCGCCTGCCATGCTTGCACGCCGGCGTTGAAGACCGGCACCCATGCCTGACGGCGGTACAGCGCGATGTCGTCCTTGCACCCGGGCGCGAGCGCCTGCGCCTTCGACAACGCGGAGTCCGCGCCCGCCAGATCCACCGCCATCAGGTAGTAGCGCCCCAGGTAGTACCAGGCGGCCGCGTTCTTCTCCTGCTTGCCGGTGGCCACCGCTTGCGTGAGGGAGCGCTCGGCATCCTTCAAGTCCTTGGTGCGCTGGTCGGCGAATTTTGTGGTAAACGCGCTCTTGAGGGACTGCATGCCGCTGTTCACCAATTGGTGACCCGGCTTGATGTCGCACGCGGGCGGAAGCCAGATCTGCTGCGCGTGCATGGTGGCGGGCGTCAGCGCGGCGACGCATCCGCATGCCAGGATTCCGATGGCCTGCTTGACCGTCATGCTCACTCCTTGGATTTGGCGACGAGCGCCTCGGCATCGCGCTGGGCGACACGGGCGACTTCGAGCGGCGGCCGGCCCAGAGCGCGGGCGGCCGCCACCACGTCGTCGTACTCCGGTTTCACTCGCACTCCCTCCGCATCGGGGTGCTCCAGAACCTTCACCCGCACGGCGATCTCGGGCGTGAGCTGCACCGTCACCTGGCGACGCGCCAGCGTCGACCGCTCCGCCACCCAACGCCGGACTCCCGCCGTCGTGCTGTGGCGAAACAGCGCGACAGTCACCGGCTCCGCCAGTTCTTCGGGCGCCACGACCTCCACTCGGAACCCGGACCGCCCCTTCTTCATCTGCACGGGCCACGTCTGCACGTCGAGCGCCCCCGCGGCGACCAGCGCTTGCCGCAACGGCTCGACATACTCCGGGCTCATGTCGTCCACGTCCGCGGCCAGCAGCACCACCCGTCCCGCCTCCGCCGCCTGTTCCGCTATCAGAATTCGCAACGCGTTGGGATAGTGCGACGGATTCCGCTCGCCGGCACCCCACCCTCCCTGCAACAGACGCCACTGCCCTGGAGGCGGGCCTGCCGCCAGCACCCGCACCAGCGCGGCCCCAGTCGGGGTCGTCGCCTCACCTTCCACCGGGCCGCCTGTCGCGACGTCGACGCCCTCGAGCAAGATCGCGGTCGCGGGTGCCGGGATCGGAAGCTGCCCGTGAGCTGCCTCCACCCATCCCTTCCCCACGGCGACCGGCCAGGCGTAGATCGCCTCGACGGCGAGCTGCTCGAACCCCTCGATCGCGCCGACGATGTCGAGTACGGCATCCACCGCCCCGACCTCGTGCAGGTGCACCTTCTCCGGCGCGACCCCGTGGACGCGACCCTCGGCCTCGCCCACGAGCCGGAACGCCCGGACGGCCCGCTCCTTCACCCAGTCGGAGACGGGCGCTCGCTCGACCAGCTGCACCAGCTCTCCCACGTGACGCCCGTGCGGCTGCTCCGGGATGGCGAACTCGACCTGCTTGCACCGTACGCCGCCCCGCACGGCGTCGCGCACCGTCACTCCCACGCCGGCGAGCCCCAACCGCCCGGGTAGGCCTTCGAGCCAAGCCTGCGGCACCCCGAGGGAGAGCAGCGCCCCCAAGGTCATATCGCCGGATATCCCGGCGGCGGGGTCCAGGATCGCTATGCGCATGCTGCTGAAGCGCCGGAATATAAATGGGTTAGCCTCGATAGAGCCACCCGGCGCCGGTGTTGAAAACGACGATGCGCTCCTCCGGCCGCAGCATCCCCCGGGCCTTGAGCGCGACCGCGCCGGCGAGCGCTGCCCCGCCCTCGGGGGACGCATCAATGCCCTCGAGCGTCTGCAGATCGCGGGCGGCGGCGATCAACTGCGCGTCCGTCACCGCCACTGCGCCGCCGCCGCTTTCGCGCACCGCCCGCAGCATCAGACGATCACCGAGGGGACCCGGCACGCGCAGTCCGGCCGCAACGGTCCGGGGATCGGGCCACGGCGCGCAGGCGTCCAGACCGGCCTCGAACGCACGCACCACCGGCGCGCACCCGGCCGCCTGAACGCTGTACAGGCGGGGCGGCGTGGCGCGCACCCAACCGGCCCGGCCCAGCTCGGCGAACGCCTTCCACATGCCGATCAAGCCCGTGCCGCCACCGGTGGGATACACGATCGCATCCGGCGCGGTCCAGTCGAGCTGTTCCGCCAGCTCGAGACCGAGCGTCTTTTTCCCCTCGATCCGGTAGGGCTCGCGCAAGGTGGACACGTCCACCGCGCCGGTCTCCGCCGCGTAGCCTCGGGCCGCTTTGCCGCAGTCCCCGATGTGACCGTCCACGAGTGTGAGCTCCGCGCCGAAGCCGCGGATCTGCGACAGGATGGTCGCCGGGGTGCTCGCCGGTGCGTACACGCGTGCCCGGACGCCGGCGCGTGCGGCGTAGGCGGCGAGCGCCACGCCGGCGTTCCCGGCCGTGGGCACCACGCAGGCCCGCGCGCCGGCCAGCGCGGCGCGCGTCACCGCCGCGGCCAGCCCGCGCGCTTTGAACGAGCCCGTCGGATTCGCACCCTCCTCTTTCACGAGCAGCTCGCGAAAGCCGTGCTTTGCGGCGAGTCGCGGCACGGCGAGCAGGGGCGTCCCCCCCTCACCGAGGGTGACGGGAGCTTCCCCGTCGGCGAGCGGCAGCCATTCTCGGTAGCGCCACATCGTCCAGCGGCGCGAGTGCAGGGCCGCCCTGAGTTCCGGTGGCGGGGCGGCCTGGTAGCGCACCAAGTAGGGCTGGCCGCAGTCGCACACCCCGGGGAACCCGGCGGCGCTGCGGGTCGCCCCGCAAGACGAGCACTCGAGCGACCAGGGGAGGGTGGCGGCTTGCGCCGCCGCCTCACGCGCGCGCATGCAGGCGATCGAGGATTCGCTCGGCAAGCCGAGCGGAAAACCCGGGCAGCGACGCGATCTCCGCCGGCGTCGCGGTCTTCACGCCGGCGAGCGAGCCGAACCGCTCGAGCAGCGCGCGCCGGCGGCCCGGCCCGATGCCGGGAATCGCCAGCAGCTCCGACGTGATGGTGCGGCGGGCGCGCCGCTTGCGGCTGTAGCTCACCGCAAAGCGGTGCGCCTCGTCGCGGGCGCGCTGCAACAGCTTGAGCGACGGGCTGCGGCGCGACAGGGGGAGCGGCTCGGCGCGCCCCGGCAGGAAGACTTCTTCCTCCCGTTTGGCCAGGCTCGCGATCGGGAGCTGGTCCTGCCCCACGGCGCGCGCCGCGTCGAGCGCCGCGCCGAGCTGGCCCTTCCCGCCGTCGATCACCAGGAGATCGGGAAGCGGCTTGTGCTCCGCGATCCGCCGCGCGAGGTAGCGGGTCACGACCTCGTGCACCGCGGCGAAATCGTCCTGCGGCGCGCCCCGGATCTTGAACCGCCGGTATTCGGCCTTCTTGGGGCGCCCCGCTTCGAACCATACCAGCGAGCCCACCGTGTCGCGGCCCTGATTGGTCGAGATATCGATGCACACGAGCGCGCGGGGGACCACCGCGAGCCCCAGGTCGCGCCCCAGCGCGAAGACCGGGTCCGCCGCTCGCTCGTCGATATCGAAACTTTCGATTTTCAGACTGTCCAGGAGGTGGCGGGCGTTCTGGTCGGCAAGCTCGGCGAGCTTGGCATTGGTGCCGCGCTGCGGCACGTGCCAATCCACCTCGGGTACCAGGGCGGCGAGCGAGCCGAGATCGTCGGGTGGAAACGGCAACAGCACCTTCCGGGCCCGCACCTCGAGCGGCACATAGCAGCGCACGAGGAACGCGGCCAAGATCGCCCCTTCGGTCTCATGCTCCGCATTCTCGAGGAACCAGTGGTCCCGCGCGATGAGCTTGCCGTCCCGCACGCGCAGGACGACGCCGCACACGTCGTCCCCGTCCCGGGCGATCCCCACCGCGTCCACGTCCCCACCACCCACCAGCTCGACCGCCTGCGGCTGCTCCAGTTGATCGAGCCATTTGAGGGCGTCGCGCAGCTGCGCGGCCCGCTCGAAATCGAGCTGCTGGGACGTCTGCTGCATGCGCTCGCGCAGGCGCGTGCGCACGTCCACGGTTTTTCCCTCGAGGAACAGGACCACGTCGTCGATCATCCGTCGGTAGTCCCCCTCGGCCTGCAGGCCGACACACGGCGCCCGGCAGCGCTCGATGTGGTAGTCGAGGCAGGGCCGCTCGGGCGCCTGGAGCGGCAGGTCCCAGTGGCAGGAGCGCACCGTGAAGATGCGCCGGATGATCTTCAGCGTCTGCCGCAGAGTGGCCACGTCGGTGTAAGGCCCGAAATAACGTGCGCCCGGGATCGTCACCCGGCGCACCACGAGGACTCGCGGGAACGGCTCCGCGAGCGTCACCGCGATCCGCGGATAGCTCTTATCGTCGGTCAGCCGGATGTTGAAGCGGGGGCGGTGCTCCTTGATGAGGTTGTTCTCGAGCAGCAGCGCCTGTGCCTCGTTTGGGACGATGATCGTCTCGAGGTCGGCGATCTGGTCCACCAGCGCCGCGCGCTCCGGCGTATCGCCACCGTCCGGCCCGAAATAGCTCGGCACGCGGGCGCGCAGGCTCTTGGCCTTGCCGACGTAGAGAATCTCGCCCCGGGCGCTCTTCCACAGATACACGCCGGGCTTGTCGGGAAGCGCTTTCAGTTGTCGGGCGATCAGCGCAGGAAGGTCCACAGGCGACGAGCGTCGGGGTGTCGCAACGACAGGGTGCCAGCGAAATACACTGCACCAAAGATAGCGAGCGCGACGGCCGCCGTGACGACCGCGCCGCTTCCCGCGGCCAGCCGCACCGCGCCCAGCGCGAGCCCCGCCGCCGCGCCGCTCACGCCCAGGCTGGTCGCGAAGGCGCGCCACTCCGTCGGCCCGAGGATCGTCCCAACGCGCGCATCGAGATCCCGGAGGTGGAACACCACGTTCACCGTCGCACCGAGCGACGAGCCGAGCGCGATTCCGGCGGGGCCGAAGCGGCGCATCAGCACGTAGGCGAGCACGCTCGACAGGGCGAGCGACGCGGAGGCGATCTTCACGGGCGTCTTCGTGTCCCGCAGCGCGTAGAACGCCGACTGGAACAGCTTGACGCACGCCTGTCCCAACAGCCCGACGCCGTACGCCGCGAGCACACCGCCCACCAGGTCCGTGTCGGTTGCACCGAACCGGCCCGTCTGGAACAGCGGCCGCACGATCACCGGCGCCAGCACAACGAACGCGAGCGAGGAAGGCAGGACAAAGAACACGATGCGCCGGAAGCCGACCGCGATGCGGGCGCGCAGCTGCTCGTTCGGCGTGCCGCCTTGCGCGTCCCGCGCGAGGTCGGGCAGCGACACGGCCGCCACCGACGTGCCGAACAGACTGATGGGCAGGACCTGGAGCAACTGTGCGTACTGGAGGCTCGACGCTCCGCCCTCCCCCGCGAACGTCCCGAGCAGCGTGTCGATCCACCCGGAGATCTGCGCGACGCCCGCGCCCAGCACGACCGGGACCCACGCGACGAGCACGTCGCGCACACCTTCCGCCCCGAGGTTCCACCGGACCGGAAGCCCGTGCAACGCCCGCCAGCAGGCGGGCAGCTGCACACCGACCTGGAGCACGCTCCCGGCCACGGTGCCCCACGCAAGGGCGAGGCTCAATCGCGTCAATACCACCGCCGCGGGCAGCCCGGGCGATACCATCCACGTGCCCGCGGCCACGAGCGCAGCGATCCCGGCGATGTTCCACACGGCCGGCGCCGCGTAGGGCAGGAAGAAGCGCTGGTGCGTGTTGAGCACGCCGAGACACCACGCCGAAATCACCATCAGCCCGGACATCGGGAAGAGTAAGCGCATCAGGCTGACGGCGAGCGCGCGGGACGGCCCGGTGAGACCCGCGCCCACGACGGTCGTCAGCGCGGGCGCGAAGGCGATCCCGATGACCGCGAACACTCCCGTCGCGAGTAACAGCAAGCCGAGGATGGTCCCCGCCAGGGCGCGCGCGGCCGTCTTGTCCGCCCGGGCGTTGAGGGCGGCATAGACGGGCACGAAGGACGCCGACAGCGTCCCCTCGCTGAGCAGGTTGCGGATGATGTTGGAGATGCGTTGCGCGACGCTGAGGGCGTCCGCCGCCCAGCCGTTGCCGATGTAGTACGCGATCGCCCGCTGGCGCACATAGCCCAGCACGCGCGTGAGGAGGATGCCGGCGGCGACCTGCGCCGCGTGGCGCCCCCCGCCAGCGGCCGGCCGGGGCACCGTCAGGAGCCGCGCGGCTTCTTCGTGGGGTCTTCCAGCAGGCGCTGGACGAACTGCAGCTCCTCCCGCATGCCGGCGATCGAGCGGTTCAGGTCTTCCAGGTCCGTTTCCAGCACCTCGACGCGCTGCTCCAGCTGCCGGACGCCCGCCCCCGCCCCTGGCCCCGCCCCCCCGGTGTCTCCCTGGGTCTCGAGCCGCCGGGCGATGGAGCGCCCGAGCGGCGAATCGAGCAGGATCGCGGTGATGGGAATCATGAGGGCGACGAGCAGCACGACCACGAGGATCCACATGGCAGGGATTCTACGAAGCGCCCGCCCACCGCGCCACCTCTTGCTCCAGCGCGTCGAGGAGCCCCGGCCCGTACCGGATGAGGAACGACGCCAGTGTGAGCACGCGCTCCTGCGGCTGTCCCTGCGGATACACCGCCGCACGGGCGCGGGTGATCTGGCGCACCAGCGTCTCGCCCTCGAGCCGCTTGAGGCTCGCGACGAGCTTCTTCTCGATCGTCTGCGCCCCCGCGAGCGCGGCGTTGCGCGCCGACTCGACGGTGCGCTCGAGCGTGGGGTCGATCTTCACCGCGGACGCAAGCAGACGCCCGTACTGCCGTTCGATGTCGCTGCGCAACGCGGCGAGCGTCTCGACGGTCTCGGACGGCAGCTCGTGCCGTACCAGGCGGGCCTCGAGCTCCCCCGGCTTCCCGTCGAACGCCGTGAGGTCGAGCCCGTAGCGCTCCATGAGCTTTGTCACGCGACCCTCCACGAGCACCCCGGACCAGCGGGGCACGGGCGCCTGGCGCGCCACACCGAGCGCGTCGTACAGCGGCGCCGCGTCGGGGAGGTACTTGAGCTCGGCCGGGCCCGCCGCATACGCGACGGTGGGGAGGAGGGCCGCCTCCACCACCGGTCGCAGCAGCACGTTGGGCGAGAGCCGGTCGGGAGCCTCGACCGCGAGCCGCTCGAGCTCGGCCCGCGTGAAGCGCTGGCCGCTGCGCCGCGTGACAAATCCGTCGCCATCACGCTGCAGCCGATCCCGGCCCTGGCGGGCCTCGACGAAGACCGGCGTGTACCCGTCCGGCAGCGTGACGTCGAGCCCTTTGAGCACCCAGGGGGCGGCGGCGCGCTTGGCCCCCCGGTCGTGAATCCGCAGCACCACCAGCCCGCGGGGCCCGAGCTGCGCATCGAGCGCGGCCGCGAAGGCATCGGCGAGCGTGGCGTCGGGCCGATAGCAGCGCTCCAGCCAGTCGACCACACTCGCCTTGAACTCGGTGTCGGGCGTGCCGTCGCGGAGCTGGGCCAGCGCCGCGACGATCTCCGGACCGCACGGCTCGCGCGCCAGCGAGACCAGCGCCGCGTCCGCCGGCCGCTCGCGCAGCACGATGTGCGCGAGATCGCCCCCGGCATCGAGAAACCAGGTGTGGTTCGCCTCGGCGAAGTCGTGGTCGTCGCCCGCCACCCAGAACACCGGGACGACGGGCACCCGTCGGTCCCGCTCGAGCCGGCGCGCCAGCGCGATCGCGGCCAATGCCTTGTAGATCGTGTAGAGCGGACCGGTGAAGAGCCCGGGTTGCTGACCGGTCGTCACCACCAACACCTCACCCGCCGCCAGCCGGTCGCGCGCCGCTCCCGGAAGCGCGGCCGCGACCACGTCGGACGCCACCCGTCGGGGCGCGATCCCCGGCTGAGGCAGCGTGAGCGGCGCGATGGGAGTCGTCACGATCCGCGGAATCACCCTTCCCCCTTCCCCTGTCGCTCGTGCCCGTGGTCTCCGAATACTTCCGCCCGAAACGCGAGCACCTCCGTCCCGGGTTCCCGCCACGCACCGGGCGGCAGCCCGGCCTTCCGGCAGGTCGCCGCCAGAAACGCTTCGGGCCCCCACGCGTGCTCGATCGCCACCTGCGGCAGCAGCAGCGCGACGTGCCCTCCGCGGCGCACGACCAACCCGTCACGCCCTACGACGATCCGCGCCGGCTCGACCGGTGGCGGCAGGAGCTCGGGCTCCGACAGCACGGAGATCTCCACGGCGAGGAACGGCAGCTCATCCGGCGCGACCGGTGGAAAGCGGGGATCGTCCCGCGCGGCGGCGACCGCCATCTCCCGGACCACGGCGCCCAGCCCCTGATCGGCGGCGACGTGACCGATGCAGCCGCGCAGCGCGCCGCGCTCCAACAGGGTCACGAACGCCCCACGCTCGAGGGCCGCGCCCCGGACGCTCGGCAGCGGCGGCAGCGGTCGTCCCGCGAGATGCGCCTCGAGCGTCGCCCGGGCCAAGCCCAACAGAGCTTCCCGGTCCGCCGGCGTCAGGTCAGGATCCCCGATGGTACGGTTCCCCCCGGCGGATGGTGTACGCGCGATACAGCTGCTCGTACAGGACCACCCGTGCGAGCTCGTGCGGGAACGTGAGCTGGGAGAAGCTCCACACCCGCTCGGCTTGCTCGAGCACCCGCGCCGGCAGCGCGTCGGCGCCGCCGATGACGAAGGTCACGTCTCGGGCGTCCTGCTCCCAGCGCGCCGTCCACTCGGCCAGCTGCGGGGACGTCCACTGCTGGCCCGTCCGCGAGAGCGCGACGAGGCGCGTTCCCTCGGGTATCGCGTCGAGGATACGCGCCTCGTCCTTCACTTCCTGCTCCTCGACTCGCGTGTAGTGTCGCAGTCGCTCGAGGTACCCTTCAGCGGCCGCGCGGAGCGCCGCGTCCCGCAAGCGGCCCACCGCGACGACACGATAGCGCATCAGGCATACATCCCACGCAGGCGGTGCATCGCTGCCACGCGGTCTACCGCGAGCATGTAGCAGGCGATACGGGTGCTCACCTTGTGCTTCTCGACCATGGCCATGACCTCGTGAAACGATCGCGTCATGATCGTCTCGAGACGGCGGTTGACCGTCTCCTCGTCCCAGAAGTAGCCCCCGCGGTCCTGAACCCATTCGAAGTAGCTCACCGTGACGCCGCCGGCGTTCGCGAGGATGTCGGGAATGACGAAGATCCCCTTCTTGTCGAGAACCTCGTCGGCGGCGGCCGTGGTGGGACCGTTCGCCCCCTCACAGATGACCTTCGCCTTGATCTGGGGGGCGTTCTTGCGGGTGATGACGTTCTCGGTCGCCGCGGGCACGAGCACGTCGCAATCGACCGTCAGCAGCTGGTCCTTGCCGATCGGCTCCGCCTTGGGGTACCCGGCGAGCTGGCGGTGCTCCCCCACCCATGTGACCATGTCGGCAACGTCCAGTCCCTTGGGATTGTGCACCGCGCCCGACTTGTCGGACACCGCCACGATGACGGCGCCCTCCTTGGCCATCAGGTCCGCGGCGATGGAGCCGACGTTGCCGAACCCCTGCACCGCGACGCGCGCGCCCTTGAGCGACATGCCGAGCCGGGCGAGCGCTTCGCGGGTCACGATCATGCACCCCCGGCCCGTGGCCTCGCGCCGACCGAGCGAGCCTCCCATCTCCACCGGCTTGCCCGTCACCACCGATGTCACGAGGTGACGGTGATGCATGGAGTACGTATCCATGATCCACGCCATCACGCGCTCGTTGGTGTTCACGTCCGGCGCGGGGACGTCGGAGTCGGGACCGAGCGTTTCGATAATGCTCGCGGTATAGCGACGCGTCACCCGCTCGAGCTCGCCCATCGACATGGTGCTCGGGTCGCACACCACGCCGCCCTTTGAGCCACCGAACGGGATGTTCACGAGCGCGCACTTCCACGTCATCCACGCTGCCAGCGCTTTCACTTCTTCGAGCGTGACATTCAGGTCGAACCGGATGCCCCCCTTCGCCGGTCCGCGCGACGTGTTGTACAGCACCCGGTAGCCCGTGTAGACGTCCAGCACGCCCGAGTCGCGCAGCACGGGAACGGACACGATGATCTGTTTTTCGGGGTTGCGCAGGATTTTGTAGAGGCCGGGATCGAGGTTGAGCAGCTGCGCCGCGTGGTCGAAGCGCTCCATCATCGCTTCGAATGGATTCTCCTCCGCCAGGAACGTGTCCTTGTCCGGGCGGATGCCGGGATGGGCTTGGGATTTGATCGCGGGCTCGGTCATGGCGCTCGTGTGTGCATCGGGTGTCAGGCACCGGCGGCCAGGACGAGCACGCGGTCCACCGCTTGCTCGAGCGCCCGACCGTTTCGCTCCCACCGGACGGCGAGCACGGCGACCCACGGCTCGGGGGCATGCCCCGGCCACCGCCCGCGGAGCTTTACCGCATCCTTTTCAGTGACTACAACATAATCGCCCCCCGCCGCGGCCCGCGCGAGCCGCTCCACGTCGACCGGGCTGAAAGGGTGATGATCTTGATACGCCACGAGTTGCACGCTCGCGCCGGCCGCCCCAAGCTGCTCCGCGAAGCTGTCCGGATCTGCGATACCGGCTGCCGCCACGACACGCCGCCCCGCGAGCCTCGCGAGCTCGCACGACGCTCCCGACTGCATGCCCTCCAGATGACTGGGCGCCAGCCAGACCGTGCACACGGGCACCGTCCCGTCCAGCCGATCGGCCAGGGCGTTTGCCCTCGCGACCGCCGCTCGCTTCCGCGTCACCACGATCACGTCGGCCCGGCGGAGCGCGTCCCAGCGTTCTCGCCACGGCCCCGCCGGGAGCGGCCACGGCGAACCGGCCACGCTCTCGGCGCTCACAACCGCGATGTTCAGGTCCCGCGCTACACCCAGGAGCTGGTAGGCGTCGTCCAGCACGAGCACCTGGGCGCCCTGGGCGCGGGCATCCCTGGCGCCCGCCACCCGATCCGGGTTCGCCACCACCACGGCCTGTGGGACGAGGCGTCGATGCACCAGCGGCTCGTCCCCCCCGTACCCGCGGAGCAGGATCCCCGGCTTGTGCCCGCGCGCGGCGCAGTAGCCCGCGATCCACGCCGCGAGCGGAGTTTTCCCCGTCCCACCGACCGACAAATTGCCCACGGCGATCGTCGGCAACGGGAGGCGCAGCGCCGGGGGCGAGCACGCCGCCCGGAGCCGCATGGTCGCCCAGTACAGGGCCCCGAGGGGGACGAGCGGCAGCCGCGCGACCCGGGCGGCTGCGGAGTCGCCCCAGAGCCAGCGCACGACTCGCGCGGCACTCACCCGTCGCCCTCCGCTCGTCCCGCGTCCCCTCCGTAGGTGACTTGCGTCAGCGCCCGCTCCGCTGCGGTCATCCCGCGACGCAACGCCTCCTTTCCCTCGTCCACCCCGAACGGCGCGCTGTACGCGATCTCCACCGCGGCGAACGGCCGGGGCAAGCAAAACCGATCCCACGACTCGATCCACCACGCGGACGCGGTGCGTGCCCCCGCGGCGACGACGAGCGCACCGGCGTGCTGCGCCGCGGCCAGCGCGCCCGGCTTCATCCGCTCGGCGGGCCCGCGCGGACCGTCGGGGGTGAGGGCCACCTCGGCGCCGAGGCGCAGATAGCGCACGAGGCCGAGCAGGCCGACCTCGCCGCCGCGTCGCGAGGAGCCGCGGACCACTCGGTACCCCCAGCGCTCGGACAGCTCCGCCAGATACCCGCCGTCGCGATGGCGGCTGATGAGCACGGCCACGCCTTCCTCACGGCGATGGTACAGGAGCGGTAGGAGGCGGCTATGCCACAGGATGTAGATCACCGGCCGGCCGCTCTGCCGGGCCGCCACCACGTGCTCCCACCCCTGGACGCGGAAGCGCCAGGTGGCTGCGAGCAGGCGCACGAGGCCCGCCAGGACGGCCGCGACAAGCGGCTCGGCCCGGCCGAGCTTCACCCGGCGAGCTCCAACGCGAGGGCGGCCACGCGGTCCGCCGCCCCGGGCGGTCCGAGCCGCTGCCGCACGAGTGCCAGGCCCTCGCGTTGGCGCCGGGCCGCTTCGGTCGCGGGATCGAGCAGGGGCAGCACGGCGTCGGCGAGGGCGCGGGGTGTCACCGCGCCCTGCAGCAGCTCGGGGCTCACCTCGCGCTCCGCGATCAGGTTTACGAGGCCGACGTGGGGGACCTGCAGCATGCGGATGGCGATCGCGAACGAGAGCGCGTTCAGGCGGTACGCGATGACCATGGGCACGTCGGCGAGCGCCGCCTCGAGTGTGGTCGTCCCCGACTTGCAGAGGCCGGCGTCCGCCGCGGCGAATACGGTGAGCGGGTCGCCGACCGGCAAGCGGACCGCACCGGGTCTCGGGTAGCGGGCGCGGGGCGTCGCGGCGGCGACGACTTGCACCTCGGGGCGGGCGGCGACAACGCGCGCCGCCGCGTCGCGGAAGGCGGGCCACAGGCGCGTCACTTCCTGCGCCCGACTGCCGGGAAAGAGGCCCAGCACGGGCCGCGCCGGGTCGAGCCCGAGCGTGCGCCGGGCCTCGGCCCGCGGAGGTGGCGGCGCCCGATCCCGCAGCGGATGCCCGACGAACGTGGCCGGGATGCCGTGACCGCTGAAGAACCGCTCCTCAAACGGCAAGATCACCGCCAACCGGCGCACGGTCGCCAGCTTCCGCACCCGCCCCGGTGCCCAGGCCCACATTTGGGGGGCGATGTAGTACAGGACCGGGATGCCCGCCTCGTGGGCCGCCGCGGCCGCGCGCAGATGATAGCCCGGGTAGTCGACCAGGATCACGAGATCGTAGCGCTTGGCGCGGAACGCAGCCCGGACCTGGGCGAGCAGGCGCAGGTGCGCCGGGAGCTTCCACAGCGCCTCGACGAACCCGACGACGGAGAACCGCTCCATGCGGTCCAGGACCGTGGCGCCGGCGGCCGCGAGACCGGGACCGCCGAATGCGTCGACGGTGGCCGCGGGGAGGCGGCGTTTGAGCGCACTGACGACCGCGGCGGCGTGCGCGTCCCCCGACGGCTCGCCCGCCGAGATGTAAATGCGGGGCGCGCGGCTCACGGCCGCGCGGTGGCGAGGGAAGCGAGGGGCGAGGCCTGGACGGCGGCGGCGACGCGGAAGGCGAGCGCCAGGGCCTGGGCCCCCGCGGCGCCCGACACCACGACCTCCTCCTCGCCCCGCACGGCGCCCAGGAAGCTTTCGAGCTCGAGCTGGAGTGGCTCCGCCTCGGGAGCCTCCAAGCGCACGTGCTCCACGATCTGCTCCAGGGTGGTGGCCCCGAAGCCCTGCCACCCCGCCTTCAGACGGAAGAAGTCGCCGCTCCCCTGGGCCAGATCCAGGGAGCAGTACCCGGTCGGCTGGAAGATGCGGAGCTTACGCGTGCGCTCGCGCGACACGCGGCTCGCCGTGAGGTTCGCGATGGCGCCGTTCGAGAACTCGATGCGGGCGTTCGCGATGTCGACGTGCGGCGTCAGAATCGCGACGCCCGTGGCCCGCACGTCCGCGACCGGAGACCGCACCAGCTCGAGCACGAGATCCAGGTCGTGGATCATGAGGTCGAGGATCACGGCCACGTCGGTGCCACGCGGCTGGAACGGGGCGAGCCGGTCGATCTGCAGAAAGCGCGGCTCGTCCAGGTACGGGGCGGCGGCCCGCACGGCGCGGTTGAACCGCTCCACGTGTCCGACTTGCAGCAGAGCGTCATGCGACGCGGCACGCCGCACCAGCTCCTCCGCCGTCGCGAGCGTATCGGCGAGCGGCTTCTCCATGAGCAGCGCGATGCCCCGATCCACCACCGCGAGCCCGACCTCGCCGTGGGCAGGCGTCGGCACCGCGACGGTCACCGCGTCCACGCGGTCGAGCAAGGCTGCGAGCCCCGGATGCGCGACGGTGTCGAGCTGGGCCGCCACCTCGGCAGCCCGCGCCGGGTTCGTGTCGTAGATGCCGGCGAACGCGACGCCCGGCATGCGCCGCAGCAATCGTGCGTGATGGAAGCCGAGGGCGCCGGTGCCGATGACGCCCACCCGCACCGGCTGCCCCGTCCGCCGCGCGCTCACACCATCACTCCCCGCTGCGAGCCCTCGATGAACTTGAGGAAATTCTCCACCTCGGGGATCTGCGGCAGCTCGGCGCGTGCCTTGGCGATCCCCTGGCTCACCGTCATGTCGGAATTGAACAGCAGCCGGTAGGCGCGCTTCAGGGCGAGCTTCACCTCGGGGGCAAACCCGGCGCGCTGCAGCCCGACCGAGTTCAAACCGTACAGGTGCACCGGGTTGCCCACGGCCTTGGTGTAGGGCGGGACGTCCTGGTTCACGCGCGAGCCGCCGCCGACGAACGAAAACGTGCCGATCCGGACGAACTGGTGGATCGGCACGAGCCCGGAGATGATCGCCCGGTCCTCGATGGTGACGTGCCCGGCCATCTGCACCGCGTTGGCGATGATCACGTCGTTGCCGACGACGCAGTCGTGGGCCAGGTGGACGTAGGACATCAGGAAGCAGCGCTGGCCGACGGACGTCTTCCCCGTCGCCGCGGTGCCACGGTTGATGGTGCAGTACTCCCGGATCACGCTCGAGTCGCCCACCTCGACCCACGTGTCCTCACCTTTGTACTTCAGGTCCTGCGGATCGTTGCCGAGCACGCTGCCGTAGCCGATCCTCACGCCGACGCCGAGTTTGACGTTGCGCTCGAGCACGGCGTGAGCGGCGATGTGACACCGCTCCCCCACACTGACGTGGGGACCGATGATGGCGTACGGACCGACCGTGACGTCGCCGGCGATGTGGGCCGTGGGGTCGACGAGGGCGGTCCGGTGGATCACCGATCGACCACCGACGCCATCATGTCCGCCTCCGCCACGATCTGCCCGTCCACGTAGCCCACCCCCTTCATCTTGCACGTCTTGCCGCGGAACTGGACCATTTCGAGCTCGAACCGGATCTGGTCGCCGGGGACGACGGGGCGACGGAACTTCACGTTGTCCAGCGACATGAAGTACACGACCTTGTCCTCGACATTCTGCCCCTCGAAATAGCTCATCAAGAGCATGCCGCCGACCTGCGCCATCGCCTCGATGATGAGCACGCCCGGCATGATCGGATGTCCCGGAAAGTGCCCCTGGAAGAACGGCTCGTTGATCGTGACGTTCTTGATGCCGACGATCCGTTGCTGCCCCTCGACCTCGATGATCCGATCGACGAGCAGGAAGGGATAGCGGTGGGGCAGCACGTCCATGATGCGGCCGATGTCCATCTTGGGCGGTCCGGCGCGGCGGGCCGCGCGCGCCAGCGCCCGCGCCAGGGCGATGTTGCCGCCGTGGCTCGGCCGCGTCGCGATGATGTGCGCGCGCACCCGCGCGCCCGTGAGCGCCAGGTCGCCGAGAATGTCGGCCGCTTTGTGACGGACGAACTCGTCCGGCCAGCGCAGCTTGCCGCCGTTGGCGAGCCCCCGCTCGTCCAGCACGATCGCGTTGGCGCTCGAGGCGCCCTTGATGAGCCCCTTCGCCTGGAGCGCCGCGACTTCCGACGTGAACCCGAAGGTGCGCGCGGCCGCGAGCTCGCGGGCGAAACCCTCCGGCGTCACCGTGAAGCTCCCCGTCTGACACCCGATCAGGGGATGCGGCCACTCGATCGTGACGGTGAGTCGCAGCTCCTTCGCGGGGGCGACGACGTAGCTCGCGTCCCCCTCGCTCACCGTGAACGGGGCCGGCACCGTGAGCACCAGCGCCTCACCGCTCGTCTCGGTCGGGCCGGCGTTCGCGAGCGCCTCGAAGTAGGGCTGGAAGCTGCCGTCCAGTATCGGGGGCTCGGGACCCGACAGCTCGACCGTCAGATCGTCGATCTCGTGCGCCGCGACCGCCGCGAGCAGGTGCTCGACCGTGTGGATCGTGGTCTCCCCCCTGCCGATCGCCGTGCGGCGCTCGACCGCCTCCACCTCCGAGAGGAGCGCCGGGATCTCGGGCTTGCCGGCGAGATCGATGCGCCGGAAGACGATCCCCCGCCCCGCCGGCGCCGGGAGGAACGTCGCGTCGGTGCGGGCGCCGGTGTGCAGTCCCGTTCCCGAGACCGCGGCTTTCGTGCGGATGCTGCGCCTAGTGCCGGGAGTCATCGGTCCGCCGCACGAGCGCCTCGAGGTCGTCCACGATCCGCGCGAGCCGATACAGCGCGCCCTGGGCCCGCAGGAACTCGCGGTGGTTGCGGGCCGGGTAGCCCGACACGGTGGCGCCCGCCGCGATGTCCCCGATCACGCCCCCTTGCACCGTCACCCGCGCCCCCCGTCCGATCGTCACATGGTCGGCCAGGCCCGCCTGACCGGCGAGGAAGACGTCGTCCTCGACATGGGTGCTTCCCGCAATCCCCGCTTGGCCCGCGATCAGGCAGCGCGCGCCGATCCGGCAGTTGTGTCCGATCTGCACCAGGTTGTCGATCTTCGTGCCCGGGCCGATGACGGTGTCGTCCACGCTGCCGCGGTCGATCGTCGTGTTGGCGCCGATCTCCACGTCGTCCCCGATGATGCAGCGGCCCACCTGTGGGACCTTGCGGGGCAGCTCCCCGGTCTTGCCCGGCACGTATCCAAAGCCGTCCGCGCCGAGCCGCACGCCGGCATGCAGGATCACGCGGCTTCCGACGATCGTGCCGCTGTAGCACACGACGTGCGGGTACAGCTGCACGTCGTCGCCCACCATCACCCCGTCCGCCAACACGGCGCCTGGGCCGACGCGCACGTTGCGCCCCAGCCGCACGTCCCGTCCGAGCACCGCGTACGGTCCGATCGCGACCGGCTCCTGCCAGGCGGATCCCGCGCCGATCACCGCCGTGTGGTGCACCCCCGGCTGCCACGCGGGCTCAGGATAGAGCACCGGAATGACGGCGAGCAGCGCGACGTGCGGATCCCGCACGACCACGCGGCACGCCGGACCGGCGGTGCCGTCCGGCACGAGGTCGGGCTTGCAGAGCACGATCGCCGCCCTAGACTGTTGAAAATACTGGAGATAGCGTCTCGCGGCAAGAAACGACAGGTCGTCAGGGCCAGCGCGGTCGAGCGGCGCGACCCCCGACACCGTCACGTCCGGGGAGCCGACCAATTGGCCGCTCGTGAGGGCGGCGATCTCGCGGGCGCTGATGCGCCGTGCGGCGCTCGCCGCGTCGATGCCGCCGCCCGCTCCGCCCTGCGACACCTGCCGGCCGCGCACGGGCTGGGCGCGCCCTACTTGGGCTGCTTCAGCCGCTCGATCACCTTGGCGGTGATGTCGAGGCCCGGGTCGGCGGCGACGATATTCGAGCCGGGCGAGTCGGCGTCGAAGATCAGGGCGTAGTTCCCCTCGGCGCGCAGTCCTTGAATCACGCCGTTGACGCGGGCCTGGATCGGCTGCATCAGCTCGCGCTGGCGCTGCTGCGTCTTGTCTTGGAGCTCGGTGGTGCGCTGTTCCAATCGCTGCTGCATCTGCTGCAGGTCCCGCTGCTTGGTCTGCTTCGCGGCGGACGACAGCGCGATCGACTGTTTCTCGAACGCCTGCACGGCGGAGTCGAGCTGCTGACGGAGTTTCTGGACCTCGTCCTGGTTGGACTGATACTCCTTCTTGAAGGTCGACTCCGCCGCGGCGTAGCCGGGCGTCGCCTCGAGAATCTGTTGCGAGCTGATGAACGCGATCTTGAGTGGCCCTCCCGGCTGCGTCTGCGCCCGGGCCACGGCTGGAACGGCCGAGACCAACCCGATCCATGCCCACAATGTCACCGCACGCCTCATGACTGTCTCCCCATAGGAAAACCGATCCCGGTGCCCGACGAGCGCGGGCGTTCCGATCAGAAGAAGTTGCCCAGCTTGAAGTGGAGCTTGAAGCCGGGTGCCGGCCGCCCAAAACTGTCCGTGCGGTCGAAGCCGTACGCCCAGTCGATGCCGATCGGGCCGAGCGGCGAGATGATGCTCAGGCCGACGCCGGCCCCGCGGAACAGCCGGGTCGGGTTGAACTCGCCGGCCTGCGCCCACACGTTGCCGGCGTCGAAGAAGGCGGCGACGTAAAACATCTGCGACAGCCGGGCGCCCACCTCCCCGGTCATCACGACGTAGGCTTTGCCGAACGAGCCGGCGGTCGCCTGCCCGTTGGTGGCGGTGGGATCGTACCCGTGAGGCGTGATCGAGAACTCGTCATAGCCGCGCAGCGGGATGCCGTACTGCACACCGCCCATCGTGAACAGCTGATCGAAGAACGGTGAATTGCCGAACACGACCCCCGACCGCGTGGAGAGTCCCATCACGAACTTGACGGGCGACGAGCTGGTCGGGCCGCCCAGCTGCCCGAGCGGAGCATACCAGCGCCCCTCGAGATCGAGCCGCTGGAAGTTGCCCGAGCCGCCGAGCGGACCGCCGGACTGGGAGATCCCGATCGAGTGCATGGTGCCGCCCGTCGGGAACGGGAGATCGACGCGCGTGTCTCGCAGCAGCGAGACCCCGAAGGTGGAGCGGATACAGTTGTTGCAGCGCAGCGACGCGAGGCCACTGCTCGACCCGGTGAAGGTCTGGTCGTCGATGCCGTACGAAACGAACAACCGGGTGTAGCGATCGCCGAAGGCCGGGAACCCGAACTGCAGGCTCGCCCCCCGGCGGCGCAGCGTCCCGAGGTCGGCGATCGTGTAGCGCAGCCGCGTGTTGTGCACGTCGAGCGTTCCGGAGATGCGAGACTCCCGAATCGCGGGGTCGGTGTAGCTGACGGCGAAGTCGCTGATGTTCTTGCCGAACTGCCACTGGAAGTGGCCCTTCTTCCCCTGACCGAACAGGTTCGGCTCGTCGAGTCCGAGGAAGCCGCCGACGCCGGTGCCCTGTCCCACCGATGCCCCAAAGTTGATGTTGCCGGTGTGCTTCTCCGTGACTCGGAAGACGACGTCGACGTCGCCCTGATCGTTGGCCGGACGCGTGTCCGGGAACGGCAGCGGCTGCTGGAAGAAACCGAGGTTCGAGATATTCTGGTAGGACCGGATGAGCGCGTCCTGCCGGAACACATCGCCGGGGAGCAACACGATCGCCTCGCGAATCACCCGCTCGTGCGTGACGTCGTTGCCACTGATTTCGATCTTGTTGACGATGGCGGGCTGCCCTTCGTTGATCGCCCAGCGCAGATCCACGACGGGCTTGCCATCGGCACTCGACCGGCGGATCACCTGCGGCTGCACCGTGACATAGATGTAGCCGTTGTTGTAGTACAGCGTGCGGAGCTGCTGGGTGGCATCGTCCCACCGCGCCTGGTCGAAGTACAGCGGCCCGCGCTCGGTTCCCGCCAACCCGAGGAAGCCGCGGCGACTTTCACCCTTGAATGGAAACAGCTGCTGGAGCTCTTCCGTCGAAAAACGCCGGTTCCCGACGACCTCGAAGGAGCCGATGCGGTACGGCTCCCCTTCGCTCACGCGCACGACGAGCGTGGCCTTGCCGGTGCTGTCGTCCACGACCAACGTGTCGCCGAGCACCTGGAAGTCCACGTAGCCCTTGTCGCCGTAGAACTTCGGCAGTCGTTCCTGGAGGTCGGCGCGCAGCTTCTCGTCGTCGTACTCGCCGGACCGGAACCACCAAAACCCCTCCGGACGCGTCTTCATCTGCCCCACCAGCTGTTCCATCGCAAAGTGCGTGGTGCCCTCGACTCGCACCCGGGCGACGGCGACGCGCCGGCCTTCGTCCACGTCGAACACGATCCGCACCCGCGCCGAATCGCCCTCGTAGATCGAGACCACCTTGACCTGGGCGAGGTAGTAGCTCTGGGCGCGGTACAGCGAGTCGATCCGGCCACGGGCGCGGGCGACGGCGGCGGGGTCGAGCGGCCGGCCTTCGGCCAGCTGCGCTTTGTCGCGCACACTGCCCTCGGAGAGGCGGCTCACGCCGCGCACCGCCCACTTGAGGAGGATGGGGCGCTCGTGCAGGCGGACAATGAGGAGCTGGCGGCCGGCGGCGGTGTCCTGCGACACCCGGATGTCGTCGTACTGCCCGGTGGTGTAGAGGGCCTGGATGGCGCGCTGCACGTCGCGATAGCCGAGCGCCCGGCCGGGGACGAGGCCGCTCTGGTCGAGCACCTGCTTGCGCTCCACGCGGCGGAGCCCGAGGACCACGATGGAGTCGGGCGCGACGGCAGGGGGCGCGGCAGCGGGCGTCTCGCCCTGTGCGCGCGCGGCGCGCGGAGCGAGCAGGGCGGAACTCAGGAAGACGACGGCGGAAAGCTTGCGGATCACGCCTTCGAGCCGGAGAACGCGCGGAACGCCAGCCGTTCCTTGTCGGGGGCCACGTCGACCTCGATCTCGTCGCCCCGCGCGAACTCGCCGACCAGGATCTTTTCCGACAGCGGATCCTCGACGTACTTCTGAATCGCGCGCTTCAGCGGGCGCGCGCCGAAGTGCTCATCGTACCCGTGGTCCACGAGGAATTCCGCGCCCGCCGGCGTCAACCGCAGCGTGAGCTCCTCCTCGCCCAACCGGCGCTGCACCTCCTTGAGCAGGATCGTCACGATCAGGGCGATGTGCTCCCGGGTGAGCGGGTGGAACACGATGACGTCGTCCAGGCGGTTCAGGAATTCGGGATTGAAGGTCTTGTTGATCTCTTCCTTGACCTTCTCCGCCATTTTGTCGAACGTCGCCCGCAGGTCCGGCTGGGAGAAGCCGAGCGCCTTCCCTTTGACCATGTCCCGGGCGCCGACGTTCGACGTCATGATGACGACGGTGTTCTTGAAGTCGATCACCCGGCCGTAGTTGTCCGTCAGGTGGCCCTCGTCGAGCACCTGCAGCAGGATGTTGAACACGTCGGGGTGTGCTTTCTCGATCTCGTCGAGCAGCACGACCGAATACGGCTTCCGCCGCACGGACTTGGTGAGCGTGCCCGAGTCTTCGTACCCCACGTATCCGGGTGGCGCCCCGATCAGCCGGCTCACGGAGAATTTCTCCATGTACTCCGACATGTCGACGCGGATCAGCGCGTTCGCGTCGGCGAACAGGAAGCGCGCCAGCGCGCGGGCGAGCTCGGTCTTGCCGACGCCGGTGGGCCCGGAAAAGATGAAGGATCCGATCGGCCGCTTGGGGTCCTTGAGCCCCGCCCGGCTGCGCCGGATGGCCCGCGAGATCACGGCGATCGCCTCGTCCTGGCCGACCACGGTCTCGTGGATTTCCTCTTCCATGCGCAGCAGCCGCGCGGTCTCGGCCTCCTGGAGTCGAGTGACGGGAATCCCCGTCCACCGCGACACGATGAAGGCGACCCCTTCTTCGGTGATGGTGGGCCGATGCGTCTGGCGCTCCTTCTCCCAGGCCTCCTGCTTGCGCCGGATCTCCGTCTGGAGCTCGCGCTCCTGGTCCCGGAGCGCCGCCGCCCGCTCGAAGTTCTGGTCGCGGACGGCGTTCTCTTTGTCGCCGTTGATGTGCTCGAGCTTGCCCTTGAGCGCCGAGACCTCGGGCGGCGGCACCTGGGTGGCCAGGCGCGCCCGCGCCCCGGCCTCGTCGATCACGTCGATCGCTTTGTCGGGCAGGAAGCGGTCGGTGATGTAGCGCTCCGACAGCTTCGCCGCGGCGTCGAGCGTCTCATCGGGGATGATCACCCGGTGGTGCTCCTCGTAGCGCTTCCGCAGCCCTTTCAAGATCTCGATCGTCTCGTCCACGGTCGGCGGATCGACGATCACCGTCTGGAAGCGCCGCTCCAGCGCGCCGTCCTTCTCGATGTACTTGCGGTACTCGTTGAGCGTCGACGCGCCCACGCACTGCAGCTCGCCGCGCGCCAACGCCGGCTTGAGCATGTTGGAGGCGTCCACCGCCCCCTCGGCCGCGCCGGCGCCCACGAGGGTATGCAGCTCGTCGATGAACAGGATGATGTTGCGGTTCTGGGCGATCTCGTTGATGATCGCCTTGAGCCGCTCCTCGAACTGGCCGCGGTACTTGGTGCCGGCGATCACCGCCGCCATGTCGAGCGACAACACGCGGTGGTCCTTGAGTGCGTCGGGGCACTGGCCGCTCGCGATCAGCTGCGCCAGCCCTTCGACGATCGCCGTCTTGCCCACGCCCGGCTCGCCGATCAGCACCGGATTATTTTTCTTGCGGCGCGACAGGATCTCCATGACGCGCTCGATCTCCTTCTGACGCCCGATCGTCGGATCGAGCTGACCCTCGGCCGCGAGCTGCGTGAGATCGCGGCAGAAGTGATCGAGCGCGGGGGTCTTCGATTTCTTCTCGCTCTTGGGGCTTGCGGGCTGGGCGCCGCTCCCCGCGGGCGCGGGCCCGGACGGCATCTCGCTGCCGAGCAGCCGTAGCGTCTCGGCCCGCGCCTGCTCGAGGTTCACGCCGGCGTCGGTGAGGACCTGCGCCGCGATCCCCTTCTCCTCGCGCAGCAGGCCCAGCAGCAGGTGCTCGGTGCCGACGTAGGAATGGTTCAACTCGCGCGCCTCGCTCATCGCCAGCTCGAGCACCTTTTTCGCACGCGACGTGTACGGCAGGTCGGGGCCCGCGGCCGCCGCCGCTTTGCCCTTCTTCACTGTCTCCTCGATCTTCTGCTGGATTTCCTCGAGGTCGACGTTGAGGTTGGTGAGGACGGCGGCCGCGACGCCTTCACCTTCGCGGATCAGTCCCAGCAGGATGTGTTCGGTCCCGACGTACTCGTGATGCAGCCGCGCGGCTTCCTCCCGCGCCATCTGCAGGACTTTGCGCACGCGATCCGTAAAGTTGTAGCCGTTCATCTACACTAACCCCCCTGCCTCACACCGCCTCCGTCTCGAGCACACGGCGCACATACGTGGCGCGCACCGTGGGCAACTCAGGATCGCCGGTCTGACGTCCGTCGAGCGCCGCCAGGTGCGCGGGCTGGGTGAAGATCAGCAACTTGTTGAGTGTGTATACACTCAAGCCAGGAATCAGATTCAATCCGACACCCAGCCGCACCCCGCTCAACAAGTTCATCGTCTCTTCGAACGTCAACTGGCGTGCGTACTTGAGCAGTCCGTAGGCCCGCCAGGTCTTGTCGGCGACCTCATCAGGTGCCGTCCGAAGCAGCACATCCCGTGCCTGCTCCTCATACTCGATCACCTGTCGAACGATCTTGCCCAGATGGTCGAGCAGCTCGTCTTCAGACTTCCCCAACGTCGTCTGGTTCGACAATTGAAAGAAATTGCCGACGACCTCGCTCCCCTCCCCGTACAAACCCCGGAACGTCAGTCCGACCTGCGCGAGCCCCTGCAACACCTTCCCGACTTCCTTCGTCAAAACGAGGCCTGGCAAGTGGATAAGGACACTGGCCCGCAGTCCCGTCCCGGCGTTGGTCGGGCACGAGGTAAGATAGCCAAATTCGGGGTGAAACGCGAAGGGCAAGAGCCGCCCCAAATCGGCGTCGAGCGCCTCCAAATCGGCGTAGGCCTCCTCCAGGGCGAATCCCGAACGCATCCCGTGTAACCGCAAGTGGTCTTCTTCGTTAACCATCACGCCCACCGTGCCCTGCACCATCAGCGCCGCGCCTGGCCGGGGCCGCACCTCCCGCTCCAGCCCTGCCAGCTCCTTGGAGACGAGGTGCCGCTCGTGCAGCAGCTGGCGGTCAACGCGCTCCAGCTGGTCCAGGCGAAGGGTGGCCGCCGTGCGGAGCAGGTCGCTGGCCGCGCCAGCCTCCTCGACGCGCGTGAGTACCGCGGTGCGATCGCCATCCTTCGCCCGCTGGCTGAACACGTACCCTTCGAGGTTACGGGCCAGCCGGATGCGCGTCGAGAGCACGATGCTCCCCTTCGGCCCGGAGGCATCGAGCCAGCCGATCCCACCGTCGGGCAAGAGCGACAGGTCGATCACTCGAGCACCCTGATGCGGTCGCGCAACTCCGCGGCCAGCTCGAAGTTCTCGCTGTCGACGGCCCGCCGCAGCTGCTCTTTGAGCTCGAGCAGCCGCAGCCGCGGGTCGGTGGCGCCCTCCGCGCCGGGCAGGGCGTAGCGCTCACCCACGTGCTGGCTGGAGCCGTGCAGCCGGCGGAGCAGGTCGCGCAGGTGCGGGGCGAACGACTCGTAGCACTGCGCGCAGCCCAACCGGCCCGACTCGCGGAAGTCCTTGAGTGTGCTCCCGCAGGCCCCACACCGGAGGCCGTCGGCGGGTGTGGGCAGGACGTTCCCGCTCCCCTTCCCGATCATCCCCTGGAGGAAGCCGCCCAGGGGCGACTTCAGAACCGTCGCCCCGGTTTCGACGCCCTTCTGCTGGGCGCACGCCTCGCACAGATGGAGCGTGACCTTGGTGTCGTGCTCCACCTGCGTCAGATTGATGACCGCGTCGCGCTCCTTACAGTTGTCGCACAGCATCAGGGTATCGCATCCACCGAGCCAACCGCTGCCAGACGGCCGTCCTCGAGCATCAGGATCCGGTCCGCCCGGCCCGCGAGCTGCCGGTTGTGAGTGACGACCACGACGGCCGTCTCGTACTCCCGTGCCAGGCGAAAGAACACCTCGTGCAGCCGGTCCGCGTTGGCATGGTCCAGATTGCCAGACGGCTCGTCCGCCAGCACCAGGCTCGGGTCGTGCACCAGCGCACGCGCCACGGCGCAGCGCTGCTGTTCCCCCCCGGACAACTCCGCCGGCCGGTGCGTCATCCGTCCGGCGAGCCCCACCAGGGACAGGAGCTCCTCGGCACGCGAGCGAGCTTGGCGCGGCCGCATCCCGCCGATCAGGAGGGGCATCATGACGTTCTCCAAGGCGGAGAATTCCCGCAAGAGATGATGGAACTGAAAGACAAAGCCCAACTTACGGTTGCGGAGCTCGGAGAGGGACGCGGCATCCAGGTCGGCGTAGCGCGAGCCGTCGAGCCACACATCCCCGGCCGACGGGCGATCCAGGGCGCCGAGCAGGTGCAGCAGGGTGCTTTTCCCGGCTCCGGACGCGCCCACGATGGCGACGAACTCGCCGCGGTGCGCCTCGAGCTCCACCGCCCGGAGCACCTCGAGCGGCTGGCCGTCGCCGCCCGCGAACACCTTGCGGATGCCTCGAGCCTCGAGCAGGGCCGTCATTCGTAGCGGATCGCCGTCACGGGGTCGAGCCGCGCTGCCTGCATCGACGGGTACAGCGGCGCGAGCGTGGCGACCACCAGGCTCGCCGCGATCACGAGCAGCACATCCTCCGGCTGCGTGTGCACGGGGAGATGGTCGATGAAGTAGATCGAGGGATCGATCGGAATCCAGTGGCCGCGGTTCACCATCCCGCCGAGCACCAGCCCCAACACGACCCCGAGCCCGGTGCCGGTGAGCCCGATCAAGATGCCTTGCGCCAGGAAGATGCGGCGGACGGCCGCCTGCTTCAGGCCCATGGCGAGGAGAATCCCGATCTCCCGCGTCTTGTCGCGCACCACCATGGTGAGCGTGCCGACCACGTTGAAGGCGGCCACCACGCAGATGAGGAACACCACGAAGGCCATCGCGAGTTTCTCGAGCTTCAGGGCCGAAAACAGCGAGGCGTTCTGGGACTGCCAGTCGAGCGCGCGATACGGATACCCGAGCTGCGCCTCGAGCGTGATGGCGACCGGCCGCGCCTGCCACGGGTCGGCGAGCCGAACCTCGATGCCGGTCACCGCGGTGTCGAGCCCGGCGAAGCGCTGCGCCGCGCGACGGTCCAGCGCGACGTAGCTGTTGTCGTACTCGTACATTCCGGTGTCGAAGATGCCGGTGACCTCGTAGCGGTGAAACTTCGGCACGTAGGCGCCGAGGCTCGGATTGAACCTCGCGCCGGCGGGAGCAACCAGCGTCACCACGTCGCCCGGGAACGCCGAGAGCTTGGCGGCGAGCCGGGTGCCGAGGGCGATCCCGCCCTCCACGTCGGCATGCGTCGCCTTGAAGGTGAGGTCACCCTTGGTGAAGTGCCGCGCGAAGCTCGTCACGGCGCGCTGGCCGGTGTCGGGGTCGACGCCGTAGACGATGACGCCTTCGGCGTAGTCGTGCCCCGCGGAGATGAGGCCTTGCGTGAGCACGAACGGCGCCGCCGCCTCGACGCTCGGCGCGCGGCGCACCTCGCCCAGCACCGCGTGCCAGTCGTCGAGCCGGAGTCCCTCGCCGTAGGTGAGCACGCGGAGATGGGGGTTCGCCACCAGGATCTTGTCGCGCAGGTCCGCCTGGAGCCCGTTCATCACGCCGAGCACCACCACGAGGGCCATCACCCCGACGGTCACGCCGCCCACCGCGATCACGGTGATGAGCGAGAGCAGCCGTGACGAGCGGCGGCTCCGCAGGTAGCGCAGGGTAATGCCCAGCTCGAGTCGGGAGATCATTCGGGCCTGAGCATCGGGAACAGAATGACGTCGCGGATGTGCGATTGGTCCGCCAGGATCATCAGGAGCCGGTCGAGGCCGAGCCCCACCCCGCCGGTGGGGGGCATACCGTACTCGAGCGCCCGCAGGAAGTCCTCGTCCAGCTGCTGCGCCTCGGCGTCGCCCGCCGCGCGCAGCCGCGCCTGCTGCTCGAAGCGGCGGCGCTGCTCGTCCGGATCGTTCAGCTCGCTGAAGGCGTTGGCGATCTCGCGCTTCTGGATGAAGAGCTCCCACCGCTCGACCCGAGTGGGGTCGCCGCGCTTGAGCTTGGCGAGCGGCGACAGCGCCACCGGATAATCGAGCACGAACGTCGGCTGCACCAGCGTCGGCTCGACACAGCTCTTGAAGACCTCGTCCACGAGCTTGGCGCCCGACAACGCGTCGACGTCGGCGACCTCCTTGCGCTTGAGCGCCGCCCGCAGCTCGGCGTCGCCGGCACGCGCGAGATCGATCCCGGCGGTCTCGCGCACCAGGACGTAGAAGTCCTTGCGGGCGAACGGTCGCTTGAAATCGAGCGTGGCCCCGTGCCGCTCGAGCGTCGTCGTGCCGAACAGCTCCGTCACCATCCCGGCGAGCAGCTCCTCGGTCAGCGCGAGCATTCCTTCATAGTCCGCGTACGCCTCGTACCACTCGGCCATCGTGAACTCGGGGTTGTGGAACCGGTCCATACCTTCGTTGCGGAAGTCGTGCCCGATCTCGTACACCTTCTCGAGTCCGCCCACGATGCAGCGCTTGAGATACAGCTCATCCGCGATACGCAGATAGACGTTCGTGTCGAGCGCCTCGTAGTGCGTCACGAACGGTCGCGCCGACGCCCCGCCGTACACCGGCTGGAGCACCGGCGTCTCCACCTCGAGGTAGCCCCGGGCGTCGAGGACCTTCCGCACATACGTCACCGCCCGGGCCCGGAGCTGGAACACCTCGCGCACTTCCGGATGCACGGCCAGATCGGCGTAGCGTTGGCGCGCACGCAGCTCCGGATCGGACAGCTCGCCGTGGCGCTTGCCCTCCGCGTCTTCCTTGCCGAGCGGCAGCGGACGGAGCGATTTCGCGAGCAGGGTGAAGCGCGCCACTCGCAGGGTGACCTCGCCGGTCTTGGTGCGGAACAGCGGGCCCTCCACACCGATGACGTCACCCAGGTCGAGCAGCTTCACGACCTCGTACGCCTCGACACCGACGGCGTCGACCTTGAAGTACAGCTGGATCTTGCCGGAGCGATCCTCGAGGTGCCCGAAGGTCGTCTTGCCCATGGGGCGCAGCAGAATCAGGCGTCCGGCGAGGCGGTGCACCGTGGTGTCGTCGTCCCGAAACCGCTCGAGCGCCGCGGCCGCCAGGCCGGTGCGCTGGTAGCCGTACGCGAACGGCACGACGCCCCGCTTCACGAGCTCCGCGAGCTTCTCGCGCCGCGCCGCTTCCACGAAGCTCGTCACGCCGCCTGTCTCCCGAAGCGCTTGAGATACGCCTCGATGAACGGGTCCAGGTCGCCGTCCATCACCTTCTGCACGTCGGCGATCTTCAGCTCGGTGCGATGGTCGTTGACCATCGTGTACGGCTGGAACACGTAGGACCGGATCTGGTTGCCAAAGGCGATGTCGGTCTTCTGCTTGTCGACTTCGGCCTTCTTGGCATCGCGCTCCTCCACCGCCCGCTCGTACAGGCGTGCCTTGAGCATCTTGAGCGCCGTCGCCTTGTTCTTGAACTGGCTGCGCTCCTGCTGACACGACACCACGATATTCGTGGGCAGGTGGGTGATGCGCACCGCCGACGACGTCTTGTTCACGTGCTGTCCGCCCTTCCCCGAGGCACGGAAGGTGTCGATGCGCAGGTCGTCCGGATTGATCTCGATTTCGATGTCCTCGTCGACCACCGGATACACGAACACCGACGCGAACGACGTGTGCCGGCGCGACTGGGCGTCGAACGGCGAAATCCGCACCAGGCGATGCACGCCCTTCTCGGCCTTGAGGAGACCGTAGGCGTACCGCCCGCTGATCTGGAGGTCGACCGACTTGATCCCCGCCTCCTCGCCCTCGAGCAGGTCGAGCATCTCGACGGTGAAGCCGTGGCGCTCCGCCCACCGGGTATACATCCGCATCAACATTTCGGCCCAATCTTGGGATTCCGTGCCGCCCGCGCCCGGATGGATGGTCAGCAGGGCGTCGCGCGCGTCGTCGCGGCCGCGTAGCATGTTGCGCAGCTCGAGCTTTTCCAGCTCACCGGCGATCTGGTCCGCCTCGCCTCCGAGCTCGCGCGTGAGCCGCTCGTCGGGCTCGGCGTCCGCCAGCTCGCTCAGGCCGCGGGCGTCGTCCAGCCGCTTGCGGAGCGCCTTGTAGGGCTCGAGCCATCCTTTGAGGTTCTTCACTTCGTCCACCACCTGACGCGCCCGCTCCGGATCCGCCCACACGCTGCCCTCGGCCATGGCGTGCTCGAGCTCGCCCAGCCGTCGCGTCTTGGCGTCTACGTCAAAGAAAGCTCCCGAGCTCGGTGAGACGCCGATCGAAGTCGGTAAAACGCTCAGATGCCGCCACAGTGCGCTCGTTTCCGCTCACAAGGAGAAAAATGCGGCTGGACCTCGCCGCACCAGCCTAAAAGACCTTGTTGCCCCCGGCGAGGATTTCGTTCAGCGCCTCCGCCCAAAACGGCGTGCTCTTCGCCAAGTCGGCGCCGACCTGCTCGACGTACTCCTGCCAGCTCTTCTCGATTTCGTCCTTGAACAGCTGCGGCAGCGTGCCGTCGCGCAGCCCCTGCTGACGCTTCTCCGGGTGGTACACCACGAGGTCCGATACCAGCGCCCGGGCCAGGCGACGCGCCTTCTGCTTCGGGTCCTGGACCATGAACGGGTTCACCGCCCGGAGCGGGCCTGTCATGCGCTGCCCTGGGCCCGCCGGGGCAGGCCCGGCGGGGGCGGGCGGAGCCGCCGTCGGCGCCGCCGTCGCCGGGATGGCGGGGGCGCGCAGCGCGGCGGGGCCGGCCGGAGGCGCGGGCGTCGCGGGCGGGGCCGGGGGACGCATGGCAGGCGCTGACGGCGGTGGTGCCGGCGATACGGGCCGCTGCGGCGCCGCGGGCGGCGCCGGCGGAGACACGGAGGTCGGGGCTCTGATGGCCCCCGAGAACCGCGGCATCGCCGGCGGTCGCGGCGGCGCTGGAGCCGGGGCGGGTGCGGGCGGCGCGGGCGGCGGCGGCGGCGCGAGCGGCGCCGCGGTGACCGACAACGGCCTCGGGGGCGCCGGTGCAGCGGCCGCTGGAGCCGCGGGCGCCCACTGAGCCGCCGCGACGGGGGCCGGCGCACCGGCGCCCCCGGACGGATTCACGGGGAAGACGTTGCTGCACACCGCACAGCGCGCGCGTACACCGCCCGCCGGGACCTTGGCCGGGTCCACGCGATACACGGTCTCGCACGACGGACAGGTCACGTTCACGCTCGTCCCCCCGCGCTCCCGTTAGCGCGCGCCGTTGTCGTCGAGCTCCGGGTCGTGACGGCGGTCGACGACGAACACCGACCCCGGCTGCGTCTTCGCGTAGCTCTTCATTTCGGTCGCGAGCTCGCTCACCTGCGCGGGGTGCGCGAAGCGACGATGCTGGTTGGTCACGATCCCAATCGACAGCGTCATGAGCGGCACGCGATGCAGCTGGCCGCGCCGGTCCTTGCCGAAGTAATACCCGGCGCGGCGGTCCTGCTCGTTGTACTGGTACGGAATCAGCGTGTCGAACACCTCCAGCACCTCGGTGCACACGTCGGGGATCGCGTCGAAGGGAATGATGAAAATGAAGTCGTCCCCGCCGATGTGCCCGACGAAGCCGCGGCCGCTGAGCAGTCCTTTCACCACGTCGTGCAGGATGCGCGACAGGATGTATATGACGCGATCGCCGTCGTTGTAGCTGTAGCGATCGTTGTACTCCTTGAAGTGATCCAGGTCGGCGTAACACACGGCGAACAGCTCGCCGGCTTCCATGCGCCGTCGGATCTCCCGCTCGATCTCCGTCGTGCCCGGGAGGCGCGTGGACGGATTCACCGCGACGTCCCGTGCCGTACGGGTCATGAGCCCGTCGAGCCGGCTCGCCTGCTCCGTGGGCTCGAACAGCGGGCTGATCACTTCGTCCGCCCCCGCCGAGAACCACTCCTGCACTCGATCGGTCGTGTGCCGGCTCGTCAGCACGGCGAGCGGCACGATGGCCGAGTACGAGTCCGCCTTGAGCCGGGTGCAGAGCGCCAGCCCTTGAGGACCGCCGTCCGCGTCGATGACCACGAGCTGCGGCAGCGACCGCAGCACCCGCTGCTCCACGTCGGCGGGGTCGGGTACCGGCACGATCGTCAGACCCTTGCCGTTGACCCAGCGTGCCAGGAAGTCAGGTACCGTGCGACCAGCCGCCGAGAAGAAGAGTATCGTCGGGCGCGTGCCGCGCACCTGCCTCCTCACGTAAGGGTCGAGCGCGCCTAAACTTAGGCCACGTATGCGCGGGTTGTCAAACCAAGCGCCAGCGGGGTGCGCTAGAAGGGCTTCGCCTCATCGATCAGCATGATCGGGATGTCGTCTTCGACCGCGTAGATGAGCCGGCAGGCATGGCACACCAGCGCTTCTGCGGGCGTGGTGCGGTGCTCGAGCGGACCCTTGCACTTGGGACAGACGAGAATTTCGAGGAGGTCGGGCGCCAGACTCATCCGACGTACCCCAGGCGCTTGAGGGACGAGATCTGGCGCCGCCATTTCGGCAGCACCTTTGCGTGCAACTCGAGGAACACGCGCGCCCCGAGCAGGGCCTCGATCTTCCCGCGGGCGGTTTGCCCGATCGCCTTGATGGTGCGGCCCCCTTCCCCGATCACGATCCCCTTCTGGCTGGCGCGCTCGACGTAGACCACGGCTCGAATATACACCGGTTCCTGACCCTCTCGGAACTCGTCGATCTCGACGGCCACGCTGTAGGGCAACTCTTCGTGCAGCAGCTCGAACGCCGCCTCGCGCACGAACTCGGCGGCGAAGAAGCGCATCGGCTGCGTCGCCATCGCGTCGGGATCGTAGTGAAACGGGCTCTCGGGGAGCGGGGCGCGCAGGGCGTCGAGGAGCAGGTCGAGCCCTTCCCCGCTGACGGCCGACACCACCTGGTCGGACGGTCGAACGGTCGGACGGTCGGACGGCGGAACCAGATCGACCTTCGTGTACACGGTCACCACGGGAGCGCGGGGTGGCTTCTCAAGACGCGCGACCGAAGCGAGCTCGGGTGCGGGGTATGCCGCGAGCGGATGCAGGTACGCGATGACCTCCGCGTCGGCGATCGCCCGCAGGGCCGCGGCGCGCATCGCTTCGTGCAGCTTGTACTCGGGCTCGAGCAGGCCGGGAGAGTCGGTGAAGATGAACTGGGTGTCGGCGCGGGTGAGCAGGCCGACCACCGGCAGGCGGGTGGACTGCGGCTTGGGGGAAACGATCGCGAGATGCTCGCCGACGAGCGCATTGAGGAGCGTGGACTTCCCCACGTTGGGTTTCCCGGCCAGCGCGACGACGCCGCAGCGCGTCATCGGGTGATCGACTCCTTCAGGTGCACGGGCGTCGCCTTGCGGGCGAGGCGCAGGTTGAGCGACTCGACGAACACCGAGAAGCCCATCGCGAAGTACACATAGCCTTTCGGGATGTGCTGGCCGAGGCCGTCGGCGATGAGGGTGACGCCGATGAGCAGGAGGAAGGACAGGGCGAGCATCCTGAGGGTCGGGTGCCGGTGGACGAAGTCGCTGATCGCGCCGGCGGCCATGAGCATGACGAGCACCGCGAGGACGATGGCCGCGATCATCACGCCGACCTGCCGGACCATGCCGACGGCGGTGATCACCGAGTCGAGCGAGAACACGATATCGAGGAGGGCGATCTGGACGATGACGCCGGGGAACGTGACTGCGGCTTTCGCGTTCTGGCGTCCCTCCTCGCCCTCGAGCTTGTCGTGAATCTCGCGGGTGCTCTTCCACAGGAGGAACAGGCCGCCCAGGAGGAGGATCACGTCGCGTCCCGAGAACGGGTGGCCGACCGTGGTGAAGAGCGGCTGGGTGAAGCGCATGATGCCGGTCAGGGAGAGCAGCAGGAGAATGCGCGTCACCATGGCGAGCGTGAGGCCCACGGTGCGGGCCCGCCGCTGCGCGTCCGCCGGCAGCTTTCCGGCCAGGATCGAAATGAAGATGATGTTGTCGATGCCGAGGACGATCTCGAGCAGCGTGAGGGTGAGGAGGGCAATCCAGGTTTCGGGGGAGGTGAGCCAGGCCATGGGGCAAATGTAAAGTGTCCAATGTCGAATACCCAATTTCGAAATTCGTCATTGGATATTGGACATTGGACACTTGTACTGCATAGACGCGTACCACGGTCGCGGAGTTTTGGTTAGGTCGACTCACCGCGGTAGCAGAATTGTGGTATGCCCGTGCCGCGCTATGACCTGGAAGATCGGCTGATCAATTTCGCCGTGCAGATCTGCCTGCTGACGAACCGCTTCCCGTCAACTCCGGTCGCCAAGCACGTGAGCATCCAGATAACCCGCAGCGGGACGTCGCCCTTTGCGAACTACGGCGAGGCACAGGCAGCCGAGTCCCGCCAGGACTTCGTGCACAAGTTGAAGATCTGTCTCAAGGAACTGCGGGAAACTCAGGCGTGGTTGAAATTCGTCGACCGAATGAAGCTTTGTCCGGAGCAGATCGAGGTTGCCCAAACGGAGTGTAACGAGCTAGTGTCGATCTTCGTGGCGAGCATCAAGACAGCGACTGGCAAAATGTAGAATGTCCAATGTCGAACACCGAATTTCGAAATTCGACATTCGGTATTGGACATTGGACATTCGCAGTGAAAGCTGGCGGCGGCCTACTCTCCCACGACCTCGCAGTCGCAGTACCATCGGCGCTGACAGGCTTAACGACCGTGTTCGGGATGGGAACGGGTGTGGCCCTGTCGCGCTAGTCGCCAGCAAAAATGCAGGTGCTGGGGGCTAGGGACTAGGTGTTAGGGCTTCACCCCTAGCACCCAGCACCTAATCCCTAGAACCCGACGAGTGTGTGGTGGTGCCGAGGCTCACCTCGAGACCGAGAAGAGATCAAGCCTCACGGGCAATTAGTACGGCTCGGCTGAAGCGCTCGCGCGCCTTACACCTGCCGCCTATCAACGTGGTAGTCTCCCACGGCCCTTTAGGGGTCTTACGACCCGGGAGTGTTCATCTTGGGGAGGGTTTCCCACTTAGATGCATTCAGCGGTTATCCCCGCGCGACATCGCTAACCGGCGTTGCCCTTGGCAGGACAGCCGGGACACGAGAGGTCGCTTCGTCCGGGTCCTCTCGTACTACGGACGACATCCCTCAACACTCCAACGCCCACACCGGATACAGACCGAACTGTCTCACGACGTTCTGAACCCAGCTCATGTGCCACTTTAACGGGCGAACAGCCCGACCCTTGGGACCTTCTCCAGCCCCAGGATGTGACAAGCCGACATCGAGGTGCCAAACCGCGCCGTCGATGTGAACTCTCGGGCGCGATAAGCCTGTTATCCCCAGCGTACCTTTTATCCGTT
>Ga0184605_10000001_pt1 | contig 199320 bp, 187 predicted proteins | sample PLM0_30_coex_FD_132995 | JGI IMG/M metagenome (GOLD analysis project Ga0184605, IMG submission 132995) | Groundwater sediment microbial communities from an aquifer in East River, Colorado, USA - PLM0_30_coex | ecosystem: Environmental > Terrestrial > Soil > Riparian zone | place: USA: East... | reverse complement strand
GAAGTAGGCGCGCACCAGCTCGGGCGGCATCTCGGTGAACGCCGTCTCGGGATACTGCGGCGCGCGCGTGCGCTCGAGGCTCGTGCGGTCGATGTCGGTCGCGTCCACCCGGGCCCGCGGGAGCAGCTCCTCCTGGCCGAGTCGGCGCGCCGTCTCGGCGAGCGCGACGGCGCACGTATAGGGCTCCTCCCCCGACGCGCATCCCGCCGACCAGACGCGCACCTCGCCCCGGCGGGCCGTCCACAGATCCGCCAGCCGGGGCTCGAGCGCCCGCCACGTCTCCACATTGCGGAAGAACTTGGTGACGTTGATGGTGAGCGCGTCGAGCAGGTGGTCGTATTCGTGCGCGTCGTGGTCCAGCAGGCGGCTGTAGTCGTCGAAGGTATGGACGCCGCGCGCGCGCATGCGCACCGCGATGCGGCGACGGAGGCAGCGGTCCTTGTAGGAATCGCAGGCGAGGCCCCGCGCCCGCGTGATCTTCTGGGTGAGCGCCCGAAACCCCCGCTCGTCCTGCTCCGACGTCACGACAGCGCGCTCAACGTGTCCAGATTGGCTTTGACGAGCTCGTGCTTCGGGTTGATCTCGAGCGCCTTGCGCCACAGCTGGGCCGCGAGCTCCCGCTCGTTCCGCTTGTAGGCGATGTTACCGAGCTTGAAGTACACGTCTTCCCCCAGGGCGGGCGCGAGCTCGATGGCTCGGCTGTACGCCTCCCACGCCTCGTCGTAGCGCGAGCCGCGGTACGCCAGATCGCCGAGGTTCTTGGACAGCTGAGGGAGCGACGGCTCGTTTTTGCGGGCCACGCGCACCAGGTCCTCCGCGCCTGTCAGGTCCCCCGACAGCTCCTTCAGCACCGCGAGGTTGTTCTGCAGCGCCGCGTGGGACGGGTAGGCTTCCGTCGCTTCCTCGGCCAGCTCTTCGGCCGCCTCGAACTCGCCCGCGGCCGCGGCGGTGAGCGAACGCGCCCAGAACCAGGCCGGCGGCGGCGCCTGCCCGAACAGCTCCCGCGCCCGGTCGAGCCGACCGGCGGCGCTCGCATAGTCCGCCCGCTTCAGCGCCACCACTCCCCAGCCCAAGTAGACCTTGGCATCGCTGCGGGCCCGCGCCGCCGCCTCGCCGTAGGCCGCCTCCGCATCGTCGAGCCGGCCGAGCTGCTCGTACGCGAAGCCGAGATTATGGAACACCGCGGCCCGGCCCCCGCCCTTCTCCGCCGCGAGGCGGAGCGCCTCCATCGCTTCGCGCCACCGCGCCTGCTTCAGGGCCACGAGGCCGATGTAGAAGTGCGCGTGGGCTTCCGCGGGGCGCAGCTCGGCGACGCGCCGGAACTCGCGGGTCGCTTCGTCCAGCATCCCTGTCTTGTAGAAGGCGACCCCCAGGTTGCGGTGCTCCTCGACCCGCGCGTCGGTGATCTGGGCGTTCGCGGCCGACGCGGTGCGCCCCGCGCGGTGCACGAACCCCGCCGTGATCAAACCGTACAGCGCCTTGCCGATCTCGAACTCCCCCAGCCCCGCGTCTTCGATCACGTGGTGCACGTCGCGCCCGCCGTCGAGCAGGGGGAGGATGCGCTGCTGCGTGTCGGTGAGCTCGGCCTCGCTGATCGCCAGCCGGTCCTTGTCCACGCCGAAGATCAGATCGAACGACGGGATCTTTTTCTCAATCAGGCTCCACTCGTCCACCCGTCGGGCCCCTTCGAGCAGCAGCGACTCGGGGTTGATCGAGACCAAGAAGCCCTGACGCTCCGGGCGGACGTCGGCCTCGAAGTTGAAGGTCCCCTGCGTCCAGGTGAACAGATAGTAGACCGATTCCTCGATCTGCACCCGCATGTAGCGCTCGAGGTCGGCCTGCGTGATCACCGCCAGCGCGACCAGAATCGCGCCGAGCTTCTTGCCGTGCTCCTTGGTCTGCCGGTGGATCCCGGCGTCAAGCTGCTCCTGCGTGATCTTGCCGTGCTTCACCAGGAGGTCGCCCAGCCGGTCGCGCCGGTTCACGATCGATGCGTAGCAGATCCGGCCCTTGTCGAAGTAGATGTAGCCGAAGTTCGAGCGATCGGCGATCGACAGACATCCGGTCTTCTGCCCCAGCGCGAGCAGCTGCAGCACGTCGGGGAGCGACGCTTCCTTGAGCGATCCCTTGATGGCCATCAGCGCAACTCCTCGATCAGGCGATCCGTCACGTCGGCCCAGTCCCAGACCATCTTTTCGCGGCTCTTGATCCCGCCGAGGCTCGAGACCACCAGCCCCGTGGTGCGGAAGCCGCTGCCGCGCGGGGTGTCGCGCGGCGCCTGTCCCTCGAGTACCTCGCGCGCGAGCCCGGCGGTCAGCGGCACGTCCTGGGCAGCCGCGGCGCCGACCACCCGCTGCAGCACACCCACCAGGCCGCGCACCGAGTCCGCCGGCCGGTCGGCGAGGTAGTCGATCAGTGTGGGCTCGGGCGCGATGTGCTGCTGGGTCAACATGCGCTCGAGCACCGCCCGCTTCACGTCGCGGTCCGGCTCCTTCAGCTCGGCGACCAACCCGCCCTCGAGGCGCGACACGATGCGTTCTTCCAGCCCCTGCAACTTGTGGGGATGCGCCGCCGCGGTGAAGACGAGCTGGCGGTCCTTGTCGTGGAGCAGATTGAACAGGTTGAACAGCTCCTCCTGCGTGCGCTCCTTGCCCGCGATCAAGTGGATGTCGTCGAGCAGCAAGGCGGTGGCGCGGCGGTAGCGCGCCCGCCACCAGTCCACGCGGTTGCCGTCGATCGCGCTGATCAACTCGTCGATGAAGGCCTGCGTCGAGAGGCAAGCCACGACGGCCCGGCGGCCCCGGGCCAGCTCGAGTCCGATCGCGTGCAGCAGATGCGTCTTGCCGAGCCCGCTCGGCCCGACCAGCACGAGCGGGTTGTACTTCTTCCCCGGGTGCTCGAGCACCGCGCGCGCGGCGCTCACCGCCACTTGGTTCGACGGCCCGACGGCGTACGCCGTGAGCGGGAACGCGGCCGACGGCTGCGGCGGCGGTGCGGCACCGTCGCGGACCTTGGACGCGGCGTCCTCCGCCTCCGCCAGCCGTTCCGGATCGCGGAACACGCTCTGGCCGGCGGCCTGCGGGTCGAGCTCCGCCACTTCGGTCTCGAGCGCCTTGAGCCGCTCCACGTCCTGCCCGAACGTCGCGATCGCCTCGTCCACCGCCCCCGGCGCATCCCGTTGGAGCAGGGCCTCGAGCCGGTGCGTGCGATACCCCTCCCCTCCCCAGCGCAGCACCGCCTCGCCCACGCGCGACCGCCACGCCTCGACCGCCTTCCCGACCGTGACGGTCACGTCGGCGAGGAACTCGCCGAACTCGTCGCCGCCGCGGGGCACGGCGGCCGGCGCCGCGCCGGCCACGAGGCCGAGGATCTGCTTCGCCGTTTCCGCGTTGATGGCCGTGTCGTGCACCGCCTGGAACGCGACCAGCCGATTCAGCACGCCCATCAGCTCGCGCACGTTGCCGACCTCCGCCTGCGCGACCGTCTCCAACACTCCGGGCTCGAAGCGCGCCCCGCGCTCCTCGGCCTTGCGCCGCAGAATCGCGACGCGCGTCTCGTAGTCCGGCACGCCCACGTCCACCACCAGACCGCCCGAGAGCCGCGAGATCAGCCGCTCGTCCAGGTCGGCGATGTCGGGCGGCGGCCGGTCGCTCGTCAACACGAGCTGACGACCCGCCGCCTGCAGCGCCTCCGTGAGCCGCAGCAGCTCCGACTGCATCTCCTTGCGGTTGGTGAGAAACTGGACGTCGTCGAGCAGCAGCACGTCCACGTTCTGGAAGCGGCGACGGAACAGGTCGCCCTGCCCCGCCGCGATCGCCGCGTGGAACGCTTCCACGTACTCGTCCAGCGTCAGGTACTCGATGTTCAGTGCCGGGGCGAGCTTCTTCGCGGCATGCCCGACGGCCATGAGGAGGTGCGTCTTCCCGAGCCCGGAGCCGGAGTACACGAACAGCGGGTTGTACGCCGAGCCTGGGTTCTCGGCCACGGCCCGTCCCGCGGTGACCGCCAGCCGGTTCGCCGAGCCCACCACGAACGTGTCGAAGGAATACTTGGGGTTGAGCGCGCTGGTCATGCCGCAGTCCCCGCCGCCAGCTTTTTGAGTACCAGCTCGGAGATCCCCTTGAGCGTCTCGAACACGCCCTGCCCGTGCAGCGCGTCCGCGCCGAAGCTCGGCACGCCGCGGAAGTTCAGGGCGTCGTCCAGGTCCGCCGACGACAGAATCAGCTCGCGCGGCAGGTCCTGCTTGTTGTACTGCAGCACCAGCGGGATAGTCCGGATGTCCACCCCGTGCTCGAGCAGGTTGCTCTGCAGGTTCTGGAGGCTCTCCAGATTCTCATCGAGTTGGCGCGCCTGGCTGTCGCCCACGAACACCACTCCGTCCGCTCCCTGGAGCACCAGCCGACGCGTCGCGTTGTAGTAGACCTGGCCCGGCACCGTGTAGAGCTGGAACCGGGTGGAGAACCCCGAGATCTGCCCGAGGTCGATCGGCAGGAAGTCGAAGAACAGCGTGCGATCGGTCTGGGTGGCGAGGGAGACCATGCGTCCGCGGCGCGAGTCCGGCACCCGGCCGTAGATATAGTGCAGATTGGTCGTCTTGCCCGACCGCCCCGGGCCGTAGTAAACGATCTTGCAGGTGATCTCGCGCGTCGTGAAGTTGACCAGGGACACCGGGCTATCTCCCGAACAGCGTGTTGAGACTGTCGCTCAGCTCCCGCTCGAAGTCCGCGGCGAGCACCTGCTTGGGCACGCTGTCTTTGGGGCTCGCCGCCCGGAGGTCGGCGGCGAGCTGCTCCAAGAATAACTGCACCAGGCCGAGCGACGAAACATCGAGGTCGTAAACGACGAGCGCCACCAGCCGGCCGCGTCCCGTCGGGACCCCGGCGAGAAAGATTCCGTGCCGCTCGCCCTGATGGTTCAGCGCCGCGAACGGAGCCTGGCCGAGCTGGCGGGCGATCTCGTCGGTCGACGCCATGATCGCGGCGCCGAGGGCCGCAGCCGACATCACGTCCAGCGCGCGCGAAAAGCCGTGCTGGGCGAGCACCTGGCCCGCTGACGTCATGACGAGCACCAGCCGCGCGCCGGCTTCCCTCACGAACGTCATCAACGGCTGGAGCGTCCACCCTTCGACCGCGCGCGTCGTCATCCCGCCACCTCCGCCGCCCGGAGCAGCTCGAGCCGCACCAGACCCACGTTCACGTCCGGCTCCGCCACGGCGACCACCAGGATGCCGCCCGCCCCCCCGGTCGGCACCACCAGCAGCGCGCCCTGCTCCGCCTGCAGGTGCCAAAACACGCTCGCGCCCACGCCGGCCGCCTCCATGGCGCGCCGCAGCCGCGTGGTCAGGCTCGAGGCCAGCGCCGCCACCGCCGGGCCCTTGATGCCCTCCATCAGCTGGTCGGCCACCACGATCCCGTCCTCCGCGGACACCAGCATCGCGCCCCGGACCCCGCGGACGCGCGTGATGAGATCGAGCGCCCGGCCGTAGCCCGCCGCCGCCGTCACGCGTGCGCCTCGAGCCAGCGACGCGCCGCGAGGGCCGCGCGCTGGGCGATGATCGCGAGCCGGCCCATCGGCACGGCGCGGTCGCGCACCACCAGCAACAGCGCGTCGCCGGTGGGCTGCGTGAGATGGATGTGGCCCAGCTTCCCTTCGGCCGCGAGCCCGGTCCAGCCTCCCAGGCCAAGGAGCTTCACCGTACGCGCCGCCTCCTGGGAGACGCCCGCGAGGTAGGCGGCCACCGCGTCGGTCACGTCCTGCCCCTGCGGGTCCTTGAGGGCGCCGCCGAGCACCCGTCCCGACGCGTCGAGCAGCAACAGCCCCTCCTGCGCCCCTTCCAGGCCCGCGAACACGCGTGCCTCCTCGAGCGGCTGAGCCGCCGGGGCCAGCGGCACGTCCGGTGGAGGCTCGCGCTCCACCTCGCTCGCGCCGCCGCGCGCCAGGGCCAGCGCCTGCGCCACGCCGGGGTCGTCGGGCGCGGCACGCTGCGCCGCCTCGAGGTGCGCGGCCGCCTGCTGCACGTCGCCGACCTTGAAATAGAGGAACGCGAGCCCCTTCAGCGCTCCCACGTGGGCGGGGGCGATGCGGAGCGTCATGTCCCATTCATCGAACGCGCGCTCGTAGTCGTGCTTGTCCGCGAGGATGCGCGCGTACAGGTCGTGCGCGTCGGCGAGGTGCGGATGGCGCTCGAGGCCGGTCAAGGCGACCCGGTGCGCGGCGTCGACCTGCCCCCTCTGCCGCAGCAGCTCCGCTAACCGCAGAAACAGGAGGCTGTCCGGGTCCTGAGCCAGCTGCGCCGAGAGCGTCTTGACGTCGTCAGGCATGCATACCGGTCCCCGTGCCCGTCCCGGCGAGGGTCCGCGCGGCGGCCTTGGTACGGCGCACCTCGTCGACCTGCGCCAACTCCGTGTCCGAGCGCGGCGCGAGCCGCTCCCACTGGTCCCACTGCTCCACCGCCTCGCCGAACCGGCCGGTGGCGACGAGCGCGTAGCCGAGCACCCGGTGGGCAGCCACGAGCAGGGGGTCGAGCCGGAGCGCGCGGCGCAGCTCCTCGACCGAATCGGCGGCGCGTCCCGCAGCGAGCGCGATGCGGCCGAGCAGCAGGTGCAGGGCAGGATCGTGGGGATGCGCGCCGGCGGCCTGCTCCGCCACGCCGCGCGCCTCCTCGACGTCGCGGCGCGCGAGCGCGTCCTCGGCGCGCGCCATGAGCTCGGCCAGATCGCCCGCGAGCGTGGTCCGCTCGCGCGGGGTGGCGCCGGGATCCGACAGCACGATCACGCCCGCGCTCTCGAGTCCGAACAGGGTCTTCGCGACCTCGAAGTCCGAGCGCCCCAGCTCGGACGCGATGCCGCGCACGTCGCGCGCGCCGTCGATCATCGCCAGCATCTCCCACTCGGGCGGGAGCAGGTCGAGCCCGCCTTCGTTCCCCTGCAGGGGCGGCGCCAGCGTCGGCACCACACCGAGATGCGGAATGCGGCCTTCGATGCGGGCCCACTCGTCGATGCGCCGGGCCCCTTCCATCAGCAGCGCCTCGGTGGGAATCCGCACCGTGGCCTCCGTCGGCACCTCGGCGAGCATTCCCTCGGTGAACGAGAAATATCCTTCACGCCAGCCCATCACCTCGAACACGACCTCTTCGATCTGAAACCGGACCTGGCGCTCGAGCTCCCGCGGAGTGAGGGCGCCCAGCGAGACGAGAATCTCGCCGAACCGGCGCGTGTCGCCCTGGCGCAGCTGCATGTCGCGGGCGCGCTCCAGGTCGGCCTCGCCGATTTTCCCGGTCCGGAGCAGCAGGGCGCCCAGGGGGTGCGGGTTCGAGCGGATCTCGGCGAAGATGATGGCGCCGCCCTCGAAGTAGATCGTGCCGGCGTTGTGGCGCAGCTCGGAGGTGACGCGCAGCACGCCTGTCTTCCGGCTCAGGTCGAGGAGTTGGAAGACATCGTGAATCCCGAGCTCCTTCAGGGGGCCTTCGATCGCCATGGCTCAGGCCACGTCGGAGGCGAAGATGTGCTGCAGGTCGAGCGCGGTGCGGGCATGGATGCGCGCCCGTTGCGCGAAGGGCCCCGCGGGATCGATCCGGGTCACCTTTCCCCACGCCTGCACCGCCTCGCCATAGCGATGCAGCCGCGCCAGCGCCACGCCCAGCTGGAACAACGCCTCGACCTGCTCGGGGTCGAACTTGAGCGCGCGCTGGAACGCCTCGAGCGCCTGGGTGTCGCGCTTGTCGTCGAGCAACGCGCGCCCGAGCAGCAGCAACGCCAACAGGTCGTACGGGTCCTGCTCGAGCATCTCGGCCAGGCGCACGACGGCCTGCCGAACGCGGTCCGAGCGCCGCAGCAGGTCCGCGAGCGCGAGCGCCGCCTCGTGGAACGTGGGCAGCGCGTCCAGCGCCCGCTCATACGCCTGCTGGGCGTCGCCCCACGCTTCCTTCTCCTCGTGCAACCGCCCCAGGTCGAGCCACACCTGGACGAACCCCGGGTCGAGCTGGAGCGCCGACTGGTAGGCGGCGAGCGCAGCCGCCTTGTCGCCGATTCTGCGCGTGACGTCGCCCTGCAGCTTGTGCAGATCGGCGCGGCCGGGAGCGCGCGTCTGCGCTTGCTGCAGGACGGTGAGCGCCCCGGCGGCGTCGCCCCCGGCGGCGCGCCCCTTGGCGACCGCCACGAGCGCGTCCACGTCGTCCGGCGTGAGCGCGAGCAGCTCCTCCGCCAGCCCGCGCGCCTCCTCGGCGCGCTGGCCGCCGAGGGCGAACAGGGCCTTCACCTCACCGAGCCGCGCGTCGGCGCGGCTGGGCTCGAGGCCGCGCGCTTCGCGATAGCGCTCGAGTGCCTCGCCGTGGAGCGCCCGCTTCGCGAAAATGTCCCCGAGCAGCACCGCCGCATCCGCGCGGCTCGCCCCCCGCTGCACCGCGCGCACCGCCTCGGCGGCCGCCACGTCCATGAGGCCCTTGCTCACGTAATCGCGCGCCAGCGCGAGCGGGTCGTCCGCGGCCTTCGCGCCCGGCGGCTCCGCGGCGGCCGGCGGCGGCGCGAGCTCCTGGAAGATGTTGTCCAGCAGCCGCTGGTCGAAGTTGAAGTCCTCGCCGATCGTCTCCGCCGTCACGTCGGCCGAGATCTCCGGCGCGATCCCGATCGTGGCCTTCTCGTACTGCAGATCGATCGTGAGCGCGAACTTCTGCGACACGTAGTAGGGATCGAGCTCGAGCGCGCGCTTGGTGGCGCGCAACGCGCCGTCGAAATCGCCCAGGTTGGAGAGCGTGAAGCTCAGGTTGTAATGCGCCCCGGCGTGGTCGGGGTCGGCCTCGACGGCCCGCACGAAGGCGTTGCGCGCATCCGGGAACCGCTTCAGCTCCACCAGCACGAGCCCCACGCCGTTCCACGCCGCGGCCGACTTGGGCTCGCTCGACAGCACCTGGCGGTACGCTTCGAGCGACAACTGGAACCGCCGGAGCTGATAGAGCAGCAGGGCGAGGTTGAGCCGCGCGGCGTGAAACGTCCCTTGGATCTGCAGCGCCGTCCGGAACGATTCGATCGCCGCGTCGGTGTCGGTGGTGGGCGCCTGGACCACGCCGAGGTTGTTCCAGGCGAGCACGTACTTGGCGTCCACCTCGACGGCCTGGCGGTAGGACGCGAGCGCGTCCTCGCCCCGGCCGGCCTGGTGCAGCACGACGCCGCGCTCGTTCCACAGCTTGGGCGAATCGGGAACCTCGCGCAGCAGCGTGTCGTACAGCTCGAGCGCCGCGGCGAAGTCGTGCTTCAGGAGGTGCACTTCGGCCATCGCCTGCAGCGTGAGGCGCCGGTCCTCGCCCCGCTCCAGCGCCAGGCGGTATTCGCGCAGGGCCTCCGCGTAGTAGCCCTTCTGCCGGAAGGCGAGCCCGAGATTGTAGTGGGCGAGCTCGTTCCCTTCGACCACCTGCGGCTCGGGGACGAGCCGCTGGCGCCGCTCCTGGCTCTTGCGCTCCGCGGTGTAGCGCTCGAGCGAGAGGTTGGTCTGCGCCCGGGCCAGCGGCGGGTTCAGCTGGATGGCGCGCTTGGAGGAGGCGCGCGCGTCCTGGTGGCGGCCCAGGTCGCCCAGCACGAAGGCCATCAGGTAGTGCGCGTTGGCGTTGTCGGGATTCAGCTCCACGGCGCGCTCCAGGGCGGCGAGCGCCTCCGCGTTCAGCCCACGGTTGTAGTAGATCTCGCCGAGGTAGAAGTGCACGACGGTGGACTTGGGCTCGAGCTCGACCGCGCGCAGGAACCAGTCGGTCGCGGCCTCCGGACGGCCGCGATTCTTCTCCGCGAGGCCGAGCTGGATGATCGCGGCCACGTCGTTGGCGCGTTGGGCGAGGAGCTGCTCGAACTCTCCGACGGCCTCCTCGTACGACCCCAGGATCGCGTAGGCGCGGCCCAGCTCCCAGCGGGCGTCGCGGTCGTCCGGCGTCTGACGCAGCCGCTCGCGCAGCTGGGCGACCTGGCGATCGTAGTAGCCGGTGTCGTGGTAGGCGATTTCGAGGTTGCGCTGCGCCACCTGCATCTTCGGGTCGAGCTCGAGCGCGCGCGTGAACTCCGCGATCGCGTCCTCGACGAGACTCTTCTGATAATAGAGGACGCCGAGGTTGTTATGGGCCCCGGCGTCCGAGGGGTCGATCCGGCGGGCGAAGGATCGGAGGACGGCGAGGTCGCGTTCCGAGAGCGCGGGCGCCGTCACGGGTCAGGTCAGACGAATGGCGTCGAAGATGGCCTTGAGCGACGCCAGATCGGGGAGCAGCAGGAAGTCGCCCCGCAATCCCTCTCCCGCGTCGATGGTGAACGCGGTCTCGACGCAGAACACGAAATCTCGCTCGTGCCCGAAGTTGAGGTACGTAGTGGTGAGCACGGCCGCCGAAAGGTCGACCACGAGGCTCGGCACCGACGGCAGCAACAGCATGCCCATGAAGTCGGAGAGGGCGTTCATGTAGGCGCCCGAGAGGATGTTGCCCGCTTCTTTGAGGCACGACTGCTCGAGCGCATCGAACCCCGCCGTCGTGCCGATCGGCCGGCGCAGCAGCATGTCGCACAGCCGTCGCGCCACCGCCTCCGGAAAGAGCAACAGCGTGCGCCCGGTCAGGTCGCCCAGCATGTGCATCAGCACCGCCGCCACCACGTCCTGCGGGTTGCCGAGCAGCTCCGGCACCTCCTCCAGGCGCACGATGTTGATCTTCGGCACGCTGATCATGATGCGGCGGTTGGTGAGCTGCGACAGCGCCGTGGCGGCGTGGCCGGCGCCGATGTTCGCCACCTCGCGTAGCGCGTCGATCTGCAGCTCCTTCAGATCCCGGACGTCCTCCATACCGCCTCCCCTACAGGAGTCCGCCGGCGTCGAGAATCAACGCGGGGATCCCGTCGCCCATGATGGTCGCCCCGCTGAACACCGGCAGCGTGCCCTGCGGCGCGTCGAACCCCTTCACGACGATCTCGTGCTGTCCCAGCATCCCATCCACCACGATGCCGCTGCGCCGCTCGCCCATCTCGAGTACGATGATCGGACACCGGGTCGGGGCATCCCCGATGACGCCGAGCAGCCGCCGCAGGTGCACCAGGGGCACCACGCGGTCGCGCAGCACGATCGCCTCGCGGCCCTCCACGGTGGTGGTCGGCTGGACCCCGAACTCCACCGTCTCCGAGACGTACGTGAGCGGCAGGGCGTACCGCTCCGTCCCCACGCCGGCGATGAGCGCCCGCACGATGGCGAGCGTCACCGGGAGGCGCAGCACGAAGGTCGTCCCCTTCCCTTCCTCGGAGCGGATCTCGATGGAGCCGCCCAAGGCCCGGATGCGCGTCACCGCGACGTCGATGCCCACGCCGCGCCCCGAGACGCTCGTCACCGCGTCCGCGGTCGAGAACCCCGGCCGGGCGAGCACCCGCAGCAGCTGATCGTCCGACAGCGCCTCGGCGTGCGCATCCACCACGCCGTCCCGTTTGGCACGCTCCAGGATCTTCCCCCGCGCGATGCCGCGCCCGTTGTCCGTCACGCTGATCGCCACGCTGGCGCGCTCGCGCACCGCCGCCAGGACGATCTCGCCTTCGGGCGCTTTGCCGCCCCGCCGCCGCTCGGCGGGCGTCTCCATGCCGTGGTCCACCGCGTTGCGCAGCAGGTGCAGCAGCGGGTCGCCCAGCTCGTCCAGGATCGCGCGGTCGAGCTCGATCTCCTTGCCCTCCACGCGGAACACCACCTGCTTGCCCAGCTCGCGCGCGAGGTCCCGAACCAGCCGCGGAAACCGGTCGAACACCTGCCACACCGGCGTCATGCGCGCCTGGATGATCTCGGCCTGCAGCTCGGTCGAGAGACGCGACACCTGAATCGCGACGTCGTCGATCGCCGGGTCGCGCGCGTAGGCGGCGAGCTCGTTCAACCGGCCGCGCACCGTCACGAGCTCGCCGATCAGGTCCATCAACCCGTCGAGCCGCCGCAGATCGACGCGGATATGCCGGCTCTTCGCCTCGGCCGGCGGCCCAGTCGCGCCACCCGGCGCGACCGGCGCCGGTGCACGCCGCTCTTCCCCACCCACCGTCACGTGCTCCACGTCGCCCGCGGCGCGCACGGCGCGCTCGAGGTCCGGCGCGGCGGTGGACGCGTCGATCCGGAAGCTGAAGCGTCCGTCGAACTCGTCGGTCTCGAACACCGCCTCGGACGGTGTCACGCCGTGCACGGGGCCCAGCGCCTGCGCCCGTTTGAGGACGAGCAGCGCGCGCCCGCCTTTGAGCGGCGCGTCCGAGCGCAGGGTCACCTGCACCAGGCGACCGGCGGTGGCCGGCGCTTCGACGCCGGGAGCCGGGGCAGGCGCCGGCGCCGTATGCCCGCCGCGACTGGCGAGCTCGGCCGCGGCCCCATCGAGATCGGCCAGCGTGTCCGCGACGTCGATCTCGTCTTCCCGCCCCACCACCGACAGCTCGACCGCCGTTTCCAGCGCGTCGCGCGCCCGGAACAACAGCTGCAGCAGGTCGTCCGTCGCGGGCCGGCCCCCGCGGCGCAGCAGGTCGAGCAGGTTCTCGGCGCGGTGCGCGAGGTCGGTGACCCGGGCGTAGCCCATGGTCGCCGCCATCCCCTTCACGGTGTGCACGGCGCGGAACAGCCCGGCGACGGGCGCGGCGCTCGCGGGCGCGCGCTCCCATTCGAGCAGGAGCTGATTGCAGGCGCTCAAGTGCTCCCGGCTCTCGGCCAGGAACAGCTCGGCGTACTGCGACAGGTCCATGGAATCAGCCGAGGACGCGCTGCACGGCCTCGAGCACGCGCGACGGCTGGAACGGCTTCACGACGAAGTCCTTCGCGCCCGCCTGGATCGCCTCGACCACGAGCGCCTGCTGACCCATCGCGCTACACATGAGGATCTTCGCGTCGGGATCGTGCTTCACGATCTCGCGCACTGCGTCGATGCCGCCCATGTCCGGCATCACGATGTCCATCGTGACCAGATCGGGCTTCAACTGCCGGTACTTCTCGACCGCCTGGGACCCCGTCTCCGCTTCGCCCACGATCTCGAAGCCGGCCTGGCCCAGGATGTCACTGATCATCGTCCGCATGAAGATGGCGTCGTCGCAGACGAGGACGGTGTGGCTCACGCATCCTCCCTAGGAAGACAGAATCGGGGTTAGCAGCGCGTCGGTATCGAGGACCACGAAGAGTTGACCGGCGCGGCGACCCACGGCCCGCACCAGCGTCGGATCGATGCCGGGCAGCGCGCGGCGGCGTTCCAGCGACTCCCCACCCACCGAGAGGAGGTCCACCACTTCGTCGACCGTGAAGCCGAGGACCTTTTTCCCCCCGCCGACCTCGAGCAGCACCGTGGTGCCGGGCACTGCGTCGGCGGACGGCTCGGGCTGATGCAGCACCCGCCACCCCTCCACGACGGTGACGAGGGTGCCCCGCACGTTCACCAACCCCGCCACCACGGCCGGCGCCCCGGGAATCCGGGTCGGCGCGAACCGGGGGAGGATCTCGCGCACCCGCTCCGCCTCGACGGCGCAGACGAGGGGGCCTACCCGAAACACGAGCAGTCGGACGACCCCGGCGTCACTCATCCGATGCGAAGAAGCCAAGATACTGCAAGGGGTTGCGTTGAGCAAGCAAAGCGGTATCGGCGGCCGCTGCGGCGAGCGCCGGCACCAGATCGGCGGGCCATTCCGAACGCAGCACCAGGGGCGTGCCGCTCACGGGATGGATGAGAGCGAGCTGGGCGGCGTGGAGCAGCTGACGCGGCGCGAGCGTCTCGAGGCGCTCGGCCGCCTGGCGCTCGGACGGCGTGACGCGCCGGCTCCCACCGAACGCGTACTCGCGGTCCCCGACGACCGGATGCCCGACGTGCGCCAGGTGCACGCGGATCTGGTGGGTGCGCCCCGTGCCCAGCGTCACGCGCAGCAAGTCGGTCTGCGCGAACCGGGCGATCACGCGGGCGTGCGTGACCGCGTGCCGGCCGCTTGCGAGGACCGTCATGCGCGTCCGATCCTTGGGATGGCGCGCGATCGGCGCCTCGATGTCCACGGGACTGCGCGCGAAGTGGCCCCAGGCGAGCGCGGCGTACACGCGCTCGACCTTGCGCCGCTCGATCATGTGGGCCAGGCGGCGATGCGCGAGGTCGGTCTTCGCCACGAGCAGCAGGCCCGACGTGTCGCGGTCGAGCCGGTGCACGATCCCGGGGCGGCCTGCCGCCGCGCCCGGCGCGAGCGCGGTTCCCCGTTCCGTCAGGACGTTGACGAGCGTGTCGTCCCAGTGCCCCGGTCCCGGATGCACGACCAGGCCGGCGGGTTTGTCGAGCACGGCGAGGTGCTCGTCTTCGTAGGCGAAGGTGAGGTCCACGTGGGCGGGAGCGTAGCTCTTGGGCGGCGGCTCCTCCGGCGGCAGCTCGATGCTCAGGACGGCGCCGCGCTCGAGCTGGGCCGACGCGCGCAGCGGCCGACCGTCACAGGTGACGCGTTTGGCGGCGATGATGCGAGAGGCGACGGTGCGGGACAGCGCCAGCTGATCGGCGAGAAAGCGGTCGAGGCGCTCGGTCTCGGAGGCGAGGATGCAGAACGTCACCGCGGCCATCAGGGCCCGGCCGTCCCGGCCTCCTTCGTTCGCTCGTGCGCCCGGCCTTCGAGCCAGAGCGAGATCGCGAGGGCGATCGCCCCGACCGTGATCGCGGAGTCGGCGACGTTGAAGGTCGGCCACCGCGCCGTCCCGATCCCCACGTCCACGAAGTCCACGACCCCCTGGGGGCTGCGCACGCGATCGATCACGTTCCCCACCGCCCCGGCGCACACGAGCGCGAGGGACAGCAGGCGCACGCGGTCGCCCGGCCGCGCCGAGCGCACCATCGAGCGCAGCACGAACAGGGCGATGATCGCGAGCCCGAAGAAGATCCAGTTCGAGTAGGTGCCGAGGCATAGCCCGAACGCCGCACACTTGTTGTACACGAGCCGGAATTGCACGTAGCTCCCGACGACCTGCACCGGCAGGTGACGCGCCAGAACCGATTCGGCGAGCAGCTTGGTGGCCAGGTCGGCGGCCACCACCGCGCCCGCGGCGGCCCAGAACAGCCGGCGGTCAGCGGCGTTTCCCATCTTCTTCTTTCGCCTTGCACTTGATGCACAGCCGGGCGTGGGGCAGCGCGTCGAGCCGCTCGAAGCCGATCTCCTCGCCACACTGCTCGCAGGTGCCGAACTTCTCGGGCGCCTGGTACAGCCGCCGCAGCGCCTGGTTGACGTGCCAGAGGTAGCGACCCTCCTGCGAGGCGAACAGGAACGCCTTCTCGCGCTCCATGGCGTCGGTGCCCTGATCCGCCATGTGGAACGAATAGCTCGAGAGGTCCCCGTCGGATGCCTGCAGGCTCGAGTTGAAGGACTCGTCGTAATAGCCGAGCTCCTTCATCACCCGGGCGCGCTCTTCGTGCAAGCGCTTCTCGAGATGGGCCAGCTGCTTCTTGCTCAGGCTGGCCTTGGTCGCTTTGGGCTTGGCCTTCGCTTTGGTCTTGGATTTTGTCGGCATTATCGCGTACCGCCCTTTCGTCCGTCATGGCGCCGGAGCGCAATGGTCACGCGGCGCGCGTCGATGTCCACTTCCCGGGTCACATCAGCTGCGCTCAGCACGGCGCCGAGGACGATTTTGCGCGCCAGCGTCTCGCCCTCGACGAAGCTCTGAAACGCGGACACGGCCGCCACGATCTCCTCGGCACCGGCCACGCTGAGCTCGATGCGCGTGGTGTATTCGTACCCCGCTTCCTTGCGGAGGCGCTGCACCCGATTCACGAGCTCGCGCGCCAGTCCTTCCTGGACCAGGTCGTCCGTGAGCCGGGGGTCCACCGCCGCGACGTACGGGCCGTCTGCCTGGACGGCCCAATCGCTCACCACCTCGCGCGTCACCAACACGTCCTCGGGCCGGAATTCGAACTCGCCGACGCGGACGGGCTCACCACGTTCGAGCGCCTGCAGGTCCGCCGCCGTGAGCTGCGACACCGCAGCGGCCGCGCGGGGCGTGTCCTTGCCGTAGCGCTTGCCCAGGCTCCGGAATTCCGCCTTCCCCTTGAGCCGGACCAGGTCGTGGTCCGACCCCGCCACTTCGATTGTCTTGGCGTTCACTTCCGCGGCCAAGATATCTAACAGGTCCGCCAAGGCTGGGCCCTTCACGGCCGCCGGGACCACCACCTGGATCTTGGCCACGGGCTGCCGGACGTGGAGCTGCTTGGTCTCCCGGGCCGCGCGCGCCAGCGACGCGAGCTTGCGCACTGCGGCCATCGCCTGGAGCAGCTCCGGCGCCCGGCGACCCTGATCGGCGGGGAATGAGGCGAGGTGGACCGAGGTTCTCGCGAGCGCGCGGTGGATCCAGTCGGACACGAAAGGCGCCGCCGGCGCCAGCAGCCGCGCCGACGTGACCAGGGCTTCGTGCAATGTCTCCAAGGCCACCGCGTCGGTGGCCCGGTCGGGCGCCCAGAAGCGGGGGCGGTTGCGCCGGATGTACCAGCGCGACAGGTCCTCGCCTACGAAGTCCATGATCCCTCGCACGCCGCTGGTCACGTCGTAGTCCGACCACGCCCGGCGCACCTCCTCCACGACCTCGTCGAGGCGCGCGAGCAGCCAGCGATCAGCGGCGGGGCGTTTCTCGAACGGCGTCGCCGCGGCGTCCGGCGGCGGCGTCCAATCCTGGGCGTAGCGGCCGAAGAAGTCGTAGGTGCTGCGGAGGGTGTTGAGAAACCCGCCCGTCACGTCCGGGATCTGGCGGCGATCGAACGGCTTCGGCTTCCACACCTGGCTCTGACCCAGCAGGTACAGCCGCACCGCGTCCGCCCCGTATTCCTCGATCACCTCCCAGGGGTTCACCACGTTGCCGCGGCTCTTCGACATCTTCTGGCCCTGCGCGTCGAGCACGAGCTCGCTGACGATCACGTTCTTGTAGACGATCGCGTCGAACGCGGTGACCCCGATCGCCAGCAGCGAGTAGAACCAGCCGCGGGTCTGGTCCACGCCTTCGCAGATGAAGTCGGCCGGGAAGTGCGCCTTGAAGTCGGCCTGGTGCTCGAATGGGTAGTGCCACTGAGCGTATGGCATGGCGCCCGAGTCGAACCAGGCGTCGATCACCTCGGGCACGCGTCGCATCGTGCCGCCGCACTGCTTGCACCCCCACGTGTACTCGTCGATGTATGGCTTGTGGGGATCGAAGTCCTTCGGCAGCCGTTTCCCCCAGCGCTCCGCCACCTCGGCGTAGGAACCGATGACTTCGCGGTGCTCCGCGTCCGCACCACACTCCCACACGTTGAGCGGCGTGCCCCAGTACCGGTCGCGCGACAGCGCCCAATCCACGTTGTTCTGGAGCCACTCGCCGAAGCGGCCGGTGCCCATTTCGGGCGGGTGCCAGGCGACCTGCGCGTTCACCTCGAGCATGCGCGCTTTCGCCGCGGTGGTGCGGACGAACCACGACGTGCGGGCGTAATACAGGAGCGCCGAGCCGCAGCGCCAGCAAAACGGGTAGTTGTGCTTGTAGGGCAGCGTCTCGAGCCAGCGGCCCTCGTGCTTCAGCCGCTCGATGATCAGCCGGTTCGTCTCCTTGTCGGTGACGAGCTTGCCGTTGATCTCGTCCCAGCGCGTGCCCTGGAGCGTGCCGTCGGGGGCAACCGGGTTCACGAACGCGAGGCCGTGTTGCTGCGCGACCGCGTAGTCGTCGGCGCCGAACGCGGGCGCCATGTGCACGAGACCGGTTCCCTCTTCCGCGGACACGAACGCGCCTGCCACGACGACGGCCCGTTGCCCCTCCGGCGGCAGCTCGACGACGTCGAGCGGCCGAACGTACTTCTGCCCCACCAGCTCGCGCCCGCGGTAGCCGGCGACCCGCGGCGCCGCCGCCAGCGGCTTGCCGCCCACGTGCACGTGTCCCGCGCGCTCCGCCGCGACCACGTAGCGCACGCCGTTGACCTCGTACTCGCCGTATTCCAGATCCGGGTGCACCGCGACGGCGATGTTCGACAGGAGGGTCCACGGCGTCGTGGTCCAGATCACCAGCTGGCGGGCGGCGCCGCCGGCGAGCGGGAACGAGACGTACACCGAGTTGGTCTGGACTTCCTCGTAGCCGAGCGCGAGCTCGTGCGAGGAAAGGGCCGTGCCGCAGCGCGGGCAGTAGGGAAGGACCTTGTGGCCCCGATACAGGAGCGCCTTGTCGTACAGGCGCTTGAGCAGCCACCACACCGTCTCGATGTAGTCGTTGGTGTAGGTGACGTAGGCGTGCTCGTAGTCGAGCCAATAGCCGATCCGCTCCGAGAGCGATTCCCAGTCGGTCTTGTACGTGAACACGCTCTCGCGGCACAGCCGGTTGAACTTCTCGACGCCGTAGGCCTCGATCTGCTTCTTGCCCGAGATGCCGAGCGTCTTCTCGATCTCGATCTCGACGGGGAGGCCGTGGGTGTCCCACCCCGCGATGCGCGTCACGCCCTGCCCGAGCATCGTGTGATAGCGGCACACCATGTCCTTGATGGTGCGGGCGAACACGTGATGGATGCCCGGTCGCCCGTTGGCGGTGGGCGGCCCCTCGAAGAACACGAACGGCGGCCCGTAGCGCGCGGCCTCCTGCGTCTTCTGGAACAAGCGCTCGTGCTTCCACGCCGCGAGCAGCTGCTTCTCGAGCGCGTCCGCCGAGAGCGTGGCGTCGAACAGCGGATAGGTCATCAGTTGAGGCGCTCGACCACGCCGCGCACCAGCGTCGTGAGCCGCGGCTGTGCCGCCCGTGCGACCGCGAGAATCTGCTCGAGCGACGCGGGCGCGAGCGCGTCGGCGAGGCACTGGTCGGTGACGATCGACAGGCCCAGCACCCGCATCCCCAGATGCACCGCCGTGATGACCTCCGGCACGGTGCTCATCCCCACGACGTCGGCGCCGAGCGCCCGCAGCATCCGGTACTCCGCCCGGGTTTCGAGATTCGGCCCGGTGACGGCGACGTACACGCCCTCGCGCAGGGTGATCCCGCACTCCAGGGCCACCGCGCGCGCCAGCGCGCGGAGACCGGCGTCGTACGCCTCCGACAGGTCGGGGAACCGCGGACCGACGCGCTCGTCGTTCGGTCCCACCAGCGGGTTGCCGCCCAACAGATTGATGTGGTCCGCGATGAGCATGAGGTCGCCGGGACTCCACAGCGGGCGCATCCCGCCGCACGCGTTCGACACCACCACCGTGCGCGCCCCGAGCTGCGCCAGCACCCGCACGGGAAAGCCGATCTGCTGCGGCGTATATCCCTCGTAGCAGTGGAACCGCCCCTGCATGGCGACCACGCGCCGGCCGGCGAGGGTCCCGACGAGCAGCCGGCCCGCATGGCTCTCGACGGTCGAGAGCGGAAAGCCCGGGATCTCGCCGTAGGGAATCCGGGTCTCCACGACCAGCTCGTCGGCGAGTCCGCCGAGCCCGGTGCCCAGGATCACCGCGATATCGGGCACGAGCGCCGTCCGCGCCCGCACGGCGCGGACCGCAGCCTCGATCATTCGCCCTGCTGGCCGTCCAGTGCGCGCAGCTCGGCGAGCTGCCGCTCGAGGAGGACGCGGAATCCCGCCACGTAGGCCTGGAACTGGCGTTGTACGTCCGCGCTCTGCCGCTCGACCTCGCCCTGGGCGGCGCGCGCCACGTCGAGCACGCGGCGCGCTTCGGCCTCCGCCTCGCGCACGATCACCTGCGCCTCGCGCTGCGCCCCGGAGCGCGTCTCCTCGCGCAGCTGTTGCGCCGCCACGAGGGCCTCGTTCATGGCGCGCTCCCGTTCGCGGTACACGCGCAGCTGCTCGCCGAGCGCCGCCAGCCGCTCCTCCAGCACCGACTTCTCGCGGAGGATCCGCTCCAGCTCGTCGGCCACGCGGCCGCGAAAGTCTTCGACGCCAACCGGCTCATAGCCGCGCAGGGTGCGGCGGAATTCTTGCTTGCGCACGTCGAGCGGCGTCAGGGGGAACGCGTGCTCGCTCACGTCGCCGTCGCGCCCCTGGACCCGAACAGGACGGTACCCAAGCGGATCACCGTTGCTCCCTCCTCGACCGCGATGCCGTAGTCGGCGGACATCCCCATCGAGAGCGTCGGCAGCCATAGCCCCTCCTCCTGCAAGCCATCCCGCAGCGCGCGCAGGGCTCGAAAGGTGCCCCGCTGTACGGCCTGGTCGTCGGTGAACGGCGCGATCGTCATCAGGCCCTCGAGCGCGAGGTGCGGCAGCGCCGCCACCTGCCGCGCCGTCGCCGGTGCCGCGCCGGGCGCGCAGCCGCTCTTCTGCGCCTCGCCGGCCACGTTCACCTGGAGCAGCACGCGTTGCTTCGCGCCCTGCGCCGCGGCCCGCCGGTCCAGCTCCTCCGCCACCTCGGCCCCATCGACCGAATGGACCAGCGCGAACCGCCCGGCGACGTGCTTCGCCTTGTTGCGCTGCAGGTGCCCGATCAAGTGCCACGTGGCCCGCCGGCCGGCGGGCGTGTCGAGCTTCGCCAGCGCTTCCTGCACGCGATTTTCGCCCAGATCGGCCAGGCCGGCGGCGAGCGCCGCCTCCACGGCCTCCGGCCCGAACCCCTTCGTCACGGCGACAATCGTGACCGGCTCGGTCCGGCCCGCGGCCGCCTGCCGGCGAGCGATCTCGGCCCGTACGTGGGCCAGCCGCTCGGGCAGGACGCCAAAATCCATAACCGCAGAAGCTAGCCCGGGGCCCAGCCTGAAACAATCGGGGGGTTAGGTGGCGGGAGCGCTAACTCGTTCGCCGCCTTCGAGGTGCGAGATCGTCCCGGACAGGAGGTCACGCACCTGCGGCGCCGTCAGGTGGCGGTGCAGCAGGCCGTGACTCGCGATCGAGATCGTCGACGTCTCCTCCGACACGACGAGCACCGTGGCGTCGGTCTCCTCCGACAACCCCAGCGCGGCGCGGTGCCGGGTGCCGAGCGACTTGTCGACGACCTTGAACTGGGTGAGGGGCAGCACGCAACCCGCCCCGATGATGCGGTCGCCGCGCACCAGGACGGCGCCGTCGTGCAGCGGCGAATAGGGCGTGAAGATCGTCGTCAGCAGGTCGGCCGACACCTTCGCCTCCATCGGCACGCCCGACGAAATGAACTCCTCGAGCCCGATGTCGCCTTCCACGGCGATGATCGCGCCGGTGCCGGCCCGCGACAGCCGGTCCATCGCCTCCGCGATCTCCTCGGCCACCGACTGGCGCTCGCTCTGCGAGAAGCGCCGCATGAAGCGGGACTGGCCGAGCCGCGCGAGCGCGTTGCGTAGCTCCGGTTGGAATACGACCACGGCCGCGAACGCGCCAAACGTGAACACGTAGGACAGGAGCGTGCTGATCATCGTGAATTTCGCGAGCAGCGACACGAAGTACGCGATCGACAGGATCATCACGCCGACGACGATCTGCATCGCGCGCGTCCCGACGAGGAACAGGAGGAACCGATAGATCACGAACGCGACGAGCAGGATCTCGACCACGTCCGGCCACAGCCGCGGAGTGAGGAACCGGTAGGTCTCGAAATTCACGGTACGCTCGTCGTCGCGCCGGCCACCCGCAGCGCTTCACCCGCGAGCGCGGCGTCGTGGACCCGGAACAAGCGCGCGCCCCGCTCCCACGCGAGCGCGCACGCCACGGCCGTCGCGCGATCGCGGTCTTCCACCGGCCGCCCGGTCGCGGCCCCGAGGAATCGCTTCCGGGACGGTCCCACGGCTACAGGATAGCCCAAGCCGACGATGGTTGCCAGCTCGTCGAGCAGCCGAAAGTTCTGCTCCGGCGTCTTGGCGAAGCCGAAGCCCGGATCCACCACGATGCGCTCCCGCGCCACCGGCCCCGCCTCCGCCCGCGCGGCGGCCACGCCCAGCTCTGCGGCCACTTCCGCCGCCACGTGCCGATACACGGCCAGCGAATCCATCGTCTCCGGCGTGCCGCGCGTGTGCATCACGATCAGCCCCGCACCGGCGTCGCCCACGACGCGCGCGAGCGCTGGATCGAACGACAGTCCCGACACGTCGTTCACCACCGTGGCACCGGCGGCGAGGGCGGCTCGCGCCACCGCGGCCTTGCGGGTGTCCACCGACACGGGCCCCAGGCCCCGGCGCGCGAGCTGCTCGATGACGGGCGCCACGCGCGCGATCTCGTCCGCGTCGGACACCGGCGGGGCGCCGGGGCGCGTGGACTCGCCGCCCACGTCCAACAGCTCGCAGCCCTCCGACGCCAGCCGCTCCGCCTGCGCGATGGCACGGTCCAGCGTGGCGAACCTCCCGCCGTCCGAGAACGAGTCCGGCGTCACGTTCACAATGCCGATGAGCACGGGGTGGTCGAGCGTGACGCGGCGCCCGGCGATGTCCCAGCCGCGCGGCGGCTCCGCGTAGGTCGTAAGGAAGCGGCCCAGCTCCGGCGCCAGGCGCTCCAGCCCGGTTGGCAACCGATCCGGGCGCGCCAGGGGCGCGAGCCGGCTCGCGGCCGCGCCGACCAGCGCCCAACCCTCGCCGGTGAGGACATCGGCGCCGGCCTTCGCGGCCCAGCGGACCAGGCCTTCGCGCTCGGCTTCCGTGATGTCGTCGAGGAGGACGACGAGCGCTTGCATACCGCTCGCGGCGAACCGGGCGGGGTGGGCGTCCCAGCCGCGCGCCGCGAGCGCCGCGCGTACTGCTTCGGGGGTGTGCGCGGCGAGCGCGGTCACCGTCACCATCGGGTCCTACGACGCCCGCAACGCGTTGACGATGTTCAAGCGCGCGGCCCGCACCGCCGGGAGGAAGCCGCCGACCACTCCCATCACCACGGCGAAGATCAGAGCCGTCATGATGACGCCCGGCGACAACGCGAAGCCGAACCCGATCTCCGAGAAGCTCCCGAAGTTGAGGGTCGACACCCGGGCGAACGAGAGCAGGGAGGCGAGCCCGACGCCCGCCACGCCACCGGCGATCGCGAGCAGCACCGACTCGACCAGGAACGCGGCCAGCACGCTGCGGCGCTGGAACCCCAGGGCGCGCAGGGTCCCCACCTCGACGACCCGGGTCGCGACGGCCGCGTACATCGTGATCATCGCGCCGATCATCGCGCCGACGCTGAAAATGGTCGTCACGAGGAGCCCGAGGATCTTGATGAACTTCGCCATCGCCTGTGATTGCTCGCGGTAGAAGTCCTGCTCGCGCTTGACCTCCAGGGACTGGGAGCGCGGGTCGGCCTGGAGCCGCGCCTTCAGCGCGTCAAACTGGCCGGGATCGCGCAGCCGCAACGTCGCGGATGAGTACACGGGCCGCCCGAAGGCCTGCATCAGCTGGTCCGCGTCGCCCCAGATCTCGGAGTCGAAGCCGGTGCCGCCGGCGTCGGCGATCCCGACCACGGTCCAGCGGTCTCCCCCGAACGACAGGTCCGCGCCCAGGGCGACGCCCTGGAACCGGTGCGCGATGTTCCGGCCCACGACAATCTCGTGGGTGCCGAACTGGAACGGGCGGCCCTCAGCGACGCGGAAGCCGGGCCGCAGCTCGAACGCCTGAGGCGACACCCCGCGTACCGAGACGTTACTCATCCCGTTCGTCTTCTTCTTATAGAGGTTGATCACGACGACGACTTCCCGCGACAGCAGCGGGCGGCCGTCCTTCGCGGGCGCCACCTCGGGCTGCGTCTCGAGCACGCTCGCCATGCCGCGATCGATCTGGCTGACCAGCTCCGAGCCTGCCGAGCGCCGCAGGACGATGGCGTTGTCGGGCGAGCCGGTGTCGACGAGGGTCGCCTCGAGGCCCTGGGCCAGCATCAGGACCCCCGCGAACACGAACACCACGAGCGCCACGCCGCCGAGCGTGAGGGCGGTGGTGAGGCGGCGGGCCCAGAGACTCCGCCACACGTAGGAGAAGGGAATCCGCATCGGGCGTCCGCTATCCCACCGTGCGCAGGCCGGCCACGATGGGCGTGCGCACGACTCGCGTGGCGGGGAGCAGCGCCGCGGCCACCCCCGCGACGAGCGCCGCGCCGAGCGCCAGCGCGATCGTCAGCGGCGCGACGTTGATGACCGGGAAGAACGTCGGCAGGGCCTTGGCGAACCCCCGCACCATGGGGAATGTGAGCGCCAGGCCGAGGGCGCCGCCGCAGAGGGAGATCAGGAGCGATTCCCCCAAGATCAGACCCACAAGATGTCGCGCCGAGAAGCCCAGCGTCTTGAGCACGGCGTACTCGCGCGCCCGCTCCCGCACCGCCATCACGATCGTGTTCGCGAGCACCAGGAGGATGATCCCCACGATCACGACGGAAATCACCTGCAGCGAGGTGATGATGGCGCTCGACATCTGCACGAAGCCCTGCTGGAACGCCTTCTCACTCTCGGTCTTGGTCGGCGCGCGCGAATTCTGGAATTGCTCGTCGACGGCGGCGGCGACCTGCGGCATCGCGTCCGGCGCCTGCACGCGCAGGATGTACCAGCCGACGCCCACGGACCGGCCCGGCTCTCGTTGCTGCACTTGCTCGTACAGATAGTTCCACTGGAAGAACATCTGCGTCTCATCAGTGGACGCGTCCCGGCCCGTGTAGATCCCGCGGACGACGAACGCCCAGCGGCCGGGGAAAATATCGCCTTCCATCGTGATCACATCACCGATCTTGAAGCCGTGCTGCTGCGCCAGCTTGCGGCCGATGATGCAGGCGTTGCGCTCCTTCCGGAACTGGGCGAGCTGGTCCGGCGGCACCTGGAACTCGGGGTACAGGTCGAAGAACGTCTCCGGGTCCACCGCCAGACGCGGCCAGAAGTTCTTGAAATCGTTGGGGTCGCCGTACACGCCGCCGAACCAATTCGCCCACGACACCGCCGTCACGTCCGGGACCCGGGCGATCTGCGGGCGGTACGGCGCCGGCAGCGGGAAGATGAACGACACGCTGTGCCGCGTGATCATGCGGTTCGCGGCCGACGACGCGACGCCGGCGTTCCACGCGCCCACGATCGTGCGGATCAGGCCGAACGCCATCACCGCCGTGGCGATCCCGAGCATCGTGAGCGCCGTGCGCAGCCGGTGCCGGAACAGGTTCTTGAGGACGATCTTGAGCAGTTTCACGGTCGCGCCCTCACTGCAGCTCGCCCTTGTCGAGGTGACGCACGATGTGCGCCCGTTCGACCGCGTGCGGGTCGTGCGTCACCATCACGACGGTCTTCTTGAACTCCCGGTTCAGCCGCTCGAGCAGGGTCAACACCTCCTCGGCGGACTTGCGATCGAGGTCGCCCGTCGGCTCGTCCGCCACCAGGATCGTGGGGTCGGTCGCGATGGCGCGCGCGATGGCCACGCGCTGCTCCTGACCCCCCGAGAGCTGCCGCGGAAAGTGATGCACCCGGTCCTCCAGGCCGACCAGGGTGAGCGCCGTCTCGACGTGCTTGCGCCGCTCGGCCTTGGAGAGCGGCGTCAAGAGCAGCGGCAGCTCGACGTTCTCGTACGCCGTGAGCACCGGGAGCAGGTTGTAGAACTGGAACACGAAGCCGATGTGCGTGGCGCGCCAGCGGGCGAGCTGCGATTCGCTCAGCGTGGTCACATCCGTGCCGGCGACCGTGACCGTCCCCGCGTCCGGGCGATCGATGCCCGCGATCAGGTTGAGCAGCGTGGTCTTCCCGGAGCCCGAAGGGCCCATCAGGCCGAGGAATTCTCCCTCAGGGACGTCGAGCGAGATGTCGCGCAGCACGGGAATCACCATGCTGTCGCGCCGATAGGCCTTCGAGACGCCACGAACCTGGACGATCGGATTGGGCATGCGCTCCTCTACTGGACCTTGACTCTGGCGCCGTCGCGCAAGCGGCCGGCCACGCTGTCGATCACCGGAACGCCGGGACGCAATCCTTCGCGGATGGCCACGGACGAGCCTACCTGCCGGCCGACGACGACCGGCATCTCCACCGCCCGGCCGCGCTCCACGACGTACACCACGCTGCGCCCGTTTCGCTCGGCCACCGCGCTGCTCGGAACCACGAGGACAGACTGCGTGTCCACGGCCACCGACGAGGGGCGCGGGAGAAAGTGGACCTTGGCGCTCATCTCCGACAGCACGCGCGCGTCGTAGGAGCGGAAGGCGACCTTGACCTGCACCGTCGCCTTGGCGCGGTCCGCCGTCGGCACGATCTTGGCCACCGCGCCTGGGTAGCGCACATCGGGATACGCGTCCAGCACGATCTCGCACGGCTGGCCGGGGCTGACGGTTTCGAGGTTCGATTCGGCCACGTCGGCCTCGACCTGGAGCGAGCGCAGGTCGGCGATCGTGACCACGGCGCTCTTGGAGAATGCGCTCGCGGCGAGCGGCGCCACCACCTCCCCGACGTCCGCGTTCTTCGTCAACACCGTGCCATCGAAGGGCGCGCGGATGACGGTATTCTCGAGCGCCACCTGCGCGGCATCGACCGCCGCCTCCGCGGCGGCGATGCCGGCCTTCACGCGCAGGGAGCGGGCCTCCGCGGCGTCCAGGTTCGCCTCCGACGAGTACCCACTGTCGCCGAGGAACCGCTCCCGCGCCAGCGCCCGCTCGGCATCGTGCAGCTCGGCACGACTGACCTGGACGTTGGCCTGGGCCTGGGCCAGCTGGGCCTTGACGTCGGCGTCCTCGATGCGGGCGATCACCTGGCCGGCCCGTACCCGGTCCCCTTCGACGACGCCGAGGTAGACGAGCCGGCCGGTGCCCTTGGAGGCCACGGCGGCTTTGCGTTGGGCCACGACGTAGCCGCTGGCGACGAGCACGGCGCCGGAGCGGATCGGCGACACCATCGTCGCGGGCGTCAAGTGCACCGGGAGCGCCGAGCCGAGCGCGCCACCGGCGATCACCACGACCGAGGCGAGAACCAGGAGGGCGGCGGGCAGGCCGATCGTGAGCCACCGTCGGCCGCGGCCGGGCGGCGCCGCCGCGGTGGACTCGGGTGAGCGGTTGATGCGCAGCGCGGCGAGGTCCGCGTTCTTCGCGTCCATGGCCCTCAATGCTAACACCTCCGGGACCCGTGCGATGCCGTCCGCGCCGCGCGAGCGGCGCTCCGCGCGAGCAACCTGTTGTCTGTTTTTCTAGCCTTGGGACCTGCGCGCGGGGTCAGGCGCCGGCGGGCTCGGGAGGCGGGTTGCCCAACACGGGACCGCGTGGAGCGGACGTTTTCCCACGGGCGGCGCCGTCGGGCGACGATGCGGCGGGCGTGGCCGGGGCCGGCGGGACCGGCGGCAACGGCTTGCCGGCCGCGACGAGCTCGACCTCCTCGCGGTCGAGCGTCTCGCGCTCGAGCAGCGCCGCGGCAAGGCGATCGAGCGCGTCGCGGTGGTCGGTCAACACCGTCTTGGCACGCTCAAATGCGTCGCCGAGGATCCGCTTCACCTCGGTATCCACGAGCTCGGCCGTGCGCTCCGAGATCTCCCGCCGCTGGACCACCTCGCGACCGAGGAAGATCTCCGCTTCCCGGTCGCCCACCGCGATCGGCCCGATCGTGTCGCTCATGCCGTACTGCGTGACCATGCGGCGCGCGATGTCGGTGGCGTGCTGGATGTCCTGGGCCGCGCCGGTCGTCACCTTCTCCGGTCCGAACACGAGCTCTTCGGCGACGCGCCCGCCGTAGGCCATCGCGAGACGGGACTGGATCGACTGCTTGGTGTACTTGTGGAGCTCCTCCTCGGGCAGATAGGCGGTGATGCCGAGCGCGCGGCCGCGCGGAATGATCGTGACCTTGTGCAGCGGGTCCGAGCCCGGGAGGTTGAGTGAGACGAGCGCGTGCCCCGCCTCGTGGTATGCGATGAGGCGGCGCTCCTCGTCCGACAGGACGCGGCTGCGCCGCTCGAGGCCGAGCATCACCTTGTCCTTCGCGTCCTCGAGGTCCTGCATGTCCACGGCCGTCTTGTTGCGACGGGCGGCGAGCAGCGCGGCCTCGTTCATCACGTTGGCAAGCTCGGCGCCGGCCAGGCCGGGCGTGCCCCGCGCGATGCGCTCGAGATCCACGTTCCCGCCGAGCGGAATCTTGCGCGTGTGGACGCGCAGGATCTGCTCCCGTCCCTTCACATCCGGCATGTCCACCACGATCTGGCGATCGAACCGCCCCGGGCGGAGCAGGGCCGGGTCCAGGATGTCGGGCCGGTTGGTGGCCGCCAGCAGGATGACGCCGTCGTTGGACTCGAAGCCGTCCATCTCGACGAGCAGCTGGTTGAGCGTCTGCTCGCGCTCGTCATGCCCCCCGCCCAGCCCCGCCCCCCGGTGCCGCCCCACGGCGTCGATCTCGTCGATAAAGATGATGCACGGCGCGTGCGCTTTGCCTTGTTCGAACAGATCCCGCACGCGCGACGCTCCGACGCCCACGAACATCTCGACGAAGTCCGACCCGGACATCGAGAAGAACGGCCGTCCCGCCTCCCCTGCTACGGCCTTGGCGAGCAGCGTCTTCCCGGTCCCCGGCGGGCCGACCAGCAGGGCGCCCTTCGGCAAGCGCCCGCCCAACCGCTGGAATTTCTGCGGGTCCTTGAGGAAATCGATGATCTCCTCGAGCTCCTGTTTGGCCTCGTCCGCCCCGGCGACGTCCGCGAAGGTGACCTTCGGCGTGTCGCCCGACAGCAGCTTCGCCTTCGACTTCCCGAACGCGAACGCCCGGTTTCCGCCCTGCTGCATCTGGCGCAGCATGAAGATCAACAGGCCGAAGATCAGGAGGTACGGCAGGAACCCGAAGAGGAACATCCCGAACGACTGCTTGTCCTCCCGCGCCCGCACGTCCACACCCTTGGTGCGCAGCGTGGTCACCCAGCTGTCGCTCGACTCGAATGGCAGCAGCATCGTGAAGTGCTCGACGGTGCGGCGGCCGATCGGCACGGAGCTCTTGAAGTCGCCCTTCACCTGTTGCCGGTCGGTGATCTCGACCGCGGCCACGTTGCCCTTGTCGAGCTGCTCGGTGAATTGGGGGATGTAAGAGATCTCCACCACTTCCTGCCGGCGGCTGGAAGCGAACTGCACGAGCGCGATAGAGCCCACGATCAGCAACAGCCAGAACGAGAGCGTCCGGATGGTGCGGGGCCAGCTGAACTCGCGCGGTGGAGGGATGCGGTTGGGCATCAGGTCAGGCTCGCCACGTACGGCAGGTGGCGGAAGTTTTCGGCGTGGTCGAGCCCGTAGCCCACGAGAAACACCTCGGGGGCGTCGAACCCGACGAACGCCGGCTCGAGCGCAAGCTGCTCGGCCAGATGCTTGTGGAGCAGCGCACAGATCTCCAGACTCCGCGGGGCACGCTCCCGCAGCAGCGTCACCAGCCGGTTGAGAGTCTTCCCCGTGTCCACGATGTCCTCCACCAGCAGGATGTGCTTACCCCGCAGCTCCGTTTCCGGATCGTACAGCAGCCGCACATTCCCGCTCGAAATCGTGTCGGCGCCGTAGCTCGCGGCCGCCAGGAAGTCCACCTGGAGCGGCCGCTCGATGCGGCGCACGAGATCGCTCAGGAAGATGAAGCTCCCCTTGAGGAGACCGAGCACGAGGAGCTCGCCATCGGGATAGGCCGCGGTGATCTGCTGGCCCAGCTCGCGCACGCGGCGCGCGATCGTCTCCTCGTCGAAGACGATCCGCTTGAGCTCACGCCCGCCGGTCTGTTTGAGACTCGCCGTGCCTGGTAACATCCACTCGCACCGCCGGGGTTCCGGGCCGCGGGAGACCGGCAGCGCTCCGGCAGATTCCGGGGACCCAGAGAATCGTTTCGCCGCGGGCCAGGACCGGATAGCCGGGCCGTTGGCTCCGCGGCACGCGTGCTTCCATCAGCATCCGCCGCAGCGGCCGCCGTCCGATGCCGCCGAGGGGCACGAGGCGATCGCCGGCCCGGGGCGGCCGCACCTCCCAGTTCGCGCCGGCGATCCAGGTGGTCCAGTCGGTGCGCGGGAGATGGGCCGGCGCCGCCTCGGGCATCCAAGCCACGTGAAACTCCCCGAACACGGCGCTGCCCCGCTCGGCCGTCGCGACGACCTCGTCCGCGGCGTGCGCGACCGCGCAGGATACGCGCAGGCGATCGAACGCGACTTCCGCTCCCCATTCACCACCCAACGACAGCCGCCGTCCCGACTGCCGCTGCGACAGCGTCAGGAGCCGGCGCGCCGGGCGGATCCCCAGCACCAGCCCCACGCGTCGCGCCGCCGCCCGCAACAGCGCCACCGACAATGCGTCATCATAGCGAGCCAGCCCCCCCCGGGCAACGTCGAAGCCGTGCGGCTCGACGCGAAGCTCAAGCTCGGGAAGGTGTTCGAGCACGCGATCCCAGGCGCGGCGCTCCAGCGCCGCCGCGCGCCCCGCGCGCAACACGTCGGCGCCGACTCGCGCCCCCAGCCGTCCGGCGGCGAGCGGCAGCAGCACGGTGCGCACCCAGCTGCGCAGATGCCTCGGGTCGCGATTCGCGGGATCCTCGTGGACGGTAAACCCGCGCGTGGCCACGTGCGCCGCCAGCTCGAGCTTGGTGAACGGCAAGAGCGGCCGCACCAACCCGCCGCGCCGGCGCGCGGGAATCCCGGCGAGACCAGCGGGGGCGCTGCCCCGCAGCAGCCGCAGCACGATCGTCTCGACTTGGTCGTCGCGATGGTGAGCGGTCACGACGTAACGCGCGGTGTAACGCCGCCGCACTTCGCCGAGCCACGCGTAGCGCGCCCGCCGCGCGACGGTCTCCGTGGCCGCCGAGCCCAGCTGCAGCTCGCCGAGCTCGAACGGCAACCCGTACTGCCCGGCCAGCTGGCGAACCGACTGCGCGACCGATCCACTCTCCGGCTGGATGCCATGATCCGCGTGGGCGACCACGAGCGCGAGACCAAGCTCGGGGGCGAGCGCGTGCAGGAGATCGAGCAGCGCCACGGAATCGGCGCCGCCCGACACCGCGACGACGGCGACGCCCGGGTGGCGAAACAGCCGGGTGTGCGTGATGTGGTGCCGGAACCGGGACGACAACGGGGTCATCCTCTATATATAACGGGGTCATCCTCTATATATAAATGATTGGACAGCCCGGCGGGGCTCGTGTCTTGCCTCCCACCCACGCCGCGCCGTACATATGGAGGGATGCAGCCCGACGCAGTCTACCAGCTGCTCCGGAGTCTCACCTCGCCGGTCGTGGCGATCACGTCCGCGCGGGACGATAAACGCAACGGCATGATCTCCGACAGCGCCGTGCGGGCGTCGATCGTGCCTACGATCCCGCGGCTGTCGCTGTACATCCACAAGTTCAACTACAGCCACGACCTGATCTTCGAGACCGGGCGGTTCGTGCTGCACCTGCTGCGCGACGATCAGTTCGACCTGATCCACCGGCTGGGCTTCGCGAGCGGGCGCGCGCGCGACAAGCTCGCCGACGTCCCGCACCGCTCGGGCGCGCTGGGCGCGCCCGTGCTCAACGACTGCTACGCACACTTCGAGTGCCGCGTGGCGAACGTGATGGACACGGGAAGCTCCACCTGCTTCCTGGGCGACGTTGTGGAGGTGGGCCACGGCGCAGCCGGCGCCGCCCGCGGCGCGGTCATGACGGCCGCTCATTTTCGCGCGCACATGCCCGCCCAGTGGCGCACCGAATACGAGACGCTGCTCCGCGCCGCTCAAGCGTACGCCGCCGAGCGATCCCGAGACATTCGGCCCGTGGTTTGGAAGGGACTGAAGCGGGCTGGGGACGGGGCACCGGGGACGGACGACGGATAGGCTCGCGCACTCGCTCCAACCCGGGCGTTCGAGACTGGGTGTCAAGAGGCAACGCGCCCCGGGGATACCCCGCCCGGGGCGCGTCTATAGCGGCGGTCGGACTCGAACCGACGACCCGCGGATTATGATTCCGCTGCTCTAACCAGCTGAGCTACGCCGCCCAGATTGGCGCACAAGAACTTAGCGAGCGCGCTACGACGGCGGGAGTGGCGGCCCTCGCTACCCCGTGCAGAATGCAAGACGGCTGGAGGAACCGTTGAGTGTGCGACACACCCGTTGCTTCGACTCTACACGCGACCACCGCGCGCCTCGCCGATTACCCCAAATCGGCTTCCGCAAGGCGCGCCGACGCGGTGCGACGCTTGCATGCCGTGCCGGATAGGCCATGAAAACGCTACGTGTTATGCTGCTGGCCTCGCTGGTCGTGAGCTGCCACCTCGACAGGCTCAACAACCCCTCGGGCCCCGCCCTCGAGCGCGCCCGCGGCACCATCGGGGTGGCGTGATGCGCTGCCCGCGTTGCACGCTCGCCGAGCTGTCCGAAACCACCGAGACCTGCGCGCTGTGCGGCTATTCGCCTGGCGCCGCGGCCACTGTGGAGACCGCGGTGCTCCCGACCGAGCTCGACGCGCGCCGTGAGCTCGCGCGTGAGTTTCGGATCGAGCGCCTGCTCGAGCGGTCGCCCGGGACCATCGTGTATCTCGCTCGGGATGCGGGGGACCAGGCGCTGGCCCTGAAGGTCGTGCCCCTCGCCCAGCTCGGAGCACCGGCCGACCGTATCCTGGCGACCATCGACGCGGCCGCGCAGCTCGACCACGCTCACATCGTGCCGGTTCACGCCTCCGGTACCACGGACAACTTCCTTTGGTACGCCGCGAGGTACGTGGAGGGCCGCTCCCTCGGGCGGATCCTGCTGACGGTCGGGTCGATCGAGGTTGCCGTGTGTCTGCGGATCTTCGAGCAAGTCGGGAGCGCTCTGGACTATGCGCACCGCCGCGGCGTGACCCACGGTGCCCTGACGGCCGAGTCCATCATCGTGGATGCGAACGAATGGGTACTCGTCGGTGACTTCGGGACGGCGGGGTTGCTCGAGTCTCCGCCTGTCACGGCGCGGGCCGGCGAGCAGGCGGGGGCCGCCGATCAACATGCCCTGGCGGGGCTGGTGCAGCTCTGTTTTACGGGAACGCCGCTCGGCCATGGCCCCCCCAAGACGCCGGGGAACGGCCATCCCGCGGTGCCGCTGCATGTCTCACAAGCGTTGCGGCGCGCGCTGAGCGGCCGGCCGGCGGAGCGGTTCCCCAACATCCTCGACTTCGTGGCGGCCTTGGGCGGCGGCCGGCCGGAACAACAGCGCCCGGCGTGGTTACGCTCGAAGCCCCGCAAGGGACCGGGCGCCCCGGTCGTCATCGTCGACGCAGACGAAGACCCAGCGGCCGCTGCGCGGCGCGGGGGCAGCCGGAAGGCTGCCGCCGCGGGCCTCGCGGTCGCGGTCGCGGCCACCGCGGCGTGGGTCGGCATGTCGTCCGTCCCCGCGGCGCCGGCGAGCCGGCAGGGCGCCCCCAGCACACACGCGGCCGATAGCCCGCCCGCCTCGGCCGCACCGGCGGCGCTCACCGCGCCGACCGCGCCGGCCGCGCCGGCCGATACGTTGGTGCCGCCCCTTCCCCATCCCCGCTCGGTGCCTGCGAGCCGTGCGCCGCCGCCGGCACGCGCCTCCCGCCCAGCCGCGGAGCGGCGCGCGCCGGCGCCGGTCGCACCAGCCCCTGTGGAGCGCCGCGCCGAACCCGCGATGCTCTCCGTCAACGCGATTCCGTGGGGCAGCGTGTACCTCGACGGCCGACCCGTGGGGAACACGCCGCAAATCGACATCGCGATGCCGCCCGGGCCGCACCGGCTGCGGGTGGAGCGCGAGGGCTTCCGGCCCTACGACCGCATCATCGAAGTGGCGTCGGGGCAGCGGCTCCGCATCACCGACATCGCGCTGGTGGAGCGGTGACCGTGTCCCGGGTCGGCGTGGCCCTGGCGATCTCGGTGGCGCTCGCCGGCGCACGCGGGTTGCGCGCCCAATCGGCGCGCGATTTGGTGGCGCAGGGTGTGCACGCCTATCGCGCGCTCGAGTACGACGCCGCGGCGGCCTGGCTGCGACGCAGCCTCGCGGACGACGCGGCCGGCACGTTGTCCACAGTCGAGCGGGCCCAAGCCCTCTCGTATCTCGCGGCGACGGAGCTGTTCCGGGGTCAGCGTGACTCGGCGACGTTGGCGTTCCGCGAGATCGTCCTGCTCGATCCGCGGTATCGCCCGGACGAGCTGATCTTCCCGCCGCAGGTGACGAACCTGTTTCAGGAGGTGCGCCGCACGACGAAGGCGGTTGCCGTCGCGGTGCGCCCCGTGACCGAGCTGCGGGTGCGTTCCGAACGGTTCAGCGCCCGCTTGCTCACGAGCTCGCTGGCGGACGTGACGGTCACGCTGGCACGGGAAGACGGGACGCCGATCCGTGAGCTCTACAGCGGGCCCGTGGCCGACAGCCTGATCGTCACCTGGGACGGCCTCACCGCAGCGGGGACCCCCGCGGAGGACGGTCGCTATGTGCTGCGGGTGGCACCGCGTGCCGGTGCCGGCACGGACGGCCTGCGCGCGCGGCAGGTCGCGCTCGACATCAGGCAGCAGCCCCCCGACACCCTCCTCTGGCCGCCCCCGCTCACGACGCCGCCGCTCTTGCCGGAGCGCACGCCCGCGGCACCGGCGCTGCGCCCGCTCGCAGTGGGGCTCGTCGCCGCCGCCGCGGTGGTCGCGCTCCCGTCCGTCGTTGCCAGCGGCAGGAATACGACGGCGGCGCGGTTCGGCGTCGGAGCGGCCGTGGGCGTGTCGGGGCTCGTCGGATTCTTCGCGCGCCGACCGGGCCGCCCGCTCGAGGCAAACGTCCGTGCCAACGCGCCCCAGCGCGAGGCGTGGAACCGACGCTTCGACGCCGTGAAGGCGGAGAACGCCATCCGCCGGAGCATCGTCCGACTGGTCATCCGGGCGGGCCCACAGACCGTCGCGGAAGGGGGGGCCCCGTGAGAGCGGTCGTGCTGACAGCGGCGTTGGTGCTCGCCGCGTCGCTCGCCGCGGGGGCGCAGGAGCGTCCGACGTTCACATTCCACGGGGCCGGCGCGGTCGTGTGGGTGCGGAGCGACACGGCGAGCGGCGCCGTGCGACTGCGCGGGCCGGCCCTCGCGGGCGAAGGGCGCGTGGGCCTCCACGGAGTGACGCTTGGCGTGGGTTTTCTCGAGGGCCGGCTGCGCCCCGTGGGCGCCGCGACGCCGCGTGACCTGATCGAGGGTCGGGTGCTCATCGCCGCGCGGCCGCTGCCCTGGCTCGAGATGAGCGCCGGCCCTGTGGTGCGAGCCTACGTCACCACCGCCGCCACCGAGCGGTGGGTGTTCTGGCAAGCCCGAGCCCGCGTCGACGCACCGATTGTGACGACGACCCTGACGAGCTACCTCGAGCTGTGGCGGGCGCTGTCGTCCCAGGTGAACCAAGCCACGCCCGTCGGTCGGGTGCAGGGGGGCGAGGCGGGCGTCCTGTATCGGCCCCCCCGGGGCTCCGTCTGGATGCGCCTGGGCTATCGCGTGGACGACGCGGCGCTGGGCGCGGGGGGCGAGACGCTCGAAGCGATTAGCCTGGCCGTGGGCGTCGGCAGGCCGTAAGGCGGTCAGCGCGGGGCGAGCGGGTCGGCCTCACGCCCGGCATCGACCTGCGGCACCAGGCGGTACAGTAGCTCACCCTTCCGGATCATGCCGAACTGCTCGCGGGCCGCGCGCTCCTGGGCGACGGGGTCGGTCTCGAGCGCGTGCGCCAGCCGCTGCAGCGAATCCAGCCGCACCTCCAGGTCCCGGACCGCCCGACGCTCCTCGGCGAGCTGGTGCCGCAACGTGAGCCAGTCGAGCGTCCCGTACTCCCCGGCCTGGAACGCGAGTCCCGCGAGCACGACGGCCGCGACGAGTCCGATCAGTCGCGCGCGCGTCACAACCCGTACAGATGCCGGCCGGGATACGAGGCCGTGTCGCCCAGCTCCTCGGCGATGCGCAGCAGCTGGTTGTACTTCGCGACCCGGTCGGTGCGCGACGCGCTCCCCGTCTTGATCTGGCCGACGCCCGTGGCCACGGCGAGGTCGGCGATGAACGTGTCCTCCGTCTCGCCGGAGCGGTGCGAGATCACGGCGCCATAGCCGTTCGAGCGCGCGTGCTCGATGCACTGCAGCGTCTCGGTGAGCGAGCCGATCTGGTTCAGCTTGATGAGAATCGCGTTCGCCACGCCCTCTTCGATGCCGCGGTCCAGCCGCTCCACGTTGGTGCAGAAGAGGTCGTCCCCCACGAGCTGCACCCGCGCAGACAGCGCTTCGGTGAGCTTCGCCCATCCGGACCAGTCGTCCTCGGCGAGCCCGTCCTCGATCGACACGATCGGATAGCGATCGATCCAACCTTTGTACAGGGCGACCATCTCTTCGGATGACTTGGTTCCCGCGCCGCTTTTCTTGAACACGTAGCTCCCGTCCTGGTACAGCTCGGAGGCAGCCGGATCGAGCGCGATCGCCACGTCCTTCCCCGGCTCGAAGCCGGCGGCCTCGACGGCCGCGATCACGGCCTCGAGCGCCGCCTCGTCGCTCGCGAGGTTGGGCGCGAATCCCCCTTCGTCGCCCACCGCGGTGGAGAGGTTGCGCTTCGCCAGCACCTTCTTGAGCGCGTGGAACACCTCGACACCCATGCGAAGGCCTTCGGGGAAGGTGTCGGCGCCGATCGGCACGATCATGAATTCCTGGAAGTCCACGGTGTTGGCCGCGTGCGCGCCGCCGTTGAGGATGTTCATCATCGGCACGGGGAGGACGTTCGTGACCGGCCCGCCGAGATAGCGGTACAGGGTGAGCCCCGCGTCCTGGGCGGCGGCCCGGGCCACCGCCAGGGACACCGACAGGATGGCGTTCGCGCCGAGGTGGCTCTTGTTGGGCGTGCCGTCGAGGTCGAGCATCGCGTAATCCACCGCGATTTGCTCTTCCGCCGACATGCCCTCGAGGCGCGGGCCGATGACCTCGTTCACGTTCTTCACCGCCTCGAGCACTCCCTTGCCGCCGAAGCGCTTCTGGTCGCCGTCGCGCAGCTCCACCGCCTCGTGCTCACCGGTGGAGGCGCCGCTCGGCACCGCGGCCCGACCCGCAGCGCCGCTCGACAGGGTGACGTCCGCCTCGATGGTCGGGTTGCCCCGGCTGTCGAGGATCTCGCGTGCCCGCACCGAAATGATCGTGCTCATAGTGGCCCCTACCCTAGCGGGCGGCGCCCTCCCCGTCAACGCGCGCCTTGAGGTCGAGGATCGCAGCGCGCACGCGGTCGCGCAGCTCCTGTCGGCGCTCGAGCGTCATCCCGACGGTGAGGATCGGCGCGCCGACCGCGATGCGGATCGGCCGCGGGTGCAGAAACCACCGACCCTTGGGCATGATCTCGAAGGTGTTACGCACGTACAGGGGCACGACCGGCACTTGCGCCGCGATGGCGAGCCCGAACGGCGCGTTCTTGAACGGCAGGAGCTCACCGGTGCGGCTCCGCGTCCCCTCGGGAAACACGACCGCCGACACGCCGCTCCGGATCACCGCCGCGGCGCGCTCGTACGCCTCCAGCGCCCGTCGCGGGTTCGGCCGATCGATCATGATGTGCCCCGCCCGGACCATCGCCCGGCCCACGAGCGGAAGGCTCGCGAGCTCCTGCTTCGCCACCATCCGGACCGACCCGGGCAGCGTGGCGGCCAGCGCCCAGATATCGAACATCGAGGAGTGGTTCGACGCGTACACGACCGGCCCATGAGGAATGCGCTCGATTCCCTCGACCTGCACCGGGGTGCCGGCCGCCCAGAGCAGCTGGCGCGACCAGTCGTTCGTCCCCCAATCGTACACGCCCCCCCCGCCGGGGCGACGCTTGACCCCCAGGAGGGCGGCCAGGATCACCGCTGTGGCGTGGATGACGCTCGACACGACGAGCACCACGTAGAACCACAGCGTGCGGATCATCGCGCCGAAAAATGATCGAACCCGGGGGGGGGCGTTATCCGTCGTCCGTTCTCAGTCATCCGGAGTCCCCGGCCCGCGCTGCAGGTGCCGATGCGCGTCAGGGGCAAGCCCGTCGCGCGGCGAAACGCGCGCGCCTCGTTCTCGGTGAAACGGCGCGGCAGCGCCACGAGCAGCTCGTACTCCTCTCCGCTCCGGGCGGCGGCGCGCGGCGTGACACCGGGCCAGCAGGGAATCCGTTCCAGCTCGATCTGGAGGCGGAGGCCGGACGCCGCGGCGAGGTGCCCGGCGTCTCCCGCCAGGCCGTCCGATACATCGATCATCGCGCGCGCGCCACGCCACGCGAGCCAGCGCCCGGCGGCGATGCGCGGGACGGGGCGCGCGTAGCGGCGTCGCAGGGCAGGCGCGACGCGGCGTCCGGCCCGGAGCGCCGCGAGCGCGAGCCCCGCGCCCCCGAGCCGTCCCGTCACCCACAGCCCGTCTCCGGGACGCGCGCCGCTCCGCCGCACCGGTCGCGCCGCGAGACCGAGCACGCAGACGTCGACCAGGTAGCGAGCCGATCGCACCAGATCGCCGCCCAGCACGCCGGCCCTGACGCTCCGTGCGACGGCGCCGACCCCCGCCATGATCTGAACGGCGGGTGAGGCGTTGCCCGTTGCCCGTTGCACGTTGCTCGGAATCCCGAGGGAGACGAGGACTCCGAGCGGTTGCGCGCCCTCGGCCGCGAGATCGGACAGGGCGGCCGCGGTCGCCCGCCAGCCGATCTCCCGAAACGAGAGCCAGTCGGTGCGGAAGTGCACGCCTTCGAGCGAGAGATCGATGGTCACCGCGAGCGTCCGGCCGCCAACGGGGAGCAGCGCGCAGTCGTCACCCAGGTCGCGGCCCGCCGCGCCGAGCGTCGCGAAAATCGCGCGCAAGCGGTCGAACTCACCCCCTGGGCCCAGCCGGCGCGACCTGCCCGTCACGCCGTCTCCGGCGGCTCCAGGACTGCGAGCGTCGGAGGCCCGAGCGGTTGCGTGTTGGCCCAGGAGCGCCAGATCTCGGGGAGCGCGGCGAGGACGTCGGCGGGGCGGAGGCTCCGCGCGGTCCATTGACGCGCCCCGTGCTCCGCCGCGCGGCCGAGCGCGTGTGCGCCCAACGCGGCCGCCTCGGGCCCGGCGCTGCCGCGCGCCAGGAACGCGCCGATGAAGCCGGCGAGCAGGTCCCCCGATCCGCCGGTGGCGAGTCCCGGGTTGCCGCTCGCCACCACGTGGATCGGGCCGCGCAGATCCGCGATCACCGTGGGGACGCCCTTCAGGAGCACCGTGCCCTTCACCTTCTGGGCCGCCTTCACGGCCGCGGCCCAACGGTCGTTCGCCGCCTGGTCCGCGAGCTGGTCGCCGAACTGCGCGCGGAACTCCCCCAGGTGCGGTGTGAGGACCACCGGACGCTCGGCGGGTCCCTGAAACAGGGTGAGCGCGTCGGCATCGATCACGGTGGGCACCGGACGGCCCGCGAGGACCGCGCTCAGGAATTGGGCGCGCGGTGGATCGCGTCCCAGCCCGGGACCGACCACCAACGCATCGGCCCAGTCGAGCGCCTCGGCGATCGCGGGCTCGAGCTCCGGCCCGAGGGTGGACTCGAGCGTGAGCACGTCGGGGAGGCTCGCGCGCGCCGCCTCGATCGTCTCCTTCCCGGCCACGAGCTTCACCAGGCCGGCGCCGGCGGCGAGCGCGGCCCGCGCCGCGTGCAACGCGGCGCCGGTCATGCCGCTCGCGCCGCCCACCACCGTCACCCGGCCACGATCGCCCTTGTGCATGGTGGGCGCGAGCTTCGGCAGCCGCGCCCCGGCCCACGGGTCGGTGACGAGCACCGACCAGGCGGGATCGGCGGGGGGCAATCCGATATCCACCACCACCACCTTGCCGCACCACTCGCGCGCGAGCAGGTGGCCGCGGCGCGGGCCTCCGAACGTGATCGACAGCTCGGCGCGCACCGGGCCGTGCGCCTCGCCGCTCGAGAGATCGAGCCCGGTGGGGCCGTCCACGGCGACGATCGGGGCGCCGTAACCCACGAGCCGCTGTGCCAACGCCAGCACGTCGCCCCGCGCCGGCCCCGCGGCCCCGGTGCCGAGCAGCGCGTCGACGGCGATGGCCGCGGCGGGCCACGGCTCCTCGCGCCCGGTTTCGCGCACGCCGTCCATGCGGGCGAGCGCGCGGTTATCGATCGCGTCGTCGGTCTTCGGATCCAGCGCGGCGACCCATACGGAGACCCCGCCCGCATGCAGGGCGCGCGCCACCACCCACCCATCCCCGCCGTTGTTCCCCGCCCCGGCGACGATCAGCGCGCCGCGCGTGAGCACGGCGGGATACTCACGCACGATGACGTGAGCGACCGCGCGTCCCGCGGCTTCCATCAGCACGCGCGAGGGAATGCGGTACTGCGTGCGGGCGACCGCATCCCACGCGGCGGCCTCCGTCGCGGACAGCACAGGAATGGCGTTCACGCGATCACGACCCCTCCGTACCCCACCACGGCGTCGTCGTCCCCGGTCACGAGCCCCGAGTGGCTGTAGTGCACCACGTCGGCGCGCGCGGCACCCAGCACGCGGGCGGCGGCGATCACGGTGGCTGTGGGAGCCCGCCCGCACATGGAGATGCGCTCGGCCCGGCAGCGCGCCAGCAGCTCTGCGCCATCCAATGCCCCGACCGCCTCGAGCGCGCGCCGGTCCTTGCGCTCCGCGGTCGCCGCCGGCTCGTAATGGGTCAGGTCGCTGGACGCGAGCAGCAACACGCGGTCGGGCCAGCGCCGCACGACTCCGGCGAGTGCTTCACCCAGCCCGCGGCATCCCTCCCACGCGTCCCACGCCAGCACGAGCGGGACGATGCGCACGTCGGCTCGCTTCAGCTGCAGAAACGGCAGCTCGACTTCCACCGCGTGCTCCTGATCGTGGGCGGCGTGGTCGCAGCCGACCAGCGGCGAGGCGTCGAGCAGCGCCTGGGCGAACCCGGCGTCCACGCTCACGTCCCCGAGCGGCGTCCGGAACGCGCCCGTCTCCCACAGCGAGGCGCCGCCCGGCGCCCGGCATACGCCCGTGTGGTTGGGCGCCAGGATCACCACGACGGGCGGGATCTCGAGGCGGGCGAACACGTGCGCCGCGGTGAGTCCGGAGTACACGTAGCCCGCGTGGGGCGCGACCGCCGCAGGCGCCGGCGCGGGTCGCGTGTCGCCGACCGCGTCGTACAGGCCGCGCACCATGCGCTCGAGCTGCGCCGGCGTGTCCGGGTAAAAGCGCCCGCTCACGGCGGGCGTGCGCACGGCGTCCAAGCTTACTTGAGGCTCTGGCCGATCGTCCGACCGAAGGAGATTTCCCCGTTGTCGATGCGGATGTTGAACCCGCAATCCGGGTTGCTACAGACCCAGGCCTTGTAGGTGATCGGCGCCCCGTCGCGGCCGTAGTCCGACAGCGGGATGAGGAGACCTTGCTGGCATTTCCTGCAGGCGGGCCATTGCTTCACCTCGTCCATGCGGCACCCCCTTCACCCGATCCGGCACCCCTACCCGCGCTCCACACCGGGCCACGGATAGCCGGCCCGGAACACCTCGGTGAAATCGTAGACGCGATCGAAATCCTCCGGTTTGTCGGTCTCCTGGCGAGCGAGCAAGCCGACGTCGATCAGCGTGAAGACGATGCGTCCCAGGTCCCCGGTGCTCGTGATGCCCCAGTGCCCCAGGACGGTCGGCGCCAGAAGGCCGAACTGCTCCCGCGCGAAGTCCCGGCACGCCCAGGCGAGTTCGGTGCCGCTCAGGTGGCGGCGCGCCGGCAGCCGGCCCTGGGCGTACTCGAGCGCGGCCAGCACGAACAGGTAGCCGCGCTCGTGATAGCGGCCGTCCTGCCGTCCGATGCGCTGGAACGCTGCTTCGAGGGTCGCGAAGTCGCTCACGGGCGCGCCTCGGTCTGTCCGGACGGCCGTGCCCGCACGGTGAGAAGCCGGGATGAGCGCGGCTCGAGCAGCGCGAGCGCGAGCACTTCGTCGATCGTCTCCACGGGTTTGATCTCGAGCAGCTGCTTCACCTCGTCGGGCACGTCGATGATATCGCTCTGGTTGCGTGCCGGCACCAGCACCGTCGTCACGCCGGCGCGCGCCGCCGCGGTCAGCTTCTCCTTGAGCCCGCCGATCGGGAGGATGCGTCCGCGCAGCGTCAGCTCGCCCGTCATGGCCACGTCGTGCCGCGCCGGGCGCTGGCACAGAAGCGACGCCAGCGCCGTCGCGATCGCGATCCCCGCCGACGGACCGTCTTTCGGCACGGCGCCCGCTGGCAGATGTAGGTGCACGTCCGTCTGCGTGAACGCCTCGAGCGGGATGCCGAGCGGCCCGGCGCGCGCCCGCAGCAGGCTCCACGCCGCCTGGGCAGACTCCTTCATCACGTCCCCCAGCTGCCCGGTCAGGGTGATCTGGCCCTTCCCCGGCATCTGGATCGCCTCGATGAACATGATCTCGCCGCCGACCGGTGTCCACGCGAGCCCCGTCGCCACGCCCACCTCCGGACTCCGGCCCGCGACTTCGCTCTGCACCTTGGGCTGGCCCGCATACTTTTCGAGGTTCTTCGCGGTGATCTTCACCATCGTCGCTCGTCCCTCCACCACCTCGAGCGCGGCTTTGCGCAGCACGCCTTGGATCTCGCGCTCGAGCTGGCGCACCCCGGCCTCCCGCGTGTATTCCGCGGTGAGCCGCTCCAACGCGCCGTCGGCGACGCTGGCCCGCTCGGCGTGCAGCCCCGTTTCGTTCAGCTGGCGCGGGAGCAGGTAGCGCTTGGCGATCGCGAGCTTCTCGCCGGGCGTGTACCCGGGCAAGGTGAGCACCTCCATCCGGTCGAGCAGGGGGTCCGGGATCGGCGCGAGGCTGTTGGCGGTGGCGATGAACATCACGCCGGACAGGTCGAACGGCACCTCGAGGTAATGGTCTACGAAGGCGCCGTTCTGCGCCGGGTCGAGCACCTCGAGCAGGGCGGCGGTGGGATCACCGCGCACGTCCGAGCCCATCTTGTCCACCTCATCCAGCATCAGCAGCGGGTTGCGGGTCTCGCAGCGCTGCAGCGCGTGGATGATGCGGCCCGGGAGCGCGCCCACGTAGGTGCGGCGGTGACCGCGCACCTCCGCTTCGTCGCGTACGCCGCCGAGCGACACACGGGTGAAGCGGCGCCCCAGCGCCTCCGCGATGCTCTGGCCGAGCGAGGTCTTGCCCACGCCGGGGGGGCCCACGAAGCACATGATGCTGCCCTTCGCCGCGGGGTTGAGGGTGCGGACCGCGAGGTACTCGAGGATGCGCTCCTTGACCGTCTTCAGGTCATAGTGGTCGCGGTCCAGGATGTCGCGCGCGGCCTTCAGGTCCAGCCGATCCTGCGACGTGCGACTCCAGGGGAGCGTCGCGAACGCTTCGAGGTACGTCCGCGCGACGTGGTACTCGGCCGACTGCGGCGACATCTGCCGCAGCCGCTTGAGCTCCCGTTCCCCGACCTTCTTGGCCTCGTCCGGGAGCCCCGCCTCTTCGAGCCGGCGCCCCAGCTCGGTCAGCTCGTCCTCCCCTTCCTCCTCGCCCAGCTCCTGGCGGATCACCCGCAGCTGCTCCCGCAGCACGTACTCCCGCTGATTCTCGTCGAGCCGCGTGCGCACTTTCTCCTGGATCTGGCTGCCGACCTCCAGCACCTGCAGCTCCTGGCCGACGAACTCGGCCAGCCGCTCGAGGCGCCGGTTCACGTCGTCGATAGCCAGCAGCTCGGCCTTGGCGGGGAGCGCCAAGTCGAGGTTCGCCGCCACGAAGTCGGCCAATTTGCCGGCATCGGTGATGCCGACGAGCACCTCGTGCAGCTCCTCTCCGAGGTAGGGCGCGATGTCGATGACGCGGGAGAACTGCGCGTGCACGGTGCGCTTCAGGGCTTCGGTGCGCGTGTCGTCGGTGACGGCGCTGGGGAGCACCTCGAACCGCGCCACCAGCCAGTGCTCGGCGGGGGTCACCTCGAGGAGCCGAGCCCGCTCGAGCCCCTGCACCATGACGCGCACCGACCCGTCGCCCAGCTTGAGCATCCGCACCACGGTGCCGAGCGTGCCGACCTCGTACAGCTCGTCGGGGCGGGCCTGCATCACCGCGCCCTCGGGCGGCTCGGTGCCGCCGAGGGGCTTCACCACACCGAGCAGCAGCCGCTTGTTCCCCTGCACCACTTCATCGATCAGCTGCACGGCGTGCGGGTCGGTGAGCGCCATCGGCAGCACGACGTGCGGATAGACGACCAGCCGGCCGAGCGGCAGGACGGGGAGGAGGTCCACCTACTGCACCCGCACGGATTGCGGCCCCGAGAGGCGGGCCGGGAGTTTGGTGAGTCTGACCTCGAGGAACCCGTGTTCGTAGCTCGCCCGGATGCTCTCGGGGTCGACCGGCACCGGGAGACGGAAGCGGCGCTCGAACGGGCCGACCTGCACTTCCATTGCGTGGTAGTGCGGCTTCCCTTCGTGCCGCCCGGCCGTGCGCTCGCCGGCGATCGTGAGGACGCCGTCCACGTACTCGACGGTGAAGTCCTCCGACCGCATGCCCGCGATGTCCATATAGATGACGAGCGCGTCGTCGGTCTCGTAGATGTCGGTCGGCGGCTTCCATTTCGAGGACGCCACGAAGCCCACGGGGCGGCCGTGCGCGACTTCGTTGAAATAGACTTCGAGCTCTTCCGCGGGGTGCACCGTCAAAGCGCCCGAGCCCCGAGAGGGCCGGCCCGACGACCCGCCGGTCTCAGCCATGGGTCACCGCCGCCACGCGCGCCGGCGCCGCGTACAGGGGGAACTGCCCGGCCATCTCGCGCACCTCGGCCTTCACGCGCGCGATGGTCGCGTCGTCCTTCTGCGTGAGCACGGTGTCGATGAACTCCGCCACTTTGAGCATTTCCGCCTCCATGAAACCGCGAGTGGTGACCGCCGATGTGCCGATGCGCACGCCGCTCGTGACGAACGCCTTCTGGGGGTCGCCGGGGATGGTGTTCTTGTTGACGGTGATGGCCGCCCGGTCGAGCAGCTCCTGCGCCTCTTTCCCGGTGACGTGCTTGGGCCGGAGGTCCACGAGCATCAGGTGCGTGTCGGTGCCGCCCGAGACGATCGCATAGCCGCGCTCGACCAGCGCGGCGGCCAGTGCCTGGGCGTTCCGCACGACCTGCCGCGCGTAGACCTTGAACTGGGGGGCCAACGCCTCGCCCAACGCGACGGCCTTCGCCGCGATCACGTGCTCGAGCGGGCCACCCTGGATGCCGGGGAAGACCTGCTTGTCGACGTCCTTCCCGAACACCTCCTGGCAGAGGATCAGCCCGCCGCGCGGGCCACGTAGCGTCTTGTGGGTGGTCGTCGTGACGATCTGGGCATGCGGCACGGGCGAGGGGTGGATCCCCGCGGCCACGAGCCCGGCGACGTGGGCCATGTCCACGATGAAGATGGCGCCGACCTCGTCCGCGATGGTCCGGAGCGCTGCGAAGTCGATGATGCGGGCATAGGCGCTTGCGCCGCCGACCAGGATGCGCGGCCGCTCGCGCCGCGCGATCTCGCGCACCTGGTCGTAGTCGATCCGCCCCGTGTCCTCGCGCACGCCGTAGTGCGTCGCGCGGAACAGCGTCCCCGAGAAGTTCACCGACGCGCCGTGCGTCAGGTGACCGCCGTGCGGCAACGCCAGACCGAGCAGCGTGTCGCCCGGCTTGGCAACCGCGAAATACGCGGCCATGTTCGCCTGCGCCCCGGAGTGCGGCTGGACGTTGACGTGCTCCGCCTTGAAGAGCGCTTTCGCCCGGTCGATGGCAAGCTGCTCGACCTCGTCCACGATTTCGCAGCCACCGTAGTAGCGCTTCTTCGGCAACCCCTCGGCGTACTTGTTCGTGAGCGCCGTGCCCATCGCCTCGAGCACCGCGATCGACACGAAGTTCTCGCTCGCGATGAGCTCGAGCCCGTGCTCCTGCCGCTCCACCTCGCGACGGATCAGTTGGAAGATGGCAGGATCCGCCGTGGCCAGCGGTGTGCGTCGGTCGATCACGAGTCGATCTTGGCGACGCGCCGCTCGTGGCGCCCGCCTTCGAACTTGGTGTCGAGCCACATGTGCAGGATCTCCATCCCCTCCTCCTCGCTCACGAACCGCGACGGCAGCACCAGGACGTTGGCATCGTTGTGCTTGCGCGCGAGCTCCGCGATCTCGGGGCTCCACGCCACCGCCGCCCGCACGCGCGGGAACCGGTTGGCGACGTACGCCATCCCCAGCCCCGTCCCGCAGGTGAGTACCCCGCGGCGGGCCGCACCCGTGCTCACCGCTTCGGCCACCGGCCGGCCGTAATCGGGAAAGTCATCGGCCGGATCCATCGTCTCGGGCCCCACGTCCACCGGCTCGTACCCCAGGCGCCGGAGCTCGTCGATGAGCTTCTGCTTCAGCTGGAAGCCCGCGTGGTCCGCGCCCACATAAATCCGCTCAGACACAGTTCCGCCGCACCTGGGCGATGCCCGCGATGCGCTGCTCCGCCAGCCGGTCCGCCGCCTTGAAGCTCGGGATCCCTTCCTCGCGCGCGATCTCGAACACGCGCAGGAGGGTGTCATAGATCTCCCCCGCCTTGGAGCGCGCCCGCTCCGGCGCCCAGCCGTGCAGCTCGGCGTTGACGTTGATCAACCCGCCGCCGTTGATCACGTAATCCGGGGCGTAGGTGATCTGGCGCTCCTCCAGCAGATCGCCGTGCCGATCCTCGGCGAGCTGGTTGTTCGCCGCCCCCGCCACGATCTCGACGGCCAGGCGGTTCACCGTGGCATCGTTGATCACCGCGCCCAGCGCGCAAGGCGCGAAGACGTCCGCCCGGACGTCGTAGATGTCGGCCGAGCCGACCGCCGTGGCCCCACACTCCTCCACCACCCGCTTCACGCGCTGCGGGTCGATGTCGGTGCACGTAATCGTCGCCCCCTCGGCGTGGAGCAGCTTGGCCAGATGATAGCCTACCGACCCGCATCCCTGCAAAGCGACGTGCTTGGCGGTGAGGCCGTCCGAGCCGTGGCGGTAGCGGACGCACGCCTTGATCCCCCGGTACACGCCGTACGCAGTGACCGGGGACGGGTCGCCCGACGTGCCGATCAGGCCGGTGACGTGGTTCGTCTCGGCCTTGATGTACTCCATGTCGCTGGTGCTCGTGCCGACGTCCTCGGCGGTGATATAGCGCCCCTTGAGCGACTCGACGTGGCGCCCGTGGGCCCGGAACAACGCCTCACGACGCGTGGTGCGGTTGTCGCCGAGCATGACGCTCTTCCCGCCGCCCAGGTTCAACCCGGCCACCGCGGCCTTGTACGTCATCCCGCGCGCGAGCCGCAGACTGTCGACGAGCGCCTCCCGGTCGGTGTCGTAGTTCCAGAAGCGGGTCCCGCCCAGGGCCGGGCCGAGCACCGTGGAGTGGATGGCGATGATCCCGCGGTAGCCCGTGGACGGCTCGAAGTAGACGCTCACCTGCTCGTGGTCGTGCTCGGCGAGCAGGGCGAACAGCTCGAGCCCCTGGCGCCCCCCGGGCTTGCGCCCGGGGTCAGGCGCCGGGCTAGGCGCCGGGATATAGGCCGCGGGCGATGACGAGCCGCTGGATTTCACTGGTCCCTTCATAGATCTCGGTGACCTTGGCGTCCCGGAACAGTTTTTCCACGGGGAAATCCCGCATGTAGCCGTATCCACCGAACAGTTGCACGGCCTGCGTCGTCACCCACATTGCCGTCTCCGAGGCGAACAGCTTGGCCATGCTGGCGTGCATTGTGAACTCTTCGCCCCGGTCCCGCCGCGCCGCCGCACTGTGGGCCAGGGCCCGTGCCGCGTCGACGCGCGTGGCCATGTCGGCCAGCTTGAACTGCACCCCTTCGAACTCCCGCAGCGCCCGATCGAACTGCCGCCGCTCGGCGCAGTACGCGACCGCGTGCTCGACCGCCCGCCGCGCGATGCCGACCGCCTGCACGGCGATGCCCAGGCGCCCCGCATCGAGTGCTTGCAGGGCGTACCCGAACCCTTCGCCCTCCTCCCCCAGCAGGTGGTCGGCCGGCAGCCGTAGGTCCTCGAGCGCGAGCCCCACGGTGTTCGAGGCGCGCAGACCCATCTTGTCTTCCGCCTTCCCCGGACGATAACCGGGGGTGTCGGTGGGCACAATAAAGGCGCAGATCCCGCGCTCGCTCCGGGCCATCACGATCATCAGGTCGGCCGTGGCGCCGTTCGTGGCCCAGGCCTTCGCCCCGGAGAGCACCCAGTGGTCCCCCTCCCGCACGGCCCGGGTCCGCAACGCCGCCGCATCGGAGCCGGACTCGGGCTCGGACAGCGCGAACCCCGCGAGCAGCTCCCCTCGGGCCATGCGCTTCAGGAAGCGATCCCGCTGCGCGCGGCTGCCGTGTCGGACGAGCATCGTCGTCGGAATGGCGTTGTGGATCGAGAGCGACACCGCGACGCTCGCGTCGGCGGCGGCGATCTCCTCGAGCGCGAGCAGGTAGGTGACCGTGTCGAGTCCCATGCCGTCGTACTCCTCGGGGGTGCACATACCGAGGAATCCGAGCCGGCCGAGCTCGTCGATGACGTCGCGCGCGAAGTGGCACGTGCGGTCCCACTCCGCCGCGAACGGCTCGATCCGCGTGCGCGCGAACTCGCGCGCCAGCTCGACGATTTGCCGTTGCGTTTCGGAGAGACCCGGCGGCTCAATCGCGATAGACATAGAACCCCCGCCCGCTCTTCCGCCCCAGCCGCCCGGCGGCCACCATGGTCCGCAGCAGCGGGGCAGGACGATACTTGTCGTCGCCCAAGTCCCGGTGCAGCACGTCGAGAATCGCGAGGCAAACGTCGAGCCCGATCAGATCCGCGAGCGCGAGCGGCCCGAGGGGATGGCTCATTCCCAGCTTCATGACGGCGTCCACCGCTTCCGGCGTCGCGACCCCTTCCATCACGCAGAAGACCGCCTCGTTGATCATCGGCATGAGGACGCGGTTCGACACGAACCCCGGCGCGTCGTTGACCACGACCGGTGTCTTCCCCAGGGTCTTCACGACCTCCACGATCTTCTCGATCGTGCCTTCGCCCGTCTCGAGCCCGCGAATCACCTCCACGAGCGGCATCACGGGCACCGGGTTCATGAAGTGCATGCCGATCACCCGGGCCGGCCGCGTCGTCTGCGCGGCGATCGTCGTGATCGAGATGGACGAGGTGTTGGTCGCGAGGATCGCGGCCGGCGGCGCCGTTCGGTCGAGTTCGCGGAAGATCGTGAACTTGAGGTCGCGGTCCTCGGTCGCGGCCTCGATCACGATGTCGGCGTCCCGCGCGGCGTCGAGCGAGGTGCTGGTCCGCAATCGCCCCTGCGCAGCGGCGCCGTCATCCGCGCTCAGCGCGCCCTTCTTGACGAGGCGCTGCAGGTTCGCCGCGATGGTCTTGAGCGCGCGGGTGAGCGCGTCGGGCGCTACGTCCACGAGCACCGTCTCCCAGCCGGATTGTGCGAACACGTGGGCGATGCCATTCCCCATCGTTCCCGCGCCCACCACGGCGACCCGGCTCATGCGAGCGGCGGGGCCGGTTGCGCCCGTCGGCCCCACGCGAGGAGTGCCGCCGCCCCGGCGAGCATCACCACCGTCGCGACGATCCCGCCTTCGGGCCCGAACGCCCCCCCGTCGAGCCAGCGGTGCGCGCCGGGGTGGTAGTCCACCGCCGGGATGCCGAACACGTAGCCGCTCACCGGCGCGTCGAACCCGAGCGCCAGGGTCGCATTCCATCCGAAGTGCGCACCCCACGCGAGCGGCATGGCCCCCGGTGAGAAGAACGCGCACGCGAGCCACACGCCCGCCAGTGCGACGTTGACCGTGGAGAACGTCGTGGCATTCGGATTGCCAAGATGCACGAGCCCGAATCCGAGCGCGCCGACCGCCGTCGCGGGCCCGGCGCCGATCGCGTCGGCGAGCCGCCGCAACGGATAGCCGCGGAACACCAGCTCCTCCGCCAGCGCCGCGAGCAGCAGGCCCGAGCCCAACGGCACGGCGACCGCGCCCCAGCCCACTCCGCTCCCCCGGTCCGCGGTCACGGTGGCGTGGCCCGCCAGCGCGGCGAGCGCCACCGCCGCCAGTGCCATCACGGCGCCCGAGGCCACGCCGCCCGCGAGGCCGACGCCCACGCCCGTCCGTGGTCGCCAGCCGAGGGACTCCCAGGCGCGCCGGTCCAGCAGGTGGCCGACGAGCCACGTGGCGAACCCAAATCCCACGACCGTCGTGAGCGCGCCCCAGGCGAGCGACCAGCCCGGAGTCGGGTGAGCCGGGACGTGGAACAGCGTCCAGCTCACGGCACCGCCTGCCAGGCCGAACGCCACGATCCAGGCGACCGCTCCACCGATGGCCTTCGCCCGGCTCACAAACGAAACGCGCGCCGTCATAGGCGCGCGCGCAGGGGACTCACGGTCGGCTTGAGGATCAGGATGGCGAGACCGAGTTTCAGCAGGTCGCCCACGACGAAGGGCAGCGTACCCAGGCGCAGCGCGCCCGAGCCGCTGCCGGTGAGGATGACGAGCTGCGCCAGCCCGCCCAGGTGAATCAGCACGAGCCCCGCGAGCACGCCGAGGGCGAGTCGCCCCACGGCGCGGCCGTCACCCGCCAGCTTGCCCACCGCGAACGCGGCGACGGGGTAGGCGAGCAGGTACCCGCCCGTGGGTCCGACCAGGCGGGCGAGACCGGGGAGGCCGAACGGTGTGAACACCGGCAGCCCCGCCGCACCAAGGACGAGATACAGGATCATCGAGCTTGCGCCCAGCCCCGGTCCCAGCAACCCGCCCACGAGCAGGACGGCCAGCGGCTGCAGCGTCATCGGCACCGGCGTGCCGGGGAGCGGCAGCGCGATCTGAGCCGCGATCGCGACGAGGACCGCCCCGAGGGCGACGGCGAGCGCGCGGCGTCCCGTGAGCGACGGCGTAGACACGACGGCGGTCTGAGACTGCATCAGAGCATCTCCACGCTGAGGGCTACTGCGTTGCCGCCCCCGAGACACAGGGTCGCGAGGCCGGTCGTCCGCTTCCGGTCTTTCAAGGCATACAGCAGCGTTGTGAGGACGCGCGCGCCGGACGCCCCGATCGGGTGCCCGAGGGCGATGGCGCCGCCGTTCACATTCACCCGGTCCCAGTCCCACTCGAGGGCGCGCCCGTCGGCGATCGCCTGGACGGCGAATGCCTCGTTCGCTTCGATCAGCTGGTAGTCGGTGATGGCGGTCTTGGCCTTGGCGAGCAACTGCTTGACGGCGACGATGGGAGCGAAGAACAGATCCTGCGGTTCGCCGCCGCCCGTGGCGTACGCGGTGACGCGCGCCAGCGGTCGCATTCCGTGCGCCCGGGCGAACGCCAGCGACGTGACGACCAGCGCGCTGGCGCCGTCGTTCAGCCCGGGCGCATTCCCAGGCGTCACCGTGCCACCCGGCTCGAACGACGGCTTGAGCGCGGCCAGCGCCTCGAGCGTCGTGTCCTTGCGGGGTCCCTCGTCCTTCTCGATCACGGTCGGACTCCGCTTCCCCGGGATCTCGACCGGCAGGGTCTCCGCTTTGAAGCGGCACGCCTCCATCGCCGCCACCGCCTTTTGGTGGCTCGCGAGCGCGAACGCGTCCTGGTCCGCACGCGACACGCCCGCTTTTTTGGCGGTGTATTCGGCGAGGTTGCCCATGTGCGTGTTCGAGAAGGAGTCCCACAGCCCGTCGTGGATCATCCCGTCGACGAGCTGGCTGTTGCCGGCCTTGATGCCGCCGCGCAGGCCCGACAGATAATGCGGCGCGTTCGACATCGACTCCATCCCGCCCGCGACCACGCATTGCGCGTCGCCGGCCTTGATCGCCTGGGCGGCGAGCATCACGGCCTTGAGTCCCGAGCCGCAGACCTTGTTGACCGTCAGCGCCGGCACCGTACCCGGGAGGCCGGCGTGGATCGCCGCCTGGCGCCCGGGCGCCTGGCCCACGCCGCCCTGCAGCACGTTGCCCATGATCACTTCGTCGACCGCGCCGGTGTCGATCGCGGCGCGGCGGACGGCCTCCCGGATGACCAGCGCGCCCAGCCGGGGCGCGGCGAGGGGAGCAAGCCCACCCAGGTACCTGCCGATCGGAGTGCGGACGGCGCTGAGAATGACGGGGGTCGTATGATCGCTAATGCTCATCTGGCCTTCGATCCACCCCACCCCGGGCTTGCGCCCGGGGTTAGTTAGTCTCGTCTCGGGTTCACTGACCCCGGGCGCAAGCCCGGGGATCACGCTCTGGGAATTACACTCAAACTAACGGTGTCAGTGAGCGGGTGCGAACCTCTTCCTGCAGTTTCGCCACAAAATCCGCCACGGGCAGCACCTCCTGCTTCTTCCCCGCGCCCCGCGCGCGCACCGCCGCGCGCCCCGCCTCCGCCTCGCGCTGCCCCACGATGGCCATGTACGGCACCTTGTGCAGCTCGCCATCGCGGATGCGGTAGTTGAGCGTCTCGTGGCGCTCGTCCAAGTGCGATCGGATCCCCGCCACGCGCAGCTGCTCGTGGAGCGCGCGCGCCGCGGACGCCTGGGCGTCCGAGATCGGCAGCACCCAGACCTGCTCGGGCGCGAGCCAGAGCGGGAACGCCCCGGCGAAGTGCTCGATCAGGAATCCCACGAACCGCTCCAGCGTGCCGAAGATGGCCCGGTGGATCATCACCGGCTGATGCGGCCGGTTGTCCTCTCCCGTGTATTCGAGTGTGAAGCGCTGGGGCAGCTCGTAGTCGAGCTGGATCGTCGCGCCCTGCCACTCACGGCCGATCGCGTCGTTGAATTTGACATCAATTTTCGGGCCGTAGAACGCGCCGCCGCCCCGGTCGACGCGGTATGTGAGGCCTCGGCGCGTGAGCGCCTGCTCCAGCGCCCGCTCCGCCTGGTCCCACACGGCGTCCGTCCCGAGCTTCTTGTCGGGCCGGGTCGCGAGGTCGAGCCGATAGGTGAGCCCGAACGTCTTCCCGAGCACGAGCTCCACGATGTCCAGCAGCCGGAAGATCTCGTCCTCGATCTGGTCTTCGCGCAGGAAGATGTGCGCGTCGTCCATCGTGAGGCCGCGCACGCGCAGCATGCCATGCAGGGTGCCCGACCGCTCGTTGCGGTACACACTGGCGATTTCGGCGAGGCGGATCGGCAGGTCGCGGTAGCTGCGCTGCTGCGAGGCGTACACCAGGATGTGCATCGGACAGTTCATCGGCTTGACCCGATAGCGCACGTCCTCCGCTTCCCCCTCGCCCGCCGCCATGGGGGGAAACTGATTGTCCCCATACAGCGGCAGGTGGCCGGAGCGCAGGAACAGCTGCTCCCGCGTCACGTGCGGTGTGTAGACCAGGGAGTAGCCGCGCTCGAGGATCGTGTCCTCGATGAAGCGCCGCAGCTGGAACTGGACCATGGCGCCCTTGGGATGCCAGCAGATCAGCCCGGGCCCCACGTCTTCCTGGATCGAGAACAGGTCGAGCTGCTTGCCCAGCACCCGGTGGTCGCGCTTCTTCGCCTCTTCGAGCCGTCGCAGGTAGGCGTCGAGGTCGTCCTTGCTGAACCAGGCGGTGCCGTAGATGCGCTGCAGCATCTGGCGGCGCTCGTCGCCGCGCCAGTACGCGCCGGCGGCATGGAGCAGCTTGAAGTGCTTGATGCGCCCGGTGCTCGGCAGGTGCGGCCCTCGGCACAGGTCCACGAACGGCCCGTCCGTATAGACCGAGATCACTTCATCGGCGCCGAGGTCCTCGATGCGCTCGAGCTTCAGCGGATCCCCTTTGAAGCGCGTCTTCGCTTCCGCGCGCGAGACCTCCTCACGCACGAAGGGGTAATCCGCCTTCACAACCTCCACCATCTTCTCTTCAATCGCCTCCAGATCGTCCGGCCCGAAGGGGCGCTCCACCTGGAAGTCGTAATAGAAGCCGTCCTCGATCGGCGGCCCGAATCCGATCTGCGCCTGCGGGAAGAGCTGTCGCACGGCCGTCGCCAGGACGTGCGCCGACGAGTGGCGCAGCACGTCGAGCGCCTGGGGGTCCTTGTCGGTGACGATCGCGACCTTCGCGCCATCCGGCAGCGGGCGGGCCAGGTCCCACACCTGGCCGTCCACACGGGCCGCGAGCGCCGCTTTCGCGAGCCCCGGCCCGATCGCGTTCGCGAGGTCGGCGCCGGTGGAGCCCGTAGGGATGCGCTTCTCGCTCCCGTCGGGGAGCGTGACACGGATCTCGGGAGGCATCAGCTCAGTTGTCCGGCTGGCCGGTCGGCGCGGCCGAGGGGGCGCCGGTGAGAGGCGGCACGCGGCGCCCGTCGTGGAAATAGAGCGCGACGGTGAAGGCGATCACGGCGCCGATGCCGATCCAGCGGGCGATGCGGCTGGTGGGGAGAACGTTTGATTCGTCGGCCATCGCAGGGTATTCTAGCGCGTGGACGATGCCGTTGCTACGGACCTCGCCCGTCCTTCCCCGCCCAGTCTATTATAAGGAATGCCGCAGCCTCGGTTCGAGCTTCCGCCCCAATACGATCCGCGCGCCGTCGAGCGCCGCCTGTACCAGCGATGGCTCGACCGGGGCGTGTTCACTGCCCGCACCGAGTCGTCACGCGAGCCGTATGTGATCGTCATGCCCCCGCCCAACATCACGGCGATCCTGCATACGGGCCAGGGGCTCAACGTCGTCATCCAGGACGTGCTGATCCGGTTCGAGCGGATGCGGGGACGCGAAGCGGAGTGGCTGCCCGGTACCGACCATGCCGGTATCGCGACGCAGAACGTCGTCGAGCGCCTGGTCGCAAAAGAGGGGAAAACGCGATTCGACCTCGGACGCGAGCGGTTCGTCGAGCGGGTGTGGGCGTTCGTCCGGGAGACGGGCAACACCATCCTCGAGCAGCTCAAGGTGATCGGCTCCTCCTGCGACTGGAGCCGCACCCGCTTCACGCTGGACGATGCGTATTCGCGAGCGGTGCGCGAGGTGTTCGTGCGGCTGTGGGAGGAAGGGCTGATCTATCGCGGCCACCGCGTGATCCACTGGTGCCCGCACTGCCTCACCGCGTTGTCGGACGAGGAAGCGGAATCGAAGGACACGGACGGCAAGCTCTACTACATCCGCTACCCCGTGCAGGGCGGCCCCACGCCCTTCCTCACCGTCGCCACGACGCGGCCCGAGACGCTCCTCGGGGACACGGCCGTAGCGGTCAACCCCAAGGACGTCCGCCACGCCGGCTTCGTGGGGAACGTGGCCCGGCTCCCGATCGCGGACCTCCCCATCCCGATCGTCGCGGACGAGGCGGTCGACCCCACGTTTGGAACGGGGTTCGTCAAGGTGACCCCCGCGCACGACGCGACCGACTTCGACATCGGGCTGCGGCACAAGCTCGAGACGCCGCTCGTGATGACCGAAGACGGCCGGATGGAGCACCCGACGCGCGTGCCGCCGTCCCTCGCCGGGCTGGACCGCTTCGACGCGCGCGTGCAGATCGTGGACCTGCTCAAGGAGCGGGGCCTGTTGGAGAAAGTCGAGCCGCATCGCCACGCGGTGCGTCACTGTTATCGGTGCGACACGGTGGTCGAGCCCCGGCTGTCGGATCAATGGTTCGTGAAGATGACGCCGCTCGCCACCCCCGTGCTCGCCGCCTACCGAGACGATCGGTTCCAGATCGCCCCGGAGCGCTGGCGCGCGACGTTCGAGCACTGGATGGAGAACATCCGGGACTGGAACATCTCGCGGCAACTGTGGTGGGGTCACCGCATCCCGGTGTTCACGTGCGCGCGGTGCGGCGAGCAATGGGCCGACCGCGCGGACCCCAAGCAGTGCCGCACGTGCGGCGGGCCCGTGGTGCACGACCCGGACGTGCTCGACACGTGGTTTTCGTCTTGGCTCTGGCCGTTCGCGACGTTCGGGTGGCCGGAGCGCACCGCGGATCTCGCGCGCTTCTATCCCGGCCACACGCTCGTCACCGCGCCCGAGATCCTCTTTTTCTGGGTGGCCCGGATGCTCATGTCCGGGTATCACTTCATGGAGGGGCGGCTCCCGTTCACCACCGTGTACCTGCACGGCACAGTGCGCGACACCCAGCACCGCAAGATGTCCAAGTCGCTCGGCAACGGGATCGACCCGCTGGACGTGGTGCGGCTGTACGGCGCCGACGCGCTGCGCTGGACGTTGATCGCGGGAAGCTCGCTCGGGGCGGACGTGATCCTCGATCCAGGAGACCTCGAGACGACGTTCGCTCCGGGTCGGAACTTCGCGAACAAGCTGTGGAACATCGGACGCTTCATCCTGGCGCAGCTCCCGGAGCGGGTGCAGCCGCTCGACGCGCTCGACGCGCAGCACCTGCCGCTCGTCGATCGCTGGATCCTGTCGCGCGCGCAAGGCGCGGTCCGCGAGGCCACCGCGTCGCTCGAGCAGTTCCGGCTGGACGAGGCGGCCAAGCGGTGCTTCGACTTCGTGTGGAAGGAGCTCGCGGACTGGTACGTGGAGGCGGTCAAGCCTCGCCTCGCGCCGAACTCGGCTTCGGGGGATGCCGCGTCCGTCGCTGCGGCCCAAGCCGTGCTCACGTACTGCTTCGACGTGGCGCTCCGACTGCTCCACCCCGTGGTACCGTTCATCACCGAGGAGCTGTGGCAGAAGCTGCCGGGCCGCACCGCGGACGAGCTGCTCGCCGTGGCCCAGTGGCCCGTGGCGCTCGACGCATGGGGAGATGCGGCCGCGGAGGTGCAGTTCGCGTTGGTGCAGGACGCGATCGCCGCCATGCGCAACCTCCGGGCGGAATATCGCGTCAGCCCCAAGGCGCGCGTCGGCGCCGTGCTGACGAGCAAAACGCGCGAGGCGCAGCGCGCCTTCGAGGGGGAGCGCGAGACGATCGTCCGGCTCGCGCAGCTTCAGGTCCTGCGGTTCGACGGCCGCCGGGCGGCCGACACCGGGGCATACGCCGTGCTCGCAGACGGGAGCGAGGTATTCGTGGCGTTGTCGGATGCGATCGACGTGCAGCAAGAGTGTCGCCGCCTGTCGGGCGAGCTGACGCGGCTCGACCAACAGCTCGCCGGGCTCATCGGGAAGCTGGCCAACCAGCAGTTTGTCGCGCGGGCGCCCGCCGAGGTGGTCGCCAAGGAGCGCGAGAAGGAGCGGGCGTGGCGAGACCAGCGACAGGGGCTGGCCGACAAGCTCAGGTCGCTGGGCTGCTCGTAACGGCGCTCGCGTGGGGCTGCGCGAACCAGGGGCCGCCCCCCGGCGGCCCGCTCCGTACCGCGCCGGCCGCCCTCGTGCGCACCGTGCCCGAATCCGGAGCGGTGGTGCCCGACCTGCGCGGCGACGCCGTCGTCCAGTTCGACGAGGTGATCGACGAGGCGCCCGGCGGAGCCGCGGCCGGCGGAGCGATCACCGGTCTGGCCCAGCGGGTGGTCCTCTCGCCGGTCGCGGGCGACGTCAAGGTGTCCTGGCATCGCGACGCGATTCACGTCGCGCCCAAAGAGGGGTGGAAGCGGAACCGCGTGTATCATCTCGAGCTGCTGCCCGGCATCGCCGACCTGCGGCGCAACGTCACCAAGACCGGTCGGATGATCGTGTTCTCGACGGGCGGCGCGCTGCCCACCGCGGTGCTCTCGGGGACCGCGCTGCTCTGGGTCGAGCAGCGCACCCTGCCGCAGGCCGTGATCCGCGCCGCTCCCCTCCCCGACACAGTCGCCTACGTCACGCTGACGGACTCCGCCGGGAACTTCCGCCTGCCGGACATCCCGGCCGGGCGCTATCGCGTGTGGGCCGTTCAGGACCAGAACAACAACCGGCGGCAAGACCGGCGCGAGCCGTTCGACACGGTCACCGTCACCGTGGATTCCGCAGCGACGGCCGTGCTGTGGGCCTTCGCGCACGACACCGTCGGTCCACGCGTGACCACCGTCGAGTCGGTGGACACCATCACGCTGCGCGTCGGGTTCTCGCAGCCGCTCGACCCGGCGCGCGCGCCGGACACGGCCGCGGTGCGCGTGTTCGGGCTCCCCGACACGACGCCCGTCGCGGTCCAGGCGCTGTACCGGCCGGCGCAGTTCGACTCGATGCAGGCGCGGGCCCGGGCGGTGGCCGACTCACTCAAGCGACTGCAGGATACGACGGCACGCCGCGATACCACGGCCCGCCGGGGGCCCCCGGCGCCGGCAGGCCAGCGGGCGCCAGCCGTCGCCCGGACCCCCGGCGGGCCGTCGCGGAGAGACACCACGGCCGCACGGGTCGACACGGCCCGCGTCCGCAAACTCCTGAGTCAGCGCCCCGTGCCGTATGATCGGCTCATCATCCAGACCGCCCGGCCGCTCACGCCGGGTGCGAAGTACCTCGTGCGCGTGCACGGCGCGACCAGTCTCAGCGGCGTGGCCGCGGATGCGCGCGGCGTGATCGAGATGCCGGTGCCAAAGCCGCCCACGCCGCGCGACACCACCAAGTCTCCGGCGCGGCCCCGATGAGCGATCCCCGCCGCCGGCTCCCGGCCGTGGATGCCCTGCTCGCGGAGTCCGACGTCGCGGCGCTCGTCGCGGCGCATCCGCGCAGCCTGGTGGTGCGCGCCGCGCGAGACGCGATCGAGCACGCGCGCGCCAACGGCGGGGCCGCGCCGCCCGAGGGTTGGGCCGCCGCGGTGCACGCGCGCGTGCGGCGGCTCGCCGCCCCGTCGCTCGCCCCGGTGATCAACGCCACGGGCGTGGTGCTGCACACGAACCTGGGCCGGGCACCGCTGGCGCGCGCCGCCCGCGAGGCGATGACCCGCATCGCGGCGGGATACTCGAATCTGGAATACGACCTCGCGCGGGGGGCCCGTGGCTCACGCCACGGGCTATGCCGTGACCTGCTCGTCGAATTGACGGGCGCCGAAGACGCGATCGTCGTGAACAACGCCGCCGGGGCCCTGCTCGTCGCCCTCTCGGCGCTGGCCCGCGACGGCGAGGCCGTCGTGTCACGCGGCGAGCTGGTGGAGATCGGCGGCGCGTTCCGGATCCCGGACATCATGGCCCGCTCGGGCGCGAAGCTGGTCGAGGTCGGGACCACCAACCGTACGCACCCGAGGGACTACGCAACCGCCCTCACCCCAGCCACCAAGCTGCTGCTCAAAGTGCACCGCTCCAATTTTCAGGTCACCGGATTCACCGCCGAGGTGCCGGCGGCGGAGCTGGCGGCGCTGGCGCACGCGCGCGGCCTCGCGAGCCTGTACGACCTCGGCAGCGGGCTCTTGCTCGACCTCACCCCGTGGGGATTACGCGGCGAGCCCACCGTGGCCGAGGCGCTGGCGAGCGGCGTGGATGCCGTCGCCTGCTCCGGCGACAAGCTGCTCGGCGGCCCGCAGGCGGGGATCCTCCTCGGCAGCCACGCGGCGATCGAGGCCTGCCGCACGGATCCGCTGGCGCGAGCGGTACGGTCGGACAAGCTCACCCTCGCCGCCCTGGAGGCCACGCTGGCATTGTACCGGGACCGAGCGACGAGCCTCCGCGAGATTCCCGTCCTCCGGATGCTTACCGAAGACGTCACGCAAATACGTCAACGCGCAGAGGCGTTGCACACAGGCGTGGGCACAGACGCCGACATCGTCGAGGGCGAGTCGGAAGTCGGCGGCGGCTCGTTTCCGGGCGCCAAGCTGAGGACGTGGCTCGTCCAGCTCAACCCCCAACACCTGGCACCTGACACCGTGGCGGCGAGGTTGCGGGGAGGCGACCCCCCCATCATCGCCCGGATCGCCGACGATCGCGTGGTGCTCGATCCCCGCACGATCTTCCCCGACGAGCTCGAGGCCGTCGCCCGCGCCGTGCGGGCCGCGCTCGATGCCTGACGCCGGCGCCCGAGCCGCGTTCCTCGACCGCGATGGCACGATCGTGGACGATCCGCCGCCCGGATTCCTGCACGACCCCGCCGCGGTGCGCCTGCTCCCCGGCGCCGCGCAGGCGATCCGCCGGCTGAACGACGCGGGCTGGCTCGTGATCACGGTATCCAACCAGTCCGGGATCGCGCGCGGCCTGTACGACGCGGCCGCCTACGGCGCCGTCCAGCGCCGCCTCGAGGAGCTGCTGGCCGCGCATGGCGCGCGGCTCGACGGCGCCTACTTCTGTCCGCACCATCCCGAGATCACGGGACCGTGCGAGTGCCGCAAGCCGGGCGTGAAGCTGTTTCGTGACGCGCAAGTCGCCCTGGGGCTCGACCTCGCCCGCTGCTACTGGGTGGGCGACCGCCTCAGCGATGTGGGACCGGCGCGGGCGCTCGGCGGGCACGGGCTGCTGGTGGCGACGGGACGCGGGGTCGCGCACGCGGCAGAGGCGCGCGCCCTCGAGGTCCCCGTCGTGCCGGACCTCGCCGCCGCCGCCGCCGCGATTGTGCGCGGCGGCTAGCGCCCGCAGATTTGCGGGGCGACATGGAGCCTTGGAGAGTGGTCGCCCTGCTCGCGCTCGCCTCGGGCGCCGTCGCCGCACAGGGTACGCCGACGGCCACCCCCCGGGCGCCGCGGGGGACCATCGCCGTGCGGGACACCGTGCGCGATTCGCTCACGCGGCGGGACGTCCTGCTCCCGCGGGAAAGCACCTACGCGCAGGAGTGGCGGCTCGCCGGACGCGCCGGCCAGACGGTGACCATCGATCTCGCGGCCGACGCGTTCGACGCCTATGCGTTCCTGCTCGGCCCCGGCCTCGACGCCGCGCCGCCTCAGGACGATGACTCCGGCGGCCGCTGCAACGCGCGACTCACCGTACGGCTGCCTCGGACCGGAGATTACTTCATCGTGGTGACGAGCAGCGAGCGGTTCGCGACCGGGGCGTTCACCCTCACCGTCGCCGCCGGACCGAAGCCGGTCGCCCTCGCCCCCTGCACCCGATGACGCCGGTTCGGGTCGCGGTGCTCGTCTCGGGCGGCGGGACCAACCTGCAGGCGCTGCTCGACGTCCTCGCGGAATCGCCGGTCGCGCGGGTGTCGCGCGTCGTGTCGAGCCGCGCGGAGGCGGGAGCGCTCGAGCGCGCCCGGCGCGCCGGCGTGCCCACGGCGGTGCTGGCGGATCCCACCGACGCCGCCGAGATCGTCGCGGCCGCGGGTGACGCCGGGCTCGTCGTGCTCGCGGGATATCTCAAGCGCGTGCCGGCCGCCGCGGTCACGCGGTTTCGGTGGCGCCTGATTAATATCCATCCGGCCCTGCTCCCCGGGTTCGGCGGCCCTGGAATGTACGGCCGCCGCCTGCACGAGGCCGTGCTCGCGAGTGGCGCGGCAGTCTCCGGCGCGACGGCGCATTACGTGGACGAGGAGCTCGATCGGGGTGCGATCATCGCCCAGTGGCCGGTGCCGGTCCGTTCGGACGACACACCGGAGTCACTCGCGGCCCGCGTGCTCGAAGTCGAGCATGGCCTGCTGCCGCAGGTGGTCATGGAGCTGGCTCGGTTGGGACCGCCGCAGAGACCCGTGCGGCTCGGCGCGCACGGTTCGACGTTCGTCACGGGAGACAAACTTGTTATCGATCTCGACACTGCGGCGGACGGGCGGACGGGCGGACGGGCGGACCGCTAAGGCGGGGCTCGTCGCGTGTGTCTTCCTGTCCGCCCCTCCGCCGGTCAGCCTGGCCGCCCAGGGCGACGTCGACCGCCTCGCGTTCCGGTTCGCCGCGATGACCGCGGTCACGGGACTCGAGCAAGCGATGGGCGATTCGCTGCTGGCGCTCCTGCCGGGGAGCACACGCGACCGCGCGGGCAACGTCACGCTCACGCTGGGCCAGGGCGCGCCGAACCGGCTCCTCACCTGCCCGCTCGACGAGGTCGGCTACGTGGTCGGCAACATCCTGCCCGACGGCTACTTGCTCTTGCGGCGGGTGGGAGCGCGGGTGACGTATCCCTTGTTCGATCAACAGCTCGAGGGGCACCGCGTGACAGTGTCCGGCGCGCGGGGGCCCGTCCCCGGAGTGGTCGCGGTGAAGTCGACGCATCTGGCGCGCGGCCGCGGCGAGCTCGGTGCGCCCGATCCCGTCTTCACGGTGGACAACGCCTACGTGGACGTCGGCGCCGGCTCGGCGGCCGAGGTCCGCGGACTCGGGATCGCCCTGCTCGCACCCGTGACGCTCGCCAAGCAACCGCTGGCCTATGGCGACCGGCTGCTCGCCGCACCCGCCGCCGGGCGGCGCGCCGCCTGCGCCGCGTTGGCGGCCGCGGTGCGGGCCAAGCCCAAGGTCAAGGGCACCGTCGTGGTCGCGTTCACCGTGCAGAGCCTGTATGCGACCAACGCCGGGCTCGGGACGGTGACGACCCTGCTGGGGTCATTCGACGACACGAAGACCGTCACGTTGCCGACGCACTACGTCGACACTGCGGTGGAAACGGTGGCGCTCAGGGATGCGGACGCTCTCACCCAAGAGCTCGTGACGTGGATGGAGGGGAGATGAAGCCCGTTCGAGCGACGGTCATGGCGGTCCTTTGTCTAGCCGTCTATCCGTCTAACCCTCTCACCGCTCAGGACTCCCCCCGCATCTGCGAAGCGCAATCCCTCTTGGCCCAGCTCGTGGAGATCTACGGCGTCTCCGGCGCCGAGGGCCCGGTGCGGGAGGCGGTGCAGCGGCTGCTGCCTGCCTGGGCCAAGTCGCAGACCGACACCGCCGGAAACCTCTGGGTGCGGGTCGGGCAGGGGACTCCGGCCGTCGTGTTCATCGCGCACCTGGATGAGATCGGCTTCCGGGTAACGGGGATCCGCGACGACGGCTCGCTCGAGCTCGAGACCCGGGGTGGCTTCATCACGTCGCTGTTCGAGGCGCAGCCGGCGCTCGTACACACCGACCGGGGCGTCGTCCCGGGCGTCTTCATTCCACGCGACTCCGGCTTTGCGCGACACACGACACCCCCGCTCCGGGTCGACATCGGTGCGACCTCGCGCGCGGCTGCCATAGCTCGGGGCGTAGGCCCCGGGCAGACCATCACCATGCCCAAGCGGTACGTCCGACTCGCCGGGACACGCGCCACCGGCCGTTCATTCGACGACCGTGTCGGCTCGGCCGCACAACTCCTCGCGCTGCGGCACCTCGATCGCGCGGCGCTCAAGCATCAGGTCGTGTTCGTCTGGAGCACGCGCGAGGAGATCGGACTGGAAGGCGCCCAGGCGGCGGCCGCAACCCTCGGCGCGACGGTGCGCCGCGTGCACGCGATCGACACATTCGTCTCCGCCGATTCGCCGCTCGAGCTGCCCAACTTCGCTGTGGCGCCGATCGGTCAGGGCGCGGTGGCGCGGGCGGTCGACAACTCGTCCGTGACGCCGCCGGCCTACGTGGACTCGCTGGTGCGCGTCGCGCGAGCGCGCGGCGTGGCGCTGCAGGTGGGCACCACCAATGGCGGCAACGACGGCTCCGTGTTCACGCGATTCGGCGTCGTGGACGTGGCGATCGGCTGGCCGCTCCGCTACTCCCACTCGCCCGCCGAAGTGGTGGACCTGAAGGATGTCGCGAGCCTCGCTGACCTGATCCGGGCCGTCGCCGAGACGTGGTGACCGCCCGAGCGCTGCTGTCTGTCTCGGACAAACGCGGCATCCTGGAGTTCGCCCGCGCACTCGTCGCGCTCGGCTGGGAGATCGTGTCGACCGGCGGGACCGCCGCGGCGCTCCGCGCGGCCGGCCTCGCCGTGATCCCGATCGAGCAGGTCACCGGCTTCCCCGAGATGATGGACGGTCGGGTGAAGACGCTGCATCCGACCGTGCACGCCGGCCTGCTGGCCCGCCGCGCGCATCCCGGCGACCGCGCCGCGCTGACCGAGCACGGGATCACCCCGATCGACCTCGTCGCCGTGAACCTGTATCCCTTCCGCGAGACCGTGGCGAATCCGGACGTCACGTTCGAGCGGGCGATCGAGCAGATCGATATCGGCGGTCCCTCGATGCTCCGCTCGGCCGCGAAGAACCATCAGGACGTCATCGTGGTCGTCGACCCGGACGATTATCCCCGGGTCGTCGCTGCATTGAAGGCAGGGGGACTGACCCCGGGCGTAGGCCCGGGGTTGCAAAGAGACCTGGCCGCCAAAGTCTTCGCGCACACGGCCGCCTACGACGCCGCGATCCACGCCTACTTGACGAAAGACACCGCGGGGTGGCCCGAGCGTATCACCCTCGCGCTCGAGCGGCGGCAGGAGCTCCGCTACGGAGAGAACCCGCATCAGCCCGCCGCGCTGTACGCGGCGCCGGAGCCCGGGATCCGCGATCTCGCGCAGCTCTCGGGCAAGGAGCTGTCGTTCAACAACCTGCTCGACGTCGACGCGGGGCTGCTGGCGGTCACCCCGTGGAGCAGGTCGGGCCGCGCCGCGTGCGCCATCATCAAGCACACCACTCCCTGCGGCATCGCATTGGGATCCTCCCCACGGGAGGCGTACGAGCGGGCGCTCGCCACCGACCGCACCTCGGCCTTCGGCTCGGTGGTCGCGTTCAGCGTGCCGGTCGACCGGCCGGCGGCGGAGGCGATGCGGGAGCTGTTCGTCGAGGTGGTGGTAGCGCCGGCGTTCGCGGACGACGCCGTCCACGTGTTCCGCGAAAAGCAGAGCCTGCGCGTGGTGCGGCTTCCGGTAGAGGAGGCCGTGGGCTGGGACTGGAAGCGCATCCGGGGTGGGCTCCTGGCGCAGCAGCGCTGCCGCGTCGGACAGGTGATGGATGAAACGGGATGGAAGGTCGTGAGCCGGCGGGCGCCCGGCGACGCCGAGTGGCGCGACCTGCGCTTCGCCTGGGCAGCCGTGGGGGCGGTGAAATCCAATGCGATCCTGCTCGCCCGCGACGAGGCGGCGATCGGGATCGGCGCCGGCCAGACCTCGCGGGTGGACGCCTCCTTCCTGGCGGTTCATAAGGCGCGCCAGCAGGGCCACGATCCGGCCGGGGCGGTGTTAGCTTCCGACGCGTTCTTTCCGTTTGCGGACGGGGTAGAAGAGGCGGCCCGGGCTGGCGTGCGCGCGATCATCCAGCCGGGCGGGTCCGTGCGGGACGCCGAGGTGGTGGCCGCGGCCGATCAGACAGACCTGGCCATGGTGTTCACCGGCATTCGACAATTCAGACACTAACCCATCACGAACGCATGACTGACCAAGAGACCCCGGACGTCGCAGCCGAGCGGCCTCCCTACCTGCTCGCGGGCCTCGTGGCCCTGGGCGCTCTCGTATTGTACGTGCTGACGCTCGCGCCCACCACGCAGTTCTGGGACGCTTCCGAGTACACCACCGCCGCACACGCACTGGGCATTCCCCATCCGCCCGGGAGCCCGCTCTTCGTCATTCTGGCGCATGCGTGGGGGCTGCTCCCGTTGGGCGCCGACTACGCTCGACGCATCAATCTCTTTGCGGCGGCGACGAGCGCGGCCGGCGCGGGCGTATGGTTTCTCATCGGAGAGCGCTGGCTGCGGGCCATCGTGGCGCCCGCACGGCGACGCCGGCTGGTCGCGGCCGCGGGTGCCGTCGTCGGTGCCACGGCATTCACCGTATGGAACCAGTCGGTGGTAAACGAGAAGGTATATACCCTGAGCGTACTGACGATCGCCCTGGTGCTCTGGCTCGCGGTGCGGTGGGCGGACCAGCCGGTGAGCACCCGGCGCGATCATCACCTGATCCTCATCGCCTACCTGCTCGCTCTAACGGCGACCAACCATTTGATGGGCGTCCTGGCAGCACCGGCGGTGCTCGTGTACGTCCTGCTCACCGACTGGCGCGCGCTGCTCCGCCCCCGCGTCCTCGGTGCGGCGGCGCTCGTCGCCCTGGTCGGGACGAGCGTCAACCTCTTCATTCCCCTTCGGGCGCACCTCGACCCGTATCTCAACCAGGGTGAGGCGACCACGTGGCCGGCGCTCAAAGCCGTCCTCGAGCGCGATCAGTTCGGCAAGCCCTCGGTGTTCGACAACCCGATGTATCCGCCCGGTCCCGACAACCCAGGCCACACGCTCGTCCTGTACGGGCAACAGCTCCTGAACTACGTCCAATACTTTGCCTGGCAATTCGGCCGGGACTGGCTCCCCGGGGTGCGAGCGTCGTTGGCGGTCCTGTTCGGGGCGTTGGGGCTCCTCGGGGCACGGCGTCACTGGCGCGCCGAGCGCCGGGCGGCGTCCACCATGACGACGCTGATGCTGACCCTCACCGTCGCACTCGTGTTCTACCTCAACTTCAAGTGGGGCTATTCCCAGGCCTTCCGCGGACCCGGGCTGGAGCATGAGGTCCGCGAGCGGGATTACTTCTTCATCGCGTCGTTCGCCACGTGGGGCGTGTGGGTGGGGATGGGCATCGCGACCCTGATGGAGTGCATCGATGAGGCCGTCGCCGCGCGAGCTGCGGGGCCGGCGCCCTCCAGACGGTGGGCGCCGTCGGCACTCGTGCTCCTGCTCGCGCTGCTCCCTCTCGCGGGCAACCGACTCACCGCGCCTCGCAGCGGCGAGACCCTGGCGCGCGACTACGCCCATGACGTGCTGCAGTCGGTGGACCCGTATGCGCTGGTCGTGACCGCGGGCGACAACGACACGTTTCCGCTGTGGTACGCGCAGGAGGTGGATGGCGTCCGCCCGGACGTGAGCGTGCTCGTGCTGTCGCTGGCGAACACGGGCTGGTATCTGCGGCAGCTGCAGCGCCGCGCACCGGCGACATTCGATGCGAGCGCCGCGCCAGACCTGTACGGCGGCCACGCCTGGCCGCGCCCGGCTTCACCTTGGATGAGCCGCTACTATCTCGGCAGCCCCGCCGACTCGTTGCCGGAGTATATCCCCCTGGCGCAGCCGGCCACCGGCTACCTCGGGCCGATCGCCGTCCGGCTCGACCCCGGCAAGCTGGGGCGCCCGTACCTGATGCGGTCGGACCTGGCGGTGCTGCAGATCATCAAGGACGAGCTGGGCAAGCGCCCCATCTACTTCTCTACGTCCACGGGCAACTACGCGGACCAGCTCGGTCTCTCTCCATATCTGGTCGGCGAAGGTCTGGTGCGCCGCCTCGTGCCCCGGCCCGTGGCGGCGAGCGAGAGCGTGCGGCTCCTGGAAGGGCGTGGTTTCGTGAACGTGCCGCGGTCCGCCGCGCTCGTGTTCGGGGTGTACCGCGGCGGTGAGACCGCCGCCCGACCGCGCCCTCGCGGCTGGATCGACGTGGCCTCGCAGAACAGCCTGGTGGGATACGCGTTCGCGTACGATACGATCGCTGCGGCGCTCGGTGAGAGCGATCCGGCGCGCGCCGCGCGGGCGGTCGCGCTGCGGGATGCGATCCTGGCCAACACGACATACGCGCCCCCCCCGGGCGGGCGCGCCATCGACAACTGACCCCCCCGATCGAGCGAGCATGACCGACCCACAGACGCCGTACGTCGCAGCGGAGCGGCCTCCCTATCTGCTCGCGGGCCTCGTGACCCTGGGCGCGCTGGTGTTGTACGTGGCCACGCTCGCGCCGACCACCCAGTTCTGGGACACGTCGGAATACATCTCGGCGGCCTACGTGCTGGGCATCCCGCACCCGCCCGGCAACCCGCTGTTCACCCTGATCGCTCACACCTGGGGCCTCCTGCCCCTCGCATCCGCCTATGCGATGCGGATCAACCTGCTCGCGGCGGTGACGAGCGCGATCGCGGCGGGGTGCTGGTTCCTGGTGAGCGAGCGCTGGATGCGGGGGTGGGTGTCGGCTCGGGGGCCGCGCCGCCTCGCGGCGGCCGCGGGGGCGCTCGTCGCGGCCACCGCGTTCACGGTGTGGAACCAGTCGGTGGTGAACGAGAAGGTGTACACGCTGTCGTTGCTGTCGATCGCGCTCGTGTTGTGGCTCATCGTGCGCTGGGACGACCAGCCGCTGGGCGAAGGGCACGATCACCATCTCCTGCTGATCGTCTACCTGCTCGGGCTCACGTCCACCAACCACATGATGGGCGTGCTGGTGGGGCCGGTGGTGGCGGTCCTGCTGTTCCCGCCGCTCAAGACCCAGCGGCCGGTGCAGGAGACGGAGCGACAGGTGGAGTGGTCGCAGTGGTACGTGTTCTGCAGCGTGTACGCGCTCATCGTGGCGAGCGGGCTCGAGAGCGCCGGCCCGCTGAAGCTCGCCGCCGTGCTGTTCCTCGCCGCCTTGGGATACTCGCTCTTCCGGGCGCGCAACTGGGACTTCGCGGTCGCCGTCCTGCTCGTGGCCGCGGTCGGCGTGTCGGTCTATCTGTTCCTCCCCATTCGCGCCGCCCATTTCCCCTCGATCAACGAGGGCGAGCCGACCACGTGGCAGGCGTTGTGGGACGTGCTCACGCGGCAGCAGTACGGCAAGCCGCCCCTCACGCAGCGGATCGCCGGGCCGGGGGCCCAGTTCATGATGTGGCTGGAGTACTTCAGCTGGCAGTGGGGCCGGGATTTCCCCGGCGCTGTGCAACGCGGCCTGGCCGTCCTGTTCGGCGCGCTCGGTGTGCTGGGGGCCTGGCGCCACTGGAAGGCCGACCGCCGCACGGCGATCGCGATGACGTGCCTCGTAGCGACGCTCACATTCGTCCTCATCTTCTACCTGAACTTCAAATACGGCTACTCGCAGTATCCCGACCAGGCACAGCTGCAGCGCGAGGTGCGCGAGCGCGACTACTTCTTCATCGCGTCGTTCGCGTTGTGGGGTGTCTGGGTCGGCCTGGGCCTCGCGACCCTGATGGAGTGGGCGAGCGAGGCGCTGGAGGAGCGCGAGCCGAATGGCGCGCGGCGTTGGACGTTGGCGACCCCGGTGTTGGTGCTGGCGCTCATCCCCCTGGTCGGAAACCACCTCACGGCGTCCCGCAAGGGTGAGACGCTGGCGCGCGACTTCGCCTTCGACCTGCTGCAGTCGGTCGAGCCGTACGGCGTCCTGGTGACCGCCGGGGACAACGACACGTTCCCCTTGTGGTACGCGCAGGAGGTGGAGCACATCCGGCAGGACGTGACCGTCGTCAACCTGTCCCTCGCCAACACCGACTGGTATCTGCGCCAGCTGCAGCGGCGTCCGCTCGTGACCTTCGATCCGTCGGGCGCGCCGGCGATCTACCACGGCCGCGAGTGGCCGAAGCCGACCGGGACGCTGCTCGATTTCACCGACGCGTATATCAGGGACAGCTTGCAGCCCGTCTACTGGCTCGACCAGAAGCGCTTCGTGAATCTGGGCGGCGTCACCGTCGCGCTCGATCCCGAGCAGCTGGGCCGTCAATACCTGGAGCGCGCCGACGTGATCGTGCTGCAGGCGATCAAGAACCAGATGGGCAGGCGCCCGATCTACTTTTCGCGCACCGTGGGGCCGTACGCCGACCAGTTTGGCCTCACGGCCCTGCTCGAGGGTCAGGGCTTCGCGCGCAAGCTGCAGCCGCGGCCGCTCGTCGCGTCGGACAGCATCAAGCTGGTGCCCGTCTTCGGCTTCGTGAACCTGCCGCGCACCGAGGCGCTCGCTTTCAGCGTGTACCACAGCGAGGCGGCGGCGCGACGGCGTCCCCGCGGCTGGGTGGACCGGCCGTCGGAAGGGATCCTGGCGACCTACGGGCTCCTCTATCAGTCGTTGGCGCAGGTGCTGCGGCCGACGCAGCCCGACCTCGCGAGTAAGTCCCTGGTGCTCGCCGATGCGGTCTTCAAGAACACGAGCTACGGCTTCACGCCCCCGGCCGAGCGTTGACCGGCGCGCGGCGTGGCATGTGCACGCACTCCCCCCGAGTGTTCCCCTGCTCTTTCAACAGAGACGCGTTGCCCGCTTGCCGCAGACGCGGTGGTGGTGCCTTGACGAGGGACCGGTATGGGGTTTGCTCCGCTGGCGGCGTGATTCATCCCAGATTCATGTCACGCCTTTCCCCCCTTTGATAGAGGGAGCGGATCATGAGCGCGCATGTTCAGAGGCTGTGCGGCACGTTCGCACTGATCGCGGCGTTCGTCGCGTGTCGCGACTCGTCGACTGCTCTGCGGGGCCGTGCCGCAGGACGAACGCCGACCTTCGCGACCGCGAGTGACACGAGCGGTGGCTCCGGAAAGCAGTCTCATTTCAACGCGCACGGCGACTTCGCCAACGCCAATTGGACTGCGGAGACAGACGGTGGATTCGTCATCGGCACCGTTGGCGTCGACCGCGGCGGGCCCCCCAACGACCCCGCGACATTCCTGACCTATTTCATCGAGCAGTGTGACAACGATTTCAACTGCATCCTCTCCGGCGGCGAAGGGCTGATCCCGAATCAGGATCTCAGGGTGAGCGGTACGTCGGTCGAGCTCAACACGAACATCGATGGCAATCCGAGCTTCTCTACATTCGGCGTCATCCCGCCCGGGCTGGTGTCGGTGAACTGGCAGGCGAACGGGTTGCTCCAGCAGACCTTCAACGGCACGTCTGGGTTGAGGGTCCCCGGGTTCATGAGCCGGCGGACTGGCATCTCCCGTTTCGCGTCGGCGGACGCCAGCGGCACCGTAGCCGGGTTTTCATTTGCGTCCGTTCACGGGAACGGGCGCGTCGGGTCGAACTCGACTGTGACCATCGACATCGTCCACTGAGGTCCGCGGACAAGCAGCCCCGCTCGAACGAGTTCCCTCCCGCCGCCGTGTCATCATTTGACCGCGCCGAGGCGACGGCTCTACTTTACGGCCGTTGGGAGGGCTAGACCTAACTGGTAAGGCGGCGGTCTTGAAAACCGCTGGGGGCAACCCCGTGCAGGTTCGAGTCCTGCGCCCTCCGCTCGCGTCCGTCTAGAAGTGGTGACCAACGGGGAACCCGTTGACCCGCCACCCACGCTGCACTTCAAACCGCAACACGTCCTCGACGATGACGGGCACCGGCTGGTTCCCTGCCCGGGCTGGCTCGTAGCGCGCGCCGGCGAGCGCGCTCAGGTAGGCGGCCACGTAATTCTGGAAATACGTGCCGATCGGGAAGTTGTTCGTCACCACGTGGATGGACATGGTGTCCACGCGCCCCGCGGTATCGACGACGTAGCGCACGACCATGCGCGCCTCGCGCAACGCCATCGAGGGATCACGTTCGGCGGCATTCCAGTCGAGCACCGGAAAGGCCCGCAACCGGGGACGGGTGACGCCCCGGGGGCAGGCAGGAACGCACACCTGCGCGTCGATCGTGGCGACCCGCAACGCAAGCGTCGACAGGGCGACCGCGCCGCCAGGCGCGTGCCGCTGCGCTTCGAGCAGGACGACCAAGGACGAGTCGTACTGCGCGAGTCGCGGCGCCGCCAGCGCCGGCTCGAGCGCCAGCGCCTCGCGAAACGCCGCAGCCACACCCGAATCGTTGCCCGCGTAGTATCGCGCCACCCCGATCAGCAGCCACGCTTCGACTCGATCGCCGCGCGAGGGCGCGCTCCCGGAGTCGAGCGCCTCGCGGAGCAACAGCTCGGCGCTGTCGAGCTGCGCGCCGCGCAGCGCGGTGCGCGCGGCGGCCAGACGGTTTGCGGCCGTGCTCTGCGCCGCACCCGGCGCGGGAAGCATGAGCACGGTGACGCTTATCATGGCCCAGAGCAGCGGATGGCGATCCATCGCGACCCTCTCGGGGTGGAGGTCCCCTAGCGGCCGGGCCGGGCAGCGAGAAGAATACATAGTATGCGCCCGCTCACCCTGGCCCTCGCGGTGTTGTTCCCCGCCGCCACTCCCGCGGCCACCCAGCAGGCCGTCGACACCACGGTGGCGGTGCAAGGGTTTCTGCAGCAGGACGACGAGTTCGGCATCTGGACGATCGTCGTACCGCTGCCGCTGCAGGTCCTGGGTACGCGGACGTTCGTGCTCCCCGTGGTGGGAAAGCGAAACCGCTGGACTCGCTACCGTAATCGCTACATCGAAGCGACGGGCCCGGTCACGCGTCTGCCCGAGCGCGGCGATCCGGGGATCGGCATGGAAATCGTCAAGGCGAAGGAAATCGAGCCGCCCGGAACCGCTCGGAGCACGGTCGACCATGGCATGACGCTGCACGCAGACGTCAGCCTGTCGGTGATTCCCAACCGCTTCAGCTGGCACGACGACACCGGGAGTCAAACGGGCGTGAACCCGATGCTCCTGTATACCATCGTCAACCGGCGCGCCGCACCGATCTTCTTTTTCCTGCCGAACGACGATTTCTTGTGCGTCACCATCACGCCCGCCAAGGAGTCCGCCGGCTGGGACTCCACCACGCACGTCAAGAATCCCGACGCCCGGCGCTTTGCCGTGCAGCGCGCCGGCGGGTTCCGCGACGCCATCCATTTCCCCTTGGACGCGGCCCCGCGACCGGGCCGCTATCTCGCCCACGTGGGCATTTGCGCGGTGGACGACTACGACGTCACGGCGGAGTTCCAGGTGCAATAGCGATGGTGCGGTGCGCGCGCCGGCGTCGCAGTCGACGCCGGCGCGCCTCGACCACTACCGTTTCACCGCATTGACCGCGTCCAGCGCGTCGACGTAACCGGATCCCACTTCCCACAGGGCAAACCCCGCGAGCGGACGCGCGGTCCTGGTCAGCGCCGACGCCACCTGATCCGGCGTCAGCCGCCCGCCGGCCGCTTCCTGCATCAGCGCCACCACGCCCGTCACGTGCGGCGTCGCCATCGACGTGCCGGACGCGCACGTGTAAAACTGCTCGTTCGCCAAGGTGATGGCGCAGCTACTGGTCAGATCGAAATCGTGGTTCGCGTCGCTGGCATTGAGCACCGTGCCGGTCGACGCTCGGGTGGAGACGATGTGCACGCCCGGAGCGGTGACGTCGGGGTGGTACAGCGGATCACCCGGGATGCCCCGCGACGAGAAGTCGGCGAGGATGGAGTCGCGGTTCTGTCCGGTCTGGTCGGCGCAGTGGATCGCCGAATGGGTCGGGTCGGGCACTGTCTTGCAGCCCGCGGCCACGCCGATCACCCAGGGCGCCACGCTGTACGGGTTGAGCGTGTTCTGGTCGGGGCCATCGTTCCCGGCCGCGAACACGACCGTGATCCCACGATCGTGCACCTTCTTCGACGCCTTGTTGATCGGGTCCTTGGGATCGAACGCACCGCTCGTCCCCCACGAGTTGTTCACCACCTTGATGTTGTAGGCCTTCTGGTGGTCGAGGATGTAGTCGAAGCCCGCGAGCGCCCAGAAGATGAACAGAATGTCGCCGGTGCCGATCCCGACGAGCTTCGCGCCCGGAGCGACTCCCGTGTAATAGCCGCCCGCCGCCACGCCGAGGCCCGCCGCGATCCCGGCGACGTGCGTCCCATGGCCGACCGAGGTCTCGCTGTTCGGCAGGTTCTCGACGAACAGGTTCGCCGCCTTCGCGGTCTTGTTGATCGAGCCTTTGAAGGTGAACAGATCGGTCAGGTTGAAGAGGATCTTGATGTTCTGGACCGTCTTGTCCGGGTAGTGGAGGTCGGGGTTGTACAGTCCGTCGATGCCTGAGTCGAGGATCGCGACGCCGATGCCCTTGCCGGTGATGCCCGACGCCTGCACGGCGTCCGCTCGGATCGTCGGCACGCTCTCATGCAGCAGTGCGTAGTACGTGAGCTGCTTGTTGGCGTACACGCCTTGCACCGCCGGGAGGGCGCGGATCGCGAGGATCTCGGCCGGCGTGGCGAGCGCGGCGACGAGGTCCAGGTTGTTGAACTGGATCACCCCGGAGCCGACGTTCATGATGGCCGCGCTCATCACATCCGACGTGGTGGCGGTCTCGTCGTAGTTGACGATCACCACCAGCCGGGTGGTCGGCGCGGCGGTGGTGAGGGCCGCCGCGAGCGCGGGATCGAGGTTCGCCTCTGGTGTCCCGATCCGATTCGGTGCCGCCGCTTCGTGGCGCGTGTCGCACGCCGCCGCGACAAACAGCGCGGCGACGAGAACCCAGCGTTTCATGTGATCCCTCCTGGTGACGGACCTCCACGGGAAGTGCTACGGGCTGGCCGGAACTGGACGACGGCCCGCGCGGGAGGGTCGCAAGAGAGGTGCCGTGCGCTGCGGCGCTTGGGCAACGGTGGGCGTGTGGCGTGGATGCAACGAGCGCGCGACGCGAAACCCGACGAATCAGTCCCCCAGTGCGGCTCGCACCTGTGCAAACACCCGCTGCCACATCGCCCGTGTGAGTTTTCCGGTGCTCGTGTTCTGGCGGCTCGGATGGTACGAGGCAATCACGATCGTGCCGTCGGGCAGCTCGCTCGCCGCGCCGTGTCGGAACGGCGGCCGCTGCCGCGGCGCCAGCCGCTCCCACCACCCCGCCGCTTTGAGCCAGGCCTCGTGCGCGATACGGCCGAGGGTCACGACCACGCGCACGCGCGCGAGCAGCCGTACATCGCTGGCGAGATACGGCCGGCAGCGATCGAGCTCCAGGCGGCTCGGCTTGTTTCCGGGCGGGGCGCAGCGCGCGGCCGCGGTGATGTAGCAATCGCTGAGCGCCAGACCGTCGGCGCGCGAGCGCGCTGCCGCCTGGCTCGCGAACCCGTAGCGGTGCAGCGCGTCGTACAGCCAGTCGCCGCTCGAGTCGCCCGTGAACAGGCGACCGGTGCGGTTGGCCCCGTGCGCCGCGGGCGCGAGCCCGACGACGAGCAGCCGCGCATTCGGGTCGCCGAAGCCGGGCACCGGTTTCCCCCAGTACGTCCAGTCGCGGAACTCACGTTTCTTGTCTCGGGCCACGCGCCGGCAATGCGCGCGCAGCCGCGGGCAGCGGGTGCAGCCAACGATGACGCGGTTGAGGGCGGTAAGCGAGGAGAGCATCGGTGAAGCGTAACGACCAGCCGGGGCCAGGCGTCAGCCTGGCGAGATCCGCGCTACGGAAATCTGATCGGCAGACCCTGGCGCACACTGCTGCCGATGGTGAACGCCTGGACCGCGATCGCGGCCCCGAGCAGCCACGGCCGCACGCGCGGTGGCAGCGCCGCGGCCGCGCCGAGCACGCTCAGAGCGGCCACCGCAGTATAGGTGTTGACCTGGCCGACGGTGGGGCGCTCGCCCAGCAGTGGATTCGATTCGCGGAAGCCGGTCCAGCCGTGGCTCGCGAGCGCGCGCGTCTGCGCGGCGTCGATGAGCAGCGTGACGACGAAACCGCTCGCGAGCGCGGTGTGGGATCGCGTCCAGGACACGCTCGCCGGGAGCCGGACCAGGGGAGCCGTACTCCACGAGACCCGTGCCGGCGACGGGGCGGAAACCAAGCTCAGCAAGCGGCCGTCCGCGGTCCACGCCGTGCTCGCCCGTGTGAACCCGGAATGCGAGACGACCACCAGGTGCGAACTCTGCTGGGCGGCGCCGCGCGCCGGCCAGACGGCCAATGCGACGGCAGCGACCAGGGGCACCATGCGTGTCATGACGTCACACCACTGCAAGGCAGATGCCCGGTGTTGCAAGCTCGCCACGGGCGCCAGCGGGGTCCGCGGTGTGGCGCAGGTGTAACACCTTTGCGGGCGCTTCGTGAGAAGACCCTCATCGCTTCGGGCCGGTCCCGTACTCGAACAGGTCCCCGGGAGTGACCCGGAGGGCTCCGCATAGCCGTTCGATCGTATCCGCCCGAATGAGGCGGAACCGCGCGCTCGGCCGGGTGAGGCGGTAGATGGTGTTCAAGCTCAAGCCGGTGAACTTGGCGAGCGCATAGGGCGACACGGCGCGGTCCTCCAGAAGCTGCCGCACCCGGAGGCGCACCACGCCCCGGCGGCGATAGCGGACCTGCTGACCACGGTAGCGAGGCATAAACCTCCTCCTTGACAAGTATAACAACTGGATGTAGTATACCACATCTATCGTATAGCAGCTATAGGTCGTATAATCGAGTGGCCGCGCCCTAGAGGACCATACACGACGCAGGTAGAGGAGGGACGGCATGGCACGGAAGGTGGATCTCATGGGACGGAAGGTCGTGGACGTGCTCGAAAAGATGGACATCCTGGGACGCGAGGAGCTGCTGCCTGGGCCCGACCTCGACTCCAAGGAGCAGTTGGTCTTCACAGGTCCGGCCGACTGGTCGGCGGACCAGGCGGAGCAGTACATCGACTGGCGGATCCACCTCGTGGACGTCCAGGTGGCGAAGCTCCGTCAGCAGCTCGACGACCTCACAGCGACGCGCCGGCGCTGGCTCGCCGTGACGGGCGGACGGTCCAAGGTGTTTGGGCCTGGAAACGGAAACGGGAACGGCAACGGCAACGGCAACGGACACGAGCCCGAGGGCGTGTAGCGCTCTTCGCGTAGCACCTCCGGTTGGAGGGAAAGTCTCCCAGACGAGGGGCCGCTGTTGGGCCCCTCGTTTGCACACTACCCGGCGCGCCGCCGTGGACCCAGGCCGGCGGGCCAGGGGGTTGCACAAGGCTCGGGGAGTTGCGAGGTTCTGCTCCTCTGGGAGAGGTGGCCGAGTGGCTGAAGGCGGCGGTTTGCTAAACCGTTATAGGGCCTAAAAGCCTTATCGGGGGTTCGAATCCCCCCCTCTCCGTGGAGCGACGGGTGTCAGGGGCTGGGTGCTCGGTGTCAGGCCCTAACACCTAGCCCCTAACCCCCACCACCCATCTGATGACCGTTCGCGTTCGCTTCGCTCCGTCGCCGACGGGCTTTCTCCACGTCGGAGGCGCCCGCACCGCCCTGTTCAATTGGCTGTACGCCCGCCACGTGGGCGGCGCGTTCCTGCTACGCATCGAAGACACCGACAAGGCTCGCTCGACCGACGAGCATACGCAGGTGATCCTCGACGGTCTCACCTGGCTCGGCCTCGACTGGGACGAGGAGCTCGTGTTCCAGGGCGCCCGTATCAAACGCCACCAGGAAGTCGCCGACCGCCTCCTCGCCGAGGGGAAAGGGTACGTGGACGGGGGCGCGATCCGGTTCCGCGTCCCCCCGGGCGAGATCGCCTGGGACGACGCGGTGCACGGGCGCATTTCCTTCCAGGGCGAAGACGTCAAGGACTTCATCATTCTCCGCTCCGACCGAACGCCGATCTATAACCTCGCCGTGGTCGTGGACGACCTCGACATGCAGATCACCCACGTGCTGCGGGGCGACGATCACATCTCCAACACGCCGAAGCAGATCGCGCTGTACCGCGCGATCGGCGGGGGTGCCCCGCTCCCGGTGTTCGGCCATGTGCCGATGATCAACGGACCCGACGGCAAGAAGCTCTCCAAGCGCCACGGCGCCACGGCCGTCGGCGATTACCAGCACATGGGCATCCTCCCCGCGGCGCTGCGCAACTTCTTGGCCCTACTCGGCTGGAGCCCCGGTGGCGACCGCGAGATCATGACGCTCGACGAGATGGTCCAGCTCTTCTCCTTCGAGGGGATTCAGAAAAAGAGCGCCATCTTCGACATGACCAAGCTCGAGTGGATGAACGGGCAGTATCTCTCGGCGAGCTCGGCCGAGGAGTTGTATCCGCTCGTGGCGCCGCAGCTCGAAGAGCTCGGGCTGAACGGCACCCGGGAGGCGGTGCTCAAGGCGATCGCGGCGGTGAAAACCCGCTCCCGCACCACGCTCGACGTGGCGCAGCAGGTCGTCGTGCGACTCGATGCGAAGCACGTCGTCCTCGACGAGAAGGCAAAGCAGGAGATCGCGAAGGATCCGGCCGGCTACAAGTCCGCGCTCGAGGCGACTATCCCGGTCCTCAAGGACGCGGACTGGACGCCGGAGCGGCTCGAGCAACGGCTGCGCGCGCTCGCCGAAGAGCGCGGCGTCCCCGCGGGGAAGGTGTTCCAGCCGATCCGCATCGCGCTGACGGGCGGCACGGTGTCGGAGCCGGTGAACGAGCTGCTCTATGTGGTGGGAAAAGACGCGGCGCTGCGCAGGCTCGAGGCGGCGGTCCGAAAACCCCCGGGCTGAACAACGGAACGGCGCGCGGAGGAGGTCCGTTGCGCCGAATAACGATCCAGGGGGGCCGCGGAGTTTCTGCGACGGGTGCTCCCAGAGATTGCCAGCCGGCACGTCACGAGAATTCTCGGGCTCGGCATCGTTCGCAACCACGTGCATCTCGTCCTGGAGCTGCCGCCTCACGTCGACATCCCGCGTTTAGTCCAGGGCCTCAAAGGCGCGAGTGCGAGAATCGCGAATCGGGATGGAGTGATGCCCCGCGCGAAGCTGCAATGGGCGACCGGCTACGATCTTCGTTCGTTGGGGATTCGCGACGTGAAACGCGCGATTCGATACATTCGGGGGCAGGACGAACGACACCCGGAGCTGGCACTGCGTGGTCCCCGGGCTGAGAGCCCGGGCTCGGCGTGCGGTGCGTCCTTAAGGACGCACTCCCAGCCGAGCGCGCCCTCTCAGGGCGCGAACAACACGATCACAGACTCCACGGATGTTTCGATGGCGAGACCAACTACGGCACCGCGCTGACGGAATCCGTCTTCACCTGCGTCGTATCCCCCCGCGCCCGGCGCTCGGCGTCCCGCTCGGCCTGCTTCCGCGCCCGCATGTCCCGCACGTACTGTTTGAAGAGGTGCAGGGTCTCCGTGCGCCGCGCCGCCTGCATCAGGTCCTGCCGCATCTCGTCCAGCTGACGGGCGCGCCTCTGCTCGTCGTAGTTTCCCTGCGGCAGGCTGATCGGCAGCAACGCCAGCGCCGCCGTCGGGATCTTGATTCCCGCGACGTGAATGAACTGCGAATCGATGCCGAACATTTTGCCGGCCACGTCCGCCGTCCAGGTGGGCCGCTGGCGCGAGCGCTGGTCCTGGTCGATGAAGACGTTGAGCGAGTCGACCATCGCCCGGAGGCGGCGCACGACAGTCGAGTCGCGGTCTTCCTGCGGCAGATACAGCGCGTCGGCGACTTCGCCCGGCAATGCGGGGCGCGGCATCACCCAGAGCCGGCCGTCGCCGACCTGCGGCGGCGTGACGATGTGCGGGCCGACGGACGCCGGGCTCGCCGCGAGCGTGCTGTCGGGCCGGCCGACCGGCGCCGGGACGGGCGGCGTCGTATCGGGCACCGCGGCACTCGGGAGCGGCCGACCCAGCCCCCCGCTCGGACCCACGCCGCGTCGCGTCCCGCCGAACGGCGGGAGCTCGGGCGGACGGGGCGCCCGCGGCGGAATGATGGTGATCAGGCTCTGACGCCGGTCGATCCGCCACGATCCGGTGAACGCCAGGACGATGATCGCCACGTGCACCACGGCGCTGACGACCCAGGTGAGCCGCCGAAACTCGAGCGAGGGTCTCCGGATCTCAAACAGCGGTGAGCACCTTTCCCAGCCGCTCGGCGGCCTCGACCAGCCGCGGCGTGCCGACCGTGAGCGCGATGCGGAAGAACCCCTCGCCGCCCGCGCCGAACCCGCTTCCGGGGAGCGTCACCACCCCCGCCTCCGTGAGCGCGCGCCGCGCGAACGCCGCCGACGCCATGCCCTCGGGGAGCGGCACCCACACGTACATGGTCGCCTCGGGCGTCGCGGGCTCGAACCCCTGGGCGCGCAGCACCGGCAGCATCGCATCGCGCCGCTCCTTGAAGCGCGTCACGTAGCCGCGCGCCAGCGCTTCCGCGTGAGGCAGCACCGCCGCGCCCGCGGCCTGCACCGCCAGGAACGCTCCCGTGTCCACGTAGTTCTTCACGCGCCCCAGCGCCGCGATCAGCTCCGGTCGCCCCGCCGCCCACGCGAGCCGCCATCCCGTCATACAGAACGTCTTCGACAGCGAGTGGAACTCGACCGCCACCTCGCGCGCGCCCGGGATCTCGAAGATGCTGGGCGCCACGTAGTCGTCGAACGTGATCTCACAGTACGGGTTGTCATACGCGATCACGATGCCGTGGGTGCGGCAGAACGCGACGGTGCGCTCGAGGTACGCGCGGTCCGCGACCGCGGCGGTCGGATTGTTGGGGTAGTTCAGGTAGACGAGCTTCGCGCGCCGCGCCACGTCCGCCGGCAGCTCGTCCAGCTCGAGCAGGAACCCGGTGCGCGGTGCCAGGGTGCAGCGATACGGCTCGGCGCCCGCGAGCACGGTGCCGCCTTCGTAGACCGCGTACCCCGGCTCGGGGACGATCGCCACGTCGCCCGGGTCGAGCAGCGCCATCGCGAGGTGCGCGATCCCCTCTTTCGAGCCGATGAGCGGATGCAGCTCGGTGAAGGGATCGACGCGCACCCCGAACCGTCGCTTCATGTACGCCGCGGCGGCCTCGCGGAACACGGGGAGACCCAGCTGAAACGCGTAGCGGCTCATCCCCGGGTCGCGGACGGCGCGGGCCAGCGCGTCCACCGCCACCTCCGGCGGCGCGAAATCGGCGTCCCCCGCCCCGACGTCGATCACGTCGACACCCTGCTCGAGGAGCCGGCGCTTGATCGCCGGGATCTCCGCCATCGGGTAGCTGGGCAGCGCCGCCAACCGCTTGCTGAACTGGGTCACGCCGTCTCCTCACACTGTATTACGCGTGAGACGCCTCAAGAATTTACCCTGCGACCCGGCCGTCCGTCACCGCCTCCTCCCACCCGTCACCGGCCTTTGCCGCCCTCCACCGCCCCCGCCTCCGCGCCAATCCCGTGCCGCGCGAAGAACTCCTCGCAGGCGCCCCGCACATCCGCCCAGTCGCCCACCACGCGCGTCGCCCGGGGGAGTCCCTCGAGGATCATCGCGCCGTAACGCTTTGTGACGACCCGCCGGTCGAGCAGCACCACCGCGCCCACGTCCCCCCGGCTGCGGATCAGCCGCCCGAACCCTTGCTTGAGCTTCAGGGCCGCGTTGGGGACCAGGTAGTGCGCGAACCCGTTCAGGCCGCGCGCCTCCAGCCGCTCCAGCCGCGCGGCCGTGAGCGGCTCGCTCGGCACCTTGAAGGGAAGCTTGGCGAGGATGAGCACGCGCAGCGCGCGCCCCGGCACGTCCACGCCCTCCCAGAACGAATCGGTGCCCAGCAGGATCCCCGAGCCCGCCTCCCGGAAGCGGCGCAGCAAATGGTCGCGCTGACCCTCGCCCTGCACGAACAGCGGCCAGCGGCCCCCGATCGAGTCGCGCACCGCGTCCGCCGCCCGGCGCAGCGCCGCATGGCTGGTGAACAGCACGAACATGCCGCCGTCCGACGCGTGGGCCAGCTCCACCAGCACGCGCGCCACGGCGGCCCCGTGCCCTGCCTCGTCGTCGCGCGGCTCCGGGAAGTCGGTGGGGATCCCGAACAGGCACTGCGAGGCGTAGTCGAACGGCGATGCGTGAATCTCGCGCACCTTCGTCCGCGTCGGCGGCAGGTCGAGCCCGAGCCGCTCCTCGAGATAGCTGAAGTCGCCGCCCGCCGCGAGCGTGGCGCTCGTGAGCACCACGGTTTCAATCCGGTCGAACAGATTCTCCTTGAGGATGGGTGCCAGATCGAGCGGGACCGCCGCGAGGGAGAGGTTCGCAACCTTGCGCCCGCGCCGCTCGAGCCAGCGAACCGCGGCGGGGCCCCCCGCCGGCGGACGCAGAGCGGCCGTGAGGCCCGCGGCTGCGGCGTCGAGTCGCCGCACCACGCCACGCAGCTCGCCGACGAGCTGCGCGCGCCGCTCCGACGGATCGTCGAGCGTCAACCGGTCGGCGATCGTCGCCGCGCCCTCGGAGAGCCGTGAGAACGCGAGCAGCAGATTGTCGAGTGCCACGCCCAGCCCCTGGCCCCACACCGCATCCTCGAGGAACTCATCGCGCAGCCGCAGCACCGGAGCGGAGCCGGGCTCGCCCTCGAGCCGCCGCGCCAACCGGGCGAACACGTCGTCCGCCGCGCGGCGCGCCGCCGTCAGCGCGTCCACCAGACCCTGCTGCACCAGGTCGCGGCTCGCCGCGGACAGGAGATCGTGGCGGCCGAACAGCACCGAGCGCAGCGCGGGCAGCAGCCCGCGACCGTTTTTCTCGAGCCGGGACAGCAACCGCTGCACGCCCAACATGCTCACCTGCGCGCCGAGGTGCATCGCCGCCACGTCTTCCAGGTGGTGCGCCTCGTCGAGCACCAGGCGGCGGTATGGCGGCAGCACCGCGGCTTCCTGCCAGTTGTCCGACGCCATGCGGACCGCGAGATCAGATGCGAGCAGATGGTGGTTGACGACGACCACGTCCGCTTCCGCCGCGCGCCGTCGCGCCTGGAACAGGAAGCAGCGGTCGAAATGCGGACACTTGAGGCGTGTGCACAGGTCCGACTCCGCCGCGACTGCGTCCCAGACGTCGCCGCTCGGCTCGTCGGGCAGGTCGGCGAGCGAGCCGTCGCTCGTCCGGGCGGCCCACGCGGCGAGGCCATCCAGCTCCGCCCGCCGCTCGTCCTCGAACAGCGAGTCCTCCTGCTCGCGGGCCTGCTCGAGTCGGGACAGGCAGACGTAGTTCCGCCACCCCTTGAGCAGCGCGAATGTGGGCGAGTGGTCCCCGGAGCCGAGCGCACGCGCGAGAATCGGCAGATCCTTGCCGACGAGCTGTTCCTGGAGATTGATCGTGTTGGTGGAGACGACGGTCCGCTCCCCGTTCTCGCGCGCCCAGACCAGGGCCGGGACCAGATAGGCGAACGACTTTCCCACCCCGGTCCCGGCCTCGAGCATCCCCACGCCGCCGTCGTTATACAGGTCCGCGACGTAGGCCGCCATGTCGCGCTGGCTGGGACGGTCTTCGAAGCTGCCCAGCGAGCGGGCCACCGGCCCGCTCGGTGACAGCTGCGCCGCGACGTCGATCGGGTCGATCCGGGTGGTGGCGCGCGGCCGCGGGCACTCCACCACGACGTAGCAGTCGGTCACGTCGTTGTCCACGATAGCGAACCCGACGCCGCCGTCGTGCAGTCGCGCCGCCACGCTCAGGTCCGCGCCCGACGGCTCGAGCACGCCGCTCGGATGGTTGTGGAGCAGCAGCTCGCCCCGCACGGCGATCCCCGGCAGGGCGAGCACGGCGTCGACCGTCCCCCGCGCGACGACCCGCGCGTCGACGATCAGGCCGTTCGCGTCGAAGCGCGCGACGAACGAAACTTCCCGCCCGCGAGCGCTCGCGATCTCGGCGCGCAGCAGCTCGCGGACGGCGGGCGCCAGGCGCTCGACGCTCACGTCTTGAGCTCGCGCTTCTTGGCCGCCGGGAACAGCACGTTGTTGAGGATCAGCCGGTAGCCCGGGGAATGCGGGTGCAGCGACAAGTCGGTCGGCGGATCGCCGATCTGGTGCTGCTGGTCCTCCGGGTCGTGCCCGCCGAAGAACGTCCAGGTGCCTTTTCCGTGCTCGCCGTTGATGTACTTGACCCAGGGCGCGCCCTCTTCATCGCCGAGCACGACGTCGCTGGGCTTCAGCCGGTCGCGCCGGAACGACGTGGTGAGCCCGTAGAAGTCGGGGATCACCTGACGGTGGTTCTGCACCAACAGGGTCGGCACCGGGTCGATCTTCGCGCTGAAGTTGAAGAGCTTGAACCCCCCCAGCGGCTGGCGGCGCGGGCCGGCATTCACCTGATGCCCGTCGATGTCGGAGAAGCTCGCGACCTGCGGGTTCGGCTCCAGGTGGGCGCCCGTGAACGCGAGGGCCTTGGACCAGTCCAGCCGGCGATCGGCCTCGGGGTCGAGCGGCGTCCCGTCGGCGAACGCCGCGGCGATGTCCACGTGCTCCGCCGCGAGCGCCAGGTCGATCGTCTCGGTCGCCGTGCACATCGCGAACAGGAATCCTCCGTTCGCCACATAGTCGCGGATCCGCCGGGCCACGGTCTTTTTCAAGTCGGGGACCGTGGCCACGCCCAGCCGTGTCGCGGCATCAGTGTTGAACCGCACCATCTCGGCGAGCCACGGCGCGCCGGCGTAGATCAGGTAAAACTTCGAGTACTGCCCGGTGAAGTCCTCATGATGCAGGTGCAGCCAGTCGTAGCTCGCCAGTTTGCCCCCCACCACCTCGAAGTCCCACACCTTGTCGAACGCGATGCCCGCATACTGCAGCGCCATGGTGACGGCATCGTCCCACGGCGGCGCATTGGGCGCCACGTAGACGGCGACCTTGGGGGCCTTCTCGAGCGGCACCGCGTCCATATTGCTCGCTGCGATCTCGCCGCGGATGGCCGTCACCCGCGCGTCGTCCGCCGACTCGAAGGTCACCCCCGCGAGCGTGGCATCGCGGCGGATCGCCGCGCCATCGGGCACGAGGAACGACCCGCCGCGGTAGTTCAGGAGCCACTCCGCCGTGATCCCCGCCTGCACGACGCGGTACGTCACCCCGTACGCCTTCAGGTGATCGGTCTGGGCGTCGTCCATCGGGATCAGAAGCGACGGAAGGGCGGACGGGAGGACGGGCGGACGGAAGCCGAGCAGGGTGCCTCCGACCGCCAGTCCGGCCGTCCGCCCGACCGCCCGCACGAACTCCCGCCGCTTCATGACTTCGGAATCGCTCCCTTGGCCCGCTCGAGCTCGCGGCGCGCCTCCGGCACGACGGCGCTGCCCGGATACGACAGAATCAGGTGCTCGAGGTGCTGGATCGCCTCGCCCGTCTGTTGCCGCCGCACGAGCAGCCGGGCCCACTCGAGCTCCGCCGCCGGAGCCGCCGCGCCCTGCCCGCCGGTCTTTACGACCTCGTCGAATAGGCTCAGCGCGATTTGCTGCGGCGCCGGGCCCAGCCGCGCGGCCACGCGACCGGCCACGAGCAGGACATCCGGCCGCCCACCGCCGCCCTGCCCCGTTCCCAGGCGTCGAGCCGCAAGGCGCAAGGCCTCGACGGCGCGCGCCGAGTCACCGCGCGCGAGCAGCAACAACGCCCCGCCCAGCTCGGGCAACGAGTCGACTGGGACCTGCTGCAACAACGCCACCATCTCGCTGCGGTCCGTGGCGTCGCGCCGGTCGCCGGCATAGGGCCCGGCGGTGCGAAACAGCCGCTGCGCGTCGCCGAGCCGCCCGCGATACAGGGCGACCCAGCCGGCGAGCGCGAGCGCCTCGACGGTCGAGTCGCCCTGCAGCGTCGCCTCGGCGCGCTCGAGATCTCCCTGCCCGATCCGCGCGCGGGCGAGTCGGAGGCGCAGCCACGCGCGAGCATCAGCGGACAGGCGGCCGCTGGTCGCGAGCTGCTGCGCCGCCTCGTCGAGCTGGCCCGCGTCGATCAGGGCCTCCACCACGGCGCTCTGCGCCAACTGCTGCGCATCGAGCGGCGCGCTCGAGTCCCGGGCCACGCGCTCGATCACGTCGCGCGCGGCAGCGCGGTCCCCGGCTTCGATGAACGCGCGCGCCGCGTCGGCCCGAGCTCGAGCCGCGGCCGGCTCCGGCGCCATGTCGGCGTAGCGCGCGAGCGCGAGCCCCTGCACCCGCCGGGCCTCCGGCGTGCCGCGTGCGCCGGCGAGGTCGGCGAAGCGCCGCAGGGCCGCAGCGGCGTCGAAGGACGGCGTCGCGACGCCCGACTCGAACACCGTCCACGCGCGTGGTGCCTGACCCCAGGCGAGCAGCAGCTCGCCCGCCAGCCGGCGCGTGATGGCCGCCGGCTCGCCCGCGAGCAGCAGGCGCACCATGCGCTCGCGCTGCGGCTCGGGAGCCTCGGCCAGCTCGCTCGTCGCATTGGGGAGCTGCGCCGGCGCGTCCGCGAGCGCCCCGGCCCATTCCCGAGCCGCGCCTTCCCAATCGCCCGAAAGCTGGCTCAGCTCCGCCAGCTCGATTCCGAACGCGCCGGGACGGCCGAGCGCGCGCCGGCCGGCGACCAGCACGTCGCGCGCCGCCGCGCGGCGGTGGGCGTTCTCGAGCGCGATGGCCCATTCGCGATATGGGGCGTCGTCGCGCGGTGCGGCCGCGGCCCAGCGCAGGGCCACCGCCCCCGCACTGTCGGACTCGTTCAGCGCGACGTAGGTGCGCAGCAGGACGGCCCGCAGGGCCACGTTCGTCGGACGCGCCGCGACGGCGCGCTGCGCCACGGGCAGCAGCTCGGCGAGGCGATTGAGCGGCGGCAGCACACGCTCGAGACCGAGCAGCGCCGAGAGGCCCGTTGGATCGGCCCGCAGGGCGGCGAAGTAGACGCTCGCCGCCTGCTCGTATTGGCCGGCGCGCTCGAGCGCAAAACCCTGGCCGATGGCTTGGGCCGGCAGCGAGCGGGCGGCCAGGAGCACCACCGTGCAGACGGCTAGCAACGACCGGCCCCGGCCCCGAACGCGCGGCTCTAGCCGCGGGAAGCGCGGAGTCGCGGGTTCGCCCGCGGACTCAAGGCAGCCGGGAGGGGGGTGCATTCAGTCTCCGGAAATACTCCAGCACCAGGCGACGCTGCTCGGGGGTGAGCCCCTGGAGCTCGTCCCACGTGGGGTAGCGGAGCCGCGGGCCCGCGCCCGTCGCGCCGGCCTTCAGGGCGTCGGGGAGGTGGACACTGTCCCCCGTCGCCGAGCGACTGATCCGCTCCTTGTGCTCGTCGGGCTCGTCGTTCGAGAGCGTGCGTCCGGCGTCGAGCAACCGGTGATACAGCCGCTGCTGGCGCTCGAGCGTCCGCTGGTCGAGGCGACCCGCCTCGAACTGGCGCGCCAGCTCCTTGGCTTCTTGCGCGAGCGGACCGGCGGCGGCGCTCGCCCCGCCCGCCTGGAGCCGCTCGAGCTGCTCGGCGAGGGCGCGCTGGCGGGCGGCAAGGTCGCGGAGCTGCTGCACCAGCGCCCCCCCGCTCGCGCCCATCATCGGAAACAGGCTCTGGGCCAGACCGTTGAGGCCTTGCTGGTCGCGTGCCAGCCGGGCCAACTGCTCCACCGCCTCGGCGAACCCGCTGCCGGACTGCGCGCCGGCGACCTGACTGCGGCTGCGTGCCAGTGCCAGCGCCGTGGCGTTGAGCGCGTCGACCGCGTCGTCGGCGAGTGACGCAGCTTCCGAAGCGTTGGGGTCCGCTGCTTCGAGCTGCCCGCGCGCCGCTGCCATCTGGCGCTTCGCGTAGCCCAGCGCCCCGTCGAGCTGAGGTGAGACCAGCGCGTGTTTGCCGGCGGCCTCGCGAATTTGACGCGCCACGGCGTCTGTCCCCGCTTCCACCGAGGCTTGCTGCGACCGCGTGGCGGCGCCCGCCTCGCCGCGTCGCAGCGCCTCCGCCACGCGTTGCTGCCGTTGGGCGAGCTCCGCCGTTTCGGAGAGCGCGCGATCGAGCGCGGCGAGCGTCTCGCCGCGCCATTCGCGTACCAGCGAGTCGCGCTGGCCGCGCAGCGCGTCCGGTACACGCGCCAGGTGCTGCTCGGCCTCCGTCCCCGCTTGCGCCGCGCCCGGACCCTGCCTCGCCTCGGCGGACTGAGCCGCGCGCTGCATCGCGCTGCGCGCGTCCCGCGCCGCCTGCTGCGGAGCCGCGAGCGCGGTGGCCGCACGGGGTTGCGCACCCAGGTCCTGCGCCACCCGCTCCATCCCCCGGGCCAGCGAGTCGACCCCGCCGGCGAGCGCCCGCTCGCGCTCCCCTGCGGCGCTGTCCGGCTGCGGCGCGTCCTCCCGGTTCCATGCCGCCTGACGCCGTTGCAAGTCCTCCGCGTCGGCGGCGAGCGACGCGAGCGCGCCCTCGACCGCGGCGCGGCGGAACAGCTCCTGGCTGCGTTCGAGCTCGGCCTTGAGCTGCTGCTGTGCCTCCGCGAGCCGCTCCAACGCGTGACGCGTCGCCTCGGGATCGAGCCGCGCCAGCGCCTCCTGCAGCTCGCGCAGCCGCTCGGCGAGCTCCGGCGTGACCGCCCGTTGCAACAGGTCCTGCACCTCGCGCAGACGCGCCTGGAACGCGGTGTCACCGATCCCCGCTGCCTGGGCCATGCGCGCGATCTCCTCCACCGCGCGCGACACCTCCTGCACCCGCTGCTGGAGCGCCGCCTGCTCGCGAGCCACCGCCTGCGCCCGCTCCGTCGCCTGAAACGGGAGCGCCCCCCCCCCGGCGTCGCGCCCCTCGTCCCCGGCGCGGCTCGCATCGCGCGAGCGCTGCTCGGCGAGATCCCCGGTGCGGGTCCCGAGCTCGCCCTGCGCCTCGGCCAGAGAGTCCGCCGCGGCCGCTACGTCACGCGTCGCCGCACGCGTCGCCGCGCGCAGCTCGTCGAGGCTCGGCAGCCGTAACGCGAGCTCGGCACTCCGCCCCGTGTGGGGACCGGGAGGGGGAGCGTTGTCCCACGCCTCCACCCGCACGCGCAACGTGTCGCCCGGCACGAGCCCGCGGCGCTCCGCGTCGAGCGCGCTTTGCACGATCGCCCGCTGACCGCCGCCCGAGACGTCGAGCGATTGGCGCACCACGTCGCCCACTTTCCCGGTCTGGCTCACGCGCCAGCTCACCACCTGCAGCCGGGTGAGCCCGTGGTCGTCCCGGGCGTCGACGACGAGCGGTTGCTTGAGGGACAGCGGCAGCGTCGTGTCGCGCCCCGGGACCGGCACCGTGACGACCGGCGCTGAGTCCGGCACCAGCTGGAGCCGAAGCTCGGCTACGTCTCCCTCGAGCGGCGCTCCGTCCGCCGTCGCGAGCTCCAGGCGCCAGGCGCCGGAAGCGCCTGGCCGCAGCCGGCCGGAGAACGCGGCACCGTCGACCGCCAGCCGGGTCCCGCCGCCTCGGTGACGCCACACGGCTGCCGCGAGCGGGACGCTCGCGGCGCCGCGCGTGAGGATCACGGTGCCCTGGGGGATCGCCACCGTGTCCGGACCCGGAACCAGCGGCTCGTCCGGGCGGGCGAGGTAGGCGGGGTACCGCGCGGTGACCTGGATGTCGGCGATGAATGCGGGCAGCGCGACGGTGACGCGGCGCTCGGCGCTGCGCCGGCTCCCGCTCGAGGCGCGCACGTAGAGATCGGACTCGAGCGGCCCGAGCCGCCGGGTGGCGCGCCCCAGCGAGTCGAGCGCGACCGGCGCCGGGTGCCACGGCTCTCCCGGCCCCCGCGTCCACAACGTGGCCCGCGTCGCGGCGGGCACGTCGAGCGTGACGGTGACGCGGTCGCCCCGTCGCACCACGGCGCGGTCCACGGCGAGGCGGAGGGGCGCCCGCGCGTCGGCGATGGTGCGAAGTGGATGCCAGAACGCCGCCGCGCGTCCCGCCGCGGGCGACGCAGCGAGAAACAGCGTCGCCCCCAGCGCCGCCGCGATCACGGCCACGGCGAGCGACGCGCGCGTGCCGCGCGCCAGCACACGTCCCACGGCCGGTGCCGCGCGCGCCACCAGGGCGGCCGCTCGGGCGTCCGCCATCCCCAACAGGTCCACGCTCGCTCCCGCCGTCGTCATCGGCGCGAGCAATGCCACCACGCTCCCGGCGCGCGTCCCCGCGGCGACCTCGACCAGCCGCCCGACGACGGGGGGTGCGGCGCGCCGCCCCGCGCGCTGCGCGAGCCGCGCCGCCGCTGCGGCCACGCCCGCGATCAGCAGCCAAGCGGCCACCACCGGCGCGACCCGCGGGGCGAGCGCCAGGCCGGCGGCGGCGATCGCACACGCAACCCCCGCGCTCGCGAGCAGCACCGCTCCGGCGCGCGCGCGCGCATGCGGCAGGCCGAGCCGCCGCAGCCGGAGCGCGGTGTCGGTCACCGGGTCGAGCTCACGGCGTAGGTGAACAGATTGACGCCCATGCGCAATGCCGCCTCGTGCAGCTCCGGGGGATCGTGGTGGACCTCGGGATCCTCCCAGCCGTCGCCGAGGTCCGTCTGATAGGAATAGTATACGACCAGCCGGTCCCCCAAAAAGATACCGAACCCCTGCGCCGGCAGCCCGTCGTGCTCATGAATCTTGGGGATCCCCCTCGGGAAGTCGTACACCAGGTGATAGATGGGGTGGCTCAACGGCACGTCAACCAGCGGGTGATCCGGAAACACTCGGGCGATCTCGCGGCGGAACGATTGGTCCATGCCATAGTCGTCATCGGCGTGCAGGAACCCCCCTTGTTCGAGCCAGCGCCGCAGCAGCCGAACCTCCTCGTCGGAGAAGTGCACGTTGCCGTGCCCCGTCATGAAGACGTACGGAACGTCCCACAGCTCGGGGCCGGTGAGGGTCACCACGCGCTCGCGCTCGGCCACGGGGAGCGCGGTGCGTTGGCGCAGCGCGCCGAGCAGGTTGGGGAGTGCGGAAGGACCGGCGTACCAGTCGCCGCCTCCATCGTAATGCAATCTACCGATCGTTAGACTGGCAGCGTGCGGAATGTCGGCGATCGCCAGCCAGAGTGCGACCAAGATGACCGCAGGGGCTCTCACAGCCCGTTCACCAACCGATACGCCGTGTTTCTCGCGATCCCGGTCTCCGCCGCGAGCTGCTCGGACGCGTCGCGGCGGGTCAGGCCCTGCGCCAGCAGCGCGCGGGCGCGCGCGGTGGGATCGGGAGCGGGCTCTGCGCGGGCGGGCTTGCCCGTCCCCGCGACCACCACCGTCACCTCACCGCGGGGCGGCGCGTCCGCGTAGTAACCCGCGAGCTCGGTCAGGGTCCCGGCGCGGGTCTCTTCGAACAGCTTGGTCAGCTCGCGCGCCACCGCGGCGTGGCGCTCCCCGCCGCACGCCGCCGCCAGGTCCTCGAGCAGCCCGGCCACGCGGAGCGGCGCCTCGAAGAGCACCACCGTCCACTCGCTCTGCGCGACCGTCGCGAGCAGCCGGCGCCGCTCCCCGCCTTTGCGCGGCAGGAAGCCGAGGAACACGTAGCGATCGGCGCTGAGCCCCGCGACCGAGAGCGCCGCCGCGACGGCCGTGGGTCCCGGGACGGTGACGACGGGGATGTCGCGCTCGCGCGCGGCCGCGACGAGCGCCGCACCGGGGTCGCTCACCGTAGGCGTCCCGGCGTCGGTCACGAGCGCCACGTCTTTTCCCGTCGCGAGCAGGAGCAGGATGCGGCGCAGCGTCGCCTCGCTCGAGTGAGCGTGAAAGCTGACCAGGTCGGCGTGCGAGCCGACGTGGGCCAACAGCGGCTTGGTGTGGCGGGTGTCCTCGGCCGCGACGGCCGCGACCCGCGTCAGCGTGGCCGCGGCGCGGGGGGACAGGTCCTCGAGGTTGCCGAGCGGCGTGGCGACGACGTACAGGGTGCCGGCCATCTCACCACGACACCGGCCACGGCAGGCGACCGTAGTAGCCGGCGGACTGCAGCACGTAGCGGTGCTCGCGCGTGGCCTCGCGCAGGATCTTCGGCGCCGTGCCCGGCATCATCACTTCGACGCCCTGGAGCAGCTGGAGCGACCAGTCCGTGAGCGCGTTGGACAACTCCTCCGGCTGCACCACCCCCTCCGCCGTCTCCACCCCGCGCGGCGCGGACAGGATCACGATCGCCTTGTGCGCTTCCACGATGCCCGCGCTCACCTTTTGCGCGCGCCGCTTTGCCTCGCCGGGAAACTCCTTGTCCACCTCGTCCACGATGCGCCAGTACAGCTCACGATACGTGTTGATGAGCGCGGTGGGCGCCTGCTGCGGCAAGTCGGCGACGTGGGGAAACACGGCCGCCGTGAGAACGGGGGCTTGCCCGTCGGCGCCGGCGTGGAACTGCGATTCGAGAAACGTCGGAATGGCCATCGCAGCCGGCTGGTCGCAGAAGTAGCCGCTGTGGTAGCGTCCGTCGTCGAACCGCACGTACGACACGCGCGCGTTCGACGTCAGTTCGAGGATGCCGCTCGTCTTGTCTCGCGTGAACGCCGCGAAAAACGCGCCGGGGTCCGACGCATCGACGGTACGCATGTCGACCGGCGCGGCGCACGACTGATACATCCAGGCGAGCTGCTCCATGGGCGCGGCCGCGTAGGCGAGCTCGCCCCGCTCTACCTCGGTGCGCATGCGTTTCAGCGCCTCCGTGATCGTGATGACCTGTCGCCCTGCGGTGTGCAACGAGGCGGCGTTCACGGCCTCGCCCTTGCGGAAGAACAGCAGCAGGCACTCATCCGGCAGGTACGCCGTGATGTAACCGTCCACGCGCCCGTCCCGGTCGCGCTTCGCGAATGCGAGGAGATTGTCGAGGTGGACGAACGCGAGCCGGGTACGATGAATCAGCCGGTTCACCTGCGGGAACGTCAGGTCCGCGAGGCGCACCGGCGAATTCATCAGGCGAGCGGTGCTCGCGCGCATGGTCCTCCGGGGAGGGTGCTACGACAGATGCTGTTGGATCTTCTGCTCGAACGCCGACTTCGGGTACGCGCCCACGAGCGTGTCCACGTGTCGCCCGTCCTTGAAGAATAGAATACTCGGAATCGACCGAACGTTAAAGCGCATGGCGGTCTTCTGGTTCGCGTCCACGTCCACCTTGGTCACCTTCAGCTTGCCCAGATACTCTCCGGCCAGCTGGTCGAGGATGGGCGCGACCATGTGGCAGGGCCCGCACCAGGTTGCCCAGAAATCCACGATCGCCAGCCCCTTGTGCTGCTCGACTTCGAGCCCGAACGTGGCATCCGTGACCGCCGTGAAATTTTCCGCTGCCATGACCTCTCCACTCCCTCTCGTGCAATCGTTATGTTGACGGACGCCATGACCGCGTCACGCGCCCGCGTCGCCCACATCGGCATCGCCGTTACGTCCGTCGACGCCGCCCTCGCCTTCTACCGGGACGTGCTCGGCCTCGAGCCAGGACACCCCGAGACGGCCGACGGCGCCACCATCGTCCCCCTAACGCTGGGCGAGGTCCAGGTCGAGCTGCTCGAGTCGCGCGACCCAGCGGGTCCGGTGGCGAAGTTCCTCGCCAAGCGCGGGCCCGGCATCCACCACGTGTGTTACCGCGTGCCGGACCTCGACCAAGCGTTGGAGCGCTGCCGCGCGGCGGGGTATCGGCTCATCGACGAGCGCCCGCGGCGCGGCGCCGGCGGCCGGCGCATCGCGTTCGTCCACCCCCACGCAACGGCCGGAATTCTACTCGAGCTCACTGAATAGCGAAACGCACCGCGGCAGCGCAACGTTCCCCACGTCAGCGCGCGCACGAGCGCGCGGGATTGGGGAGGCTCGCGAGATCCACGGCGTTCACGAGCCAGCCGCCGCTCTTGGCGCGGACCATCTCGACGGGGAACACCACGGTGCAGGAATTCGAGCGCTGCAGCTCGACGCGGAAGGTCTGGACTCGGTCGTGACCGGACACGGGCGTTGGGCCCTCGACCACACGGTAGCCGACATGATTGAGATAGATCTGAAACACCGCGAGGCGCTGCTTCAGGTCGTCGGACTTCATCCAGCTGGAGGCCGGCCCGCGCTCGCTGCCCCAGAGGTCGCCCATGCGCCGCTGGTCGTTCGCTTTCACCGCCGCCATGAACCGCTCGAGGGCCTGTTGGGGCGACTGCGGAACGGGCGTTTGCGACCCCCGCCCCCCACCGCACGCGAGACAGCCCAGCGCGACGAGCACGGCCAGTCGTGGTCTCACGGACGACACCTCGAGTGTGGACGGAGTGTTCCGAAGGTAAGACGGCATGCGGCTCTACGTCAACATTGATCACGTCGCGACGTTGCGCGAGGCGCGGCGGACGGACGAGCCCGACCCGATCCAGGCCGCGGCCGCGGCCGAGCGGGCGGGCGCCGACGGCATCACCGTGCACCTGCGTGAGGATCGCCGCCACATCCAGGATGCCGACGTGCGCGCGCTCCGCACCGCGGTGCGCACTGTGCTGAACCTCGAGCTCGGCGCCGCGCCGGAGATCGTGCGGATCGCCCGTCGGCTGAAGCCGTTCCAGGCGACGCTCGTCCCCGAGCGGCGCCAGGAGATCACGACCGAAGGCGGCCTCGCGCTGCGTGGGGCGGACCGCAAGATCGGCGCGGCGGTCGCGCGACTCACCGACGCCGGCATTCGGGTCAGCCTCTTCATCGATCCCGATCCGCGGACCATCGACCGCGCCGCGGCGCTCGGTGTTCCCGCCGTCGAGCTGCACACCGGTCGCTACGCGCGTTCCTGGCGGCAGAGCGACGCCGCGCTCCGCGGGCTCCGGCGCGCGGTCGCTCACGCGCGCGCGCGCGGCCTCGCCGTCCACGCGGGCCACGGCCTCACCTACGAGAACGTCCAGCCCGTCGCCGCCATCCCCGACATCGAGGAGCTGAACATTGGACACTCGATCGTGAGCAACGCGATCTTCCTGGGGATGGAGGAAGCCGTGCGGCGCATGCGTCTGTTGGTCGACGAGGCGAGAAAGCCTTAGTTTGGTACCGCCATGACCGGACCTCCCAAACCCCTCGGCATGTCGGACTTCTTCGCCCTCGAGGCGGGGGAGTATCTCGAGCGGCTCGATGGCCTGCTGGCCACGGGCGAGAGCCCGAGCCTCGACGAGCTGGTGCGACTCGCCCGGGCCCTGCGCGGCAGCGCCCTGATGGCGAGCCAGCACGCGATCGCCCGGGCCGCAGCGGGCCTCGAAGCGCTGGCGCGGGCGGTCCGCGAGGGACGACGAGCCTGGGATGCCCAGACCAGCCAGCTCGCCGTGCGCGGCGTGGACGACCTGAAGATCTTCGTGCGCCGTGCGGGAAGCTGGACCGACGCCGATACGGCGAAAGCCGAAGCGCTGGCGCAGCAACTCGAGCAGCTCGCCGGCCGACCGTCGGCGCAGATCCGCGCGGCGGAAGCGGTAGGCCTCGACGCAGGCGTGCGGGCGTTCGTGGCGCGCGAGGGTGCGGCGATCGCGAGCGCGCTCGACCGCGCCGCCCAGGCGCTGCGCGCGAACCCGCTGGCGCACGACCCGCTGCAACAGGTGCTGCGCGCCCTCCAACCGCTGCGCGGTCTCGCCGCCGTGAACGACCTGCCCCCGCTGCCCGATCTGCTCGAGGGCATCGAGCGCGCCATCGGTGAGCTGTCGCACTCGGGACTCGAGCCGCCGACCAACGTGGGCGAGCTGTTCCAGGCGGCCGCTACGGCGATCGCGCGCGCGGCGCGCGACGTCGCCGACCGTGGCCGGCCGGACCCCGAGGGAGGGGACTTCCGCAAGTTCGCGGGGCTGCTGGTCCGGTTCAGGGAGAGCGAGCCCGACGCCGTATCGATCGGCTCGCTCTACTACAACGATTCCGGCCCGCACATCGTGTCGCGCGGCGTGCCGGCGGCCCGCCCGTCGACGCTCGGCCGGCTCGAGCTCGTGAGCCACGGCGAACATCTCCGGCAGGCGGCGGACTCGCTCGAGCGTGCGCCCTCGGCCACCCAGCGCGAGCTGCGGGCCCACACCCTCGGCACGACCTTCCGCGCGCTCGCCAACGCGGGCGGCGGGGCGCTGGCGGACCGGGTGGGACAGTTCGCGATCGCGGCGCGCGAGGCCATGGCGGCGGGCATCGCGGTGAACAGTCCCGCCGCGTTCGCCGCCGAGCTGCGCCGCGCAGGTGACTTGCTCGCCGGCTCGAGCGCCGGCGACGACGACGCCCTCGCGACCGAGCTCGATGCCCTCACGGCCGCGATCCGCGCCATTCAGCCGGGCGCCGCCCCAATGATCCGCGCACCAGCTCCGGCCCCCGTCGTGCCGATCGAGACGCTCGCGCCGGCGGAACCGCCGCGCCCGTCCCCACCCCCATCCCCGCTTCCCGAGCGGCCCTCGGTCCGGCCCCCGGCACCCGCCCCCACACCGGCCGCCCGTGCGGGCGACGCGAGCCCCGAGTCGGCGGACCTGGTCGGCTCGTGGACCGCCTACCAGCGGCAGATGCACGGCGGCGTCGGCCCCGCGTCGCTCGACGAGTTGATCGCCGGCGGCGCGCGCGTGCCCGCAGCCGCGCCGTCGCGCGACACCGCCCGACCGGCCGCGGCGGCGCCGGCGGAGCTCGGCATCGTGGACGTACGCACCCTGCTGTACCGCGGCGACCGCGCGCTCCAGCGGGCCCAGGAGCTGCGGGCAGCGGCCAAGCAGGCGTCGGGCGACACGCTGCGGGCCCTCGTCGACGAAGTCTGCGACCTCGTTGCCCTCGCCCTCGAGCCCCGCTCCTAGTCGGGCGTCCGCCTCCCGCTGGGCCTGGGTCATCGGCCTCGCGGTCACGGGCGCCTTTCTGGCGTGGGCCGTTCGCGGAACGCACTGGAGCGAGGTCCTCGCCGGTCTCCGCGCCGTCGATCCCCTGCTCCTGGTCCTGACGGTCGGGCTCGCGACCCTGACGTTTCCAATCCGCTTGATTCGGTGGCGGGTGATCCTGCGCGACGACCGCGAGGCATCGCTACCGTCCAGACCGCTGTGGCACGCCGTCACCATCGGCTTCATGGCGAACAACCTCCTCCCCGCCCGGGCCGGCGAGTTCGCGCGGGCCTACGTTGCCAGCCGCCAAGTGCCGGTGCGGTTCACGACGGCGCTGGCGTCGATCGGCGTGGAGCGTGTGTTCGACGCCCTCGTGATGCTCGGGCTGATGGCCCTGGCGATCGCGTCCCCCACGTTTCCCCCGCGCTCCACGCTGCTCGGCACGCCGCTGTCACGCTTGGCCGAGCGGGCGGCCCTGCTGTTTGGAGCGCTGTTCGTCGTGACGTTGGTCGTCGTGCTGCGACCGGCACCATGGCTCGCCCTATTCGAGCGCGTGGCTCGAGCCGTGCTCCCGGCCCGGGTCGCGGGGCGCCTCGCCAGCATGGCGGAGGGCCTCGTGGCCGGTCTCACCGTGCTGAAACGCCCCGGGCGATTCGGGGCGATGCTGTTCTGGTCGTTGGTGCTGTGGCTCACGAACGCGGCGTCGTTCGCCGTATGCTTCCGAGCGTTCGGGCTGCCCGTGCCGCTCGAGGGCTCCCTGCTGCTCCAGGGTGTCCTCGGGTTCGCCGTCGCCGTCCCGGCGTCAGCCGGCTTCTTCGGCGTGTTCGAGAAGGCGACGCAGCTGACGCTGCAGATCTACGACATCAGTCCGAGCCTGGCGCTGGCGTACGCGGTCGCTTACCACGTCTCGACGTTCCTGCCGATCACGCTGCTCGGCCTGCGCTCCCTGGCGCGTGTCCAGCTGCACCTGGGTGACCTGCGCCGGGCACGGACCGCCGAACCGGTCGCGGGGGCCGAGGGTCCGTGACCGATAGGGTTCGCATCGCGGCGCACGCCAAGCTCAATCTCTTCCTGCGCATCCTCGCTCGGGAGGCGCCCGCCGGCTACCACCAGATTGAAACGGCGTTCGCGCTGCTCGAGCTGGCGGACGAGCTCGTGGTGTCGCGCACGGCCAGCGGCGTCGCCCTCACGGTCCACGGGCCTGAGTTGGGGCCGCCCGAGGAGAACCTCGCCGTGCGCGCGGCCCGTGCCGTGCTGGAGGTGACCGGCCACACGTTCGGCGTCGCGTTGGAGCTGACGAAACGCATCCCCGTACGCGCGGGGTTGGGGGGCGGATCGAGCGACGCCGCGGCCGCGCTGCACGCGGTGAACGCCCTGGGACGAAACGCGGTGCCGCGGCCCGAGCTGCTGCACCTCGCGACGCGGCTCGGCGCCGACGTGACGTTTTTCGCGAGCGGTGCGCCCGCCGCCGCCGCGTGGGGCCGGGGGGAGCGGCTGTTCCGCCTCGCGGCGCCGCCACCCCTGCCAGCACTCGTCGCGTTGCCGGCTCCGTCGCTCGCGGTCGCCACCCCCGACGCCTATCGCTGGTGGGACGAGATGCACCCCGAGCCGCGGCCGCGCGGGCCCCTGGTGCTCGACGCGGACGCGTTTGCCGGGTGGGGCAGCCTCGGACGGCTGGGCGGGAACGACCTCGAGATTCCGGTGTTCGGAAAGCACCCGCCGCTGCGCGCGCTGTTCGAGCGGCTCGCCGGCACGCATCCGTACTGGGTGCGCCTGTGTGGGTCGGGGAGCGCCGTGGCCGCGGTGTACGCGAACGAGCGGCTCCGGGACGACGCGGCGATGCTGCTTGGCGAGAAGCACCAGCAGCTGATCCGGACGGCCACCCGTGCGGTGGCGGCGCCCGGCCCTGAGCCCCTTCCCTAGCGGGGGACGGCGTCGCTTCTTTATCAGGCGGAGGGTGCGATGCCCGAACAGCTCGTCGGTACCGTCGTCCACTACTTCAAGGGACCGAGCGTCGCTGTGGTCCGTCTGGCCGAGGGCCCGCTGGCGATCGGCGACCAGGTCCGTTTCCACGGGCACACCACCGATTTCATCGCGCAGATCACCTCCATGCAGGTGAACCATCTGCCGGTGGCGGTCGCGAACACCGGCGACGAAGTCGCGATCCAAGTGACCGACCGCGCTCGCGAGCACGATCAGGTCTTCAAGGTGACCCCATGAACGAAGCAGCGTTCAACCGGGCGCGGCTCGAGATTCAGGGACTGCCGACGAATCTCGTGATCGAGCAGGACATCACCCTCGCCTAGCGTGGGCACGCGGCGGCCGGCCTCGTTCGCGGCCTCGGTGCTGCTGGCCGCCTGTGCCTCCTCGTCCCCTGAGCCCGCCGAGGCGCCCCCGCCGGAGTCGGCGGCTCCCGCGCCGGCGGCGGCCCGCGTGGCGATCGCGGGGCGCGAGCACTATTACGACATCGACGGATCGAGCGCTGGAGCGCTGCGGGACCAGATCAACCGGCTAGGACCCAAGGATGAGAGCGGTCGCGCGCGCGACGCCTTGACCGTGTGGGACCTGGAATGGTCCTACCACGATGCGCCGGGCGAGGATGGCTGCGCGCTGCGCGACGTGCAGGTCACACTCAACGTGACGATCACCCTGCCACGCTGGGCGCCTCCAGGCACCGCTCCCCCCGGGCTGCGGAAGTCGTGGCGCACCTACCTCGAGCGCGTGCGGGTGCACGAGCGCGGGCACCGCACGATCGCGGAGCGCAACGCGCGCGCCTTGTATGCCGCGCTCACACCGCTGCTCGCGGCCACGTGCGACGAGCTGCACAGCGTTGCGTCGCGTACCGGCGAGGAGATCGTGGCCGAGGGCCGGGCGCGGAACCGCGCGTACGATGTCCAGACGAAGCACGGCCAGACGCAGGGCGTGGTGCTCGGGCCCTGAGCCAAGGAACATTCCCCGGCATAGCATGACGCCCCTCGAAAAGCAGAAGCCCCCAAGGGGCCCTAGCAAGACCCTTGGGGGCTTGGCGCTCACTCGCCGAGGCGAGCGAGAGCATCGCTTCGCTTGTGGCCGTCTTGTTGATTCACGGCCCCACCTCCTCGGGTGGTGTTCGGCACTACCGTACAATGCCAAATCGGTCCGCGCAACTGTGGTGCGCCCGCAACGTCGGCCTTTGGGAGTCAGGCTCGGCACGAACGCGTGACCCCAGACGTCGTGTAGGGGCGCAGCCTGCTGCGCCCCTACGTCTTAAAGGGTCATAATGTAGATTCTTGCGTCGCACTGGCCCCTCGTCCAACGGCAGGACACCAGACTTTGGATCTGGGTATGGTGGTTCGAATCCACCGGGGCCAATCCCACTTCATTTGCAAGGGCGATGACCACTCAACCCACGCCGCTCAAGGTCCTCTGCACGCTCGTAGTGTGCTGCCTCCTGACGGAATCCACCGTCGCACAGGGCCTCCCGCGCGCCCGGCCCGAGGATGTGGGCCTCTCGGCCGCCGTGCTCGAACGCATCGCGCCAACCCTGCAATCGTATGTGGACTCCGGGAAATTCCCCGGCTTCATCGCCGTTGTCGCTCGGCACGGCAAACTTGCGTACGTCGCCTCCGTCGGCTGGATGGATGTGGAACACCAGCGCGCCATGAGCGCGGACGCGGTGTTTCGCATTTATTCCCTGACCAAGCCGATCACGAGCACGGCCATCATGCAGTTGTACGAGCGTGGCAAGCTGCGCCTCGACGACCCGGTCTCGCAGTACATTCCCGCCTTCGCGGGGGCGCAGGTCTACTCAGGCGGCGGGGCCGCGACGCCGATCCTGCGCCATCCCGATCGGCCCGTGACCGTGGCCGACCTGCTGACGCACACGTCGGGCCTGACCTACGGCTTTATCGGCAACACACCCGCGGATTCGATCTATCGCCGGGCGGGCCTCAACAACCCCGGCTGGACTCTCGCCCAGCTCGCCGACAGCCTCGCGCACCTCCCGCTGGCATTCTCACCAGGGTCGCGGTGGAACTACGGCTATTCCATCGATGTCCTCGCCCGCGTCGTTGAAGTCGTGTCAGGCATGACGTTCGATCGCTACCTCGAGAGCGCCCTCTTCCAGCCCCTCGGCATGTCGCTGACCGCCTTCCACGTCACGCCCGCGATGGAAGGGCATGTGGCGACGGTGTACGCCCCTGGCCCTGATGGAAGACTGCAAGCGAGTACGCCGGCGATCGCACCGGAGTATACGCCGGAGGGCAGGATGCTCTCGGGCGGGGGCGGGTTGCTCTCCACCGTGAGCGACTATCTCCGTTTTGCCCAGATGCTGTTGAACGGCGGTGAGCTGAACGGGCATCGGGTCCTCAAGCGCGAGACCGTGACCCTGATGATGCGCGACCACCTGCCGCCCGGGCTCACGCCGATCACGGTGGCTCCCGACTGGCCCCCCGGCAAAAACGGCTTCGGGTACGGAGGTGCCGTGCGGGTGGATTCGGACGCCACGGTCCCCGGATCGCCGGGTACGTTCCGCTGGGCGGGGGCCGCGACGACCTTTTTCTGGGTCGATCCGCAGGCCGATCTGGTCGCGATGGTCTGGACGCAGTACCTCCCGCCCGCGTGGTCGCTGGACGCCCAGTTCCAGCGGCTGGTGTACGCCAGCATGAAAGGCAAGTGAGCATGACCCACGACGTCACGCGTCGCGAGTTCGTCACGGCCACCGCCGGCGCGTTCGCCGGCTCGGCACTCTGGCCCGCCACCGCCGCCCTCGAGCGCCCGTCCGCCCCCGCCACTCCCCCGGCCGAGGGCACCGTCGTCCTGTTCCAAGGCGACTCGATCACCGACAGCGGACGTGATCGCAGCAAGGCAGAGGCGAACGTGGCTAGCGCCCTCGGTACGGGGTACCCGCTGCTGGTCGCCTCGGCCGTGCTCGCGGCGCGTCCCGATCGCGGGCTCAAGGTTTACAATCGCGGCATCAGCGGCAACAAGGTGCCCGACCTCGCGGCCCGTTGGGCGGCAGACACCGTGGCGCTGGCGCCGGACGTGCTGAGCATCCTGATCGGCGTGAACGATTTCTGGCACAAGCTGGGCGGCGGCTACACCGGCACGGTCGAGGACTACGAGCATCAGTACGCCGCCCTGCTCGATGAGACCCGGCGCGCCCTGCCCCGCGTGCGCCTCATCCTGCTCGAGCCGTTTGTCCTGCGCTGCGGCGCCGTCGACGATCGGTGGTTTCCGGAATTCGACCAGCGTCGCGCCGCGGCCGAGCGCGTCGCCCACCGCGCCGGAGCGACGTTCGTCCCGCTCCAGCGGGTGTTCGACGACCTGACGCGCAAGAGCGCTCCACAGTACTGGGCCGCTGATGGCGTCCACCCGACCCCCGCCGGACACGCGGCGATCGCGGAGCGGTGGCGTAGCGCCGCACGCCTGTAGTCGCGTGCGCCTGACCGCGAGCCAGATCGCCGCATCCGCCCTCGGCGTGCTCGTCGCCGCGGCTCCGGTCGCGGCGCAGGGCGCGCCGGTCGACGCCTTCCGCGACAACATCGCGGCCATCCACGCGCGCGATCGCGCCGCCTATCTCTCCCACTATCTCCACACCGCGGCGCTGGCCCGCGTGGGCCCGGACGGGCTCCACCAGGGGTACGAGGAGTTCGCCCGGGACGCGGGCGCCGGCTGGCCCGACACGCTCGTGGCCACGCACGTCCGCATCGTCCCGGTGACCCCGAACGTGGCGTACGGCGTGTACCGCTACCGCGTGGTCGATTCGAGCGGGAGCGCGCGCGGCGTGAGCGAGCGCGTGTTGGTGCGCACGCCCGACGGGTGGAAGGTCGCGGTGACGACGGCGTTCCCGACGCCCGACGCGGCGCCCCCACCGATCGCGATCGTCGGAGCCACGCTCCTGGACGGCACCGGCGCAGCGGCGATCCGGAACGCCGTCGTCGTGATGCGCGAGGGACGCATCGCCTGTGCGGGCCCGCGGGCCGGCTGCCCCGTGCCGAGGGACGCCGACACGGTGACCGCGGCCGGCAAATGGATCATCCCTGGATTGATCGACACGCACGTGCACTTCTCCCAGACCGGCTGGGTCGACGGCCGACCCGACGCCCTCGACCTGCGGGAGCGCTACCCCTACGCAGCGGTCGAAGCGGACCTGCACGCTCGGCCCGAACGGTTCTTCCGCTCCTACCTATGCAGCGGGGTCACCTCGGTCTTCGACGTCGGTGGCTACCCCTGGACGCTCGAGCTCCAGGAGCGGACGGCCCGGAGCACCACGGCGCCGCGCGTCCTGGCCGCCGGGTCGCTCCTCTCGACGATCGACCACTGGCTGAACCTGCCCGACCAACGCCAGTTCATCTATATGGCGGACGAGGCCACCGTGCGTCAGGCCGTACGCGCGCACAAGACCTGGGGCGCCGCGGCCATCAAGGTGTGGTACATCATGCCGCCCCAACCGCCCGACACGGCACGCGTGTCGGCCCTGGTGCATGCCGCCGGTGACGAAGCTCGCAAGGTCGGCCTCCCGTTGATCGTGCACGCCACCGGTTTGTGGGAGGCGAAGGACGCGCTGCGCGCCGGAGCCCGCGTTCTGGTGCACTCGGTGTGGTCCGCGCCGGTGGACGACGAGTTCCTATCCCTCGCTCGGCGCCTGGGAACGACCTACGTCCCGACGCTCACGGTCCCCGATGGCTATCGCCAGGTGGCGGCTCGGCGCTTCGCGCGTGAGCGACAGCCACTGGCGTGCGTGGATCCCGCGACTCGCGCCAAAATTCTCGCGACCGACACGGTCGCCCTGGCACAGCGCCCCAGCGCGGCTGCCCTCGAGGAGCGCACCACCCGGACGACACAGTCCTTCGCCCAGGCGCAGGCAAACCTGAAGCGGGTCTTCGACGCTGGCATCCCCGTCGCGCTCGGCACCGACGCCGGTAATCCGCTCACGCTGCATGGCGCGTCGGTGTTCATGGAGCTCGAGGCGATGCAGGCGTCCGGCCTCGCACCGCGCGACGTGCTCGTCGCCGCGACGGGGCAGGCGGCTCGCGCCCTCGGGGTCGACAGCACCGGCACGGTCGTCGCGGGCGCGACGGCGGACCTGGTCGTGCTGGATGCCGATCCGCTCGCCGACATCCGTAACGTCCGGCAGATCGCGCTGGTCGTGCGTCGGGGTGAGGTTTACACCCGGCACGAGCTGGAATACTAGACGCTACCCCACCACCCTACTCACGAGGTCTCCGTTCGTATGCGCTTCCCCGCTCGTCCGATCGCCGCCTGCGGTCTCGGAATCCTGCTCGTCGGCCTCGCTCCGGCCTCGAGCGCCGACCTCCGCGGCTTCACCGCCGAATCCGCCAAGGCTCAGCGCGAGTGGGAGACCAAGTTCCGCGCGATCCCCTCCCCCGATTCTCTGCGCCAGTACATGCGCCGTCTGTCGGCGCGACCGCATCACGTCGGCTCGCTCTACGACAAAGACAACGCCGAATGGCTCCTCGCCAAGTTCAAGAGCTTCGGCCTCGACGCAGCGATCGAGACGTTCGACGTGCTCTTCCCCACCCCCAAAGAGCGCGTCGTGGAGCTCGTCGCGCCCACCACGTTCCGCGCCAAGCTGCAGGAGCCGCCGGTGCCGGGCGACCCGACCTCGAGCCAGCAGGCGGAGCAGCTGCCGACGTACAACGCCTACTCGATCGACGGCGACGTCACCGCCCCGCTCGTCTACGTGAACTTCGGCGTGCCCGCCGACTATGAGCGGCTCGAGCGGCTGGGCGTGTCGGTGAAGGGTGCGATCGTGATCGCGCGCTACTTCGGGTCGTGGCGCGGCATCAAGCCGAAAGTCGCGGCGGAGCATGGCGCCGTCGGCTGCATCATCTACTCGGACCCCCGGGAGGACGGCTACACGCAGGGCGACGTCTACCCGCAAGGCCCGTGGCGCCCCAGAGACGGGGTGCAGCGCGGCAGCGTGATGGACATGCCGCTCTACCCGGGCGACCCGCTCACGCCCGGTGTGGGAGCAACCAAAGACGCGAAGCGGCTCCCGGTGAGTGAGGCGCCCACCATCACCAAGATCCCCGTATTGCCCATTTCCTACGGTGACGCGCAGCCGCTGCTCGCGGCATTGCGGGGGCCCACGGCCCCGAAGGAGTGGCGCGGCGGGCTCGGCATCACGTATCACGTCGGCCCGGGTCCCGCCAAGGTGCACCTGCGGGTGAAGTCCGACTGGAGTTTGAAGACTCTGTACGACGTGATCGCCCGCATTGCCGGCGACGCGGCGCCGGACGAGTGGGTGATCCGCGGCAATCACCACGACGCCTGGGTGAACGGCGCCGAGGACCCGATCTCGGGGCTCGTGCCGCTGCTCGAGGAGGCGCGTGCCTACGGCCAGTTGCTCAAGCAGGGCTGGAAGCCGCGCCGCACCATCATCTATGCGGCCTGGGACGGCGAGGAGCCCGCGCTGCTCGGTTCGACCGAGTGGGCCGAGGCCCACGCCGACGAGTTGGCCACGAAGGCCGTGGCGTACCTGAACAGCGACACCAATAACCGGGGCTACCTGGACGTCGGCGGCTCGCATTCGCTCGAGTCGTTCATCAATGACGTCGCGCGCGATATCGACGACCCCGAAACGAAGCTCAGCGTGTGGAAGCGGGCCCAGCTCCGCGCCATCGCAGACGCGAGCTCGGCCGACGTCCGTCAGGAAGCGCGGCAGCGGGCCGACCTGCGCATCGACGCGCTCGGATCGGGCTCGGACTTCACCCCCTTCCTGCAGCACATCGGGGTCGCAACGCTGAACTTGGGCTTCGGCGGCGAGGGCGGCGGGGGTATCTACCATTCGATCTACGACGACTTCAAGTGGTACACAACGTACGACGACACGTCGTTCGTGTATGGCCGCGCCCTTGCCCAGACGGTGGGCACCGCGGTGATGCGGCTCGCCGACGCCGAAGTCGTGCCCTACCAGTTCACCGCGTTCGGCGAGACGGTGGGCCGCTACGTCAAGGAGGTCCAGAAGCTCCTGCAGGAGAAACAGGACACGGTACGCGAGCGCAATCGCCAGCTCGACGAGGGCGTGTTCGGCGCGACCGCCGACCCGCGCGAGCCGTCCGTGCCGCCCGCGCGGGAGGAGCTTCCGCCCTATCTGAGCTTTGCACCGCTCGACAACGCGGTGGATGCGCTCAATCGGGCGGCAGAGCGCTACGAGCGGGCGTTCGCCAAGGCCCAGGCGAACGGCGGCGCCGCGTTTGCCAAGCCCGACGTGCAGGCGCTCAACGCCACCCTGCGCCAGAGCGAGCGGGCGCTCATGAGCGCCACGGGCCTGCCCCGGCGACCCTGGTACCGCCACCAGATCTACGCGCCCGGGTTCTACACCGGCTACGGCGTCAAGACGCTCCCCGGCGTGCGCGAGGCGATCGAGCAGAAAAACTGGTCGGAAGCCGAGCAGCAGATCGCGGTCACCGCACAAGCGCTGGCTGCGCACACCAGCGTGGTCGGCCGGGCGGCGGAGCAGCTCGAGAAGCTCGCGCCCTAGGGCACGGTTGACGCCGTCACCCCCGACCGCCTACACTGCCACAGGCACGAGACTGGGAGGTCCGCATGCGACGTAACATCCGAGTGGCTGCGCTCACCACGATCCTGTTGGTGCCGCTCATTGTTTCCGCCCCGGCGGGTTGGCGCGCGGTCGGCTCGGCGCAGCCCGCGGCGTCCTACACCTTCCAGGGCACCGTGCGCGCCATCAACGCCCGCACCGGCACCCTCGAGCTGGTCACCGGCGTCGGAATGTCCCTGCGCCTCGTGCGGATGACCACGGCCGCGACGACGCGCCTCGTCGCCACGGGTGCGGCGCTCCGCGTCGGCGACCTGAAGCCAGGCGACGTGGTGCGGGCCGAGTGCCGGCGCACTGCCGCGGGGTTGGTCGCTGATCGGATCGAGAAGCTCGAGGTCGCCACGCCATGACCGGGCCGCGGGTCACGGTCGCCCTCCTGCTAGTGGCCGTCAGCTGTCAGAAGCCCGTGAAGCCGGGCGATCCGCTCCCCAGGCTCTCCCGGGCGGAGCGCGACCGGTTCGACCGCGGAAAGGTCGTGTTCGACAGCGTGTTCACGTCCGAGACCGGACTCGGGCCGCTGTTCAACTCGACCGCCTGCGGCGAATGCCACGAGGATCCGGCGGGCGGGCGCGGCGACGAGGTGGAGGTTCACGCCACCGCGTTCCGCGCAGGCGCCGTCTGCGACCCGCTGGTCCAGGAAGGCGGCCCGGTGATTCAGCAGCACACCACCCCTGCACTCAAGCAGGCCCTCGGCATCGACGAGGAGCCTTTCCCCCCATCCGCGACGGCGCGGGCGATGCGCACGTCGCCAGTGGTGTTCGGACGCGGCCTGCTCGATCTCGTGCCCGATTCCGTCCTCCTCGCCTATGCCGACCCCGCTGACAAGAACCACGATGGCGTGCGAGGGCGACCGAATCGCTTCGCGGACGGCCGCATCGGCCGGTTCGGCCGCAAGGGCTTCGTTCCGACCCTGCGGGAGTTCAACGCGGGGGCGTTCGCGGCCGAGATGAGCGTCACCACCCCGGAGCAGCCTACTGAGGAGGACATCGGGGGAAAGCCGATCCCGACAGGCGTCGACCCCGCGGCCGACCCCGAGATCACCCAGCAGGCGCTCGACCTCGCCGACGACTTCGTGCGCTTCCTCGCGCCGCCGACGCCGGCGACGCTCGCCAAGGACGGGCGGCGCGGCCGCGACCTGTTCTCGCAGATCGGGTGCGCGTCCTGTCACATCCCGACGCTGCGCACCGGGTACAGCCCGGTCCCGGCACTGTCGAACCGGCCGTTCGCCGCCTACACCGACCTCCTCCTCCACGACATGGGCGCCGACCTGGCCGACATCTGCCTGGGCCTCGCCACCCCGGCGGATTTCCGCACGGAGCCCCTGCTCGACCTCCGCGGCGCCGAGCATTTCCTCCACGACGGCCGGGCGACCACGCTCGAGCAGGCGATCGAGCTGCACGGGGGCGAGGGCTCCGGCGCGCGGGACCGCTTCAAGACATTACCGGCGGCGGACCAGGCCGCGCTGATCGCGTTTCTCAAGTCGCTATAAGAAACACCCCGGGGGGGGTTGAAGAATCGAGCGGAGGGTGATTACCATCACCTCCGCGTATGCCTCTCCTTTCTCTCGACGGCGTCTCCAAACGCTTCGACGGCGTCACCGCGGTCGACAACGCTTCCTTCTCCGTCGACCGCGGTCAGGTGGTGGGCTTCCTGGGGCCCAACGGAGCCGGCAAGTCCACCACCATGCGCATGATCACGCAGTACTACGAGCCAGACGCGGGCGCGATCACGCTCGACGGCGTGCCGCTGGCCGCGGCGACGCGTGAAGCGAAGCGCCGCATCGGCTACCTCGCAGAGAACAACCCGCTGTACGGCGACATGCTGGTGTGCGACTACCTGGCGTTCATCGCCGATCTGCGGGACCTGGCCGGCCTGCCCCGCCGGCAGGCGCTCGATGCAGCCGTCACGGCGACGGGTGTCGAAACGGTGTATTACCGGCCCATCGGCGAACTGTCGAAGGGGTTCCGCCAGCGGGTGGGCCTCGCGCAGGCGATCCTCCACCGCCCCGACCTCCTCGTGCTCGACGAGCCGACGGAAGGGCTCGACCCGAACCAGCGGGTCGAGATCCGCCGGCTGATCGGCACGCTCGGCAAGGACCGCACGGTGATCTTCTCGACCCACGTCCTCTCCGAGGTCCAGCACACATGCTCGCGCCTGCTGATCATCAGCCGCGGCAAGATCGTCGCGGACGGACCCGTCGAGCGGCTCATCCGTCAGGCGGAAGGCGCCGTCGAGATCGCCGTCGAGGCGGCGGGCGCGGACGTCGCGGCAGCGCTCGGGCAGCTGCCCGGTGTGCGGCAAGTGACGCCTGCCCCCGCCGCCGGCGACGGCCGGGTGGCCGTCACCCTCACCGCGGACCGCGCGGGCGACCTGCGCCCCGAGATCTTCGGGCTCGCCAAAGCCCGCGGCTGGACCTTGTACGAGCTGCATCAGGCCCCGGGCAGCCTCGAGGACCTGTTCCACGAGCTGACGAGGGAGCCGGGGAGCTGAGATGCGCCCGATTTGGACGGTCGCCCGACGCGAGGTGAAGGCGCTGTTCGATCAGCCCACCGCCTACATCCTGCTCGTGGCGTTCACGGGCGTGAACGGCTTTCTGTTCTTCCGCCAGGTGGAGCTGTACGGTGTCGCCTCGTTGCGACCGATGCTCGACCTCCTGCCGTGGCTGCTGCTGTTCCTCGTGCCCGCGGTGACGATGCGGGCGCTCGCCGAGGACGCCCGCTCGGGCACCCTCGAGGTGGTGCTGGCGCAGCCGATCACCGAGCTGGAGCTGCTCCTCGGGAAGTACGTGGGGCAGGTGCTGTTCGTCTGCGTCGCGCTCGCCCTCACGCTGTGCATCCCTCTCGGGCTCGCGCTCGGGACGGCACCGGAGCTCGGGATGGTCATCGCCCAATACGTCGGCGCGGCCCTGCTCGTGGCGGGGCTCGCCGCGGTCGGCGTCTGGGCATCGAGCATCACCCGCAACCAGATCACGGCGTTCATCGTGGCGGTCTTCGTCACGTTCCTGCTCATCTTCGTGGGGTTCGACCCGCTGCTCGTGGGGCTCCCACCCCGGCTCGGGGCGATCGCCGCGTCGCTCGGCGTGCTGTCGCATTTCAACCAGATCGGCCGCGGCGTGATCGACCTGCGCGACGCCGTGTACTTTGTGACGCTCGCGGGGCTGTTCCTGGTGCTCGCGTACTTCGCGCTGCTCTCGCGCAAGCTCACGGCGCACGGCGACTCCCTGAAGCGCCTGCGGCTTGGCACCGTGCTGCTCGCGGCCGCGGTCGTCGTGGTGAACCTGTTCGGGCGCAACATCGGCGGCCGGCTCGATCTGACGCCCGGCAACGCGTTCACGCTTTCCCCAGCCACGCGACACATCCTTCGCACCGTGCCGGACCTCGTCACCATCACGCTGTTCGTTTCGAGCGCCTTACCCAAGGAGATCGAGCCAACGAGGCGCGATGTGGACGACCTCCTGCGCGACTACCGGGCGGCGGCGCGCGGGAAGGTGAAGCTCGTCTTCCAAGACCCGGCGGCCGACAGTGCCGCCCGCCAAGACGCGCGCACCCTCGGCATTCCGGCGGTGCAGTTCAACGTGCTGGGACAAGGGGAACTGCAGGTCAAGGACGGGTACTTCGGCATCGCCGTGCGGTACGCCGACGGCGTCAAGACGATCCCCTTCGTCCAGCAAACCAACGACCTCGAATACCGCTTGACCTCCGACATCCGCGCACTGACGCAGTCGGACCACTCGACGATCGCGTTCGGGGAGATCGGCGACGAGGCGGCGGTGCGCGGCCGGCGCAGCTTCGAGACGCTGCGCGAGCAGCTCGCCCGCACCTACACCGTCCGGACGTTCGCGCTCACCGACAGCGCGATTCCGCGCGACGTCAAGGTGATCGCCGTCGCCGGCACGCCCGACTCGCTCCGAAACGCCGAGCTCGCCCGGTTGCGGGCCTTCCTCGACCGCGGCGGCAGCCTGCTCCTGATGGCGAGCGGAATGCAGCTCTCGACACAGGGACCGTTCGCCGTTTCGCGACTCGTCGGCTGGAACGATTTGCTCAAGCCGTACGGGGTGTCGATCGGCGCGAACCTGGTGTACGACCTCGCCTCCAACGCGTCGGTCGGGATCCCCGCCCAGTTCGGCCAGGTGCTGGTACCGTACCCGCTGTGGCTGCGCGCCCTCAGCACCCGGGCCTCGCCAGTGAACGCGGACCTGGGAGCGGTGCTGCTCCCGTGGGCCAGCCAGATCGACACGGCGCCCCCGCGGCCGGGGACCGTCACGCCGCTGTTCGTCACCAGCCGCGCGGGCGGTGTGGAGCAGACGACCGCGCTGATCGATCCGGCTCGCCAGTTTAGCCGCGACAGTCTGCGCCCCCGGATCGTGGCGCTGCTCGCCTCGCCCTCCTCCCCCGCCCCGCGGGACACGGCTGGCGCCGCGCGCGGCCGGATCGTCGTGGTCGGGACCGCGGACTTCGCGAGCGATCGCTACGCGCGGAACTCTCCCGAGAACGTCGTGTTCGCCCAGAACGCGATCGACTGGCTCGCCCAGGACGACGCGCTGATCGCGATCCGCTCCAAGGACCGCGCCGCGCCGCCGCTGGTGTTCACGAGCGCCACCACCCGGGGCGCGGCCAAGTACGGCAACATCATCGGCGTGCCGGTGCTGCTCATCGCGGCGGGGGTCCTGCGGCTGTGGCGCCGTCGCCAAACGACGCGCCGGACGTACCGTCCGCTCGCCGCGACGGCGATGACGACATGAGCGCAGTGGATCGATGAGCGCCAAGCAGCTGAAGCTGATTGCCGTTGGGCTGGCGATCCTGCTGCTCCTCTGGGGTGGGAGCGAGCTGCTGTCGCGCGGCTCGGATATGGTGACGGGCGCGCTCCACCTCCCTACCCTCGCCGAGGCGGACGTGGACGCGATCATGATGGCACAGGGAACGGACTCGATCGCCCTCACCAGGCAGTCCCCTGCGGCGTGGAGTGTGAACGGTCACCGCGCGGCCCCTGCGGGCGTGCACGACCTGCTCCAGGCCCTCGGCGACTCCGTGCGCCCCGAGCTCGTCGCGCAAGACGCATCATCCTTCGCGCGCCTGCACGTCGACAGCACGGGCGGCCGCTGGCTACGCCTCGGGCGCGGTGGGAAGCCCGTCCTCGAGCTCATCGTCGGGGCACATGGCAACGAGCCGCAGAGCACCTACCTGCGCCGACCGGGCGACCCGCACGTGTACCTGTGGCGTGGCCGGCTCGGTTCGGTGGTGGAGCGGTCCGTGGACGACTGGCGCGACAAACGGATCGCCGTGCTCGAGCCCGACAGCATCGCGGCGCTCGACGTGGCGCGCGGCACGGACCGCTACACCCTGAAGCGCGCCGGCAAGACGTGGATCTTGCCCGGCGGCGCCGCCGATTCGGCCGCGGTGGCGCGCTATCTCGAGCGGCTCAAGGCGATCAACGCGACGGGATTCGCGAGCTCCACGGACGTGGCGGCGGGGAGGGCGGCGCGCCCCCAGCGTCGTCTCACGGTGCGCGGCGGCCGCGGGGTCGTGCTGGTGTCGCTCGCGTTCGACTCGAGCGCGACGGGGTTCGTGGTACGACACGTCGCCGGCGCCGGCGGGGCGGGCGCGACTGTGTACCGCATGAGCTTCTGGGAGGTGGACGGCGTCACGCCGGCGAGCCGATCGCTCGTTCCCGCCAAGAAGTAACCCCTTGGCTTCGTGCAGTTTGCCGTCTATTTTGCAAGGCTCACATGGCGGACCTCACGCTCTCGCGGAGTCAGCTATTACTCCTCGCCGGGACGGCCAACCGGCCGCTCGCCGAGGAGATGGCTCAGCAGTTGGGGCAGCCGCTGTGTGCGGTGACGATCCGGCGGTTCGCCGACGGGGAGATTTTCGTCAAGATCGACGAGAACGTGCGCGGCCGGGATGTGTTCATCATCCAGCCGACCAACCCGCCGGCGGAGAATCTGATGGAGCTGCTGCTCCTGATCGACGCGGCCCGGCGGGCGAGCGCGGCCCGGATCACGGCGGTGCTCCCCTACTTCGGCTACGCGCGCCAGGACCGCAAGGACCAGCCGCGCGTCGCGATCAGCGCCAAGCTCATGGCGAACCTGATCACGCACGCCGGGGCGGACCGCGTACTGGGAATCGACTTTCATTCCCATCAGCTCCAAGGGTTCTTCGACATCCCGGTGGACCACCTGTACGCGGCGCCGGTGTTCGTGAGCCACTTCCGCCAGAAGCAGTTGTACGATCCGGTCGTCGTGGCGCCCGACGTCGGCTCGGCGAAAATGGCGCGGGGATTCGCGAAGCGGCTGAATGCGTCGCTGGCCATCATCGACAAGCGGCGGCCGTCGGCGAACGTGGCGGAGGTCGTCAACGTCGTGGGAGACGTCGCCGACAAGGATTGCCTGATCCCGGACGACATGATCGACACGGCCGGGACGGTCAGCGAGGCGGCGGCGGCGCTCAAGCGCCTGGGCGCGCGCCAGATCTACGCGTTCGCGTCGCACGCGCTGCTCTCGGGGCCGGCGGTCGAGCGGCTCCGTGCCTCGGCGCTCAACGAGATCGCGGTGACCAACACCATCCGGATCCCCGACGAGCGCAGCTTCGAGAAGCTGAAGGTGCTGTCGGTCGCCGGGTTGATGGCCAAGGCGATCGGATACGAGCACAGCAATCAATCGGTGAGCTCCCTGTTCGACTGACTGGCGGCTTGCGGGTTACGACTGAGGACTAGGGCATGGCACAGACCGTTTCTCTCGCGGCGACCCCCCGGCAGGCGACCGGCAAGGGTGGGGCGCGCCAAGCGCGCTTCCGCGGCAAGGTCCCCGCCGTCATCTACGGCCACGGGCGCGACACTCAGTCGCTCGAACTCGAAGCCAAGGCGCTCGAGAAGGCGCTGCACGGGATCGAGCCCGCGAGCACCATTATCGAGCTGGCGCTGGACGGCAAGACGGTGAAAACGCTGATTCGCGAGATCCAGCGCCACCCGATCCGTCCGGACATCATCCACGTGGACTTCTACGAGATCCACGCGACGGAAAAGGTGAAGCTCAAGATCCCCGTGCATCTCGTGGGCAACCCGGACGGGGTGCGCAACGCCGGCGGCGTGCTCGACCAGGTGACCCGCGAGGTCGAGATCGAGGTGCTGCCGGAGAACATCCCGGATCGCGTCGAGCTCGACGTGACCGCCCTCAAGATCGGCGACTCGCTGCACGTGCGAGATTTGACCATCCCGAACGCGAAGCTCCTCACTGAGGCCGAGCTCACGATCGCAACGGTGGTGCCGCCGCGCGCCGAAGAAGTGGTGGCGCCCAGCCCCGAAGCGGTGGCCGAGGTCGCCGAGCCGGAGCTCATCCGCAAGGTGCGTGAAGGCGAGGAGGTCGAAGGAGAGGCGGCAGCCGAGGGCGGCGCGCCTGCCAAGCCCGATGCCAAGGGGGGCGCGGCGCCGGTCAAAGCGGAGAAAGCCGAGAAGCCCAAGGGCGGCAAAGAGAGCTGACGGTTGCGCGCCGTGGTCGGCCTCGGGAACCCGGGGTCAGAGTACGCGGCGACGCGGCACAACGCGGGCTACTGGCTGGCCGATGCGCTCGTCGCACGCTGGGGATTTCCCCCCTTCCGCCGCGGCGAGCGCGCCCGTTTCACCGAGGGCGCGGTGGACGGCGTCCCGGTTCGCGCGCTCAAACCCACCACGTACATGAACGCGAGCGGCGCGGCCCTCGCCTCACTCCGCGCCGACCCCGGCTTCAACCCCGCCACCGACCTCCTGGTCCTGGTCGACGAGTTTCGTATCCCCTGCGGCACCTTCCGGCTGCGCAGCGAGGGCACGGCGGGCGGCCATAACGGCCTCAAGAGCATCGAGAGCGCCCTGCAGTCGCAGCAGTACGCGCGCCTCCGCATCGGCGTGGGGCCGCTGCCCGACGGGGTGAGCGACTGGTCGGAGTATGTCCTGGCGCCCTTCACACCCGAGCAGCAGCAGCAGGTGGAGGCCGTGATGCCCCAGTTGATCGAGGCCGTGGAGAAATGGCTCCGCGTATGAGAACGCGGAGCAGGCGTGCGTGTTCCGCGTTTCCACTTCCGCGTTCCACGTTCTGACATGCTGCGGCTCGGAATCGTCGGCCTCCCGAACGTCGGGAAATCCACGCTGTTCAACGCGCTCACCTCGTCCAAAGCCGCAGCGGCGGAGAACTACCCGTTCTGTACGGTCGAGCCGAACGTCGGGGTGGTCGAGGTTCCCGACCCGCGGCTCGAGCGCCTGAACGAGGTCGTGAGGCCCAAGAGGAAAATCCCGGCGGTGGTCGAGTTCGTGGACATCGCGGGGCTGGTCAAGGGAGCGTCCCAGGGCGAAGGGCTCGGCAACCAGTTCCTGTCGCACATCCGCGAGGTCGACGCCGTGGTGCACGTGATTCGTTGCTTCGACGACCCGGACGTGGTACACGTGATGGGGCCGGTGGACCCGGTGCGCGATCACGACGTCATCACGAGCGAGCTCGCGCTCGCGGACCTCGCGGTGGTGGAGCGGCGGCTCGAGAAGGCCCGCAAGACTGCCCGAGCGGGCGACAAGGACGCGCAGGCCGAGCTGGCCGTGCTGGATCGCGTGGTGGCCGAGCTGAATGCCGGTCGGGGGGCGCGGGAGGCGGGCGAGCGTGACGACGCGGTGAAGTTCCTGCGCCAACTCGGGCTGCTCACCGCGAAGCCGATCCTCTACGCCGCGAACGTGAACGAGGACGACCTCGCTTCGGGCGGAGGGAAGTGGCTCGCGCAGCTCCGCGCCGCGGTACAGACCCACCACGAGGAGGCGGACATCGTTCCCTTCTCCGCCAAATTCGAGGCCGAGCTGGGCGAGCTGGCGGGAGACGAGCGGCAGGAGTATCTGAGGAGCGCGGGGGTCACCGAGCCGGGGCTCGATCGTCTGATCCACGCGGGGTACCGGCTGCTCGGCCTGCAGACGTTCTTCACGGTGGGCGAGAACGAGGTCCGCGCGTGGACCATGCACGAGGGCGGCACGGCGTTCGACGCGGCGGGCGAGATCCACTCCGATTTCCAACGTGGCTTCATCCGCGCCGAGACCGTGGCCTACGACGATTTTGTGCGGGCGGGCTCGTACAAGGCGGCGCGCGAGCAGGGACTGGTGCGGAGCGAGGGGCGGGACTACGTGGTGAAGGACGGAGACATCCTGCTGTTCCGGTTCAACGTCTAGTGCCGACTCCACATCAGCACGGCACCGCAGGCTGCAATCTAATCGTCTGCGCCGTCGGGCGCGCTCGCTCCGGCGTGCACCCGGTTCCCACGCTGCGAGCGATGGGGCTGCAGGCGCGTGTCCCGGACGACCAGCGGGACCTCCTGCTGCACCATGTCGCGGCTGACCCACACCACCCGATCGCCGCACATGATGGCATCCACCGGATACGACTGACGCCCGAACGACGTCGCGTCGGAGCTCGCTACACTGGTTCCCGGGAAGTAGTACCAGCAGCGATCCCCGTCCGGGTGACTATGAATCATCCCCACGGTGCCTGCCCAGCCTGCGTCCTCGCACGTCTGCTCGGGCACGACGCGGGTTTGCGTGGAGTGGGTGGGCTCCACATCGGCAGGCGCGATCCGCCGGACGATCACCGCGTTGCCGTGGATCTCGCCGATCATGCAGCCCATGAATTCCGTGGGATACGACCGGTACTGCAGGGCGAGGTACCGCCGCGCCTGGTCGGACAGGAGGAGGGCACGGGCGTGCGAGCCGCTCCGCACGGAATCCGCCCCTGTGGGACGCGCAGGTTCCGGCTGCAGCGCCAGCAGGACCATCAGTCCTACGGCCACCACCACGGCGCGCGTCGCACGCCTGACAAACCAGAAGCCCGCAGCCTGCATATGACCTTCCTTCGCGACTCCCCGGTCTTGATCGCCGGGGTTCGATTGCTCGTGGTGCCCAAGCAACGCAAGACCAATGCCAACCCCCAGGCCCTCTGACGTGAAATGAGCAGCTCGTTACTCTAAGGATGATTAGGCCCCATCCGCGGTAGCGTGAGGATAATCACGTTGCGTCAAGGCAGCATCAAAACATGTGCCCGTGGCGCCGAGGCAACGCAAAACAGTGCCAAGCGTCAAGTAAGGCACTAAAACAGGGCGTTGTGCGAGAACCCGTGTGAGGTAGGTCACACGGCACAGCGGGACGATCGCCCTCTACCCCCCTCCGCCACCGCCTTCTATCTTTGTCCGCCTCACAGATCCCCTACTCGGCGCCGCACCAGTGCCGGGTCGCCTACGACCAAAGGGAGGTGGCATGGCTCATCGCTACGAGACCGTCTACATCTTCGACCCCGCGCTCGAAGAACCCGCGATCACTGAAAAGCTCGAGCGGTTCCATGCCCTGCTGACCAAGGACGGCAAAGGGGCGATCACGAACGTCGCCCATTGGGGCAAGCGTACGCTTTCCTACGCGATCAAGAAGAAAGACACCGGCTACTACGTGGTCGCGCAATTCGAAACGGCAGCCGGGCTGTTGCCCGAGTACGAGCGCGCGGTGAAGCTGGACGAGGGCGTCGCGCGGTTCCTGGTGGTGGTGTCGGAGGGCCTGCCGGCCAAGCCCGAGCCCGCGCCCGCGGTGATCGCTGCCGAGGTGGTGGTGGACGAGCTCGAGGAGGACGAAGCATGAGACGGCCCGCCAAGACGTGTCCCGTGTGCGAGTCCGGCGTGCGCGTGCTCGACTACAAGGACGACCGCACCCTCGGTCGCTTCCTGACCGAGCGCGGCAAAATTCTGCCGAGTCGGCTGTCGGGGATGTGCGCGCGGCACCAGCGCCAGCTCGCGACGGCGATCAAGCGGGCGCGTCAGCTCGCGCTGCTGCCCTACATCAAGGGGTACGTCGGCTGAGGCACTGGCGCCTCGTGGTCGGCGTCTTGCTGTTCGCCGCGGTGGCGCCGGTGAGCTTCGTGACCCTGCCGTTTGCGGGCCTCCTGATCGCGGCCCGTCCGGGATCGCGGGGGGAGTGGCTGGCAGTGGCGCTCGCGGGCGGCGTCGGGGTCGCCCTGCTGGTGGCGCCGGAACGGGGACTGCTGGACGGCCTGGGCCGCGCCTGGATCGTACTCGTCACCGCCGCGTTCGCCACCAGCGCCAGGCTTCGGCCCGCAGCTTTCCGGTCGCTCGCGGCACGGGCGTGCCTGTACGCGACCGCAGGAGTCGTCCTGTTGGCGCGGGCGACCGCGGGGCCCGCAGTCTGGAAGCAGGTCCAGTGGGAGGCGACGCGTGACGCGAGCCGGACGGTGCGTTACGCGATCGAGGTCGCGCCGGGCCTCTATCCGGCGTTCGAGCCCGCGGTGCGACTCGCCGCCGGCAGCTGGTCGGTGTGGCTGGTGCTCGCGACGCTGGTCGGGCTCGCACTCGCGTGGCGGGGCCACGCGCTGGTCGCCCGGGTGCCACTGGGCGCAGCCGCCGCGCCGTCTTGAAACCATTGCGAGGGACAGGGAACCCATGGAAGTGATCCTGCGAGAACCCGTGCAGCACCTCGGCGCGGCGGGCGACGTGGTGAAGGTGAAGGACGGATACGCGCGTAATTACCTGCTGCCAAAGGGGCTCGCCTACCCGGCGACCGAGGCCAACAAGAAGAGGATCGCCTACGAGGCGGAGCGGATCGCCAAGCAGCGGGCGGCCGAGCGAGGCGTGGCCGAAACCGAAGCGACCCGTATCGCAGACGTCCGCCTGAGCTTCGCGGTGAAGGTGGGGGAAGAGGACAAGCTGTTCGGCTCGGTCACGGCGAGCGACATCCAGCGCAAGCTCGACGAGCTCGGGATCCGCGTGGACAAACGCAAGGTGGACCTCCCCGAGCCGATTCGCGAGCTGGGCGAGTTCCGGGTCGGGATCAAGCTGCACGCGGACGTGCGCCCCGAGATCCAGGTGAGCGTCGTCAAGGAATAGCGGCCGGCATGGGAGGTGTATTCTCGGATCGGGGACGGAACAAACGCAGGGCGGGCCCGCTATGAGTAGCAGGCGGAGCGGGCGCTCGGCGAGCCGGGCAGACGGGGAGGCGCAGTTGGCCCTCCGGCTCGTGACCGCGGCGCTGGCCGACCGCAAGGCGATCGATCCGATCGTGCTGGACCTGCGGGGTTTGACGGCCGCTGCGGACTACTTCGTGATCGTGTCGGGTACGTCGGACGCCCACGTGCGGGGCATGGCGGATCACCTGATGACCGCACTGGCACCTCGCGGCATCGAGCCGCATCATGTCGAAGGGCTCACACAGGGTCGATGGGTGCTCCTGGACTACGTGGATTTCGTGGTGCACGTCTTTCATCCGGAATTGCGGGAGTTCTACCAGCTCGAGCGTCTGTGGGGTGACGCGCCGGTGCTGGCCGCCGCCCCCGAGGGCGGGTCGAAAGGATGACGTTCATGCGACGCATCGGTGGAATCGCGGCGGCGCTCGCGCTGGTCGGCGCGACGCCGCTCGTGGCGCAGTACTTCGGGCAAAACAAGGTCCAGTATCAGACCTTCGACTTCCGGATCATCCAAACCGAGCACTTCGACGTGTACTACTATCCGGCCGAGCGGACCGCGGCCTTGGACGCCGCGCGCATGGCCGAGCGGTGGTACGCGCGGCTCTCCCGCATCCTGCATCATCAGTTCCAGGGGCGGAAGCCGATCATCATCTACGCGTCGCAATCGGACTTCCAGCAGACCAACACGTCCCCCGAGGAGCAGCCGGAAGGCGTGGTCGCGTTCACGGAGCCCTTCAAGCACCGCATGGTTATTCCTTTCACGGGCTCCTACGCGGACTTCGAGCACGTGATGGGACACGAGATGGTGCACCAGTTCCAGTTCGACGTCTACAGCCGCGGCCGCATCGGCGCGGGCATCCAAACGATTGTGAACGTGAACCCGCCGCTCTGGTTCATGGAGGGGATGGCCGAGTACCTCTCCGTCGGGCCGATCGACCCACATACGGCGATGTGGCTGCGCGATGCCTCGCTCGAGGGACACCTGCCGACGATCGAGGAGATGACCTACCAGCAGATTTTCCCGTACTACTTTGGACACGCGTTGTGGGCGTACGTCGGGGAGAAGTGGGGCGACGAGGCGATCGGACAGGTCCTGCAGGCGTCAGTCTCGGGCGGCATCGAGGGGGCCTTCAAGCGTACCCTCGGCATCACGCTCGACGACCTCTCGAGCGAGTGGCGCGACGCGATCCAGACGACGTACCTGCCGCAGCTCGCCGACCACTACCGCGCGCGCCGCATCGCCCAGCCGGTGCTCACCGAGAAGCGGTCGGAAGGCACGCTGCACATCGCGCCGGCGCTGACGCCCGACGGACGCGAGATCGCCTATTTCAGCGAGAAGAACTCCTTCTTCGTAGACCTCTACCTGGCCGATGCGGAAACCGGTCGCGTCAAGCGGCGCCTCGTGAAATCCACGCTCAGCAGTAACTACGAGAGCCTCCGCTTCATCAACTCGGCCGGCGCGTTCTCGCCGGACGGGCGCTACTTCGCCATCGCGGCGAAGCACAAGGACCGCGACGACCTGGTCGTCCTCGATGTGAAAAAGGACCGGGAAGCGCAGCGCATTCGCATCCCGTTGAACGGGCTCACGACGCCCTCGTGGTCGCCCGACGGGAAGCAGCTGGTGTTCACCGGGTACGACGGCGGCCTGTCGGACTTGTTCGTCGTGAATGCGGACGGCTCGAACCTGCACCGCCTGACGAACGACAAGTACGCGGATCTGCAGCCGTCCTGGTCGCCCGACGGGAAGACGATCGCGTTCGCGACCGACCGCGGCGCGGTGACGGACTTCGAAGCGCTCAAATTCGGGAACCTGCGGATCGCGCTGTTTCACCTCGGCACCGGCGCGATCGACGTGCTCGGGCACATGGACGAGGGGAAGAACATCAACCCCGCGTGGGCGCCCGACGGCCGGTCGCTGGCGTTCGTCTCCGACCGCAACGGCATCAGCGACATCTTCCTGTACGACGTCACCGACGGGAACATCTACCAGCTGACCGACGTGTACACGGGCGTTTCCGGTATCACGCCCCTCTCGCCCGCCCTCTCCTGGGCGCACGAGGCGGACCGCCTGGCATTCGCCTACTATGAAGACGGGGAGTACAACGTGTACGCGGTGGACAACCCCCGCTCCCTCAAGCGGCAGCCGTACCATGCCCCCACGGCGCCGCCGGCGACCTCCCTGCTGGCCGCGATGCGCCGGCCGTTCGGCGGGCCCACGCCCGCGGCGGCGGTCGCCGTCGCACCCGCCGCACCAGAGCCGCGTGCGGGCGCGTCGGTCTACCGCTCCACGACGGGCTTCCGGTCGTCCGGTGCCACGTCCGACTCCGGGGCACCGGCGGCCATCTCGGTGAAGACGCTGATCGACTCGTCGCCCGTCCTACCGGACACGAGCGAATTCACGCTCAAGGCGTATCACACGCGGTTCACCCCCGACTACGTCGCCCGCCCGACCATCGGCTACGAGCGGGACAACTTCGGGCGTGGCTTCTTCGGCGGGACCGCCGTCTCGCTGTCGGACATCCTGGGCAACCATACCATGGTGTTCTCCGGCTCGGTGAACGGCCGCTTGAGCGAGGCACAGGTGCTCGCGGCGTACATCAACCAGTCCCATCGCTTCAACTGGGCGATGGGCGGGTCGCAGCAACCGCTGTATTTCTACTTGCCGACGATCATCGAGCCGGACACCACCAACCCCAACGGCGACACCTTCATCCTCACGCCGCGGATCGAGCGCTTCGTGATCCGTGACGCCTTCGCACAATCGTTCTACCCGTTCAGTCGGTTCACGCGCGTGGAGTTCGGCGCCCATTTCGCGAACATCAGTCAGGCCGTGCTGGAGCAGCAATACCTCGTGGACCAGTTCGGCAACGTGCTGGGCATCGCGCAGCCCGCCACCCTGCACGGACCGTCGATCAGCTATTACGGTCCCCAGCTCGCGCTGGTACACGACAATTCGCTGTTCGGATGGGTCGGTCCATTCGCCGGCTCCCGCTGGCGCATGGAGCTCTCGCCGAGCTGGGGTGCCTGGAACTTCACCGCGGGCCTGGCCGACTGGCGGCGCTACTTCTTCGCGCGGCCGTTCACGCTGGCCCTGCGCGGTGTGTTCTTCGGCCGGTTCGGGCGGGACGCCGATCTGTTCCCCCAGTTCCTCGGGAGCACCGACCTGATCAGGGGCTACACCGCGGGCTCGATCATCAACCACGAGTGTCTCACCGATTCGATCAGCAACACCGGCCAGACCGGGTGCCCCCAACTCGACCAGCTCATCGGCTCGAAGCTCGCCGTGGTCAACGCCGAGCTGCGGTTCCCGCTCACCCGGAGCCTCGTGCTGGGCTTCCTTCCGGTCGGTCTGCCACCGATCGAAGGCGCCCTGTTCTACGACGCGGGCCTCGCATGGGACTCGAACTCGATCATCAAGTGGCAGCGTGACGCCAACGACTCGCCCGAGAACGTGCGCACGCCTCTGCGGAGCTGGGGCGGCTCGATCCGGATGAACGTCCTGGGCTTCGTTGTGCTGCGGTTTGACTACACCAAGCCCATCAGCCGGACGCGCGACAAGCCCTATTGGACGGTGAGCCTGGGCCCAACGTTCTAACTCCGCACCGCCAAAACACTTGTCCTGGCCTCGCCGGTTGTCTATCTTGTCCGGCGAGGCCATTTGCGTACCCGTGGATCGTACCTCGTCCTCGCCAGCCTGGCGCTGTGGGGCTGCCGGTCCCGGGCGCCAGCCGCACCGTCGTCGCAACCACCAGTCAAACAAGCGGTTAGCAAGGCAGCCGCGGGGGCCGCGCGGACCAGCGGGGTGGCGATCCGCATCCCCGCGAAGGGAGGCGCCCCACGCGTCTACCGTCTCCCCGGCCTGGCGGAGATCCCGACCGCGATCCGGGGGAAGCTCCCCCCCGTCGGGCGGGTGATCGGCCTCGACCCGGAGGCGGAGTTCCTCTACGTCACGAGTGTCAGGAAGGACCCGGGCGCCAAGAAGGACCTGAGCGCCAAGAAGGACACCACCACCAAAACCGACGTGCTGGCCCTCGATTTGGGGAGTGCGCGGGTCGACACGGTCGCGAGCGGGATCGAGCAGGCAACGCTCGGCCCGGACGGGACGCTCTACACCGTCGACGCGAAACGGCGCGTGGTGTCGGTGGCGCGTCGTATACGGGTCGCGTGGCCGCAGCCCTTGCCCGGCGTCCCGCTGCAATTGTTCGGCGCCGCTGACCAGCGGCTGGTGGTGGCCGACCCCCCGACCCTGGTCACCGCCGCCGCCGATCAGCCGCCGACGAGCCGGCCGCTGCCGGCGGGCAGCGACGTCGCGGCGACTCGCTGGGGGGATCTGGTCGGTGTCGCCGCCGACTCCGGCGTCGTGCTCCTCGACCCCTTGGGCCGGCGCGACGCCGCCTTTGTCCGCCTCTCCGACCACCCGCGGGCGCTCGTGTTCTCCCCCTCGGGCCACCGCATCTATGTGGCGCGACGCACCGAGCCCGGCCTCGCCGCGATCGACCGCTATGATCGCGAGGAGATCGACGGCATCGCGCTCCCCCTTCCCGCGGCAACCATCCGGCTCGACCCGCTGGGACGCTGGTTGTTGGCCAAGCCGGCCGCGGAAGACTCGGTGTGGGTCGTGGATCTCCCGGTGAAGCGGCTCGTCGGCTCGGTGCCGGGCGGGTGGCGGGTGGATCTGCCGGCCATCGCTCCGGACGGTGCCCTGCTCGTGCGCCACGGAAACGACGTCATCGCCTACCGGCCCGACTCGCTCGTGGAGACCGGGCGCGTGAAGGGAGGCGCGACGGACCTCTGGACGCTGACGGCGTGGCGGCCCCGGGGCAGCTATCGCGGTGCGTTCGCCGACGCGGAGGCACCCGGCGCGCCGCCCGGCGGTCTGGCCGCTTCCGACACGGTGGGGCCCGAGGGACCGATGTACGTGCAGGTATCGACGTCGCAGAACGAGGCCTGGTCGTCCGAGATGGCACAGCAGCTCACCCGGGCAGGGCTCGCGGCGCGCGTCCTGCAGCCCCGCAATCCGGACGACGGGTATCGCGTGGTGCTCGGCCCCTACCCCACGCGCGCGCAGGCGGAAGTGATCGGTCGCAAGCTGGGCCGACCCTTCTGGATCTACCAGCCGATCCCGTGACCGTGCGACCACTGCCGCGCTCCCGACTCGACGCGCTCGTGCCGTCACTGGTCGCCGGACAGGCGCTCGTGACGCTCGTGCCCGCGACGGGCGACCTGAAGTGGGCTGCGGGAGCGGCGTGGGACGTCGCCCGGGCTGCGGCGCAGCGTGGCCGCCGGGTCGCGCTGGTGGACCTGTGGCTCGAGCACCCGACGCTGCACGAGACGGTGGGGCTCGCGCCCGCCGAGGGAATCGTGGACGCGTTCGAGTACGACGTGTCGCTCACCAAGGCGGCGCACGAGGTCGACCACGTGTTCTTCATCGCGGCCGGCGCGGTGACGGCGCACGCCGGAGACCTGTTCGCGAATCCCCGCTGGAAGAAGCTCCACGGCGGCTTTCGGGTGGAAGACGCGCTGCTGCTCCTGTACCTCTCCGCCGGCGCTCTGGCTCGCCTCTCGGCCATTCCGGACGGGTTGGTCGTGCTCTCGCCCGACGGGTACGAGCCCGAGTCGTCGATCGGCCAGGGAATCACCGCGGTGATGGAGCGGGGAGTTCCGCTGCTGGGCGTGGTCCGCGAGCGGTGGACGCCGCCCACGGCGCCCGACCCGCGATCGGTTGCGCCGCCGCCCGGGCGCATCTCGGCGTCGGCCGCGCCGCGACGCCCGGGCCGCCGCACGCGTCCGATCGTCGTCGCGGCCGCGCTCGCCGCGGGCGCCGCGGGCGTCGCGGGCGGCTGGGCGCTGCTCGCGCGCGGAGCCGAGCAACGCCCCACCCCGACGGCGCCGCGGCACGTACGCCCGGTGGCCACCATCGCGCCGCCGCGCGCCGATTCACTGGGCTGGACGGTGCAGCTGGCGGCCTACGCCAGGCTCGATAAGGCGCTGGCGCTCGCCGACCGCCTCGCTGCGGACCGAATCACGCCGTTCGTCACCCCGGTCGCGCTGAGCGGGCGCCGCGGCAGCACCGTGTGGTACCGCGTCCTCGCCGGGGCGTACCCGACGCGCGACTCGGCCCTCGGCGCTCGCGCTGGTCTCTGGGCGCGCGGTCTCGCCACGCGCGGGCAGGGCGACGTGTTGCGCGCCCCGTACTCGTTCGCGCTCAGCGGCCCGGCGCGAGCGGACAACCTGCGAGCCCGCGGCATCCCGGCGATCGCGTGGGACGGGGGACGACTGCTCGTCGGCGCCTTCGAGACTCCCGAGCAGGCCAGTGTCCTCGAGACGCAGCTCAAGCGCGCCGGCGTTCCGGCTACTCTCGTCACTCGAATGGGAACCACACCATGAGACTGACCCGGCTGGAGCTGGCGGGCTTCAAGTCGTTCGCGGGCGGGGTCGAGCTGCCGTTCGAGGCGGGGGTGACCGCCATCGTGGGGCCGAACGGCTGCGGCAAGTCGAACATCTCCGACGGCGTGCGCTGGGTACTGGGTGAGCAATCGCCGCGGCTCTTGCGGGGCGGCAAAATGGAGGATGTGATCTTCCAGGGCTCGACCGGCCGCCGCCCGGTCAACGTCGCGGAGGTGTCCCTGGTGTTCGACAACTCGGACGGCACGCTCCCGGTGGCATATCAGGAGGTGGTCGTGACCCGGCGGCTCTCCCGCTCCGGGCAGAGCGAATACTTACTGAACCGATCGCCCGTCCGGCTGCGCGACGTGCAGGACCTGCTCCGCGGTACGGGCCTGGGCGCCAATGCCGCGGTGGTGATGGAGGCGAGGATGATTGACGCGCTGCTCTCCGAGAAGGCGGAGGAGCGGCGCGCCTTGTTCGAGGAAGCGGCCGGGATCGGCCTGTATCGCGACCGCAAGAAGAGCACCGAGCGGCGGCTCGAGGAAACGGCCGCGGACCTGGCCCGGCTGGAGGACCTGATCGGTGAAGTGCAAACGCAGGTGCGGAGTCTGGCGCGCCAGCGCGGCAGGGCGGAGCGCTACGGCAAGATGATCGACGAGCGCTTCGGCGTCGCGCTGACGCTGGTGCGGCGCGAGCTCGAGGACTTCGATCTGGCGCTGGGCGGGCTGGGCCAGCGCTCCGAACAGCTGACGGCGGCGCTTCCCGCGGAACGCGGGCGGCTCGCCGAGGCGGAGCGCGAGCGAGAGGCGCGGGTCCAGGCGCGCCACACGGGAGAGGCCCAACGCACGGAGGTGGAGCGCCGCCTCGCCGACGCGAAGGTCGAGGCGGGACGCCTGGAGGGCGACCTGGCGCTCGCGGCCGAGCGGCTCCACAACGCGGGCCAGCGACGGGCGACGGCCGGGCAGCGCCGGGACCAGGAAGAGGCGCGCGCCGTCCAGGCGGAGCGGGAGCGAGCGGCCGCCGCGGCCGAGTGCGAGGCGGCGGTGCGCGATCTCACGTCGGTCGGGCAGGAGCTCGCGGGCCGCACCACGCTCGAGCAGGAAGGGCGGGATGGTCTGCTGGCGCAGCGGGCCGGGGTGCGCGAGCTCGAGGAGGACTTGCAGCGGCGCGCCGAGGCGTTCCGGGCGCTCGAGGGGGAGCGCGCGGCGCTCGAGCGGGAGCGCGCGGAGCTGCGCCAACAGCTGGCGCAGGCGTCCCAGGAGCGTTTGACGCGAGACGCCGCCGAGCGAGCCGCCGACGCGGAGGTACGATCGCTGGCGCAGCGCGCGGCGGCACAGGAGCGCGACGCCGCCCAGGCCGTCGACGCGCTGGAGCACGCGCGGCGCTGTGCGGCCGAGCTCAAGGAGCAGGAGACGCAAGGTCGCACCGCGCGGCGCCAGGCCGAGGAAGCGCTGGCGCAGGTGGCGGCGCGGCGGGACGCGCTCGCCGAGCTCGAGCGCGACCGCGTGGGCCTCGCCCCCGCCGCCCAGGCGCTGCTCAAGGACAAGGGGCAGTTCGGCGACGCGGTGATCGGCCCGCTGTCAGACTTCCTGCGCACCAGCCGGCGCGACGCGGCCCTCGCCGAGCAGCTGTTGGGGGAGTGGCTGCACGCCGTGCTGGTGCGTGACGCGGCCGCCGTCGATGCAATCCGGCGCTGGCACGAGCAGGCGCAACCGGGGCCCCTGCTCCTGCTGCCGAGCGTCCCCGGTCCCCGGCTGGCAGCCGACGGCGATCCGCTGCAGGACGCGTTGCGGGTGGACGGCCCGGCGGCGGCCTGGGTCCGGGCGCTCCTCGCCGGCCATGAAGTGCTCGACGGCGGGCGCGCGTTGCGGCGGGCCAACGGCGCCGTGTTCCTGGCGGGGGCGACGGCCGGCGGGCCTCTCGAGCGGCGCGCCGAGCTCGAGGCGCTGGCGCACGACGTCCGCGACGCCGAGGCGCGCCGGGGCACCGCCGCGACGACACTCGAGCGGACGCTCGCGGAGCTCAGCGTCGCCGAAGCCGCGTGCGCGGCGGCGGGAGAATCGGCCGAGCGGGCCCGCCAGGAGGACCTCGAGGCCGGAGCCCTGAGGGGCGACGCGGAGCGCGCCGCAGCGCACGCGCGGCGCGAAGCCGCGGACGCTACGGCGCAGGTCGAGCGGCTGACAGGCCGGTTGGCGGAAGTCGAAACCCGGCTCGCGGCGCTGCACGTGGACCTCGAGCGGCACGAGGTCGAGCGGGTCCGGCTCGACGAGCGGCTCGGGGGAGAGCGGGCGCGGCTGGTGGACCTCGAGGCGCAACAGGAGGCGGCGCGCGAGCAGCGCGTGCAGTGGCAGGTGGACGCCGCGCAGGTCGAGGCCAGGCTCGGCGCCGCGCGCGAGCGCGCCGCCCGCGGCGCGACGGAGGCCGAGGCCGCGCGCGGCGAGGCCGCGACGCTTGCCGACGAGATGAGCGCCCTGGAGCGCGAGACGACGACGCTTGCGGCGCAGCGCGCGCAATGGGAGGACACCCTCAAGGAGCGTCGCCTGGCGCTCGGCGCCCTCGAGGCCGCCGCCCGCGAGGCCGACACGCAGGTGCAGGAGGCGGACGTGCGCCTGGCCCAGGCGGAGGCGGTCCTCGAGGAGATCCGTCAGGCCCTGGACGTGCGCGGCGCCGAGGAGCACAAGCTGGAGCTCGAGCGGACGGCGATTCAGGGGCAACGAGGCGGGTTGGTTGCGCGGGTCGAGGCCGAGTGGCGCAAACCGCTCGACCGGTTGCTCGCCGAGGCACCCGAAGTCGCGGGCGATCTCGAGTGGCTGCGCCAGGAGGACGAGCGGCTGCGGAGCGCGATCGACGCGGTGGGGCCCGTGAACGCCCTCGCCCTGGACGAGCACGCCGAGGAGACGAAGCGCCTCGACTTCCTGATGACCCAGCGGGACGACCTCGTGACCGCGCGCCATTCCCTGCAGCAGGCCGCGCGCGAGATCGACCAGACCGCGAAGACGATGTTCCTCGAATCGTTCGGCAAGGTGCGCGAGAACTTCCGCTCGGTGTTCCAGACGCTGTTCGGCGGCGGCGAATGCGACGTGCGGCTCGCCAACGAAGACGAGCCCCTCGAGAGCGACATCGACATCCACGCCGCGCCGCGCGGCAAGCGCACGCAGCGGATCCACCTGCTGTCGTCAGGGGAGCGCACGCTCGTCGCGGTGTCGCTCTTGTTCGCGATCTTCCTCACCAAGCCGAGCCCGTTCTGTCTGCTCGACGAGGTGGACGCGCCGCTCGACGACGCCAACGTGGGCCGCTACGTGCGGCTGCTCGCCGAGTTCAAGGATCTCACGCAGTTCATCGTCATCACGCACAATCCGCGCACGATGCAGGCGGCGGACGCCGTGTACGGCGTCACCATGCAGGAGCCCGGCGTTTCGACCATCGTCGGCGTGCGGCTCGGGCAGATGGAACCCGCCTGAGTGGACCTGGTCACCGTCGGTACCGGGACTGTCGCGCCGTCGGCCACCAGGACGTCGGCGTGCCACTGGGTGGGTCGCGGGACCCTCAAGATCCTGCTCGATTGTGGCGCGGGTGCGCTGCACCGCCTCGCGCAATTCGGCCTGCCGTGGCATCAGGTCACCCACGTGGTCCTCTCGCACTTCCACCCGGACCACTGGGGCGAGCTCCCGATGCTGGTGTACGCCCTCAAGTACACGACCGTGCCACCCCGCCGCGAGCCCCTGGTGATCCTGGGCCCACGCGGCGTCGTGCGGCTCGTGAAGCAGCTCGCCGAGGGGTATGGCCCGTGGCTGCTCGACCCGGGATTCCCCATCGGGATCCTCGACGTGCAGAACGGCGAGCCATTCCCGCTCGACGCGGACATGAGCCTCGAGACGTTTCCGGTGCCCCACACGTCCGAGAGCGTGGCGCTGTCGCTGACGGCCCCCGAGGGCCGGCTGGTCTACACGGGTGACACCGGACCCTCGAGCGAGCTGGCCCGCTGGGCCAGCGGTGCCGACCTGCTGCTCGCGGAGTGCTCGCTCCCCAAGGAGATGGCCATGGACACCCATCTCACCCCGGAGCAGGCGGGCGAGCTGGCCCGGGACTCCAATGCCCGGCAGCTCGTCTTGACGCACTTCTATCCGCCGGTTGAGACTTCGGACCCGGCGCGGGCGGCCGGGGCACGGTTCACCGGCCCGATCACGGCAGCCCGCGACGGGGACCGGTTCACCATCGGAGGCAAGTAGCAGTGCTGATCGTGATGCGCCACGGCGCGACGGAAGAGGAAGTCCGGCGCGTCATCGCGGTGATCGAGGAAATGGGCTACAAAGCCCAGCCCATGCCGGGCGCGCAGCGCACCGCCGTGGGCCTGGTGGGCAACGACGGTCGGGTTGACGCGTCCCGGCTCGAAGGCCTGCCCGGCGTCCAGGACGTCATCCACGTCTCCAAGCCATACAAGCAGGTGAGCCGCGAATGGAAAGCCGAGAATACCGTCGTGCGCCTCCCGGGCGGTGTCGTCGTAGGCGCCGCCGAGGTCGTGACGATCGCGGGACCCTGCTCCGTCGAGAACGAGCGGCAGATCATCGACGCGGCGCGACAGGTGAAGGAGGCGGGCGCCGTGATCCTGCGCGGCGGCGCGTGGAAGCCGCGCACGTCGCCCTACGCGTTTCAAGGCCTGGGCCGGCCGGGGCTCAAGCTGCTGGCCAAGGCGCGGGAGGAAACGGGGCTCCTGATCTGCACGGAGGCGATGGACCCCGAGGGCGTCGCACAGGTCGCGGAAGTCGCGGACATCATCCAGATCGGCGCCCGCAACATGCAGAACTCGTCGCTCCTCAGGGCCGCGGGCCGGGCGAAGAAGGCCGTGCTCTTGAAGCGCGGCATGTCGGCGACCATCGAGGAGTTGCTCCTGTCGGCCGAATACGTGTTGGCGGAAGGCAACCACGACGTCATCCTGTGCGAGCGCGGCATTCGCGGGTTCGACCCGGCGACACGCAACGTCTTCGACCTCACCGCCATTCCCGTGGTGCACAAGCTGTCGCACCTCCCGATCATCGCGGACCCGTCCCACGGCACGGGCCTGCGCGACAAGGTCATCCCGATGGCGCGGGCCGCGGTCGCCGCAGGCGCGGACGGGCTCATGATCGAAGTGCACCCGAACCCCGAGCAGGCCCTGTCGGACGGAGCGCAGACGCTCTTCCCCGACCAGTTCACGCAGCTGATGCGCGAGATCCGAGCCATCGCGGAAGTGATCGGGCGGCGGGTGGCGGAACCGGCGGGGGTGGGAGCGTGAGACAACGCGGAACGCGGAACTGACGGGCGTGCGTCTGAGGAATGATGCCTAATCCGACGCGCAGAAGCCGGTACGACCGTTCCGCGTTCCACCTTTCGCGTTCCGCGTTCTTCGCGGTCGCCTTGCTGGCCGGCTCCCAGTCCCCCGACCCCTGGCCGATTCTCGACCGCGCCAGTGCCACCTACCAGACGATCGCCAGCCTCTCCGCCGATTTCGTGCAAGTGATCGTCAACCCGATGATCGGCGCCCCCGACACGACGCGCGGGCGGCTCTATCAGATGCGCCCGAGCCGCTTCGCCATGCGGTTCACCGCGCCCCGGGGCGATCGCATTGTGGCGGATGGCCGCTTCCTCTGGCTGTACACGCCGAGCACCACGCCCGGCCAGGTGCTCCGCTCCCGCATCCCCGAGTACGGCACCACCGGTCCCAATCTGATCGGGCAGTTCGTGGAGCAACCGCGCGAGCGCTACACGGCGCATTACGTCCGCGCCGACTCGTTACCCGCGGGACGGGGGCCCGTCGACGTGGTTCGGCTCGTGCCGAAGGGGCACGACCAACCCTACAGCGAGGCGACGATCTGGGTGGGTCGGGAAGACGGGCTGGTGCACCGCGTGGACATCCTGGAGGGCTCCGGCCAGGAGCGGACGGTCATCCTGCAGAAGATCCGGGTGAACGCGGGCGTGCCCGGGCGCGAGCTCACGTTTTCGCCCCCAGCCGGAGTACGGGTGGTCGACTCCGACCCCGCGAGGGAGTGACCGAGTCTCACGTCTCCCGCTTCAAGTGCGCGAAGCCCGATTCGCTGCTCAGGATCTGCTGGTCCAACCAGTGATCGATGATGCTCTTCCGAAACCGCCACTCCTTGCCCAGCTTCGCCGCGGGAATCCGTTTCTCCTGCGCCCACTTGTAGATGGTCTGCGGCGTGAGCCGCAGGTAGGCGGCGACCTCCTCGATCGTCAGAATCTCATTGTCGAGAAACGGTCCGCGAGCCTTGCCACCGCCCTGCGTCATGGGCGCTTGCGACGATGTGTCGAGTCGGCAACGGTGTCCATCGGCGGGATGATGAAACCACGAAATCGGGGTATCGTGTCCTGCGTGCCCGGTGACGTGGGCGGCTTCTCCTCTCCATGCATCAGCTTGTTCACGGCGTAGATGATCGCTGCGTAGAAGTTGCCCTGATAGCTCCCGAACACGCGGAAGGGCTGATTGCGGTCACCGAGGAAGGGGCGAAGACTCCACGCCAACTGGATTCCGACGAAGGCGAACAACAACGCCCACGCGCGCATGATGGTGAGAGCCTTCCGGGGGTACACGCCGCGCTTCTCGCAGACCACGCGCAGCCCCTCGTGCAGGGCATACATGCCAAAGACCCCGGCCACGCCCGCGATCGCGATGTTCAGCAGGTGTTGGAAGTAGTAATTCGCGCCCGTGACGAGAAAGAACGCCGTTATCGGCACGAACGCCGCGAGCAGCACGGACGTGAGCGCGAGGGCGCCGAACACCAGCACGACGACCTGCAGCAAGCGCAGGCGCGAGCCCACGAGGACCTGCACCACGAAAAACGCCGGGAAGCAGACCGCGAAGGTCGCGAAGAACAGAAACGGCAGCTTGACACCCGCCGCCACCGCCTGTGTGGGACCCGAATAGGCTCCTGCGACGAGTCCGAAGAACCCCGCGAGTGCCATGATCGTCACGACGGCGTACCGCAGCTTGCTGCGAAGGGCGACGCCCTCGACGACCTCCTCGAAGAACCGCTCCCTGTCGCTGAGAAGCGCTTTCAGGAAATCGGCGTAGCTCATGATCGGCTGGTCTGCGGCCATGGTCGGGCCTCTGGCGTTTGAAGCCCAACCTACAATGTTGCTACTGTTATTGCAAGTTTGACGATGTTAACTAATGTTTGCTGGCCGCTACGGCTTCCTCATGACGGGCGGGCGATCAGTCGCAAGCGCCGCGGCGACGTGCAGCGCCGTGGCCTCGTCCATCCCCCGCTTCTGCGCCAGCTCGAGCGCCGCCCGCCCGAGCGCGCGGTACAGCTGCGCGTCATCCTGCGTCAGCGCCTCGAGATGGCGGCGGATGGTCGCCTCGTCACCCCGCGCCACCGGGCCCGTGAGCGCCGCCATCGGCTGCTGGCGGCTCAGGTTTTCGAGCGTCCCCTCGACCAGCGGGCGCAGCGCCTCCCACGCCTCCGCGTCCGACAGCCCGGCGTGCCGGAGCAGGCGTTGGGCTACCGCCTCGACCACCACGAAGTAGTTCGACGCGAACACGGCGCCGGCGTGGTAGATCGCCTTCGCGTTGGACGGGAGACGAAACGGCCGCAGCCCGAGATCCCGCGCAAGGCCTTCGGCGGCTTGGACGGCACGGGGCATCCCCTCGACCGCAGCCCAGGCCCCCTTCAGCCGCTCGGCTGCCCGCTCCGGATCGGCGATCGTCTGCAGCGGGTGGAACGAGCCCAGCGCGGCGCGCGACCCAACCAGGGGACCGAGCGCTTCCTGACCCTGCGCGCCCGACAGGTGCAGCACCACCTGCTCGGCGCGCACGGCGCCGGCGCGAGCCAGCGCGTCGGCGAGCGGCCGGATGGCATCGTCACGCACCGCGAGAATGACGACGCCCGCCCGGGCGATCCAGGCGGGCGGCTGGTCTTCGGGACCGACGGTGAGTGTGAGCGGCTGTGGGACCGGCCTCGGGCGGCGGCCGTGCAGGCGGATGTCGTAGTGCGCCCGGGCCAGCGCGAGCGCCAATCCCACGCCGGCGCGTCCCGGTCCGATGATCCCGACGACTCGCTCCCCGATCACGCCCCTCGCACGCTAGTTGCGCGCCGGCGCCGCGGGTTGAGCCGCCGCGAGCGCGAGGAGATCCTGGGGCGACTTGGCGCGCCGAGCCAGTGCGAGTGCGGCGCGTACCTGACGGTCTTCCTCTCGCTGGCGGCGCACTTCGGCCGGACGGCCGAACACGTAGCGCGCGATCTCGTAACCCAGGTCCTGGGTGATGACCTCACGGGCGCCCACCATCACGCTATCCGGCACCCCGACGCCCCGCCCCCGCAGGCGCTTGACCACCTCGTCCACCATCTCGGGTGCGACCGTGAAGTCCGGGCTTTTCACGCGCCCCGACGTCTTGACCTCGAGCGCGTAGGTCGTGCGCACGTCCCAGTAGGTCGGAATCTTGTTGCCCAACAGTTTCACGAACGCGCGCTCCGCCGTGTTGAACGTGTCGGGCGCGACGAACAGATCCGGTCGGATCCCGCCGCCTCCCACGAGCGCGCGGCCGCGGTCGGTGTGGAAGACTTGCGACGAATCGGTCTTGGTGGTGTCGCGCCCCAGCTCGGCGGCCTGGGCCTGCGCCAGCTGGTCCTCCTCGCTCTTGCTCTTGCGCTGGATGGTGCGCCCGCTCGGCGTGTACCAGCGCGCCGTGGTGATCTTCAGCGCGGTCTCGGGGGTGAGCTGCCACAGCGACTGTACCAACCCCTTCCCGAACGTTGGCGTGCCGACCACGACCGCGCGATCGTGATCCTGCAGCGCGCCCGTGATGATCTCGGCCGCGCTGGCGCTGAAGCCGTTGACGAGGACGACGATCGGCAGGTTGGGCCACGGCTGCGCCTTGCTGTCACGGTAGGTACGCGAAATGTTGGACGTCCGTCCTCGAGTCGCGACCACCTCCTGGCCGGGGTCGAGGAACAGCTCGCTCACCGCCACGCCCTGATCGAGCACACCACCCGGGTTGCCGCGCAGGTCGAGAATCAGGGACTTCATCCCCTGCTTCGCGAGCTGGCTGATGGCCGCCGTCAACTCTTCCGCCGACGTCTCGCTCACGGTGGAGAGCAGCACATAGCCCACGCGGTCGTCGAGCATCATCGAGACCTGGACCGAGCGGACGTGGATCGTGGCTCGCGTCAGCTTGAAGGTGAGCGGCTGCTCGATACCGACGCGGTGCACCCGGAGCTCCACCGGGCTGCCCGGCTGGCCGCGCAGCTCCTTCACGGCCTGGTCGTTCTTCCAGCCCTCGGTCGAGCGGCCGTCCAGGGCGACGATCTGGTCACCGGACTGGATGCCGGCGCGCTCCGCCGGCGTGTCGGGGAGCGGCGCCACGACGGTGATCCAGCCATCCCGCACGTCGATCTGGATGCCCAGGCCCCCGTAGTTGCCCGTCGTCGCCTCGTTCAGGGCGCGGAAATCGTCCCGCTTCAGGAACACCGAATACGGGTCGTGCAGCTGGTCGAGCATGCCGTCGATCGCCATTTGGTAGAGCCGGCGCTCGTCGATCGAGTCGACGTAGAAGTCGGCCACGTGGGCGAGCACGTCTTCGAACAGACGCGCCTGCTGGTACACTGACCCGGTGGGCTCAGCCTCCCGCTGCAGCAGCCAACCGCCCGTCGCCAGAGCCAGCCCGGCCGTCGCGGTGGCGATCACGATGTTGCGGAGCTTCATGAGATGCCTCGTGTTGAAAGTGCGGCCACCGCCCTGACCTCGCGCCAGGCGGCGTCCTGCACGACCGTCTTCGACTGCGTCGCGTCGATGTGCACGACGCCCGGCCCCGCGGCGCGGCGGTATGCGTCGAGCACGCGGCGGTGGAACGCGTCGTCTTGGCGCTCGAAGCGGTCCTGCACCTTGCGCGCCGCCCGCTGCCGCGCCCGCCCCACCTCGACCGGCACATCCAGCACCAACGTGACGTCCGGGACCAGACCGCCGGTGGCGAGTCGGATGGCCTGGGCCACGTCCGCGACCGGTAACCCGGCCCCCGCAACTTGATAGGCCATGGTTGACAGATCGAAGCGATCGGCCACCACCACCTGGCTCCCCTCGAGCGCCGGCCGGATGACCCGGGACACCAAGTCGGCACGCGCCGCGAGAAACAGAAACAGCTCCGCCACCGGCGACATCTCATGGGGAAACTTGAGCGCCACTTTGCGCGCCGCCTCCGCCACCGGGGTGCCTCCCGGCTGTCGCACGGGGACGACCTGGAGCCCTTCGGCGACGAGCCGCGCCCCGAGCCAGCGCGCCAGCGTCGACTTCCCCGCGCCCTCGGGGCCTTCCACCACGATGAACACCCCCGGCCCCACCGACATCAGCCCAACGTGATGATGGAGCTCGCCGACCCCTGCTTCATCCCGTCGTAGATCCGCGCATTGATCTTGGCCATCAGCTTCTCGAAGTTCGCCTGCGCGGCCACGACCTGCTGATACACCGGATTGGCCTGGACGCTCTGGAGCGCGCGATCGTACTGCTCCACCTGCTCCTTGGGAGGCTCGCGCCCCTCCTGCGCCGCACGCTCGATGTCCTGCGCGATACGCTCGATGTCGGCGAGGAGCTGCCGGCATGTCGGGTCCTCCTTCATCCGGTCGCTCGCCCGGAGCAGCGCCTTGTACTCGTCGCTCTGCCCCAAGAGTCGCCCCAAGTCCTGCGCCTTCTGATCGATCACGCGCCCTCCTCGAGGCCGGCGAGCAGGAAGCGCGGCCGGCCGAACAAGTCGTCGTACACCGCCACCCGCGACCACCCGTGCCGGCAGGCGAGCCCGCGCACCGCGTCGGCGCGTCGCTCGTCGATCTCCAGCGCCAAGATCCCGCCCGGCGCGAGCAGGGGCCGCGCACCAGCGAGCAGCGCCCGGGTCGCGTCGAGCCCATCCACGCCACTCACCAGCGCGTCGCGCGGCTCGAACCGCCGGACCGCCGGGTCCAGGTCCGCGTACTCGGCCTCCGTCAAGTACGGAGGGTTCGAGACGATCGCGCGGTAGCGCTGCCCGGCGAGCGGGGCGAGCAGATCGCCCTCACGCACCTCCACCGGCACCGGCGGCCGCACCAGCGCCCCGTTCTCGCGTGCCAGCGCCGCGGCGCCAGCCGAGCACTCCACCGCGATCACGCCATCGAACCCGCCTTCCACGGCGAGCGACAGAGCGATGCAGCCACACCCTGTTCCGATATCGGCGACCACACCACCCCTTCCGCCTCCCGACTCCCGCTTCCCGGCCTCCCGAAGCACCCGCTCGACGAGCCCCTCCGTCTCGGGGCGCGGAATCAGCGCGCGAGGGTCGACCCGCAGCTCGAGCGTGCGGAACCCGACGCGACCGACGGCGTATGCGAACGGGACGCCGCTCGCGCGACGCTCGACGGCCTCCCAGAAGCGCCGCGCCACCTCGGGCGCAGCCTCCCGGTCACGCTCGCGCCAGACGTCCCCTGGCTTCACCCCCTCGCCGGTCAGTGCGGCCCAGAGGCCCGTCGCCTCGCGCCGCGGGTCCGCCATTCCCGAGTGCGCCAGGCGCTCGACCGCGGAGGCGAGCACCCCCGCAATCGAGGAGCCAGCTGCCGTGCGCTCAGGCACTGAGGCGCTCCTTCTCACCGGCGAGCCGCAGCGCGCTGATCAGGTCGTCCAAGCTGCCGTCCAGTACCTCGGTGAGATTGTGGACGGTGTAGTGGATGCGGTGATCGGTGACCCGGTTCTGGGGAAAGTTGTAGGTCCGGATCTTGGCGGAGCGATCGCCGGTGCCGACCTGGGCCCGGCGCTCGCGAGCGCGAGCGGCTTCTTGCTCGGCGATCATCTTGTCGAGCAGACGGGAGCGCAGCACCTCGAGGGCCTTGATTTTGTTCTGCAGCTGGCTCTTTTGGTCCTGGCACTGGACGACCAAGTTGGTGGGCAGATGGGTGATGCGCACGGCGCTGTCGGTCGTGTTGACGCTCTGGCCGCCCGGCCCTTGGGAGCGGAAGACGTCGATCCGAAGATCCTTGTCCTCGATCTTGACGTCGACCTCCTCCGCTTCGGGGAGCACCGCCACGGTCGCCGCAGAGGTGTGGATACGCCCCTGCGCCTCGGTGACGGGAACGCGCTGCACCCGGTGGACACCCGATTCGTAGCGCAGCGTTCCATAGACGCCGGGGCCGCGGGCGGCGAAGATCGCTTCCTTGAGGCCGCCGAGGTTCCCCTCGGAGAGCGACACGACCTCGACCTTCCAGCCGCGCCGCTCGGAGAAGCGCGTGTACATACGAAACAGCTCGGCGGCGAAGAGGGCGGCCTCGTCGCCCCCCGTCCCGGCGCGGATTTCGACGATCGCGTCGCGATCGGCGAGGGGGTCGGCGGGGGTCAGCAGCTCCGCGAGCCGCTGCTCGAGCTGGTCGATCTCGGGACGCAACTGCTCCACGTCCGTGCGCGCCAGCTGCGACAGCTCGGGATCCCGGTCTTGGAGCACTTCGCGCGCCTGCCCGAGCTCCCGTTCGAGCTGGGCGAGCCGGTCGTGCGTCCGGCGAATCTGGTCGAGTCGCGCGTGCTCGCGACCCAGCTGCTTCAGCTTCGCCGGATTCCGCGCGGTCTCGGGGTCGGCCAGCTCTCGGGCGACCTCCTCCGCCCGCGCGAGCGCCTGGCGGAGTCGGGCCTCCACGCGTTAGCCTGCGGCCTTCTCGGTCCCGTATTTTTGACGGAAACGCTCCACCCGCCCGGCCGTATCCATCAGCTTCTGCTTGCCGGTGAAGTAGGGATGGCACTTGGCGCAGACCTCGACGTGAATCACAGGCACGGTGGAGCGCGTGACGAAGTTGTTGCCGCACGCGCACTGCACGGTCGCCCGCTGATAGGTAGGGTGAATCCCGGGTTTCACTGCACTCGATCCTTGACTGGAAGTCGAACGGCACGAAGGGTGGAAATATAACTGGCACCGCAAGTTGCAGGCAAGCGTCGAGGCCTGCACCGAATTGACACCGGCCCTGCTTGGACGTAAGCTTGCGCCACCATCAGCCAGCCCCAAGCCCTAAGGGGACGCCCAATCGTGTCGGTCACCACCATCCTCCAGAAGGTCCCGCTGTTCCGGCAGCTCGCTCCCGCCGAGCTCGAGCGGGTCGCCGAAATCACCCGTGAGCGCAGCTATCCCCGCAACTCCGTGATCCTGTTCGAGGACGACCCGGGCGATGCGCTCTATGTGGTCGCCAAAGGCCAGGTGAAGGTGGTGCTCATCGGAGAGGACGGGCGTGAGGTGATCCTGTCGGTGCTCGGCGAAGGGGACTTTTTCGGCGAGATGTCGCTGATCGACGAGGAGCCGCGCTCCGCTCACGTGATCGCGATGGAAGACTCGAACCTGCTGGTGATCCGGCGGGAGGACTTCCAAGTGATCTTGCAGCAGTCTCCCGGGATCGCCATGGGGCTGTTGCGGGAGCTGTCCCGCCGCCTGCGGCGTGTGGACGAGAAGGTGGGCAGCCTGGTGCTGCTCGACGTGAACGGGCGGGTGGCGCAACTGCTCCTCGATCTCGCGGAGGAGACGGGATCGGACCGCATCACGCGCCGTCTGACGCACCACACCATCGCCCAGATGATCGGGTCATCGCGCGAGACCGTGAGCCGCACCATGCGCGAGCTGGTCGAGAAGGGTTACATCGAGATCAGCCGCCGCGAGATCCTGATTCGCGACCGGGGCGCCCTGGAATCATCTGCCGGACGGTCGTGAGATGGGTCACGCGGGTCGGGTGAGGCGGCGGCTTGTTCTACCTCTCGGATTTTCCATAACTTAGCCCAAGGACACGGCGTTGTCGGGACGGATGGCCTACACGGTGACCTTCTGGGGGACACGCGGCTCGATCCCGACCCCCGGAGCCCACACCGCGCGCTACGGCGGCAACACGCCGTGCGTGGCGGTCGAGGGCAGGGGCGGGCGGGAGGGCCAACTGGTGATCCTGGACGCCGGCACCGGCATCCGGGCACTGGGGCGCGAGCTCGTCGAGCAGCAGAACGGCGCCGTGCAGGCAGAAATCCTGCTGTCGCATGCGCATTGGGACCACATCCAGGGACTGCCCCATTTCAAGCCGTTCTTCGCCCCCGGGAACACGGTGCGCATTTGGGGCTCGCGGCAAGGGACGACGTCGCTCGAGGCGATCCTGCGCCAGCAGATGGACCCCGCCGTGTTTCCGGTGCCCCTGGACGCGCTGTCGGCCAAGCTGACAGTGCAGCAGGTCGAGCCGGCAGGGGGAGAGTTCACCGTGGGCCCCTTCCGGGTACAAGCGATGCGGCTGCGGCACCCGGGAACCACGCTCGGCTACCGGCTCACGCCAGCGGCCGGCGGCCCGAGCATGGCGTACGTGACCGACAACGAGCTGGGACCCGGCGGGCATTACACCACGCCTGCGTCGTGGCGCAAGGAGTTCGTCGCGTTCCTCGGGGGCGCGGAGCTGCTGATCCACGACGCGATGTACACGCCGGAGGAGCTGCAGGAGCACCGGGGGTGGGGCCATTCGACGTTCGAGGAGGCCGTCGCCCTGGCAGGCGATGCGGGCGTGAAGCGGCTGGTGCTGTTCCACCACGAGCCCGAGCACGGCGACGAAGCGATCGACGCCCTGGTCACGGCGGCCCGGCGCCAAGCGCGGACCCAAGGCCTGCCCGCCGAGGTGGTAGCGGCGCAAGAAGGGATGATTCTGACCCTGTGATTCGAGGAGCGAGCGATATGGGTGCGCGTTGGGTTGCCGTGCTGGTGTCACTCGTACTGGTCGCCCCCTGTGGGCGCGTGCTGGGGGCGCAGGGTCGGGGCCAGGACGACCGCCCGGGCATGGCCGTGATGCCGTTCGACAACAGCGGGTCGTACGGACAGGACAAGGAGAACTTCGACGCGCTCCAGAAGGGTATCGCCGGGATGCTCATCTCCGAGCTCGCCGCCAATCCGGCCGCCCGAGTGGTCGAGCGCGACAAGATCGAGAAGCTGCTCGAGGAGCAGGGCCTTGGCGCCTCGGGCCGGGTCGACCCGCAGACGGCGGCGAAGGTCGGCAAGCTGGTGGGCGCGCGCTACGTCATTACCGGTGCGTTCATCGACTTCTACGGCGACTTCCGGCTGGATGCGCGGATCATCAATGTGGAAACGAGCGAGATCGTCAAGGTCGAGTCGGATCGCATGCAGCGGGACCACTTGTTCGACATCATCCGCAATGTCGCCGCGCGCCTGATGAAGGACGCGAACCTGCCGCCGCTTCCCAAGCAGGCGTCGGCCCAGCGCATGAGTCGGCAAATTCCGACGGAGGCGCTGACGTTCTACGCGAAGGCTCTGCTCTATCAGGATCGCGGCGAAAAGGACAAGGCCGTGGAGATGTACGAGCGGGCGCTGGCCGTCTTCCCGGACTACGCCGAGGCCCGGCAGGGACTCCAGCGCGTCAAGACCTCGTGACGTGACGGCCCGGGACCCCGCGGCCGAGACTCCCACGCCGTGAGATACGTGCTGCTGCACACACCAGCCTGGGATCCAGCGAGCGTCCGGCCGGTGCTCGAGGGGTCGCAGATCGAGGCGCGGCAAGCGCGCCTCCCACGCGACCTCGCCGCCGACGAGCGACCCACCGTGTTCGTGCTCGACGCGGAAAGCCGCTCGATCTTTCCGCTCGACGTGCTGCGGGCGTTCGTGGATGCGGGCGGCGCGATCGTGGCGCTCGGCCGCGACGGTGAAGCGGACGTTCCCGCGGAAATGCCGTCCGAGCTGCTCGCGGGGTTCGTGCGCCAGCCGGTGGGCCCGCGGCAACTGCTGGTCGCCGTGCGGGCCGGGTACCGGGAGGCCGCCGCCCGGATGGAGACGGCGCGCGCCCGGTCAGAAGCCGCGAACCGGAGCCGCGAGATCGGCGAGCTGACGCGGATCGGCGTGGCGCTCGGCACGGAGCGAGACCTGAAGGCCCTGCTGGACCTCATCCTCACCCAGGCGCGCCGCATCACCGCCTCCGACGCGGGCAGCCTGTACCTGGTCGAAACGACCGACCAGGGCCAGAAACGCCTGCGGTTCCGGCTCGCGCAGACGTACTCCAAGCCGGAAGCGCCCTTCGTCGAGTTCGCCATCCCGGTCGACCGCTCGAGCCTCGCGGGTTACACGGCCGTGACCGGAGAGCCGTTGGTGATCGATGACGCGTACTTCCTACCGCCGGATGTCGAGTACAGCATCAACCGCTCGTTCGACGAACGCTGGGGGTATCGCACCAAGTCGATGCTCGTGATCCCCATGAAGGATCACAAAGAGGAGGTGATCGGCGTCCTGCAGCTGATCAACCGGAAGCGCGGCGCGGAGGCGGTGCTTGCGACCCCGGGGGACGTAGACCGTCAAGTGGTGCCGTACTCGAAACGCACCGTGGAGCTCGTGACCGCGCTTGCCGGGCAAGCAGCCGTCGCAATCGAAAACAGCCGGTTGTACGAGGAGATCGAGCGGCTGTTCGAAGGGTTCGTCAAAGCCGCGGTGCATGCGATCGAGCAGCGGGACCCGACGACGTTCGGCCACTCGGGACGGGTCGCGAACATGACCGTCGGCCTCGCCGCCGTCGTCGACCGCGTGGAGGAGGGCGCCTATCGCGGGGTGAGGTTCACGCGCGAACAAGTCCGCGAGATCCGCTACGCCGGGTTGCTGCACGATTTCGGCAAGGTCGGCGTGCGGGAGCAGGTGCTGGTCAAGGCGAAGAAGCTCTACCCGCTGCAGCTCGAGCTCATCAAGCAGCGCTACGATTTCGTGCGACGCACGGCGGAGAGCGCATTCTGGAAGCGGCGCGCCGAGTTCCTCGAGGCGCACGGGACCGAGGGCTACCGCGCGTTCCTGCGGACACTCGAGGCCGAGCACGGCGGGGAGGTCGCGGCGCTGGACGGCGTCCTCGATGCCGTGCTCCAGGCGAATGAGCCGACGGTGTTGCCGGCGGGGGGATTCGAGGCGCTGCTCCAGGTGGCGTGCCGCACCTACCAGGACCTGACCGGCCAGCCGCGCCCTTACCTGACCGACGATGAGATGCGCTATCTCACGATCCCCAAGGGCTCGCTCGACGAGACGGAGCGTCTGGAGATCGAGAGCCACGTCACGCACACCTACCGCTTCCTACAGCAGATTCCGTGGACCCGCGAGCTCCAGCACATCCCCATGATCGCCTACGGGCATCACGAGAAGCTCGACGGGGGGGGCTACCCGCGGCGGGTCACCGGTGACGCGATCCCGATTCAGACGCGCATGATGACGATCAGCGACATCTACGACGCCCTGACCGCGGCCGACCGCCCGTACAAGGCAGCCGTGGCATCCGGACGAGCCCTCGACATCATGGCGGAGGAGGTGCGCAGCGGACAGCTCGACCAGGAACTGTACCGGCTCTTCGTCGACGCCAAGGTGTTCGAGGCGAACGCCTAGCCGACCAGGAGCTTGCCGGCCACCAGCAGCAGGAATGCCCCGAATGCCCGCCGCAACGTGACGTCCGACATCCCCCCCGCCAGGTGCGCGCCCACCAGCGCGCCGACGAACAGCCCTGCCGCGATGATCGCCGCGTACGCCACGTTGACCTGCCCGCGCCGGTAGTACTCGATCGCCCCCAACAGGCCGACCGGCAGGAGCAGCGACGCGAGCGACGTGCCGCTCGCCGTGTGCTGCGGCAGCTTCAGCAGCAGGACCAGAGCCGGCACGATCACGATCGCTCCCCCGACGCCGAACAGGCCCGCCACTACGCCCGCCACCAGGCCGATCAGTGCTACGAGCACCCACGTCATCGGTTCTCTCCAGGTTCGGGGTGGCCCCAGCCGCCGCCACCCGGCGTTTCGATGCGCAGCACGTCGCCGGGGACGAGCCGCGTGCTCACCTTAGGGGCGAGCGGCGCGCCGTTCAAGAGCGTGCCCCCCAACGCCCCGTCGGCGCCGCCGGCCGCGCCGCGCGGGGCGTGCCGCCGTCGCTCGGCGAGGATACCAACCTCCATCGGGGCGAGCGCCTCGAACTCGCGGATCACGCCCTCCCCGCCCGACCACAGCCCAACACCCCCACTTCCCCGTCGTAGCCCGTACGTCGTCAGCCGCAAAGGATACTCCATTTCCAGGACCTCGATCGGGGTGTTTCGCGTGTTCGACATGCCCACGTGCACCCCCGACGGACCGGGCGCAGTAGGAGAGGCCCCCTGGCCGCCGCCGATCGTCTCGTAATAGGTCCAGCCACCGCGCATCCCGCTTCCCGCATCCCACATCCCGCCGAACGTGACGTTGTTCATGGTGCCCTGACCCTGCGCCGGCACCGCGATGCCGCCGGCGGCGAGCGCCAGAAACACGGTGTCCGCTATGCGCTGCGAGGTTTCGACGTTCCCCGCGGCCACCGCACTCGGGAAGCGCGCGTTCACGAGGCAGTCTGCCGGGGCCGTGACCTGCACGACACGTTGCACGCCCCCGTTCGCGGGCACGTCGTCGGGGAGCAACGTCCGCACGACGAACAGGACCGCCGAGCGCGCCACCGCGAGCGGGCAGTTCACGTTGCCGAGCGCGGCGGGCGCGGTGCCCGCGAAGTCGACGTGGAACACGCCGTCCCCAATGTCGACCCGCACGCGGATCGCCAAGTCCGAGTCGTCAAGACCGTCGCCCTCCAGCCAGTCGGTGGCGCTGAGCCCGGCGGCGCTGATGCGGCCGAGCGCCTCGCGGGCCCGACGCTCGGCATAGTCCAGGAGCTCGTTGGCCGCAGCGCGCAGCGCCGCGGCGCCGTACCGTGCCGCGAGCGCGGCCAGGCCTTCCGCGCCGCGCTGCACGGCGGCCCGCTGTGCCGCCAGATCGGCGCGCCGCGTTTCCGGCGTCCGCACGTTGGCAAGGAGAAAGCGCTCGACGTCCGCCGTCAAGCGCAGCGGCGGCACGATCACACCCTCCGCGAAGATCTCGCGGGCGCCCGCGGGCATGCTCCCCGGTTGTACGCCGCCCACGTCCGAGTGGTGCGCCCGGACCACGCTGTAGCCGCCCACGGCCCCGTCGAGCTCGATGGCGCCGATGAGCGTGAGGTCGGGGAGGTGCGACCCGCCGGTGTAGGGATCGTTGAGGATGAAGACCTCGCCCGGTCCGGGGTCGAGCGCGCGCACCGCAGCGACGGACTCGGACAGCGCCCCCAGATGCACGGGGATGTGCGCCGCCTGCGCGATCATCTCCCCGGCGGGGTCGAACAGCGCCGCCGAACAGTCGCGCCGCTCGCGGATGTTGGGGGAGAGTGCGGAGTGAATGAGCACCAATCCCATCTCCTCCGCGATCGAGGCGAGGGCGTGCCCCATGACCTCGAGCCCGACGGCGTCGAGACTCATGCCCGCTCCACCAGCACGGCGCCGGATGCGTGCACCGTCCCGTGCCAGCCAGGCTCGATCAGCGCGGTCGCGTCCCGGCCGGCGAGGATCGCCGGGCCGGCGAGCGTCACGCCGGCGGCGAGGTCATCGAGCGCCCAGACGGCAGCGGTCACCCGACGCCCGCGAACCGTGATCAGCCGGCTGGCGCCGGGTCGCCGGACGGCGCGGTCGGACCCGGCGAACCGTGGCAGCGGCCCCTCGCGCAGCGCCACCACGCGCAGGTTCACCAACTCGACCGCCAGGCCCGTCCCCGTATGTCCGAACCGCGCGCGGTGCTCGGCGAGGAACGTGTTCCGGAGGCGCAGGGGATCGTCCTCCGTCACGGGCACCGTCAGTTCATAGCCCTGGCCGGCGAAGCGGCAATCGGCGTAGCGCCGCAGGGCACCACCCGGTACCTGGTTGGACGCCGCGGCGAGGAGCGGGCCGAACGCGCCTCCAAGTTCCTCGGCCGACAGCCCATCGAGGGGACGGTGAAACGACGCGAGCAGATCCACCCGCTCCGCCGCCGACGCGAGCCCCAGGGCCGAGAGCGCCCCCGGGTGCGGCGGGATCACGACGGTGGGCATGCCCAAGGCCTCGGCGAGCTGGCATCCGAAGAGCGGCCCGGCGCCGCCAAACGGGAGCAGCGCCATCCCTCGCGGGTCCAGCCCGCGCGCGACGCTCACGCGCTTGAGCGCCCGCGCCATCACGGCGGTCGCCACGGCGACGATGCCGGCGGCGATCGCTGCGGCGTCGCTCCCCGCCGCAGGGCCGAGCGAGCAGAGCGCTCGCTCCGCCGCGTCGCGATCGAGCCGGACGCCGTCGGCGAGCGGATGCTGCGGGTCGAGCCAGCGCAGCGCCAGGCACGCGTCGGTGACCGTCGGCCGCTCACCGCCACGGCCGTAACACGCCGGGCCGGGCACCGCGCCGGCGCTCTCCGGCCCGACTTTGAGCGCGCCACCCTCATCGACGCGCGCGATGCTCCCGCCGCCGGCGCTCACCGTCTCGATCAACACCGCGGGGAGCGCCAGCGCAAGCCCCGCGACCGCGCCGCCGCTGTCTCCCAAGGGCGTCCCACGCGTGACCAGGCTCGCGTCGGCGCTGGTGCCCCCCATGTCGAGCGTCAACAGGTCGGGCAGCCCCGCGGCGGCGCCGACCAGCCCGGCGCCCACCACGCCGCCCGCGGGGCCGGACAGCGCGAGCGAGGCGGCGCGCGCCGCCGCCGTCGCCGGTGGGATCGTGCCGCCGCTCGACGTCATCACGCGCAGCGTCCCGACGCCGCGCGCGTGCATGTCGCGCTCGAGCCGGCGCAGGTAGGCGGAAACCGCAGGACGGAGATACGCCTCGACCGTCGTGGTGCTGGCCCGCTCGAACTCCCGGAACACCGGGAGCACTTCGTGGCTCGCGGCGACGGGCGCGTGCGGGAGCGCCTCCCGCAGCGCCGCAGCCAGGCGGCGCTCGTGCTCGGGGTGACGGAACGCGAACAGGAGGACGACGGCGACCGCTTCGGGCGCCAGCGCGCGCACGGCGCCGACCACGCGCCGAATCTCGGCGTCCGTGAGCGGCGTGAGCACGCCCTGCGGTCCCGCCCGCTCCGCGACGCCTACGACGTCGGACGGCGCGACCAGCGGCGAGGGGTGATCCCGAGCCAGGTCGTAGAGCGCCGCCCGGTCCTGGCGGCGCAACCACAGGACGTCCTCGAAGCCGCGGGTGGTGACGAGCGCCATGCGGGCGCCGCGCCGCTCGAGGAGGGCGTTGGTCGCGATCGTGGTTCCGTGAATCAGGACATCGATCGGGAGGTCCCGCGTCCCCAACGCATCGAGCGCCGTGCACAGCCCTACGGTTGGATCCCACGGTGTGGTCACGACCTTCCGTACCGCGATCGTCCCACTTTCCGAGAGCGCGACCAGGTCGGTGAAGGTCCCGCCGACGTCGACGCCTACCCGCAATCTCACGGCAGGCGCCTCGAGCTCCATCTGTCCGCCAACAGCACGCCGGCGAACCCCACGGTGGCGAGCACACAAAGCGTACCCACCCAGTCTCCCAGTCGCACGTACAGCGGGATCACGTCGCTCGTGCGCAGCCGCCCCGCTACGATCGCTTCCTGTTCCAACCCGGTTTCGCCGTAGGTGCGACCCAGTGGATCGACGAACTCGGAGATACCGTCGTTCGCCGCGCGGGCGACACCCGTCCGGGTCTCGATCGCCCGCAAGACGAGATGCGTCGCGTGTTGGTACGGGCCCGCGGTGCGCCCGTACCATGCGTCGTTCGTGATGTTCACGAGGAAATCCGCACCCGCACGGCGATACCGGCGGGCGAGACCCTCGAACGCCGACTCGTAGCAGATGACCACGCCGAACCGGCCCAGCGGACTGCCGTACAGGGGCAACCCGCGGCCGATGCCGAATCCACCGAACCACTTGAGCCGGAGCCAGCGCGGGGGGACGAACGGCACGCGCTCCACGATCGGCACGAGGTAGTGCTTCCCGTATACCGGGTACGGCTGCCAGCGGCCGGCCGAATCGAAGTAGAACGCGGCGTTGAAGTAGTCGTACGATCCGTCGCGATGAAATACCGCGTGCAATCCACCGCTCACGATCGGCGTCTGACTCTCGCGCGCCAGACCGGCGATCGCGTCGTCCCAGGCGCGCTGCTGGAGCAGGTACCCCGGGATCGCCGCCTCCGGCCAGATCATGAGGTCCACCGGGCCCCGCACCTCGAGCTCGCGTGACAGGCGGACGAGCTTCGCCACTACGCTATCGGCATGACCCGGATCCCACTTCTCACGGAACCCCTCGTTCGGCTGGATCAGGCCCACCGTGCCGAGGTCGCGGATGGGGAGTGTGTGCACCCGCCAGGCGCCATACCCCCACGCACAGAGGACCGTCGCCAGCACCGCGACGACCGGACGCCACCGGAAGGTACCGCTCCCGCCTCCCTGCTCCCGATTCCCCAAGAACGCCTCCACAATCATGACATTGCACCACGCGAGCCACAGCGTCACCCCCCGCGCCCCCGCGACGTCGGCCCACTGCACGAGCACGGGCGCGTCCGCGAGCGACGTCCCGAGGCCGAGCCATGGAAAGCGGATGTCCCCCTGATGGCCCACGGCCCATTCGACCGCCGTCCAGGCGACGGGGAACACGAGCCAGAGAGGCAGGGCCGGCAGATGGAGACGCCCGCGCACGACGAACCAGAAGAGCACCGCGTGCCACAGTCCGAAGACCGTGATCGTGGCGAGGTAGCCGAGCGCCGAGAGCGGCGTGAAGTGCCACAACGCGACCACCAGCCAATAGAGCACGGCGCCCTGGGTCGCGAAGCCGTACCAGAACCCCCAGCGCAGCGCGCCGCGCAGGTCCCGCTCCTGCTCGAGCCGGCGCACCAGGACGACCGCCGGCGCGAGGGCCAAGAAACTCAGGACGGGGAGGGGAAACGGCGGGTAGCTGCCAGCGAGTAAAGCGGTGCCCAACGCGACGAGCGCGGCGGCCCGCCGGGTGGGGAGGGGCGTCGTCACAAGAGCACGTCGCGTCCTTCATCGGCCGACCGATAAACGGCGTCGAGCACGCGGTGCAGCGCCAGTTGGTCCCGCGGCGGGGGGGCGTTCACGTCCCCTCGCATCACGGCGAGGAAGTACGTCCACTCCGCCCGGTACGACTGCGCGAACGGCGTCTCGCGCCCGGTCGCCCCGGTGGGCGTCAGGTCGCTGACCGTCCCATGCAGCTCCTTGAATACCCGCAGCGGTTGCACGCTGGCCGACCCCTTGGAGCCCACGAGGTCGAACCAGAACCGCTCGGCTTCCCCCATGTGGCGCCAGCTCACGTCGATCGAGAGGGACACGCCGTTTTCGCACACGACGAGCGCCGTCGCCATGTCCTCCACGCCGTCCTTGCCGTGTCCCATGGTGTGCGCCGCGATCCGCTTGGCGGCGGGCCATCCTGCCAGCCACAGGCCGAGGTCGAGGAGCTGGAGTCCGAGGTCGAGAAACGCACCGCCGCCCGCTTCCTGGCGCCGCAGCCGCCACGCCACCATGTTGCGGCTCGGCTGGAACGTGTACCACCCGCAGCGGATCGCCTGCAGCACGCCGAGATCGCCACCCGCGAGGAAGCCGCGCACCGCCTGCACGTCCGAGCGAAATCGGTGGTTCATCCCGACCATCACGCGCTTGCCGTACTTCTCGCTCGCCTGCAGCACACGCTCCACGCCGGCCAGGGTCAGCGCGAGCGGCCGCTCGCACAGCACGTGCGCGCCGGCCGCGAGGGCGGACACGACGTGGATCTCGTGGAGGTGGTTCGGCGTGCAAATCGCGACGGCGGTCGGGCGGGCGTACTTGAGCACCTCCTCGATGTCGTCGAAGGTCTCCTTCACCTCGAAGCGCGTCGCCAGGGCCTGGGCCTTGCCGATGTCCGAGTCGCAGATCGCGGCGACCTCGACTCCCGGGAGGCGCCGCAGCACCGGGAGATGAGCCACTTGCGTAATCGCACCCGCCCCGATCACCGCGACGCGGATCGGGTCGCTCACTTCCCCGGCCCCCGTCCTTTGTCTCTGGTCCCCGCCCAACGGTACATCAACCCGCTGCGCAGTGACACGGTCGAGACGCCGCTCGACAACACACCGCGGCCTTCGAGGGTGAAGCGCCAGCGCTTGGCCCCGACCTCGACACCGATGGTGCCGTTCAGGCCCGCGGTGATCGAGTTCAGCGCGTCCTGCACGAACGTGCCGTTGATGGCCGGGCCACTCCCGTGCCGGATGTGGGCGCCGAGCCCGACCCCGAGGTAGGTCGTCACCGCGTGCCCCTGGGGCAGGACATACTGCAGGTCCACGTCCCCCGTCAGGTCGCTCCACCTGATCCGACCGAGGTTGATTGTGTCGTTCGTTCCGGGGTTTACGATACTGTCGAGCCGCTGCTCGAAGCGCGCCCGTGCCGCTGAGCTGAAATCGGCCTTGTAGTAAGAGACGCCGAGCAGCACGCGCACGTGCGGCGCAATGAAGCCATAATCGAGCCGCAGCCCGCCGGTCAGGGTGCCGCGGATGTTGTTCCCGCCGACCGGACCAAGATCGAGCTGGAGGGCGCTCGGCTTCAGGTTGTCGTAAGAGAACTTCGAGAGGAAACCCTGGGCGGACAGGCGGACTGGCGGACTGGCGGACAGCAGCAGTGCGACAAGACCGACCGCCGGTCCGCCTGACCGCCTGACCGCCTCAGTAAAGGCGTTCAACATTGGTCCCCGGGAAATAGGTGGTGACAATCGTGCGGTAGTCCTGACCCGCGCGGGCCCGGCCTACCGCGCCCCACTGACAGAACCCCACACCGTGGCCCCACCCCTCGCCCGCCGCGACCAGCCGGCTGACCTGACCGCCGTCCTTCGTCACCGAGAGCTGGAAGGCCGTGCTGCCGAGCAGCTGATCGGCCTGCGGCCGGAGCACGGCGCGCACGTCGGAGCCCGGCACACGAACGTCGCCGTGCTCGAATGCGATCAACAGCTCGCCGACCCGGCCGGACGGCGTCGTGCGGGTCACGGCGATGTTGGTGATGCGCTGCAACCCGCCCCCACCGGCGTTCATCACCGCCGGGAGGGTCCGCGACAATATAGTGCGCAGCTGGGCGCCGTCCCATTGCTCCCGCCAGCGGAAGCGCGGCGACAGCTCGCAGTAATAGTGGCCGCCGCCGGACGCGTCCGAGACCGGCCGGAGGTAGGGCCGGGCCCGCGCGGTCTTGAAGGCCTCTTCCACCCCGGCGGTCGACGAGCCGCACGTCGAGTGGAAGAAGGCGTCGACGAGCTCGCGGTGATACCAAACCGCTTCGCCCCGCGTGGCACGCAGGGCCTCCCACACCGCGGGTGTCTCCGCAACGACTCCGCTATACACCTGATCGCGAACGTCGGCCCAGGCGTCGAACCCCTGCGGCTCCCAGCGGCCACGGTTCTTGAGCGCAAAGGTGCGCGACACCACCGCCTGCGCGAGCATCGCCTGGCGCTCGTCGGGCCGGCGCGGCCCCATCTCTCCGCCGATCACGCCCGCGAGGTAGCTCTCGACCGGCACCCGGTTCATCAGGGTGAGCCCGGAGGGGTCGCGCATGACGTTCAACCGCCCGCGATAGCGGCGCCCGTTCGCCATGGCGAACCGATTTTCCGTGACGTTCACGGCGGAGACGCCGAGGCGCCGCTCGGTCCGCGAGCCGTCCGGCTTGACAAGACGGACGCCCGGGGTCTCGGGCACGACGGTCCACGCCGTACCGGCAGGGACGGAGCCGACCGGCTCACCGTTCGAAGCATCGGTGACGAACAACTCGCCGTCGCCCCCCAGGGTGGCGGTCGGCGCGCCGACCGCCAGGCCGATGCGCAGCTCGGGCTCGGCCCCCGGAGTGATGGGTTGCGGCCGGGCGCAGGCGGCGGCGAAGGCGAGGATGCTAGCGAGCCCGCGCTTCGCCCAGGGCCGCGTCGAGTTGTGCGATGGAGAAGTCGATGTCGGCATCGGTGTGCGCGCTGGAGACGAATCCTGCTTCGAACGCCGAGGGCGCCAGGAACACGCCGCGCGCGAGCGCGGCCTGGTGCCAGCGCGCGAACAACGCGGTGTCCGCGCCCTTGGCCTGCGCGAAGTTCCGCACGGGGCCCGGCGCGAAGTAGGAGCCCCACATCGAGCCCGCGTGTCCTGTCGCGAGCGGGACCCCGTGCCGGCGCGCGGCGTCCCCTATACCCGCGACCAGTCGAGCGGTTCGCTGGTCGAGCGCCTCATAAAAACCCGCGCGTCCGGTCTCACGCAGCGTGGCCAGGCCGGCGGCCATCGCCACGGGGTTCCCGGCCAGAGTCCCCGCCTGGTACACCGGCCCGTCGGGCGCCACCAGCCGCATCAGGTCCGCCCGCCCGCCGTACGCCCCCACGGGCATGCCGCCGCCCACGATCTTGCCCAGGGTCGTGAGGTCGGGCCGCACCTGGAGCCGTTCCTGGGCGCCACCGGCCGCCACGCGAAACCCGGTCATCACCTCGTCGAAGATGAGCAGCGCGCCGTGCCGGTCGCACAGCGCGCGGAGCGCGGCATGGAACCCCGGCTCGGGCGCAATGAACCCGCAGTTCCCGACGTACGGCTCGACGATCACGGCAGCGAGCTCGCGGCCGCGCCGTCGGAACACCTCCTCCACGGCGCCCGGATCGTTGAACGGGACGGTGACGGTGAGCTCGGCGAGGGCGGCGGGAACACCCGGGCTGTCGGGGAGACCGAGTGTCGCGACGCCGCTGCCCGCCTTCACCAGGAAGCTGTCGGCGTGGCCGTGGTAGCATCCCTCGAACTTGAGGAGGACGTCGCGCCGCGTCGCCGCGCGGGCGAGCCGCACGGCTGCCATCGTCGCCTCGGTCCCCGAATTCACGAAGCGGACCATCTCCACCGCCGGCATCCGCCGCGTGACCAGCTCGGCGAGCTCCACTTCCGCCTCACACGGCGTGCCGTAGGTCCACCCCCGCTCGGCCGCCGCCCGGATCGCGTCCAGCACGGCGGGGTGCGCGTGTCCCAGAATCAGGGGGCCCCACGAACAGACGTAGTCGACGTAGGTCCGGCCGTCGACGTCCGTGAGGCGCGCCCCCGCCGCCCGAGCGACGAAAAAGGGCGTCCCGCCCACCGCCCGGAACGCCCGCACTGGCGAATTCACGCCGCCGGGGAGCACCGCTTTCGCCCGCTCGAAGAGGGCCTCCGAGCGGGTCACGTCAGCGCCACCGCCCGGAAATCGTAGTCCTCGCTCGCCGTGACGCGCGCCCGCACGAACGTCCCGGGCGCACTCCAGCCGCCCTGCTCGAGATACGTCACGCCGTCCACGTCGTCCGCCTGCCACGGCACCCGTCCCACGTGCGTGGCGCCCGTCTCATCGGGATCGGCCAGACGGTCCACCAGCACCGGCACGTCGCGTCCCACGAACCGCGCCAGCCGCTCGGCCGAAATGGCGCGCTGCACCTCGAGCAGCTCCTCGAGGCGGTCGCGCTTGACCCCATCGGGTACGTCGTCGGGATACTGCACGCCTCGAGTGCCTTCCTGCGGCGAGTAGGCGAACCCGCCCAGGCGGTCGAACTGCGCCTCCTCGAGAAACGCCAGGAGCGCCCTGAAGTCGTCGTCGGTTTCGCCCGGGAAGCCGACGAGGCACGTGGTGCGGATCGCCAGATCGGGGATCGCGCCCCGCAGCCAGCAGAGCTTGTCGCGCAGCGTGCGCTGCCGCTCCGGCCGGCGCATCCGCTCGAGCATCCGATCGGACGCGTGTTGGACCGGCATGTCGATGTAGGGCACGATCCGCGGGCTCCGCGCCACCAGCTCGACCAGCCGATCGGTAAGGCCGGCCGAGTAGACGTACAGGAGACGGTACCAGGGCACCGACGTCGCTCCGAGCAGCGCCTCGAGCAGGTCGGGGAGCTTTGGTCCGGCGAGCCCCAGATCGCGACCGTAGTGACCCAGGTCCTGCGCCACGAGGTTGATCTCCTGCGCGCCCTGCGCTTCGAGCGCCTGCGCCTCGCGTACCAGACGCTCGACCGGCTCGGAACGGTGCTTCCCGCGCATCAGCGGAATGGCACAAAACGCGCACGTGTGGTCGCACCCTTCGGAGATTTTGAGGTAGCGCACGTGCGCCGCATCACCGAGGAACTGGCGGACGCCCGGGTGGCTCGCGAGGGGGTCATCAATCAACCCGCGCTCGGCGAGGGCCGGCACCAAGTGGTGGAGATCGGAGAACCCGAGCCATAGATCGACCTCTGGGATCTCCCGCTGCAGCTCCTGTTTGTATCGCTGGACGAGGCATCCGACCGCCACCACCGCCTTCACGTCGCCTTGTGTCTTGAGCCGTGCGGCCGACAGGATGGCGTCGATCGATTCCTGCTTGGCCGCGTCGATGAAGCCGCACGTGTTGACGAGAATGACGTCGGCGTGCGGCAGGTCATGGGTCACGACGGCGCCATGGCCCACCAGGTCGCCCACGAGCCGCTCCGAGTCGACGGTCGCCTTGTCGCAGCCGAGGGAGATGACGCCGAGCTTCATCCGCGGTAGTTCCCGAACCGCAGCTCGATGCCCCAGTCCTGGGAGCGGAGGAACGCGATCACTTCCTGGAGGTCGTCCTTGGACGGGGCCTGGACGCGGATCTCCTCGCCCTGGATTGAGGCCTGGGCCTTCTTGAACTTCCGGTCCTTGATCGCCTTGACGATCGCCTTCGCCTTCTCCTGCGGAATCCCCTGGGTGAGCTTGATCTCGCGGCGCACGGTGTCGTTCGCCGCCGGAATGACCGGACCCAGGTCCAGGTTTTTCACCGGCACCGCACGCTTGACGAGCTTGGACTGCAACACGTCGAACAGCGCTTTCATTTTGAAGTCGTCGTCGGCGACCAGCGTCAGGATCGCCTTGGGGCGGTCGAACGCGATGGCGGCTTTCGATCCCTTGAAGTCGTAGCGCTGGGCGACCTCCTTGGTCGCCTGATTGACGGCGTTATCGACTTCTTGGAGATCGGCGCCGGTGGAGATGTCGAAGGATGCAAGACTGGCCATGGGGGAAATAAACGCCGGGACACGGGAAACGGGAAGCGGGAAACGTCCCACCCGTCTCCCGTTTCTCGTTTCCCAGTCTTAGAGGAGGAAGCTCTCCAGCGCTCGGGCTCTCGAGACGTGACGGAGGCGCGCCAGCGCCTTCTCCTTGATCTGCCGGACGCGCTCCCGGGTGATACCGAGCAGCGAGCCGATCTCTTCGAGGGTCATCGGCTCCTGGCCCTCGAGCCCGAAATAGAGCCGCAGAATCTTGGCTTCGCGCTCCTTCAGCATGCCCAGCACTTTCTCGATCGACTCGCTGAGCGCGCGCTCGAAGATCTCCTCGTCGGGGCCCGGGTTCGTCGTGTCGGGCAGGTAATCGAGGAGCTTGTTGTCCTCCCCCGGCGTGAGCGGGGCGTCGAGGGAGAGGTGGGCCTGGGAGATGGACAGCGTCTTCGCGACCTCTTCTTCGGAGATGTCCATCCCCTCGGCGATCTCCTCCACCGTCGGCTCGCGGCCCAGCTCCTGGAGCAGCGCCGAGGAGCGCTTGCCGATCCGGTGCAGCGTCCCCGCCCGGTTCAGCGGGACGCGCACGATACGCGACTGCTCGGCGAGGGCCTGGAGGATCGCCTGGCGGATCCACCACACGGCGTAGGAGATGAACTTGATGCCCTTGGTCTCGTCGAACTTGTGGGCGGCCCGGATCAGACCGAGGTTGCCTTCGTTGATCAGATCCGAGAGTGCCACGCCCTGGTTCTGGTATTTCTTGGCCACGGAGACGACGAACCGAAGGTTCGAGCGCACCAGCTTGTCGAGGGCCTCTTCGTCATTCACCCTGATGCGCTGGGCGAGGGTGACCTCTTCCTCGCGGGTGATCAAGGGGTACTGGCTGATCTCCCGCAGATACTGGTCGAGCGATCCTTCGTCGAACGAGGCGCGTTTCGCCGTGTTTAGTTGCATGGCTGAGTCACCCCTCCAGGCGTGTACGACGCCGCACGGTACGCTACCGAATGACCGACCCGAGCCGGTGCCAGCGAATATCGGTAAGCCAGGGAAGCGCGTCGCGCGCCTCCCGGTCGTAGCTGAAGTACACCACGAGCGGCCGTCCCTTGACGGCCGCCGCGTCCACGAAGCCCCAGTACCGGGAATCCGCAGAGTTGTCGCGGTTGTCGCCCAAGACGAAGTATTTCCGAGCCGGGACGACCAGCGGACCCCAGGTATCGCGCGTCGGGTGATACGTGCGGGCCGTGGCGGGACCGCCGAGGAGGTAGCCTCGCTGCCAGCCGAACTCCGGATCGGAGATGTCGTGGCCCGCGTCCACCCGTTGGACGTACGGCTCCCGCCTCGTCTTGCCGTTCACGCTCAGGTCGCCACTGCGCATCTCCACCGTGTCTCCGGGGACCCCGATCACCCGCTTGACGTAGTTGAGCTCGGGATTCTTCGGGTAGGCGAACACGATGACGTCGCCGCGGCGCGGTGAGTCGAACCCGGGAAGGCGAGCCCTCGTCCCGGGGATCTGGGCGCCGTAGACCGCCTTGTTGACGAACAAGAAATCCCCCGCCAGCAGCGTGCGCTCCATGCTGCCGGAGGGAATCTGAAACGCTTCGATCAGGAAGGTGCGAATGATGAGGAACAGCACCAGCGCCATGCCCAGCGAGCGCATCCAATTGTCGAACCAGCGTGCCAGCCGGGAGCGGCGTGGCTCGGGGGGGGCGAAGGGTACCGACGCGGTCCGCGCGCCCGTACCTGCCTGATGGTCCCCCAGATGATGCATGTCTCGTACTCTAGCGAGGCCGTCCGCCAGGCGCAACGGTCACCGCCCATCCCCGGGCCGCCCCCCACTGCCGCACCCGCTGTCGGAAATCGTCCGGCGCGTCGCCATGCCGCAACCGGGCGGCGAGGCATGCGGCCTCGCCCTCGCGCTCGACGCGCACCCACGTCACCGCGACGTCCGCGAGCGCGTCGAGCGCCGTCCGGTCGAGCGGCGAGCCGCCCGTTGAGAGGATGATCACCAGCGATTCGTGATCCACCGGACGCACACTAATGCAGCCGGTGTGAGCCGCGTCACCCTTGTGTTGCGAGCAGTGCCGTTCTATCGCCCGCCGCTCAGGCCTCGGTATCGATCTGGGCGCGCTGCAGCTTCCCGGAGAAATCCACGTAGATCACCTTGGTCTCCGAGTAGAAGTCGTAGACCTCCCAACCGCCTTCACGGTGCCCGTTGCCGGTCTGCTTCACGCCCCCGAATGGCAGGTGCGCCTCGGCGCCGATCGTGGGAGCGTTGACGTAGGTGATGCCGGTGTCGAGCTCGTGCATCGCCCGAAACGCGGCGTTTACGTCTCGCGTGTAGAGCGAGCTCGACAAGCCGTACCTGACCCCGTTGTTCACCCGTATCGCTTCGTCGAGCGAACCCACCCGAATCACCGAAAGGACGGGGCCGAAGATCTCCTCCTGCTCCACCCGCATGCCGGCCGTGACACCCGTCAGGACCGTGGGCCGGAAGAACCAGCCCCGGTCGAGTCCCGTTCCCGTCGCGGGCCCGCCCCCGATCGCCACCTGCGCCCCTTCTTCCCGGGCAACGCCGACATAGGAGTCGACCTTCTTGCGCGCCTCCTCGTTGATGAGCGGGCCGACCTCGGTGCCGGCATCGAGGCCCGGCCCCAGCCGCAGCCGATCCGCCCGGTCGCACACCATCCGAACGAGCTTGTCGTGCACCTTCTCGTGCACGATCAGGCGGCTGGTGGCGGTGCAGCGCTGACCGGTCGTGCCGAACGCGCCCCACAACACACCGTCGAGCGCCAGCGCCAGGTCGGCGTCGTCCATCACGAGCATGGCGTTCTTGCCCCCCATCTCGAGCGACAGCCGCTTGTGCATCCGGCCGCACGTCGCGCCGATGATCGACCCCGTCTCGGTCGACCCGGTGAACGAGACCACCGTGACCTCGGGGTGCTCGACCAGCGCCTTGCCGACGACGGAGCCTTCCCCGTGCACGAGCTGCACGACGTCGGGCGGTAGTCCCGCCTCGAGCAGGATTTCCACCAACAGGTGCGCGGTGTGGGGCACGTCTTCGGCCGGCTTGAAGATCACGGCATTCCCGCACAGCAGCGCAGGGAACATCTTCCAGGTGGGGATCGCGAGCGGGAAGTTGAACGGCGTGATGAGTCCCGCCACGCCGATCGGCCGACGGAAGCTCATCGCCCACTTGTTCCGCAACTCGGACGGCACGGTGCGGCCGAACAGCCGGCGGCCTTCGGTGTGTGCGTAATGCGCGGTATCGATGCCCTCCTGCACGTCCCCGCGCGTCTCCGCGAGCACCTTGCCCATCTCGCGCGTCATGGCGCGCGCGATCTCTTCCTTGCGCTGGACCAGCAAATCGCCGACACGGTGCAGGACCTCGCCGCGAACCGGAGCCGGCGTTTTCGACCAGGTGGCGAAGCCGCGTTTCGCCGACTCGACGGCGCGGGCCAGGTCGTCGGGGCCGGAGCGTGGAAAGCAGCCGATCACCTCGTCCCACGCGGCGGGGTTGCGGTTCTCGAAGTATCTGCCGGTGGAGGGCGCGGCCCACGCGCCGGCGATGAAGTTTGCGAAGTTCTCGGGCATGTCGGGTGCTGGGTGTGAGGTGTGGGGTGTCAGCGCGGCAGCGGCACGTCTGGGCACAGCCACAGGACTTCCGCGTTGGCGCCGACGCGCGGCATCACTTCGCGCATGATCAGGAGGATTCCCCAGACGATGAGCACCTGCGAGACCACGTGCGCCGCCCCGAGGCGCCGCTTCCAGGACGAAATGCTCGCCCACAGACCCGCGCCGATCACCGTCGTGATGCCGACCAGATAGAAGATCAGCCGCAGGCCGCAGCCGGACGCATACGGCCACACGCCGGGCGTGACCCCGACGGCGACGAGGACCCCGAGCGCCACTTTGGCCCAGGTCCCCAGCCACGCGCGCGCACCGGGCATCGCTCCCGCGCCGGCGGCGAATGGCACCGCCGCGGGCTTCTTGACGGTCGGCGCGGAGCCGGCGCCGCCGGCGCCGCGGCCGAGGGTGGGGTCGGCGTCCGGCAGCTTCTTCAGGAGCCGGTCCACCTCCGCCATCTCTTTGTCCCAGTCGCGTTCCTTGCCAGGCACTACCCCTCCCGGGCCAATCTGTAGCGCTCGATCTTCTTGTAGAGATTGGAGCGCGGCATCTCCAATGTGCGCGCAGTCTCCGACACATTCCAGTCGTTCTCTTTGAGCTTCGCGAGGATATAGGTCCGCTCGGCCACCTGCTTGAACGCCTCGAAGGTGGCGGCGCGCATCCACGGCGCCCCGGCGACGTCGGCCGCCTCCGTTCCCCCTGCCGCGTCGGAGGTTCCGACGCTCGCGATCCGCTCCACGTCCTGGGCCGTCACCGCCGGCCCAGTGGTGAGGATGAGGAGGCGCTCGACCGCGTTCCGGAGCTCGCGGATGTTGCCCGGCCAATCGTGCGCGGCCAGCCGCTGCACGGCCTCCGGAGCAAACGGTTTGGGCTGGAGCCCGCCGGTCCGACCCAACTGGCCGACGAAATGCTCGACGAGCTGCGGGACATCCGCGCGGCGCGCGCGCAGCGGCGGCACCTCGATCGGCACGACGTTCAGGCGGTACAGCAGGTCCTCACGGAACCGCCCCGCCGCGATCTCCGCCTTCAGGTCCTTGTTGGTGGCCGCCACGACCCGCACGTCCACCTCCTGCGTCTTCCCCGACCCGACGCGCGAGATCACCCCTTCCTCGAGCGCGCGCAGCACCTTGGCCTGAGCCGACAGACTCATGTCCCCGATTTCGTCCAAGAACAGGGTCCCGCCGTCCGCCAGCTCGAACTTCCCGGCGCGGTCGGCGAAGGCGCCGGTGAAGCTCCCTTTCACGTGGCCGAACAGCTCGCTCTCGATCAGCTCCGTCGGGATCGCGGCGCAGTTCACCTCCACGAAGGGGCCCCGCGCGCGGGACGAGAGCAGGTGGATGGCGCGGGCCACGAGCTCCTTCCCGGTGCCGTTTTCCCCGGTGATGAGCACGCGGGCAGGAGTCGGTGCGACCTTCTCGAGGCGCTCGATGACCTGCTTCACGCCGCGGCTCGTGCCGACGATCTCGTACTGGGCGTGCACTTCGGCTTTGAGCCGCACGTTCTCGCTCGCCAGGTCCACGTGCTGCAGGGCGTTGCGTAGCGTGAGCAGGATCCGGTCGGTGTCCAGCGGCTTTTCGAGGAAGTCGTACGCGCCGAGCTGCGTCGCCTCGACGGCCGTCTGGATCGAGCCGTGACCCGAGATCATCACCACCTGCGCGTGCGGATCGATCTCGCGCAGCTTGCGCAGCGTCTCGAGCCCGTCCATCCCCTGCATCTTCACGTCGAGGAACACGAGATGGGGCCGGAACTCGGGGTAGCGCTGCAGCGCCTCCGAGCCGGACGCGCACGCCTGCACTTCGATCTGTTCATACTGGAGGAGCTGTTGCAGCGCCTCGCGAATGCCCTTTTCGTCGTCGACGACCAGGACGCGCCGGCTCACAGGTCGGTCCGCTTCAGACGGTACAGGACGACGGCCGTGGGGTGGATGCGGACGTCGGCGAAGCCGGGCGAGACGCGCAGGGGAACGGCGCCGGTCGAGTCCGCCCCCGCGACGCGCTGCGCCAGCTGCTTCACCATGGGAGAGGGAAACGCGATGCCGCGCAGGCTCAACTCCTGGACCGTGAAGCGGGCCAGCCCGGGCCGCTCGATCCGCAAGGGACCCGCGATCCGCAGCGGCTCGCGCGGATTCAGGAATCCGGCGAAGGGCCCCAGTGCGTCCGGCGGAATCACGCGCGTGTCGAGCCGGCAGTGAACGGCGAGCGAGCCCTCCGACAGCTCGACCCGCAGCGAGTCGAAGCTCTTGCGCACGGACCAATCCATCGAGCTGCCAATGAGGGATGCGACTTCATTGGCGGAGAGGACGACCGAGTCCGGTCCGGTCGACTGCTTCAGCCGGTCGACCTTGGTCTGCGTGCTGGACAACGCCTTGGGCGTCGGCGCGCCGACCCCCGTGTCCGCGACCGACGGAAGTTGGGTGGAGTGCGGGCCGAACCAGTGTGCGGCCTGGCGCATGATCGGCTCGCGGAACCACCACACCGCGAGCGCCGCCAGCGAGGCGACGGCGAAGAAAGCGAGCCGGAGGAGTCCCTTAAGGCAGCCGTTCACTGTGTCTCACATGATACACCGCACCTCCAGATTGGAGCGTGCTCTGCATCAGGTCGAGCCCGCCCACGAGCGCCGTGTCGGCGAACGCGAGTCGGCCGAGCGTCGCTTCGAGGCCGGCGAAGTCGGAGGGCCGCGCCGCGCGGGCGGCGCGCCCCAGCGTCACGTGGGGTCGGAAGGCCCGCGCCTCGGTCGGAAAGCCGAGCGGGGCGAATTCCTGCTCCACGCGATGCTGCAGGATCTCGAGCGCCGGCTCGGGCGCGATGCCCGCCCACACGACCCGCGGCCGCCGGAAATCGGGAAACACGCCGAACCCACCGAGCGCCAAGGGCAGCGCGCGCGCTCCAACCGCCGCGCCCGCCAGCGCCGCCGCAAGCTCCGGCTGCCGTTCGTCCGCCACCTCGCCCAGAAACTTGAGCGTGACATGGATGCCCTCGTCGCGGACCCACTTGACGGGGAGCCCCAGCTCTCGGAGCGGCGCCGCGGCGGTCCACAACGCCTCACGCACGGACGGAGGAAGGTTCAGGGCGACGAACAGCCTCACGCGCGATCGGCGATGCGTCCGGCGAGCAGGCTGCCGCGGCGGTAGCCACGGGAATCCACGTCGACGACCGCGAAGCCCAGGTCGGTGAGGCGCGCCCGGATCGCCGTGAGCCGCTCGGTCAGCCAGGGAATCCACGCCGCCTCGACCTCGATGCGCGCACGGTCGCCGTGGTGGCGGACTCGGAGGTCGCCGAGCACGCCAAGCTCACGCAGGTACGCCTCCGCCTGCTCCACCTGCGCGAGCCGCCGCGGCGTGATCGCGAGGCCGTAAGCCACGCGGCTCGAGAGGCAGGGTGCCGCCGGCGCGTCCCACACGGGTAGGGCAAGCGCGCGCGCCGAGTCGCGGACGTCGGCTTTGGTGAGTCCCGCTTCGGCCAGGGGCGAGCGCACGCCCGCCGCCCGTCCCGCGGCGTACCCGGGGCGATGCTCGCGGAGGTCGTCGGCGTTGGTCCCGTCGCACACGACGGCGAGCCCCCGAGCGCGCGCCGCCGGGACGAGCCGCCGCCACAGCTCCGTCTTGCAGAAGAAGCATCGGTTCGGGGAATTCGCGAGATACGCGGGATCGTCCAGCTCGTGCGTCTCGAGCTCGACCAGCGGCACATCGAAGCGGTCCGCGACCGCCCGAGCTGCGGCCCATTGCGCCATCGGGTACGACGCGCTCCGACCCACCGCCGCCAGGACCCGGGCGCGCCCGAGCTCCTGGCGCAACACGACCGCCAGCAGGGCGGAATCGACCCCGCCCGAATAGCCCACGAGCGTCGAGGGGAAGGCGCGGACGAGCGCACGCAGCTCTGGAAGGCGGCTGGGCACGGCGGAATAGTAGCGACTCAGACTGTCTCCATCAAAGGACGTTTTTCGCCGCAACAACCGATGGTTCGTAGGCTGGAAACCAATTACCCTTATGATACGTTGACGAAGGCGCATGAACGTCTACGTCTAGTAGGAAACCATACCATCGGGGCTCCGAAATGGCGCACAAGGCCGAGCTGGATGCCGTAGACCGCAAGATTCTGCGGCTGCTCGCGACCGACGGGCGCTCCAGTTATCAGGCGGTCGCCGATGAAGTGGGGTTGTCGCGACCGGCGGTGATGGAGCGCGTGAAGCGGCTCGAGGAAGCCGGCTACATCACGGGATACGGCGCCCGCGTCGATCGCGTGAAGGCCGGGTTCCCGGTCACCGCGTTCGTCGCGGTCCGCTACGGCAGCTCGGACTATGTCGGCGACGAGCCGCGCATGCGCGAGATGGAGAAGCATCCCGGCGTGTTGGAGTGTCACCACGTGGCAGGGGAGGACTGCTACATCCTCAAGGTTGCGGCCCCCGATCTGGAGCGGCTCCAGGATCTCCTGCGCGACCTGCGGGGTCCGTCGTCGAAGACGGACATGAACACCCGTACGACGATCGTGCTCGGCACGCTGTTCGAGAAGCCGGGGTTCGTTCCCCAGGAGCTCGATTGATGGCCGGGCTGCGCGGCAAGGCATTGGTCGCGTATCTCGTCGTCTGCGTGTTCTGGGGCTCGACATACCTGGCGATCCGCGTCGGGGTCGGCGTGCTGCCCCCATTCCTGTTCGGAGGCCTGCGCTTCCTGATCGCGGGCGTGCTGCTCCTCACGCTGGCGTTGGCGCTCGGCGACACGCTGCCGCGTCGCGCGGTCGACTGGCGCACGCAGGCCATCGTGGGCGTCCTGCTGCTCGCCGGCGGCAACGCGTTCGTGGTGTGGGCCGAGCAGTATACGGCGTCGGGCATCGCCAGCATCTTCGTCGTGACCGTCGCGTTGTGGATGGCGTTCTTCGACGCGATCATCCCGGGTGGTGCCGGCGACCTGAATTGGCGCGTCGTGACCGGGCTGCTGCTCGGCTTCCTCGGCACCGCGTTGTTGGTGGGCGCGAGCCCCGCGGAAATCCTACGGGCCGATCTGCGTGGGCCGATCGCCCTGACCTGCGCGAGCGCATCCTGGTCGCTCGGCTCGGTGTACAGCAAACGGCACCGCACGGAGACGAGCCCCTACGTCGGGGCGGCGATCCAAATGATCGCGGGCGGCGTCACGATCGCCCTCGTGGGCACGGTGCTCGGCGAGTGGACCCGCTGGCACCTGACGGCCAAGGGTGTCGGGGCCATCGCCTATCTCGTGGTGTTCGGCTCGATCCTCGGCTACAGCGCCTACACGTACGCCCTGCGCCACGCGTCGCCCACCATCGTCGGCACGTACGCATACGTGAACCCGGTGATCGCCGTGTTGCTCGGCTGGCTGATCCTGAGCGAGCCGGTCACGGGGCGCACGTTCGTGGCGATGGCACTGATCGTCGGCGCGGTCGTGTGGATCCAGTTCTCGCACAGGATCGCGCGGTCAGGCCGACGGGCGGACGGTCGGACGGAGACGGCGGCATCGGGCCGACCGTCCGACCGCCCGACCGCCGGTCAGGAAGCCTCGTGATCGCCCGTCTCTGGCACGGCGCGGTTCCGGCCGCGAAGGGCGACGCCTACGCCGCGTATCTCCGCCTGACCGGGGTGCCGGACTGCCGCGCGACGCCCGGAAACCGCGGCGTCGAGGTGCTGCGGCGCACCGCCGGCGGCGAGACACACTTCGTCTTCATCTCGTTTTGGGAGTCGATGGACGCGATTCGCGCGTTCGCGGGGGACGACGTCGAGCGGGCGCGCTACTACCCCGAGGACCGAGACTACCTGCTCGCCCTCGAGCCCACGGTCACGCACTACGAGGTGCTCGAGCGGTAGCGGGGCGGCCCGGGACCGTCACTCGTCGGCGGAGGCCGGTTCGGCCGGGTGCCGCATCACGGGCGGAGCCCGCAGCGCCGGCTTCCCTTCCTCCGTGTACTTGAACCCCCGTGTCGTGTGGTACGCGAGGTCGATGTCCGGGGCGGCGGCGAACTCGGTGAGGATCTCTTCCCAGATCGCGTGCTCGGTGCCGCGGCGCTTGCGGGGCTCGATCAAGTAGCGGATCGTCAGCTGCACGCCGTAGTCCACCACCTTCGTGTACACGATCGGCGTCAGCTTGCGGTAGTTGATGAGATACTGCTGCGAGGCGGCGAGCAGCTCGTGCTCCGCCTGCGCCGTGAGATGCTCCGCGTGCTTGACGGCGATCTTGCCCAAGAGCTCCTTCGCCCGCTTCCAGTCGCTCTCGAACGTTACGATGACCGGCACCTCGTTCCAGATGTAGCGGAATCCCTTGTTGTAGTTCGCGACGGGGTCGGTGAACACCTTGCCGTTGGGGATGTGGATGATGCGCCCGCTCGACTGGTCCGCGTCGACCCAGGCACCGATCTCGTTGAGCGTGAACTGGAACACGCCGAGGTCGATGACGTCCCCGGCGTGCGGGCCGATCTGCACGCGGTCCCCCACCTCGAACGGGCGGCGCCACATGATGAACGCCCACCCGGCGAGGTTGGACACGGGCTCCTTGAGGGCGATGGCGAGGCCGGCCGAGAGGAACCCGAGGAACGTCACGAGCGGCCCCACGCCGGCGGCGAACCAGATGCCGCCGACGATTACGATACCAGCCCCCACCAACGCGTAGGTCAAGCCCTTGCGCCAGCGGTAGCGGCTCCACGGATCCCGCACCCGGCGGTACACGACGGCCAGAATGATCCGGTGGAGCAGCCACAGTCCGGCGACGGTCGCGAGCGTGGACACGAGCCGCGCCTGAAGCTCGGGTCTCAGGCCGAGGTGACTCTGGAGCCAGTCGATCATGCGAGGTGTGGTGGGATGCGGGGACAAAGTAGGGGATGGTCAGGCCCCGCGCCAGCCAGTGACGCAGTAGATTGCGCCAGGATGCGTACGCCCCCGCCTGCCCTGCTGGTCTTGGCGCTCGCCACCGTGGCCTGTCACCGCCGCGCCGTCGAGCCCATCAATCCCACGGCGGAGGTGGCGGTCAACGTCGACAACCAGAATTTCTCCGACATGAACATCTTCATCATCCGGGGTGGCCAGCGCCTCCGGCTCGGCATGGTGCCGGGTCTCTCGTCCCGCACGCTCATGGTGCGGCCCGAAATGATCGGCTACGGCACGGAGCTGCGGTTCGAGGTGCATCCGATCGGCGGCCGCTCGAACCCGATCACGGAGACGATGACCGTGCACCCCGGCGACGTCATCCAGCTGACGATCCCGCCGAGCTAGGCCGGAGGCCTAGGGTTGGCGCGTAAACACCGAGCGCCACCCGTGATCCAGCGCGGCGGAGGCGAAATGATTCCGGTCCAGCATGGTCAGGGCGAACGACTGGATCGCCCGCTCGGCGGGGCTCGGGTCGGACGAGGCCGGGATCGGGCTGAACGTGACGAGCGGCGCGGCGCTGTCCAGCGTGCCCGTCATGAGTTCCGGTGCGGACCCCGCGCTGTACACCGCGGTGCTGAAGAACCGGCCGCTGCCGGGATCGAACCCGATGATGCCTTGGCCCTGGATCGGGGAGCGATCGAGCGCTTCCGTCCATTGCAGCCGCAAGTCGTCAAACAGGGTGGTCACGACGCGCGTTCCCGACGCGTCCGGCGCGCCGTCGAAGTTGCCGGCGAACCAGACTTCGAAGCGCCACGTGCCAACCAGGCTGCGAAGAATGCCGCGGGCCGGCTCCAGACGAGACGCAGCGGGAGGCAGGGGCGCGGCCGAGCCTATCGAGTGGGCGGCCGTGAGACCACCCTGCGCGACCAGCGCCCGGCCGGGGGTTGCCGCCAGCACGACAACGCTGACCGCGACATAACCTGCGTGATACGCTCCGATTCTCATGGCTCGCTCCTTGAGGAGTGCTGCCGGGAGGAGTGTGCCGGGACAGGCCGCGACTCTCCTGCATTCCCTGCATACTGCAGACGGTCGAGACATCGTGCCAGGAGCACCACCAGGGTCACCCCAACCCCCGGCGATCCAGGGTCCGATACTGAATAGCCTCGCTCACGTGCTGCGGCTGGAGGTCCGCCGCGCCCTCGAGGTCAGCGATCGTGCGAGCGATTTTCAGGATTCGGTGGTACGCCCGCGCCGACAGCGCGAGTCGGGTGATCGCCGTGCGGAGCAGCGCGTCGGCGCCGTCCGAGACGCGGCAGAAGCTGCGGATGTCGCGCGCCGCCATGTGCGCGTTGGCGTAGACACCCGGGCGGTTCGCAAACCGATCGCGCTGCACGGCCCGCGCCCGGTCCACCCGCTCGCGCACGGCTTCGCTCGGCTCTGCCGCGTTCTGGTCGGCGAGCTCGCGGTACTTCACGGCCGGCACCTCGAGGTGGATGTCGATGCGGTCGAGCAGCGGCCCGGAGACGCGGGCGAGGTAGCGCTCCACCCCCAGCGGCCCGCAAACACAGGTGTGCTGCGGGTCGCCGCAATAGCCGCAGGGACAGGGGTTCATCGCGGCGGCGAGCATGAAGCGGGCCGGATAGGTGAGGCTCATGGCGGCGCGGGCGATGGTGACGACACCGTCCTCCATCGGCTGGCGCAGGACCTCGAGCACGTTCTTGCGGAACTCGGGCAACTCGTCCAGGAACAGCACGCCGCCGTGCGCCAGGCTCACCTCGCCCGGCCGGGGATACGAGCCGCCGCCGATCAATCCTGCGTCCGAGATGGTGTGATGCGGCGCGCGGAACGGCCGCCGCGCCACGAGCGACTCGCCGAGCGGCAACACCCCGGCCACCGAATGGATCTTCGTCGTTTCGAGTGCTTCGTCGAGGCTCGTCTTGGGGAGGATGGTGGGTAACCGCCGCGCGAGCATCGTCTTGCCGCTCCCCGGCGGCCCGATCATCAGGATGTTGTGCGCGCCCGCGGCGGCTATTTCGAGCGCGCGCTTCGCGTGCGCCTGACCCCTCACGTCCGCGAAGTCGACATCGTCCTTCCCTCGCTCAGCGAGGAGTCCCGCGAGATCGACCTGCGCGTGAGACAGCTCTGCGCGGCCGTCGAGAAAATCGGCCAGCTCGGCCAGGGTCCCCGCCCCGAGCACCCGCACGCCCGACACGACGCCCGCCTCGGGCAGGTTCTCGCGCGGGAGTACCAGCGCCTCGAGCCCGGCGTCGCGCGCGGCCAGCGCCACGGGCAGCGCGCCGCGCACCGGCCGGATCGCCCCTTCAAGCCCCAACTCACCGAGCACCGCGACTCGCCCCAGCCGCTCGGCCGAGATCTGCTCCGTGGCCGCGAGGAGCCCCACGGCGATCGGGAGGTCGAACGCCGAGCCGTCCTTGCGGATGTCGGCCGGGGCGAGGTTCACCGTGATCCGCTTCAGCGGGAAGGTGTAGCCGGTGTTCGCGAGTGCGGCGTATACGCGCTCGCGCCCTTCCTTCACGGCGCCCTGCGGTAACCCGACCGTGACAAACGTGGGGAGGCCGTTGGCGATGTCGGTTTCGACGTCCACGAGATAGGCGTCGATCCCGAGGACCGCGGCGGAACGAACGCGGGCGAGCATGCATGGACAGTACGGCGGGACGGCGCTAACCGGGTAGGCGAAGTTATGCGGCGCACCACCAAATCCCGCAGGTGTCCGCCTTCAGGAGCCTCGGCGCGGACCTCACGACCGCGACCGCGCCGGCCGGGCCGATTACGGGGTGACGTTGAACGGCGCGCTGATCCCGTCGTCGACGCCAGTGCCGGAGCAGGACAGCGTGTACCCCACGCCCAGCTGGTCGATCTTCAAGTCCTCGAACGTCGCGATGCCGGCGTTCGGGGCCCGCCCGTTCCCGCTGGGATCCAGCGTCGCGTTCTTCAACGGGCTGCCGTCGTTTCCCATCAAACAGTAGACGACGTAGCCGTAGGAGGTAGCGACGTTGTCATACTTGTCGAGGATGGCCACCCGCACCGGCGGGGTGATCGCCCGGTTTGGCGTCGTATTGCTTGGCTGCACAAGGTACTTGGGGTGATTGCCGGGACCCGGGATGATGCCGAAGGACCCGCTCACGACCGCTGCAACGCCATCCGCCGACGCCTCGAGCCGGTATCCGCTCCCCGCCTTGACGATGGTCAACTCGGAGAACGTGGCCACGCCACCGATTGCGTTGGCGTCCTGGCGACCCCCCAGGGCGCCACCCCCTGGATTCGCGTTCGGGGCGATGTCGAGATGGACATTGCCGGTGAAGCCCGTGAGCGTGTTCCCCTGACCGTCCAGCATGGTGACGCTGACCTGTGCCATGGTCGCGCCGGCGTCGGTCGTGGTCGGCTGCTGGCTGAACCCGAGGTGGTTTGCGGCGACGGGGAGGGCGACGCGGACGTCCGCCACACTCTCGGGGTTCCCACCGTAGGGGTGCCAGGCAGTGTCACCCTGCACGCGCGCTTGCCAGTGGTAACCCGTGTTGTCCTGCAAGCTGCCCACCGAAACTACGGCGGTGTCGCCGCGCGGCGTCGCATCGCTTGTGGCGTTCGCCTGGCCCTGGAAGTCGGTGCCGACGGGCCGTATCTCAACCTCGACCTGCACGGTCGCGACCGCAGTGTCCTGCACCACAGCCCGTATGACGATGGTCGGCTCGGGCGTGGAACCGCCGGTGGGGATCGGGGTCGACGCATCGCTCCGCAGCTGCGCGAGCGATGCGAGGCCACTCCCGCCGCCACCGCCGCCACCGCCGCCACCCCCGCCACCCCCGCCGCCGCCCCCACCGCTCGGCGGACCGAGCAGCGCATCCACGTGGCAGGCGGCGCCGAGCACGAACAGGCCTGCGAGGGTCCTTTCCTTCCACTTGCGCATAGTTTGCACCCCTACTTCCGCGTCGCGGACACTCCACGGGGACGCACGTTCTGTACCTTTGGCCGGCGGCGCCGGGAGCGCCGGGCGGAGCGCATCGGCGCTCGTGGCGCCGTCGCGACAGCTGTGGCCTCCGCGGCGTGAGGTACCTCACGAGGCGAGCTGCACCTACTGGAGATTCCGGCATGCCCCAGATCACCTACGACGACTTCGCGAAGGTCGACATCCGCGTCGGCCGCATCGTCCACGTCGACGATTGGATCGCCTAGCGCGCCACCGCCCCTTTGGCGGTGCCATAGCGGGTCTCGACGTACTCCTCGAGGATCTTCAGAAACTCCGCTACGATCGTGTCGCCTTTGAGGGTCACCGCGAGCCGACCGTCGACGTACACCGGGGCCTTGGGGTCCTCGAACGTCCCCGGCAGCGAGATGCCGATGTCGGCGTGCTTCGACTCGCCGGGGCCGTTCACCACACATCCCATCACCGCGACACGGAGCGTCTCCACGCCCGGATAACGCGCGCGCCACGCGGCCATCTGCGCTGTCAGGTGCGTCTGGATGTCCTCGGCCATGTGCTGGAAGAACGTCGACGTTGTGCGGCCGCACCCGGGACAGGCAGACACTTGCGGCGTGAAGCTCCGCAGCCCCAGCGACTGGAGCACCTGCTGCGCCACCTGCACCTCCTCGGTCCGATCGCCGCCCGGGCGCGGTGTGAGGGAGACCCGGATCGTGTCGCCGATCCCCTCCTGCAGGAGAATCGCGAGGCCCGCCGTGCTGGCGATGATGCCCTTGGCGCCCATCCCGGCCTCGGTGAGCCCCAGGTGCAGCGGGTAGTCGGAGCGCGGCGCCAGCCGCTGATACACATCCACCAGATCCTGCACGCCCGAGACCTTCGCCGACAGGATGATGCGGTCGTGCGCCAGCCCGCACTCTTCCGCCAGCTCGGCCGAGCGCAGTGCGCTCGCCAACATCGCCTCGATCATCACCTCGCGCGCGTCGAGCGGATCCGACCGGCGGGCGTTCTGATCCATCATCTCGGTGAGCAGCTGCTGGTCGAGGCTGCCCCAATTGACCCCGATGCGCACCGGCCGGCCGTGGGTGAGTGCGACCTCGATGATGGTGCGGAAGTGCTCGTCGCGCCGCTTGGCGCCGACGTTCCCCGGATTGATGCGGTATTTGGCGAGCGCGGCTGCGCACTTCGGATACTTGGTGAGCAGCAGGTGACCGTTGTAGTGGAAGTCGCCGATCACCGGCACGGCCACGCGGGCCACGATGTCGGGCACCGCCTCGGCCGCCGCCTCGTTGTTGACGGTCACCCGCACCAGCTCGCTGCCCGCGTCGTGCAGCGCACGCACCTGCGCCGCGGTGGCGTCCACGTCGGCGGTGTCGGTGTTGGTCATCGACTGGACGACGATCGAGTGGGTGCCGCCCACCTTCACGCCGCCCACGTCGACGACCACGGTCTGCCTGCGTTGGTACGCGGTCACGCGTCTAATATAAAGGCAACTACTAACGTCTTCTCGCGACGTCCTCTCGCGACGTCTCTCGCGCTCAGAAGATCTTGTCTTGGATGACGATCCTCGCCTGCAACTGGGTCAGCTTGAGCGTCGTCTTCAGGCCCGCGGCGCCGGTATTAGAGACCGAGGCTCGGACACCGATGTACAAGCCGGAGCCTTTGAACAGATCCCTCGCGGACGCGGCAAGATTCGGCGCGTCGATGGGTACGCCCGTCGTCGCCGCTGGAAACGAGGCGGGACCTATCGTCAACGCCGGCGCGCCGCCGTAGACCACGGCCGGGTTGGGGTCGCTCGCCAAGAAAATCGCGTACGAAAGGCTACCCGAACTCGTGGGGTTGGTCACGTCGATGTTTCCCGTCACCCGGACGGTGTCGACGAGAGAGGAGCCCAGGCCTCCTGGGAGATTCACCCCAACCGGCGGGATCGAGTCCGTGATGGTCGTCCCCGGCGGCATCGGAGGCAGCGGGTCGGGCGTCAGCCGTAACGTGTCGCCCCCCGTACCCGTGAGGAAGCTGTAGATGTCAACGTTTAAGATGGCGCGTCCTTCCCCACACCCCGTCACCGCCACGAGGACCACACCCGTCCAGAGCCACTTCGCGCGCATCCGGCCTCCTAATAGATCGAGAGCGACGTCGCCATCGTGATGCCGCGCTGGTTCGACAGCGAGTTGGTGTGCGTCCAGAATCCCACGTCGAGGCCGAGCCCGCCCAATCGCAGCCCTCCGCCGAACCCGAACTCGATTCGTTTCCGCTGGTCGCGCGCCAGGCCGCCACGCACCGCGAACAGGCCCACCCGCTGCTCCCCACCGATGTGCACCACGCTGCCGCGCCCGGTGTTCAACACGTCCGCCCCGAGCGTCGTGTTGCCGACCGTGTACGCGATATTCGCAATGTAGGACACGGGAAGCTTGGTCTTGGTCTCCACATGGTTCCCAACGAATCGCGAGTAGCTCGAGTCGCGATAGAACGCGCTGTCCTGTCGCGTGTCGGGCCACGTGATGGTCGCGCCGATGTCGTTCACTCCGACCCCGATCTCGATCGGCCCTGAGACCCAGGCGACGCCGACGTCGCCACCGATGCCGTGGCCGAGCGTGTTTCCGGGCTTCGAGTACTGCGTCAGGGTCCGCCCGTCGGGGGTCACGGGGTTCGAGCCACCGAAGAGCGTGTCTCCGGTGATGAAGCCCGCCGTGCCGTCGGTCCGCGCGTAGCCCGCGCCCACGTAGTAGTGGACCGCACCGCCCACGTAAAATCCTTGCGTCGAATTTCCCGCAATGCGCCCGGCATAGCTGATGGTCGGGGCGAAGCCGCCTGCCACGAGCCCGTGCACCAGGGCGCTGTAGCGAGTGTTGGTGTCGGCGGGCTGCGAATCTCGCAGGAAGCCGAGCAGCGTGTCGCCGAGCTGAAACGCTACGTCGTCGTGCAGCCACCCCATGACACCCACCCGGAAGCCCTTGAATCCGAACCCCGGATCGAGCGGGCGGCTCGAGCCGCTGATGCCGAACTGGTCTTCGGGAACGAGGGTCGCTGCTTGCCCCAGATTCACGATCAGCTGGTGCTTCCCGATCGTGAAGGCGACGTCGTTGGTCGGCGTCGGAGCCTTTTTCACTTCGAGGTAGAGCGGCAGGTTGAGAATCGTGTTCGCCACGAGAATCGGATTGAAGCCCCGTGATTTCGGGTCGAAGGCCGGGTCACTCGAGAGGTGCGGGTGGTCGTGCAGAAACTGAATGATCCCAAGCGGAATCGGGATCGTCAGCTTCGGCTGGCCATGGCGCTGCTCGGCCTTGGCCGACACCGCTCGGTACGCCGGATTGTAGCGGGCAACGCTGCCGGAGCGGCCAAGACTCAGGCCGCCCATGCCGATGCGACGCGCGTCGGTGACGAGCCACTGCCCCGCAGCCGGTGCCGCCGCGCCGCCGACCAGGATCACCAGCCCGAGGCCCACGACAAATGTGCGCACGATGCGTCCCCGTGAAGTGAGGGCTCAGCCGGCCACAAGATTGTAAATGTTCGGCGTTTACGCCACAGGCGGGCGTGAGCCGCGTCACGCAGGGGAGCGGGAAGGCGACCCCTGGAACCGGATGGTGACGGTCGTCCCCCGTCCCTGCAGGCTCGTCAGGCCGATGGTCCCGCCCCAGCTCTCGACCAGCCGCCGCGCGATCGCGAGCCCCAGGCCGGATCCGCTGGAGGTGGTGGAAAACGCCGGATCGAAGACGCGCGGCAGCACGTCGGGGGCGATCCCCCGGCCGTCGTCTTCCACGGCGAGACCGCACCCGCCGTCTGAGATCCGCACCGTCACGTGGCGGGCGCCCGCATTGCGCGAGTTCTCGAGCAGGTTGACGAGCACCTCTTTCACTTCGTCCCGCCGGGCCGACGCGGGGGGGCCTGCGGCTCCCGCGAGCTCGACGCGCGCCCCGGCATCGGTCCCGCCCAGCGTGTAGAGACGCACCACCTCGCGCGCCACGGCGTGGAGATCCACAGACTCGAGGGGCAGCGCCTCCAGGGCGGGCGAGGCGAAGCGTGAGAACGCGCGCGCGATCGCGTCGAGCCGGTCGATTTCGGCGAGGATCCGCTCCGCCGTCTCCGCCAGCGTCGCGTCGAAATCCCGCCCCTCCTGTTTCTCGCGTGCCCGCTGCAGATGCTGGATGCCGAGCCGGATGGGCGTGAGCGGGTTCTTGATTTCGTGCGCCACCTGCCGCGCCATCTCACCCCAGGCGAGCACCCGAGCCGCGCGAGTGAGGGCGGTCGCGTCGTCGAGGGCCACCACGCAGCCATCGGGCGCGGGCCCGAGCGGGGCAAGCTGCACGCGGATCTGGCGGCCACCCACTGTGAACTCGCGCTCGGCGATCCCCTCGCTCCGCGCGCCGAGGAATCCCGCGACGGCATCGCACACGGCGACCCATTCCGCGGGGGCCGTCCGCCGCAACAGGTCGCCGGGGGCGAGGGGCCCGCCCAGCAGCTCGGCCGCGCGCGGGTTCGCCATGGTGACGCGCAGCTCCGCGTCCACCGCGATCACCCCGGTGGCGACGTTGGCGAGCACCTGCGCGGTGCGGCGCCGGGCCTCCTCCAGGGCCGCCTGGCTCCGCCGCACGTCGGCCGCCATCCGCTCGAACGCCTGGAACACCGGCTCGAACTCGCGCGGAGCCCCGAGCGGAAACGCAGGCAGCGGGGCTCCCCGTCCCACCGCCCCCGCCGCGTCACGCAGCGCCGCCACCGGGCGCGCCAACCCGCGCGCAGCGAGACCCGCGAGATACCCGACGGCGACGAGGCCGACCAGGGTCGCGAACACGAGCACCAGGGCAACGTCCTCCTGCTGCTGACGCACCCGCTCATCGTCCAGGAGTTGTGGGACCGCGAGAATACTCTGTACCTGGGGCGGGCCCGCGAGCACCACGCGGTAGCCGATGCGAATCGAGCGGCCGGCGGTCCGGCCGTCGTCGGTGAGCTCCAGCTCGTCGCGCAGCGCCAGCCGGACGAACGCATCCGGGGCCAGGAACGGGTCGACCAGCCCGAGCTCCGCGAGCACTGGCGCGCTCGTCCCCACGAGCACGCCGTCGCCGTACAGCCACAAGTCCGCATCCAAGCGGTCGCCCAACTCGACCATCGCCCGGGCCACTGTTGGCGGACGGTCGGACGCGAACAGCCCGGCCGTGGCCGCGGCGTCGCGCAACGTCTGGCTGATGAGCAGGTCGCCGGCCCGTCGCGCCTCATCACCGAGACGGGCGAAGCTCCACGCGGCGAACAGCAACACGGGCAGCACCACGAACGCGCCGAGGACCACGGTGAGCTGCACGCGATAGCTGCTGCGAACGGCGGCGAGCACCCGGGGCAGCCGGGGGTGCCACGCCCCCGTGAGCGTCAAGCTCAGCACCCAGCACCCCGCCAGGAGCGCCGCATCGACCAGAACCACCAGCGCGCCGCGCGCCACCAACGCCAACGGGTCGCGCAGGTCCACCCGCAGGTGCACGTGTCGCACGCCGCCCGGCAGCTCGAGACGGCGCTCCCCGCGGGCCGCCCAGCCGGTGCGCGTCCAGACGACCCGCGCACTCGCCGTCGCCGGGCCGGGCGTTGGGAGGGACAACGACACTTGGTAGGGTGGGGCAACGCCGGGCTCGCCGCCCAAGAAGCGGGCGACCCGCGCCGCCGGGATGAGGCGGGTGCGCGGGCCCACGCCCACCGTGAGCACGTCGCCCGTGGCGAGCGGCAGGACGAGCAGATAGTGCATGCCAGGAACGCCGTCGAATGGCTCGACCCGCGCGCCGCGGGCCGTCTCGGGCGAGCGGACCAGGGCGGCGACGAGCGACGGCGGCAGATCGAGACTCGCCAGGCGGATCTCCGCCTCGGCCTCCCCGCTCCGCGTCCACACCGCCAGGCTCGCCGGGTAGTGCTCCTGGGCAAGCGGAGACGCGAGCCACCAGGCGTACAGCTCGGCGGCGGTGCGGGGCGCCGTGACGGGAGGCGCGCTCCCCAGGCGCTGGAGCAGCGACACGGCGGCGGGGTCGGCCGCCCGCCCCAGACTCTGCGCGTCCCGCTCGGCGAGTCGCAGCCGGCCCTCGACGGCGGCCCCCCAGGTGACCAGCGCCGCGGCCGTTCCCGCGACCGTCGCAATCGCGAGCACCGCCCAGCGACGCGGGGCCGGCACCAGCACGCCGGCGAGCGCCGGCAACCAGACGAAGGTGTACCACTCGGGCCACGCGCCGTACGGACTCCACAGCCACAACCCCGCCAGGGCCGCGAGGGCCGCCCACAAACACGCCGCCGGCAAACTCCAGGGGACCCGCCGCGGCTCCTCCCCCCCGCGCACCAACGCCGCCGCCGCGAGCACCAGCGCCATGGCGGCCGTGGCGAGCGCCGCCTCCCACGCCATCCACAGGATGAATCCCACGCCTCCCGCTGGGGGGGCAATGCCGCGACCGAGGTAGCGCACGAGATAGGGGGCCGCGAGCACGAGCCCGGCGGCGCCGGCGAGGTGCCACCAGCGCCGCTCCAACCCCCGCCGCCATAACGCGCTCGCGGCGCAGAGCCCCACCACACCAAGCAGCGTGAGCGCGGCCGCCGACGCGCTGAACACGCCAAGCCCGGGTCGATAGAAGGCGGCGGGCGAGAACAGGTCCGCGACCGGGCGGGCGGTGGCAAGCGGTGCACGCGCGAGGCACCACGCCGCAACGAGCACGACGGCCCAGCGCCACCGGCCTGCCGGCGCCGCAGCGAGGAGCAGGACCAACGCGACCCCGAGTGTTGCCGCGCCGCCCTGCGCCGCGCCGCGCAGCGCAGCGAGCTTCGCGTCGCCCTGTGAGGGCGGCTCGGGCCGGACGCTGAACAGCGTGTCGCCGTGCTCGCAATCGACCGGGCAATAGTCGAAGACGTCGGGCTCGTGCGGGGGGGCGAGGCCGGGCGCGTAGAAGCGCAGCGCAGCGCCGTGCGCGGCCTCGAAGCGCGCGCTGACGGCGCGTCCACGGTCCGGGGCCGCCGGCGCCGCGTCGAGTAACACGGACCCCACCGCGCTGCCGCCGGCCAGCGTCTGGCGCCGGGCCTCGAGCGACACGTAGAATGGTGTGATGACGGCATGCAACTCGACGGTGTCCCGTGCGGGCACGAATCGGTGGCGCCCCGCCCAGGCGACGGGATCGCCGTCGGGCCCGAGGATCACCACACCCCGCTCCACACCTGGCGTGCGTGAGCCCGATCGTACGGCGTCCCGCAGGCGCCCGAAGGCGGCCTCGGGGGGGAGCAGTGCCGCCGTCATGCCGCGCTCCGCCAGCCGGCGCGCCTCCGCCACGGCGGCCGCGAGCGCCTCCTTCAACTCAGTGGAATCGCGCGGGAGGCGGCCGGCGCGCACGTCGGGCCAACAGCACTCGATGCGACGCACCTCGAGCACGCGCACCACGAGCACCGCGCCGAGCGTCAGGCAGGCCAGCGCGGCCGCCCCCGGCACCAGCGCCCGTGGCCGCCGCAGCGCGACCAGCAGGACGGCCACCGCCCCGGCCCCGCCCGCGATCCACGTCCAGGCCGCCACGTTGCCGCGCAGCCACTCGGCGGCGGCGACCGCGGCGACACAGCCGGCCAGCGTGACGTGAGCGCGCCGTTGCACCTGAAGACCCTCGTCCCCGACGAGGTGCGTTTCGTTCTCGAGCGCGATGCCCGCCTCCTCGTCCCGGTGGGAACCTGCGAGCAGCACGGCCCCCACCTCCCGCTCGGTTGCGACACCATCATCGTCGAGCGTCTGGCCGACGACCTCTCGGCCGGGCTCGAGATCCTGCGTGCGCCGACCATCGAATATGGCGTGAACACCGTCACCAAGCGGCCCTTCCCCGGCAACGCGTCGGTCCGCCGGAAGACCTTGCACCGCTGGATGAACGACCTCCTCGGCTCATGGGAGCAGGCCGGCGTCGACTCCTTCATCATCCTGACCGCGCACGGCCACGACCCACATCAGGAGGCGCTGTCCACCCTGCGCACCCGCCAGGCACGGATCTTCACCGTAGACGTGTTCGCCCTCGACTTCTCGGGTCTCCTCGAGGACGCCGACGGACCGATGCACGGGAGCGAGCTCGACACGTCCCTACTCCTCTACCTGGCGCCGGAGCTCGTCCACATGGAGAGGGCCCAGGACTTCCTGCTCCCCGAGCGGCAGCGGACCCGCTACCTCCGGAGCCGACTCGGGCTTCCCAAGCGCTCCCCCGGCTCGCTCGGCCGGCCTTCGATCGCCACCCGGGACAAGGGCGAGCGGCTGTACAAGATGATTTACGAGTGCATCGCGACTCGGGTGCTCGGGGCGCCCGTTCCGTGAGCGCGCTCCTCATCGCGCTGGTCGCGCTGCAGGGTCCGGTGGACGAGGGCACGCTCGTCGTGCGCGAGGACACGGTCGAGGTCGCGCGCGAGGCGTTCCGCCTGACCGCCGTGGTCGCGCGCGGCGCCGGCGGGGCGACCCGTTGGACGCTCGCGACGACGATCCGGTACGACCGCAGTCGGCCGGTGGTGGTCCTCGACCCGATCGTCGAGCTGGGACCCGATTCGAACCCGGCCAGCCTGGAATACACCGTCGCCGACCCACGCGAGCCACTCCGCATCCTGGGACAGCTGGTGCGCGGGCGGTTTTCCGTACGCCTGCTGGGACGCCGCACCGAGCGGGCCCGCGAGTTCCCCGCGCCGCCGCCCGCCGCCGTGCTCGACGACTCGGTCTTCGCACTCTATCTCCCCGTCGCCTGGCAGGGGCGCTCCCAGGCGGTGGAGGTGACGGCGGTCTTTCCCCGAGCCGGGCGACGGGAGCTGCTGACGGTGCAGGACCTCGGTGTCCAGCCCACGGTCCTGAACCGCGACCCGGCGTCACTGCAGCACATCACCGTTGCGGGAGGCCAGAACCGCCTGGTGCACCTCTGGCTCGGCGGGGACGGGCGGCTCGCAAAGGTCGAAATCCCGTCGCGCCGGCTCGTGGCCGAGCGGGCACCCGCTTCCTGACGCCTCGTTCGGCCCGCCACGGAGTTAGATTCGTCGCGTCCCGAAACTTGCGAGGACACGTCGCGTATGAGGGCACGACCCCACGACTAGTCCAAGGATCGCCATGAAGCCTCTGTTGTTGTCCGTCGGGCTCGTCGTCTGCCCGTTACTCGCCGTCAGCCAGCAGCCCGTCCCCGCGACCCTCTCACTCGCCGACGCAATCTCGCTCGCCCGACAGCATAACCCGGCCTACCGGCAGACGATCCACGATCGGTCACCGGCCGGGTGGGGCGTCCGGAACGCCTGGTCGAGCCTCTGGCTCCCGAGCGTCACGGCGTCCGGCGGTGTGGCCTACGCCGGTCCCGGAGAGCAGAACTTCCTGACGTCGAGCTTTTCGCAATCCGTCTCAACGTTGTCCTCGAGCTACAGCTTCCTCCTCGACTGGACCCTGAACGGGCAAACCCTCAGCCAGCCGGGGCTCAAGAAGGCGCAGCTCAATGCGGCCGACGCGGATGTGCGGGGAGCCGAAACGAACCTGGTGACGGCCGTGACCCAGCAGTACCTGACGGTGCTGCAGGCGCGGGACAACGCCGAGGTGGCCCGCCAGCAGCTGCAGCACGACGAGGAATTCCAGAAGCTCGCCCAGGCGCGTTACGACGTCGGCCGTGCGTCGCTGATCGATGTGCGCCAGGCGCAGGTGGCGCGCGGTCAGGCGGAGGTGGTGCTGCTGCGGGCACGCACCGCGGTGCAAGTCGAGAAGCTGCGGTTGTTCCAGGAGATCGGCGTCGCGGCTCCGGTAGACCTCGGCACCGTGCAGCTCACCGACAGCTTCACCGTGCAGACCCCGTCGTGGCGGCTGGGCGACCTGCTCACGATGGCCGAGCAGCAGAACCCCGCGCTCAAGGCACTGCGCGAGCGCGAGCGGGCAGCCGGGTGGGGCGTGAAGGCCGCCTCCTCGAGCTACGGCCCATCGGTGTCGCTTTCGGCCGGGTGGTCGGGGTTCACACAGAAGCTGTCGGACTTGAATCCGACGATCACGTCCATCCGCCAGAGCGCGCAGACGGACTCGCTCGCGTGCGCCTACGAGAACGCCGCGTGGTTGAACAGTGGACAGACCCCGCTCAACTGCGCCTTACTCACGAATACGGCCCCGCAGGAACAGGCGTTCCAGGCGCTGAACGCTCGCTACCCGTTCCACTTCACGCCGGAGCCGTTCCAGGCGCGGCTCACCGTCACCATCCCGCTGTGGAGCAACTTCCTGCAGCCGCTGCAGGTATCGCAGGCCAAGGCGACGCAGCAGGACCTGCAGGAATCGGTGCGGGCGCGGGGGCTACAGGTACAGACCGACGTGAGCCAGGCCTACCTCACGCTCGAGACGGCGTTTCAGACGATCGCCATCCAGGACACGAACCGCGCGGCGGCCCGGGAGCAGCTGCAGCTGGCCACGGAGCGCTATCGGGTCGGCTCGGGCACGTTCTTCGAGCTGCTCGACGCCCAGGTGGCGGCGCTGCGCGCCGAGACCGACTACATCAATGCTGGGTACGACTACCACAAGGCGCGGGCCGCCCTCGAAGCGGCGGTCGGCCGGTCGCTCCGGTAACGGAAGGACTCGACTGCCATGTCCAAGCGCAACAAGGTGCTGGTGGGAACCGGGGTCGCGGTGCTGATCGTGGGGCTGGTCGCGATCAGCGCTGGGGCGCGGCGGGAACGCGGCCAGGAAGTGCGGCTCGAACAGGTGAGCACGCGGGACCTCGTCGCGGCCGTGACCGCCAGCGGCAAGATCCAGCCCAAGAAGAAGGTCGACGTCTCGGCCGACATCACGGGCCGCATCACGAAGATCGCCGTGCGGGAGGGCGACTTGGTGAAGCAGGGGCAACTCCTGCTGCAGATCGACCCCACCATTTATCAAGCCAACCTGCAGCAGGCCCAGGCCACCATGGCGTCGTCGCAGGCCGCCGTCGTCCAGGCCAAGGCAAACACGGATCAGGCCGAGCGCGCCTTGCGCCGCACCACCGAGCTGCACACCCAGAGCCCCAATCTGGTCTCGCAGGAGCAGCTGGAGCAGGCGCAGACGGCGTTCGACATCGGTGAGTCGAACCTGAACGCCGCGCAGCATCAGGTCGACCAGGCCCGGGCCGCGGTGCAGTCGGCGCGCGACAACCTCCGGAAGACGACGCTCCTCGCTCCGATGACCGGCCGGGTGACGCGCCTGGCCGTGGAGGAGGGCGAGGTGGCCGTGCCGAGCACGTTCTCCAAGGACATCGGCCTGCTGCTCACCGTGTCCGATCTGTCGGTGATCCAGGCAAAGGTGAAGGTCGACGAGACCGATGTGGTGCGCGTGCACGTGGGCGACTCGGTCGAAGTCTCGATCGATGCGTTCCCCGACACGGCATTCGTCGGCCGCGTGACGAAGGTCTCCGACTCGAGCGTGCGCGACGCGACCTCGGCCGCCACGGGCCAGAGCGACCGGGCCGTGGATTACGAGGTCGAGGTCACGCTCGACAAACCGCCGGCCGACATCCGCCCCGATCTCTCGGCGACCGCGCGCGTGGTGACCGACACGCGCAAGCAGGTACTCTCGATCCCGATCATCGCGCTCACCGTGCGTGAGAACAACCCGGTGTCGACCGAGCTGCGTCCGGTGGACACCACCGGGACCCGGAAGAAGAAGGAAGCCGAGGGTGTGTTTGCGGTGAAGGACGGCGTGGCGACCTTCCGGCCGGTGAAGGTCGGGATCGCCGGCGACGAGTACTTCGAGGTGACGGACGGCCTCAAGGCGGGCGAGACGATCGTCGCGGGGCCGTACCAGGCGATCCGCGACCTGAAAGAGGGCGCACGCGTCCGGGCCATGAAGCAGTCAGCGGACTCGGCGAAGAAGAAGAAGGCGGCGACATGAGCGAGCTGCAGCCGTTCCGGACCGGCGACACGCCGCTCCCCGAGATCGTCATCCTCACGCACAAGTTGACGCGCGAGTACGACATGGGCGGCGAGGTCGTGCGGGCGCTGCGGGGCGTGAGCCTGCAGATCAAGCAGAACGAATACGTGGCGGTGATGGGACCCTCGGGCTCGGGCAAGTCCACCCTGATGAACCTGATCGGCTGCCTCGACACGCCGAGCGCGGGCGAATACTGGCTCAACGGCCAGCAGGTCTCCGACCTGAACGACGACCAGCTGGCCCGCATCCGCAACAAGGAGATCGGGTTCGTCTTCCAGACGTTCAATCTTCTGCCGCGCGCCACCGCGCTGCACAACGTGGAGCTGCCGCTCATCTACGCCGGGGTGGGCGCGCGCGAGCGACGCGCCCAGGCGGCGCGGGCGCTCGAGAGCGTGGGGCTGGGCGACCGCATGGCGCATCGGCCCAACGAACTGTCGGGGGGGCAGCGCCAGCGGGTGGCCATCGCCCGCGCCCTCGTGAACCGCCCCTCGATCCTGCTCGCCGACGAGCCGACCGGCAACCTCGACTCGGCCACCAGCGCCGAGATCATGCAGGTCTTCCGTGACCTCCATGCCCAGGGCCAGACGATCGTGATGGTGACCCACGAGCACGACATCGCGATCCACGCGGCGCGCGTGGTGACGTTGCGCGACGGCGTGATCGCCAGCGATCAGCGCCAGGCGGCGTAGGAAGTGCGCGTCTTCGAAGCGATCCGCCTCGCCCTGCAGACGCTCCGGACCCAGAAGCTGAAGAGCGGTTTCTCGCTGCTCGGCGTCTTCATCGGCGTCGCGTCGCTCATCGGCGCGTGGTCGATCGTCAACGGGGTGAACCGCTACATGACCGAGAAATTCGCCCAGACCCTGTTCGGCGTGAACACGTTTCAGCTGCGGCGCCGGCCGATGTTCACGCCGAACGTGCCGGACTCCGTGTGGCGGGCGTGGGCACGGCGACCCCGCATCCGCTTCAGCGATGCGGAGGCGGTGGGCGCCGCGCTGACGATGCCGGTCATCACGGCCTGGCAGTCGAGCGAGAACGTCTCCGTCTTCTTCGGCGGCAAGGAAGCGCGCGACATCGAACTCACGACGGCGAGCGAGCGCTACTTCGACATCAAGAACCTGCGGCTCGCCCTGGGGCGGGCGTTCACCGCCCAGGAGAACCGCTCGGGTGCCCCCGTGGCGGTCCTGGGCGCCGCGGTGGCGAAGCGGTTGTTCGTGAATCGGGCGCCGCTCGAGCACAGCGTGCGGATCGGCGGGATCGGGTACCGAGTCATCGGCGTGGTGGAGGAACAGGGGAGCATTCTCGGCTTCCCCCTCGACCGCTTCGTCGTCGTGCCGGCCCTGTCGCCCGCCCAGAACCTCGTCAACCCGCCCGGCATCTTGGACGCCTTCCTGGTGAAAGCGCAGACTGAACCCGACATGCGCCTGGCGATGGACGCGGCCGAGGGGGTCATGCGCAGCCGTCGCCATCTGCGACCGCGGCAGGACGACAACTTCGCGCTGGATACCTCCGAGGGCGTGCAACGCTTCTGGGCCGGGATCAGTCGAATCCTCGTCGTGGTGCTGCCCGGCGTGGTTCTCATATCGCTGGTCATCGGCGGCATCGTGATCATGAACATCATGCTCATGTCGGTGGCCGAGCGGACGCGCGAGATCGGCTTGCGGAAGTCACTCGGCGCCCGGCGCCGCGACGTGCTGGGACAGTTTTTGGCCGAGTCGGTCGCGATCGCCACGGTCGGTGCCGCGTTCGGCATTGTCGCCGGCATCGGGCTCACCTTCCTGATCAACGCCGTCAGCCCGCTGCCCGCCAGCGTGTCGCCGGTCTCGGTGGTGCTCGGGGTCGTCATGGGTGCGGGCGTCGGCGTGGTCGCGGGCGTATACCCAGCCAGCCGTGCCGCCCGGCTCGATCCCATTGCCGCCCTGCGGCAGGAGTGACGCGTGACCGCCCTGTTCGAAGGTGTCGGCATCGCCCTGTCGTCGCTGCGGGCGCACAAGATGCGCGCGGCGCTCACCATCCTGGGCGTCGCCATCGGGGTCACGGTCGTCATGGTCATTGGGGCGTTGATCAGCGGGTTCAACAAGGGAATCTCCGACATGCTCGCCTCCCTCGGCCCGAAGACGTTCTGGGTGGGACGGTATTGGGGTGGGCAGGGCGACGTGGATCCGGACGACCCGGATCCGTGGCGGCGGCGTCCTTCGATGACCATGGCGGAGGCCACCCGCCTCGGCCAGCTGCCCTCCATCGCCTTCGTGGTCGTCGACGAGAACACCTCCGCGGACATCGACTTCGAAGGCCGTCGGCTGTCGGCCATCAACATCCGGGGTCGTAATGCCGACTGGCCGAAGATCGAGGGCGGCACCATTCACCCCGGCCGTTCGTTCACACATGTCGAGGACGCCGCCAACGGCCACGTCGCCGTCGTGAACACGAGGCTCGCGGAGAATCTGTTCGGCGATCGCGATCCGACGGCCCGGCGCATCAAGATCAGCGGCGTGCCGTACGACGTGGTCGGTGTGTACGACCCGCCGCCTCGCCTGTTCGGCGGGGACGACCAGGCCCAAGCCCTGATCCCGCACGGGACCTTCATGAAGGACCTGCAGTACTGGCACGGCTGGATGGACATGTTCGTCGTCCCCCAAGACTCGGTGTCCCTCGAGCGCGCGATGGACGACGTCACCATCGCCCTGCGCACGATGCGCGGGCTCCGCCCGGGGCAGCGCAACAACTTCGATGCCGTGACCCAACAGGTCTATACGAAAGCCATCAACAGCTTCACGCTGGTGGCCCGGGTCCTGATGATCGCGCTCTCGATGGTGGGCCTGCTGGTCGGCGGCATCGGGGTCATCGCGATCATGATGATCTCGGTGACGGAGCGGACCCGGGAGATCGGCGTCCGCAAGGCGTTGGGTGCCACGCGGCGCGAGATCCTGTGGCAGTTCCTGGTCGAGGCGGCGACCCTGACGCTGGTCGGCGGGATCGTCGGCATGGCGGTCGGCTGGCTCGTGTCCGTCGTGCTCGCCCGCGCCACGCCCGTCCCCGCCTACGTGCCGCTCGGCTCGGTGATCCTGGCGCTCGGGGCAGCCGCCGTCACGGGTCTGCTCTTCGGCATCTACCCCGCGAGCAAGGCGGCCAGGCTCGATCCGATCGAGGCGTTGCGTTACGAATAGGCCATGCCCTTCTTCGAGGCGATCCGCCTCGCCCTCCAGACCCTCCGGGCGCAGAAGCTGAAGAGCGCCTTTTCGATCGTGGGCGTGTTCATCGGCGTGATGTTCCTCATCGCCGTCGTCTCCGTCGTGCAGGGGATGAACCGGTACATGACCGACAAGTTCGCCGGCACCATCCTCGGCGTGAACACATTCCGACTGCGCCAGTTCCCCGATGTGCAAGTCGGCAACGTCACCGACTCGACGTGGCGCGTGTGGCGCCGCCGACCTCGCATCACCTACGACGACGCACAGGCCGTGATACGCGGCGTGACGATCCCCGTGGCTGCCGCATGGGAGTCGAGCACCCGCGCCGCGCTCACCGCGGGCCGCAAACAGGCCAAGGACGTGGCGGTCACGGCCGCGACGGAGCGCTACTTCGAGATCCGCTCCCTCGGGCTCGAGCGGGGCCGCGCCTTCACCGCGCAGGAGGTCCAGGCGGGCATGCCCGTCCTGGTGCTCGGCCACGAGCTGGCCGACAAGCTGTTCGAGAGCCAGGATCCGATCGGGGGCGAGGTGAAGATCTTCGACCTCCCGTATCGGGTCATCGGCGTCGTCGAGAAGCAGGGCAATCTGTTCGGGCTGTCACTCGACAAGTTCGCCGTGGCGCCCGCGAGCGCTCCCCTCAAGCGCTACGTCAACCAGCCGCGCGTGGTCGACGCCCTGGCGATGAAGGCCCACTCCCAACCCGAGATGCGCGAGGCGATGGCGCAGGCAGAGGCCGTCATGCGCAGCCGGCGCCACCTGCGACCGCGCGAGCCGGACGATTTCGCGCTCGAAACCGCGGACGAGGTGCTCGATTTCTGGGCCAAGATCAGCCGGGTGCTGTTCGTCGCGCTCCCGGGCCTCGTGGCGATCTCCTTGGTGGTCGGGGGCATCGTGATCATGAACATCATGCTGATGGCGGTCGCGGAGCGCACCCGTGAAATCGGGATTCGCAAGTCGCTCGGGGCGCGGCGGCGCGACATTCTCCGCCAGTTCCTGGTCGAGGCGGCGATGCTCGCCACCGTGGGCGCCGCCGGCGGCGTTGCCGTCGGCATCGGGCTCGCCGCGGCAGTGGCCGCCACGACGCCGGTCCCCGCCGCCGTGGCCCCCTGGTCGATCCTCGTCGGCGTGATGCTCGGGGCCGGGGTCGGCATCGTCGCGGGCGTGTACCCGGCGAGCCGCGCCGCGCGCCTCGACCCGATCGCGGCCTTGCGGCACGAGACATGACGCCGCTGTTCGAAGGCGTCGGCGTCGCGATCGATTCGCTGCGTGCCCACAAGGGCCGCGCGGCCTTGACCATCATGGGCGTCGCGATCGGCGTGGCCGTCGTGATGGTGATCGCCGCGCTGATCAGCGGCATCAACCAGAGCGTCTCGAACATCTTCGAGTCGATCGCTCCACGCACGTTTCTCGTGTGGCGCTTCTTCCAGGCCGGGGTGAACGTGTCGGATGGCTCCGACGAATCGAGCCCGTGGCGGCGCAATCCGGCGCTGACGGCACTCGAGGCCGACCGCATCGCGCTGCTGCCGTCGGTGCACTACGTCACCCGTCGCGAAGAGAGCGCCGCCACCGTGGGGTTCGGCGACCTGCGGCTCGAGTCGGTCGAAGTCTCGGGCCTGTCCTCGCAGTGGGTGGAGGTGAACGGCGGCGACGTCTATCCGGGGCGCACCTTCACGCGACTCGAAGATCTGTCGAGCGGACCGGTGGCGGTCATCAACCGGAAGCTCGAGGATCAGCTGTTCCGCGGCCGCGACCCGATCGACCAGACGATCCACATCGCCGGAGTGCCGTTCACCGTGATCGGCGTCTACACGCCTCCCCCGAGTCTGTTCAGCGGCAGCACCCCGCCGTTCGTCGGGATTCCGCATGGCGCATTCGTCAAGTACGTGCCGTACCTCAAGGGGATGATGCGGCTCGCGGTCGCGCCGGCGCCCGGCTACACCCAGCAACAATCCATGGACGAAGTGATCGCGACGCTGCGCTCGCTCCGGGGGCTCAAGCCGGCGCAGGAGAACAACTTTTCCCTCGTGACCCAGGACAAGCTGCTCGACTCCTGGAACCAGGTCACGGGGATGTTCTTCCTCGTGATGCTCGTGCTCTCCTCGATCGGGCTGATGGTCGGGGGCGTCGGCGTGGTCGCGATCATGACGATCTCCGTCACCGAGCGCACCCGCGAGATCGGCGTCCGCAAGGCCCTCGGCGCGACGCGGCGCGAGATCCTGTGGCAGTTCCTGGTGGAGGCCGCGACCCTGACCCTCGTGGGCGGCGCCGTGGGTCTGCTGGTGGGCGGCCTGGTGGCGTTCGCGATCGCCCACCTCACCCCGATCCCCGCGAACGTGCCGCTCGGGTCGGTGATCGCCGCCCTCATCGCCGCCGCGCTCACGGGGATCGTGTTCGGGTTGTATCCCGCGAACAAAGCAGCGCGGCTCGATCCCGTGGAGGCGCTGCGATATGAGTAGTCGCGAGCCGCCCCGTGTCGCGCAGGCGCGCAGACGGTGCAACCCGCCGCCACCGTGATCCTCGCACTCTTCGCGTACCTCCTCCTGATCCCATCACTCTGGGGGCTCTTATGGCCACGTCGACCCGCCAGCTGACGTTCCTCCTTGCCGAACCTGAGCGACGCCTGCTGCGCGCGATCGCCACACGCATCCCGCGTCGCTGGCGACCCAATCACTTCACCGCCCTCGGGGTGCTCGCCGCGACCGGCGTCGGCGTCGCGTACGCGCTGGCCCGCTCCGACGCCGGGTGGCTCTGGGTGGCGAGCGCACTGCTCGTCGTGCAGTGGCTCGGCGACAGCCTCGACGGCACCCTGGCGCGCGTGCGCGGCGTCGAGCGGCCGCGGTACGGCTACTATCTCGATCATATGACGGACGCGTACTCGACCGCGGTGATCGGCACGGGGATGGCCTTGTCGCATTACCTGCACCCGGGCCTCGCACTCGGCCTCGTGGTGCTGTACCTCGCGCTGTCGATCAACGTCTATCTCGAGTCGGAGGTGTTCGGTCGGTTCTCCCTCGGTTACAGTCGTATCGGGCCCACGGAAGCCCGGATCGTGCTGATCGCCTTCAACACCGGGCTGACCCTGTACCACGAGGTCCCGCCGGGGGTATGGCCCGAGCTCCGGGTGGTCGCGAATCTGGCCGCCGGCCTGCTCGCCGCGGGGCTCGCCGTCCTCCTCGTCGCCCGGTTCGTGCGCAACGTGTCCGTGCTGGCGCGGTTGGAGCCGCAGTTCCGGCCGAAGCGCTGAGATACGAGTAAGGGCGGCAGAGGGCGCCCATTGCCGCCTGTTGCCGCCTAAGTTTGTAGTCCATGCCGTTCTCCGAGGCGATCCTCCAAGCGCTCCAAACCGCGTGGAGCCACAAACTCCGTTCGTTTTTCACGCTGCTCGGGATCATGGTGTCCGTCGGCTTCCTCGTGGCCGTCGTGGCCGTGATCCAGGGTATGAACGCGTACGTGCGGGAGCGCATCGCGGGCGCGATCGTCGGGGTCAACGCCTTTCAGATCCGCCGGGACCCGATCCAAGTCGGTTTCATCGACGACGAAGAATGGAAGAAGATCCAGCGGCGGCCGATCATCGCGTCCGAGGACGTCTCCTACGTGGAGCGCGCCCTGCCGGACGCGCAGGCGATCTCCCGCCAATCCGGTTGGCCGACCCCCATGGCGGACGTGCAGTGGCGGAACCGCACCGTGGGCGACGTCCTCGTCTTCGGTGTCACGCCGCCGTTCGTCGTGGTGCAGGACTACGCCTTCGCGGCCGGGGCGCCGTTCACCGACGTGGACGAGCAACAGCGCAGGCTCGTCGCGGTGCTCGGCTTCGACGTGGCGGAGAAGCTGTTCGGCGCCCCGGACCTCGCCGTGGGCAGCACCATTCGGGTGCGCGGCGCGCAGCTCACCATCAAAGGCGTCATCGCCAGGAAGGGCACGGTGCTGGGGCAGTCCTGGGACGGATTCGTCATGCTCCCGCTCACCACCTTCGAGGGTCTGTACGGACGGCGCCAAACGACGGTGATCTCGGTCAAGATGCCGGCAGCCGCGGGCGTGGCCGACGGCATGCTCCGCGCCGAGGAGGCGATGCGCATCGCGCACCGGCTCCGGCCGGGAGAGGAAGACGACTTTACCGTCGATACCGGCGAGGGGTTGATCGCGTTTTGGGGCAAGCTCACCCGCGTGATTTTCACGGTCGTGCCTGCCGTGGTGGCGATCGGGATCGTCGTGGGCGGCATCGTGATCATGAACATCATGCTGATGAGCGTCACCGAGCGCACCCGCGAGATCGGGATCCTCAAATCGCTCGGTGCCTCCCGGCGCGACATTCGCCGCCAGTTCCTCGCGGAGTCGGCCATCCTCTCCCTCCTCGGCGGCGTTGCCGGGCTGCTCGCGGGTGGCGCGCTCGCCGCGCTGGTCCAGATCGCTTCGCCCCTTCCCGCCCGCGTGACGGCGTGGTCCGTGGCCGTGGCGCTGGGCCTCGGCGTCAGTGTGGGTATCGTGTTCGGCGTCTACCCCGCGCACCGGGCCGCACGCCTCGATCCGATCGACGCGCTGCGCGCCGAGTAGCATGGCCCTCCACTCCATTCGCGAAGGCTGGCTGATCGCCGTCGACCAGCTCCGGGTCAACAAGCTGCGCTCGGGGCTCACAATCCTCGGCGTGGTCATCGGGATCGCCACGGTCATGGCAATGGCGTCGATCGTGGCGGGCTTCCGCGAACAGATCGTCAACACCCTCGAGGTCGTCGGACCCACGACGTTCCGGATCCTGCGGTTTTTCTCGTCCACGCCCCTCAATCCCGACGCCCTGCCGCGCGAAGTGCGGATCCGCCCCGCCCTGGCCCCCGAGGAGGCCGAGGCGATCGCCCGTTTGCCCGAGATTCACTACGCAGCGATCTGGACGCAGGTGTTCCACCGCTTCGAGTACGCCGGCAACCGCACCCAGGTCCTGGGCGTGTTCGGCGCCGACGATCGGTACATGGAGATCCTGGGCGGTGGACTGCTCAAGGGCCGGGTCTTTACGACGGCGGAGCAGCGGAGCGGGGCGCCGGTGGTGGTCATCGAGCAGCGCACCGTCGACCGGCTGTTCGGCGCCCACGATCCGATCGGGGAGGTCGTGCGCATCGGCGGCCGCCCCTTCCGTGTGATCGGGGTGTGGCAGCGACCTACCAACATTTTTGAGGTGCCCGGGGCGCCGGAGATCGCGGGGATCGTGCCGTTCGAGGCGGCACACCAGCGCTTCCCGATCGACCGGGTGAACGGCCTGATCATCCTGGTGAAGCCCCGGCCCGAAGTGAGCGTCGCGCGCGCGATGGACGCCGCCACGCTGCAGCTGCGGCGCTTGCGCGGGTTGCGGGTCGGTGAGCCCAACAGCTTCGACCTCCTGACGTCGGACCAGGTCCTCGGCATCTTCGACAGCCTGACGTTCGTATTCTTTTTCGTGATGCTCGTGCTCTCGAGCATCGCGCTCCTCGTGGGCGGGATCGGGGTGATGGCGATCATGATGGTGTCGGTGACGAGCCGGACGCGCGAGATCGGATTGCGCAAGGCCATGGGCGCGACGCGCCGCGACGTCCTGTGGCAGTTCCTCGTTGAGGCGGCGACGCTGACCTTGATGGGAGGCATCCTCGGCATCATCGTGGGGGTCGGCACCGGAGAGTTCCTCAAGCGGCTGCTCGACTTCAGTACCACCGTCCCGGTGTGGAGCGCCGCGATCGCGACGATCGTGTCGATCACGGTCGGCCTCGTCTTTGGGATCGCCCCGGCGGCGAGGGCGGCGCGTTTGGACCCGGTGGAGGCGTTGAGATACGAATAAGACCGGGAGGCGGGATACGGGAGGCGGGAGCGTATCGGAGATGAACCTCCCCGTTTCTCGTCTCCCGCCTCCCGATGTGTCCGGAGACTGTCGCGTGAACCAACACGTTGAGCTGTTAGCCATCGCCGCCCATCGCGACGATGTGGAATTGACCTGCGGCGGCACGCTCGCGAAGGCGGTGCGGGCAGGCCATCGCGTCGGGATCCTCGATTTGACCCAAGGGGAGACCGGCACGCGCGGCGATGCGGCCACGCGTGCCGCAGAGGCCGAGCGCGCCGCGCGGGCCCTCGGGGTGCAGCTGCGGCTAAACGCCGGTCTCCCCGACGCCCATCTCCAAAACGACGAGCCCTCGCGCGCCCGGCTCGTCGAACTGATTCGGACCGCCCGCCCCCGCGTCGTGATCCTCCCCTTCCCCGTGGGCCGCCACCCCGATCATCGCATCGCGTCCGAGCTGGGACGCGACGCGTGCTACCTGGCCGGGCTCGCCAAGTATGGAGGCGCCGGTGCCGCTCATCGGCCCTTCAAGATCCTCTACGCGCTCGCGTACCGCGAAGACCCGGTGAAGCCGTCGTTCGTGGTGGACATCTCGGACAGCTTCGACATCAAGATGACCGCGATTCGCTGCTACGCCTCGCAGTTCGATGGCGCCAAGGCGGCCGGGGAGATCCATCCCACGGGGCTGGATCTGTACGAGCTGATCCGGATCCAGTCGGCGCACTATGGCTCCCTGATCCGCGCGACCTACGGTGAGCCGTTCTTCTGTCACGAAACGCTCGCGGTCGAAGACGTGCTGCAGCTTGGCGTGCAATCCCTCTAGCCTCTAGATTTCGCCGCATGTCCAAGCGGTTGGTCTACCTCGACAATGCCGCCACCACGCCGGTCCGCCCGGAAGTGCTCGAGGCCATGCTGCCCTACCTCGGGCCCGCGGCCTTCGGCAACCCGTCCTCCGCCCACCGCTTCGGGCGCGCGGCGCGCGCCGGCGTGGAGGAGGCCAAGCGCTCCATCGCCGACGCTCTGGGCGCGGAACCGGGACAGGTGATCTTCACCTCCGGGGGCACGGAGGCGGATAACCTGGCCGTCATCGGGTGCGCCCTGGCCGCGCGGGACCGGGGGGGTCCATTCCGCGTGGCGGTGTCGGCGATCGAGCACAAGGCGGTGCTCGCGGCGGCGCATGCCGTGGCCCACCTGGGCGGCGAGGAGATCATCCTCGCGGTGGACGGCGCGGGCGTCGTCACCGAGGAAGCGCTGCGCCAGGCGCTGGAGCGCGGGGTGGCGGTGGTCAGCGTGATGTGGGTGAACAACGAGGTCGGGGTAGTCCAACCGGTCGCGCGACTCGCGGCGCGATGTCGCGAGGCCAGCGTCCCGCTCCACGTGGACGCGGTCCAGGCCTTCGGCAAGATCCCTGTGTCGCTCCGCGACGTCGCGTGCACCCTCCTGACCGTCTCCGGCCACAAGATCGGCGCCCCGAAGGGAATCGGCGCGCTCATCGTGCGCGATCGCCACGCCGTCGAGGCGATCATTCACGGCGGCGGCCAGCAGTTCGGGATCCGGCCCGGGACCGAGAACGTGCCCGGCATCGTGGGGCTCGGGAAGGCAGCGGAACTCGCGGCGCGCGACCAGGCGGAGTTCGCCGCCCGCGTGGCGGGGCTGCGCGACGAGCTCGAGCGCCGACTGCTGGCGATCGTGCCCGACGCCGTGATCAACGCCGCTCGCTGCCCGCGCGCGCCGCACGTTTCCAACGTGTCGATCCCGGGCACCGATAGCGAGGCGTTGCTGATGCACCTCGATCTCGCGGGCATCGCCTGCTCCTCGGGCTCGGCGTGCTCGACCGGCGCGGTCGAGCCGTCGCACGTCCTCACGGCGATGGGTGTGCCCCGCGAGCTGGGCGTCGCCGCCCTGCGGTTCTCGTTCGGCAGGGAGAACACGGCAGAGGACGTGGAGGCGGTGGCGGCGGCGTTCCCGAAGATCGTCGAGAAGGTGCGAGCGCTGAGCGCGGTGCTGCACCGGTGATCCGAACGGGGAACGCGGAAGGCGTAACGCGGAACAGTGGGAGGGGGTTCGTTCGCCCGGGCCGGCCACGCAACCGGACGACGGCGCGCTCTGTTCCGCGTTCCACGTTCCGCGTTCCGCGTTCGGGCGGGGAGCTCTAGGTGGCCGATCGCGTCCTGGTCGCCATGTCGGGCGGCGTAGACTCGTCCGTAGCCGCAGCGTTGCTGGTGGAGGCGGGGTACGACGTCGTCGGCGCCACCATGAAGCTGTTCTGTTACGGCGATCGCGTGCCCGACCGCCCCTGCTGCTCCCTCGATTCGATCACCGACGCGCAGCTCGTGGCCCAGAAGCTCGGGATTCCGCACTACGTCCTGAACCTCGAGGACCGATTCGGGCGCGATGTGATCGCCGATTTCGTCGCCGAGTACGCCCGCGGGCGCACCCCGATCCCGTGTGTGCGCTGCAACTCGTTTACCAAGTTCCGCGACTTCCGCCACCACGCCGACGCGCTCGAGTGCGCCTATGTCGCCACCGGCCACTATGCGATCGCGGGCGACGGCGCACTGTTCCGCGGGCGCGACCGCCAGAAGGACCAGTCGTACTTCCTCTGGGGCATCGACCGGGCCGTCGTCGCGCGGATGCTCACGCCGGTGGGAGCGCTTACCAAGCGCGAAACGAGGGACGTCGCGCGCCGGCTCGGCCTCGTCACCGCCGACAAGCCTGAGTCCGTGGAGATTTGCTTCGTCCCGGACGACGATTACGTCGGCGTGCTGAAGCGTCATCTCCCCGCCGACGCGCCGGCCCTCGCGCCCGGTCCGCTCGTGACGGCGGGCGGCGACGTCGTCGGCGAGCACGCGGGCTTCGCGCGCTATACCATCGGCCAGCGCCGTGGGCTCCCCGGCGGCTTCCCCGCGCCGATGTACGTCGTCGCGATCCGGCCCGAGACGCGCGAGGTGGTGATCGGCCCGGGGGACGAGCTGTTCGGCCATGCCGTGACGCTCGCCGAGGTGAACTGGCTCACGGACCCCCTCGCGCCGGGGGATGCGGTGCTGGTGCAGTGCCGCTACCGCGCCCCTGCCGTGCCCGGCCGGGTGCGGGAGTATGCCAGCGGGACGATCGCCCTCGATCTCGCCCAGCCAGTGCGCGCGATCACCCCCGGGCAGTCCGGTGCCCTGTATGACGCGGACGACCGTTTGCTCGGCGGCGGCGTCATCGCGTAACTCTCCCACCCCCAGCTCCTTCCCCTCTCCCCTTCCCACCCGCGGGGCCGTGCGCCGCGTCACTGCCCCATCGGGCAAGGTTGGGGTACGTTCCAGTTTGGAGAGTGCTCGGCTCACCCCTCACTGAGGTGCCCCATGACGGCCTGCCCCCGTTTGGCACATGCTCCTCGCGCCCTCGCACGTCCTGGCGCTCGCTTTGCTCGCCGCCGCTTGCGGGAGCGACAACCCCCTCGCACCGGCCAAGCCGGCCGATCCGGTGGCGACTGCCGCCAACGTCCAGGCGCTGGGCACGAGCTTCACTTCCGCGCCGTTCGAGAGCTTTACGTTCGCGACGACGTATGTGCCGACTGCCGCGAGCCCGCTCGCGGCCCTGCGACCGCTGCTGCGCGCCGCCCAGCCGACGCTCGTGACCGGCCGCGCCCTCTCGGCCACCGAGAGCCGGCTCGCCGCCACGGCGCTTCGCGCTGCGCTCGTCCCATCGAGCGGTGCCATCGCCGCCTCGATCTTCCCGCCCGCGGTCGTTTTGGGAACGACGTATACGTGGAACGCGACGACGTTCCAGTATGAGGCAAACGACCCGGCGGTGGTGCCCGGCGCGCCCTCGAACGGTGTGCGGTTCATCCTGTACGCTCTCGACCTGGGAGGCCAACCGATCGCGACGCAGCCCATCGGCTATGCCGACCTCATGGACGAGAGCAGCGGCAATACCCAGAAGCTGCACGTCCTCGTGGTGGGCACGACGACGGATCCGCCGGTCACCTATCTCGATTACACCGTCAGTGTCACGGTTGGGGTGAACTCCGCCAGCGGAGCCGTGGTCGGCTTCATCACGGATGGGACCCAGCGGTTGGATTTCAACGCCGCCATCGCCGAAACCACTACGGGTGCCACGTTCGACATCCGATACGACGTAAATGCGGCGGACGCGCACGTCCGACTGAGGACGACCCTCACGGTGCCTGACCAGAACACGTTGCGGGTCGCCATCAACTTCCGCCTGCAGTTCGGCACCGAGGTCGTGACGGTGACGGGCACCCAGACCCTGAACTTGAGCACGCTCAGCGAATCGGGGACCGTCACTGTTTTGGTCGACGGCGGTATCTACGCGACGATCACGGAGACGGATGGCGCGCTGACCTTCGTAGGCGGCGGTGGCCAGGAGCTCACGGCAGACGATCTCACCGCCTTGCGCGCGATCTTCGATGCGATCGGGACGACGTTCTTGCAGTTCGACGCATTGTTCGCCCCGGCGGGCTCGCTGAGCGCCTGACCAGGGCCACGGGCCGACGCCCTACTTGCGACAACAGCCCCCGCCGGACCCTGGTTCGGCGGGGGTTTTCGCCGCAACTTGGACCTGCCCCAGCGCCCCAAGCCGCTGGTCGTAGCCCATACTCCGGAGGAGCAGCATGCCAGCGTATCGTCGCTCCTGGTGGGGACCCGTGGTCGCCGCCATCCTCGTCGTCGCGGCTTGCAAGGAGAACTTGGGCCCGCAGGCTCACTTGTCCGATCCCGCAGGCCTGAGCAGCGATCTCCACACCGTGTCCGGCGTACTGTTGTCGCCGATGCTCGAGAGCTTTAGCGTTGCGAGCGGCGCGACGGGCTCGCCGGCTGCCGCCCCGAGCCGGCTCGGCGCACTGCTCCGCACCGTCCCGATCGGCCCGCCGCGCACCGCGAGCGCAGTGGACGCGTACTCGACGGCGCACCTGGGGGCGCTGCGCCGCAGCGCCGCGACGTTCTCCGGCGGGATCAGTGCCAGCGTCGTGCCGGGGGCGCTGCTCGGCACGACGTGGGTGTGGAACACGACCACCCATGCGTACGAGCAAGACGGGACCTTCACCCCGGCGGCTCCAGCCGACCGCTTCCGAATGATCCTGTATGCCGTCGACCCGACCACCGGGCACATCCTCGAGACGCCGCTCACCCCCACCGGCTTCGTCGATCTGGTGGACGAGAGCACCACGACACCGGCTGACGACAAGGTCCATGTCATCGTCAGCGGCGGCACGCCGGCGAGCCCCGGCACCGAGTACGCCAACTACACGGTCAGCGGCCAGGTCACCGGCAACCCGGCGACGGCGTTCACGGCGACGGCCGCCGGGTTCGTGAGCGACGGCACGCACACACTTACGTTCAACGCGACGTTTGCGGTGACGCAGCTCGACACCGACAACGCCGATATACAGATCGACGTCACATGGGACCTCGATAATCCGGCCATTCACGTGGAGCTGCACGAGACCCACGAGTTGTCGGACGCCAACCATGCCACCTTCACCCTGACCGAGTTCAGCATCACCAGGGGCGGTGAGTCCGTGTCCATGCATGGCACCCTCACCACCGTCCTGTCGACCGGGGGTGGGACCGTGAACCTGGCGGTCGACGTGAACGGGGTGCCCTGGGTCCGCGTCTACACCAACGAGAGCGGCGTGTGGCTTCGTCACGCCGACGGCAGCTTGCTCTCGCCGGCGGAGGGTCAGGCGTTCCGGGATCTGTTCGCGCTACCCGGGGCCATCGAGTTCGCGATCCTGAGTTTGTTCGGCCCGTGCCAGAGTCTGATGGGCGCCTAAACCGCACGACGGATCGCGAGCCCCCGCCGGACCCTGGTCCGGTGGGGGTTTTCGTCGTATAAGGGGAGTTGAAGATGCTCTACCGCATCCTCGCCGATGGCGTCGTGCTCCTGCACGCGGCGTTCGTCACCTTCGTGGTGCTGGGTGGGTTCCTCGCGTGGCGCTGGCGGCGGGTCGCGCTGGTCCACGTCCCATGCGCGCTGTGGGGGATCGCCATCGAGTACGCCGGCTGGATCTGTCCACTCACGCCGCTCGAGAACGCGCTGCGCGCCCGCGCCGGGCTCGAAGGATATCGCGGCGGATTCGTCGAGCACCACGTGATTCCGGCGCTCTACCCGACGGGGCTCGCCCGACCGACGCAGGTGGTGCTGGGCACGCTCGTGCTGGTGGTGAATCTGGTCGCTTACGGTGTGCTCTTGCGACGGAAATGACCCACGGGACGTGTGGGGGCGCAGCATGCTGTGCCCCCACATATTACGTCGGCACACATCGGAGGCCCCATGCGCGCCTGCTCGCTGACCATTGCCCTCATACTCCTCGCGGCGTGTTCCGCCGGCAAATCGGCCAAATCCACCACCGCCGGCGATTCGCTCACAGAGCGCCAGCGGGATTCGATTCTCGCGCGGTCGCGGATCCCCGGCGCCGCTGGTGTGGGCAGCGCGCTGCGGGCCGCGGACTCGACCAACGCCCGCATTCGGGCGACGGACAGCGTCGCGCCGTGAAGGGGGCGGTCGCTGCCACCCTGCTCGCGGCGCTCGCCGCGTGCGGGCCCGCGAATCCCTGCACGTCCTCGCAGATGCACCTGCACACGCGGTTCGCACAGCCCTACGTCGGCCACTGGGTGGTGGCACGGGGCGACACCCTCACCCTGCCCCAGCTCGGAGACCGGTTCAAGCTCGGCACGGTGGTGCTCGACACCGCGCGCGTCGTGGTGGGCCGCGCGTGTCGCTTCAAGGGTGTCCTGATGTTCACGGTACCGCGCGCCGAGACGCTCGCCGTCACCTGGTCCGGAACGCCGGAGCAGGCGCTCATCTACGGGTGGCCGGTCGACCTGGGGCCGTTCGCCGGCATCGGTGCGGTGCGGGTGGGCGACTCCCTCGCCGGTGCGATCCTGTTCGACTCGCGACTGGGCGTGGAGGTGCGCGCCGGCGTGACCGCGCGGTTCATCGCCGGCCGGGCGCGCCGCTGAGCCGTGCCGCTATCTTTCGGAGCATGAAGGGGTTCTTCTTTCGGTTGCTCATCACGGCGCTCGGCCTGTGGGCCGCCGCGACCATCGTCCCCGGCGTCCGGCTCGACGGCTGGGGCAACCTGATCGTCGCGGCGCTGCTGCTCGGTATCGTGAACGCGGTGATCCGGCCGGTCATCCTCATCCTCACGCTGCCGCTGACGGTCCTCACGCTCGGGCTCTTCATCTTTGTCGTGAACGGCATCTCCCTGGCTGTGGTCGCGTGGCTCATGCCGGGCTTCGCGCTCTCCGGGCTGGGTGCCGCGATCCTCGGCTCGATTGTCGTGGGGCTGACGAGCTGGATCGGATCGGCGTTCGTCGGCGGCTCGGGTCGGATCGAGCGCTACCGTCGCATCGAAGTGACGGGCCGCCGGATCGACTGAACGACGGCGAAGGGTTGTGGAGGTTGGTGGAGGTTGGTGGAGGTTGACCCCGTGATCGATACACCCTCGGAGCGTTGCAATCGACATGATGCTCGCCACTCTCGTTCTCTCAACTGCCCTTCTCCAAGCCCCCGCCCTACCGCTCACCATATCGCCGAGGCGACCGCTCGGTACCCTGCGTGAGCAGGCGGCCGTCCAGCAGGCGTGGCTCCGCTACCGGCTCGACTCGGTGCTGCCCCGCCTCATGCGCCAGTACCATGTGGCGATGTGGGTCGTGCCGATGCGCGAATACAATGAAGACCCGGTGTTCTGGTCCCTCGTCTCGGCCACCACGTTCTTCGCGCGGCGACGCACGATCTACGTGTTCTCCGATCGGGGGCCCGCCGGGGGGGGCGTCGAGCGGCTGGCGCTCGGGGGCACGTCGCAGGGCGGGCTGTACGACGCGTACCACGCGCAGGAGACCCTCGACCCCTCGATCGGCCGCCGGCCCGAGCTGGTGGGCCAGGCGCAGTGGGACTTGCTGCGGCGGGTCATCGAGGAGCGTGACCCGCTGACGATCGCGGTCGACATGTCGACCGCGCACGCGTTCTCGGACGGCCTCTCGGCCGGGGAGTGGGAGCAGCTCCAGGCCGTGCTCCCCGAGCGGTATCGAGCCCGGATCGTGCGCGCCGAGCGCCTGCCGCTCGAGTACCAGGAGATCCGGGCGCCGGCGATGCTCCCGGTCTACCGGCGGTTGATGACGGTCGTGTGGGGCGTCATCGACACGGCGTTCTCGAACAAGGTGGTGACACCGGGGAAAACCACCACCGACGACGTCGCCTGGTGGATGCGCCAGCGCGTGAACGACCTCGGGTTCGGCACGTGGTTTCATACCGACGTGGACGTGCAGCGGCGCGGGGTCGATCTGGCGGATTCGGGAGCGGTCGTGATCCAGCGCGGCGACGTGCTGCACTGCGACTTCGGCATCACCGCCCTGGGCCTGAACACCGACACCCAACACATGGGCTACGTGCTGCGCCCCGGTGAACGGGACGTCCCGGCGGGCCTGAAGCAGGCCCTCCAGAACTCGAACCGGCTGCAGGACATTCTGCTGGCGGAGATGCGGCCCGGGCGGACGGGCAACGACGTGCTGGTGGCGGCGCTCGCCCAGATGCGCGCCGCGGGGATCACCGGGACGATCTACAGCCATCCGATCGGCGATCGCGGGCACGGTGCCGGGCCGTTGATCGGCTTGTGGGACCACCAGGAGGGGGTCCCCGGACGGGGGGACGTGCCCTTCGTCCCCAGTAGCTGGTTCTCGATCGAGCTCCAGGCTACGACGCCTTTGCCCGAGTGGGGCAACCAGCCGGTGCGCTCTGCGCAAGAAGAGGACGCGGAGCTCGGCGGGGATGGTCAGATGCGCTGGATCCTGCGGCGACAGACCGAATTCCACGTCGTGAAATAACGGGAAAGGGGAGACGGAAAACGGGAGACGGGAGACGGGAGACGGGAAACGTGAAGGCGTACGACGTGGAGACGCCGGCGTTGCTGCTGCACCTGGACGTCGTGGAGCGCAATCTCGCGCACATGGCCGCGCGTGCTCGGCAGCTCGGTGTCGCGCTGCGGCCGCATGCCAAAACGCACAAGTGCGTGGAGCTCGCTCGCCTGCAGCTCGAGCACGGCGCGCGCGGCCTTGCCGTGTCGACGCTGGTGGAGGCGGAGGTGTTCGCGCAGGCCGGGTTCGGCGATCTCACCTGGGCCTTTCCCATCGACCCGAGCCACATCCGGCACGCGCGTCGCATCGCGCAGGAGACGGGCGCGACCCTGCGGGTCGTGGTGGACGACCTGCCCACCGCCCGAGCGCTCGCGGGGTCGGGGCTGCACGTGTGGCTCAAGGTGGACTGTGGCTATCACCGCGCCGGCGTGAACCCAGCGTCGTCCTACGCCTTGGATGTGGCGCGCGAGCTCGGGCGCGAGCAGGGGCTCGTGTTCGACGGCATCCTGAGCCACTCCGGTCACGCGTACCGCACCACGGGGAAGGCGGAAGCGGCCCAGGTGGCGGAGCAGGAGCGAAGCGTCATGGTCGGCTTCGCGGAGCGGCTCCGAGAGGAGGACCTGCCGGTGCGCGAGGTCAGCGTCGGCTCGACGCCGGCGATGGCGGCAGTCGCCGACCTCGCGGGAGTGAGCGAGGCGCGCCCGGGCAACTACGTGTTCTACGACCGTACGATGGTGCTGATCGGCTGCTGCGAGGCCGCGGACGTGGGCGTGACGGTGCTCGCGACGGTCGTCTCGCACCAGCCCGGGGCGGCGCACGTCATCGTGGATGCCGGGGCGCTCGAGCTGTCCAAGGACCCGGGGCCCGCGCATGTCGGATCGCAAGCCATGGGCGCGGTGCGCGGGGCCCCCCAGCTCACGGTGGCGACGCTGTCGCAGGAGCACGGACTGATCCGCGCGGAGTCCCCTGCGATGCTCGACGGCCGGTTCACGGTCGGGGAGCAGCTCGAGATCGTCCCCAACCACTCGTGTCTGACGGTCGCCCATTTCGACCAGTACCACGTCGTGAGGGGGACGGGCGACCCTCACGGACGCCCTGACGGCGGCGCGGGACGGGTGGTCGATCGTTGGAGGGTCGAACGCGGGCGATGAGCGTGGCCCCGACATGCGACCCCGCGGATTGTGAGGGCCGTCATCGAGCGTGCGGTCCTGCCGCGTTCTCTTCCTTCGTGACCCCGCGGCCGTGTCTCCCTAACGTCATAGGCTCGCCATGAAGATCTTTCTCCGTCATCTGTTATTGTGCGCCATGCCGCTGCTGTTTGGGGCGGGCGCGGGCTACTACTTCACGACCATCCAAGGGTCGTGCGGCGCCATGGTCGGCGCGCTCTTCTCCGGTAAATGCGCCGGGCGGCAGCGCCAGTATCAGACACGGTTCCAGTTCGCGGGCGCGGGTTTCGGCACCCTGCTCGGCGCGACGCTCGGCACCTGGCTGGAACATCGCCGCCGGCGTACCGTACAACCGACAACCTCTGAAGGAGAGCCGTCATGAAGCGCATCTCCACGGCCGTGGCGTTGTCCCTGCTCGTCGCCCCGGGCCTCCTCGCACAGGACACCACCCAAGCCGCGGCCCCCGCCCCGGCGGCCGCCGAGGTGACCGTCGACGAGGCGGTGGTCGCGAGGTCGATCCTGGACCGGCAGCCCCAGGACACGGGCAGCACGTTTCCCGCCGACGTGGGTCAGCTGATCTGCTGGACCAAAGTGACGGGCGCCGGCGGCGCCAGCACCCACCACGTGTGGTTCCACGGCGACACCCAGGTGGGTGACGTCGAGCTGCAAGTGGGCGGGTCGCCCTGGCGGACCTGGAGCCGGAAGACGGTGCCCGTCGACTGGACCGGCGCCTGGCATGTTGAGGTGCGGGACGCTGCGGGAACGGTCCTGAAGCGACTCGACTTTACCGTAGGTCAGTAACCGACGTACGACGGTACGACGCTACGTCGTACGATGAGCACGTCGTACGACGTGGCGTCGTAGCGTCGTAGCGTCGCACCACGTATTCTAGTACCCCATGGATCTCGTCCATCAAGTCGCGGCCAATCTCGAAATCGACGCCGGAAAGGCCGAGAAGGGCATCGGGGCGATTTTGATGGCCCTGCGGATGAGCCTCGATCGAGACACGTTCGACGCGGTCAAGCACGCGCTGCCGAACTGTGAGAGGTTGATGGGTCGCGCGCTGATGAGCGGCGCGCGCACAGGCGAGATGGCAGCGCTGGTGGGCCCCGCCGGTCTGATGGCCGCGCTCGCCGCAGCGGGCTATCAAAAAGACGACATCGCGCGCCTCGGGCGCCTCGTACTCGAGCACCTGGGGCCCGCCATCGGGACCGAGCAGCTCGAAAAATTCCTCGAAGGGGCGCCGGCGCTGCGCTGAGCGGCGCGCGCCTAGCGCCTCCGAACGGGGATACGCTCCACCGGCGCGCGGTCTGCTGCGCCGCGCCACACGGCGCCCGGGAGCGCGATGCCCCGCGTCGTCCCCGCCACGCCCGCTGCACCCGCTCCACCCCCTCCCCCAGCGACTGCCACGGCCCCGCTGCGCACACGCGTGACCGGTTGCGTCCGCGCCTGTCCGGCGGCGGCGTCCCCGCGCTGCATCCCGGGCGTTGAGGGCGGGACGCGCGCCAGCCCGACGGTTTCCGGATCGCGCCGAGCGCTGCCTGTCTGGGCGCCACGGCGGAGCTCAATTCCGTCCAGGGCCGACCGCTGCCCGGCCTGTTCCAGGGCCGGAGCCGAGGGGGACGCGGAGAAGACCGTGTACCGCACGTGGCTGATTGGAGCGCGCGGCACCGCCGCGGCGGCGCCGGTCGACCGCCGGCCGGCCTCGTTCTGCGGCACCCGCGATCGCGGCTCGATCGGCTGGCCCGCAGGGGATCGGTGCGGCTGGGTGACCCGTGCGCGGGACGGGAGCGTCGCGGCGCCGGCGGGTGAGCGCATGACCAGGGCGATCGCGTGTGTCTGGTGCGCCTCGGCGCAGGGCTCGTGGATGCCGCAGATGCCCTGGTCGATGGGCCGGTCGCGATGGAACCGCCGGCCACCGAGGTGCGAGGGCGCGATGAGGATCTGCTCGTACCCGATGAACGTGCAATTGAGACAGACGGGCGGAGACGTGCCGTACCCATATGGCGGCGTCATATCCAGCCCCTGCGCGTACACCGGTGGCGCGACCGTGTAGGTCACCACGTCGTAGTTGAAGTTGCCGGCGCCGAGCATCCGCTGCACCACGTCACTCAGCGCGCCTTCGGCATCGGAGCCGGTCCAGGTCGGGATCAGCGCATCCGAGTTCCACGATGCCTCGCGCGCGAACTCGTCGAACCGCATCGGGTCGGGCGACAGCGCGGCGAGGATCATCCCCTGTCCGTCCGGCTCCACCACGACGAACGCGGCGCCGTCGGTGGCGCCGCGAATCTCGTAGGTCCCCGCGCGCACGAACGGGTCGTCCGCCGGCTGGCCCGGG